>WNFE01003288.1_pt1 | contig 12004 bp, 13 predicted proteins | sample 5400451 | NCBI WGS metagenome assembly WNFE01 (sample SAMN13153344, study PRJNA577476) | soil metagenome | isolation source: 200 cm saprolite under Douglas fir tree site 2 hole 2 | place: USA:California | collected 2015-04-18
GGCTGAGCAAACGTTTGCTTGTCGAACATCACGTTGAGCTTCAAGTCGTCAGCCAGCGATCGAATGAATGGTTTCAGATCACCGTTGTAAGCGATCACGCGCACTTGTTCTTGTTTCGGCTGGGGCAAGGCTTCCTGCGGCCGCGTCGTGGATGACCCCGCCGGGGTCGCGCCGGTGCCGGCTGACGCGCCGGCGTCGCCCGCGACTGTTGGCGTTCTTCCTTCTTTCACTTCCTGCAAGCGGAGCATCCGCTCCATCTCAGACACCGCGAGTTGATTCACCGGGTCATAGCCGAACGCCTGGCGAAACGCGTTGTAGGCGCCGACATAATCGCGCTGCTCGGCCAGAGAGCGTCCCTGCTGCATGAACGACTGCGACGCGTTGAAAACGGCGCGCCGGTAATGCAATTGGTAATCGACGTTATGGGGATCGGCGGCAATCGCGAGGGTAAACTCCTGCGCCGCTTTCTCCCATTGCTGGGCGTTCTCCAGTTTCATGCCGCGGTCGAAGTGGTCCTTGCCCTTCTTGCCGCCGAGGGCGCTCACGGGCAGGGCCAGCAAGCAGACGACCATGACGAGCGCAACCAGCGAATGCCAACGGTTTTGTAGTTTCATCGTTTGTACCTCGAGCGGGATGTACAGCCTCGGAAAAATCGACCAGTAACTCGGTCGAACCAGGGGGCCTCTCGGGACTTACACGCAACTAATCGTATCCAGTTCCGCAATGCCGAAAAACTCAGGGCAGTTTAGCAGAAAAGCAGGCCTAATTTAAGGAGGCCAATGCGGACCGCGGGCATCTTGTCCGCATAATTAAACTACCTTGGATCGCCGCAGGCCAACTATTGCCGGCCGTTGAGGTGCACTTCTTCGACGAAAGTGACGCGATTGATCTCGTGCAAGGTCGAGACGCCGGCAAAGACTTTCTTCAAAGCCGACTCACGCAGGCTGGTCAGGCCTTCAGCCTCCGCGGCGCGACGAACCTCCGAGCCGGGGCGACGCTCGACAATCATCTCGCGAATATTGTCGCTGAGATCCAGCAGCTCGTGAATCGCCGTTCGTCCGCGATAGCCGGTGTGATTACAACTGTCGCAGCCGACATTGGCGAAGAAAACCCGCTCGCGATGTTCTTCGGGCCTGAGCCCGGATTCGATGAGTTCGGCGTCCGTAGGGTGAAACGCGCGCCGGCAGATGGGACAGAGCACCCGGATCAAGCGTTGCGCGAGCACACAGTTCAAGGAAGAAACAAAGTTGTAGGGCTCGACGCCCATATTCAAAAAGCGTCCAATCACGTCGATGACGTTGTTGGCGTGAACGGTTGTGAACACCAGGTGCCCGGTCAGCGCTGACTGAATCGCAATCTGCGCGGTTTCTTCGTCGCGAATTTCTCCGACCATGATCTTGTCCGGATCGTGGCGCAGGATCGAGCGCAGGCCGCGCGCGAACGTCAAGCCTTTCTTTTCGTTCACGGGGATTTGCGTGATGCCGTGCAACTGATATTCGACCGGGTCCTCGATCGTGATGATCTTGTCTTCTTCATTCCGGATTTCGTTGAGGGCGGCATACAGCGACGTCGTCTTTCCCGAGCCGGTCGGCCCGGTAACCAAAACCATGCCGTAAGGTTCGGCGATGTAGTGGCGAAACTTGCGCAGGTCCTCCGGGTCAAACCCCACGACATTCAGATCGAGATTCTTAAACGATTCGTTGATCTGTTCCTTGTCGAGAATACGAATCACCGCGTCTTCGCCGTGCACGGTCGGCATGATCGAGACGCGAAAGTCGACGTTGCGGCCTTTATATCGCACCCGAAAGCGGCCGTCCTGCGGTACGCGGCGCTCAGCGATGTCGAGTTCGGACATGACCTTGATGCGCGAGATCAAAGTCTGGTGATAAGCGAGGTCGATTGGGTCGACCTTCTGGTACAGCGCGCCGTCAATGCGATACTTGACCTGCACTTCCGTGTCGCGCGTTTCGATGTGAATGTCCGAGGCGCGCGATTCCATCGCGTTGTAGATGATCGTGTCGACCAGCTTAATGATCGGCGACATCTCGCTGTCAGTTGCGGCCAGCCGATCGAGATCGAGAACTTCTTCTCCTGTCTCAGTCTCGCGCACCAGCGAAATGCGAAAACCCGAAGCTGCTTCCTGCAAGACGCGCTGGGTGGCGTCGCCCTTGCGCAAGACAACGTCGATCGCGCCGGCGGTCGCAACGTGCGGCACCAGGCGCATGCGCAGCGCGCTGGCCAAATCGTCCAGCCGATCCAGGTCCGTTGGATCGGCCATTGCGATGTGCAGCTTTCCATTTTCGCGCTTCAGCGGTACGAACTGATTGCGCACCATCAGATCGACGGGCAGTTCGCCGAGCAGCGAATAATCGATCGGCGAGCTGCCGTCCTGTGGCAGCAGATTGACGAAAGGCAGGCGATAGCGACGCGCCAAATCTCGCGCCGCGCTTACTTCAGGTGGCTCGGCGGTCTCGGGCAGCGGCGAAGGATCGTCCGGCGAGCCGCTGCTCTTAATTACCTCAGCGCCATTCGAATCAGTCTGATCTTCGGTGAATTGCTTCATAGATGTGGCGCAAGTTGTTAACTTGCGTTCGCTCGAATGTGACTCGCTCTAAGCGGCGAGATGCGGCCCGGCTGCCACCAATCTCTTGCCTCGGGCATCAACCACGGCGCCGAATCCCTCCAGTGTATGTGCGCCCAGAAGATTCAAGTCCCCGGCTTGCGCAAAAACAATTTCGTCCACGGTTTCAAATCCGTTTACTCGCAGAATCGCATAACCGATATCGCGCGTTATGATTTCACCGTTCGCCATGACAAATTGCACATCGCGCTTTCGCACGTCAACTCCCACTTCTGACAGACTGTCTTTTGGAATCCAGGTGAATTCCGAGCCAGTGTCCACAATGAGCTGTTCGATGAGCGCAGACTTGTCCGGTGATGCCATGTTCTCAACTGTGCAATCTACGTAGAAGACTCCCATGACGCGTGTCCTGCCGCTCCCGGTTCGGTATTAATGTCCGATCATCGGCCCTTTCGAAATTGATTGAATGATCGGCAAATAAATCGCCAGCAGAATCAGCACGACGATGCCGCCCATCACGACAAGGATCGCAGGCTCAAGCGTGGTCGTCAACTGCTCTAAACGCACTTCACTTTCGCCGTCATAGAAAGTGGCAACCTCGTCCAGCATCTCACGCAGGCTGCCGGAGCGCTCGCCAATGCCGACCATGTCGAGCGCCAGTTCCGGCATCCACTTTGATGTCTCCAGGCTTTCAGTAAACGATTGGCCTTCGCGAATCAGCGGCAGAATCGCCGAGCTGCGCCGCCGCAGTTCAAGATTCGTAATCGACTCAGCCGCGATTTCCCACGACTCAACCAGAGTGATGCCGCCGGCCAGCAGGGTGGCCAGCGATCGCGCTGCCTGAGCGACCGACAGTTGCACGAGCAGGTTTCCGACGAGCGGCAATTTCAACATGAACCTATCGATCGTCAGACGGCCCGGCAACGTGCGCGACCAGATGATCATGACGATCGAGCCGACGATCACCAGCGGACCAAACCAGAAAACATTTCCCGTCATCCATCCCGAGATGGCCAGAACGATCTTCGTCGGCGTCGGCAAGTCGTTGCCGAAACCCGCAAACAGATCGGACATTTTGGGCACGACATAAACCGTCAGAAAGACGACCATGCCGAGGCTGGCTAACAACAGGAACGTCGGATAAGCCAGCGCGCCGCGAATCTTTCGCCGCAGCCCGACTGAGCGGCGCATGTAAGTGACATAGCGCGACAGCACTTCATCGAGCGCGCCGGAGCGCTCGCCGGCGAGAATCGAAGCGGTGTAGATGCGCGGAAACGTCGTACCCTGCGCGGCGAAAGCTTGCGACAGCGCCGCGCCACCGCGAATCGCTTCTTCGACTTCTTCCAACACGACGCGCAATCGCGCCGAGGTCGCGCGCCGGCGCAGCATCGAGATTGCTTGCAGAATTGGTATGCCCGCGCGCAGCAGCGCCGCGAGTTGCTGATTGAACAGCAGAAAGTCGTTCGCCTTGACGCGCGTGCGCGAGCCGGTTCCACCTATTAGCGTCAGCGAACCAACACCCTCGCCTTTTGGCGGCGTGACGGCGAAGACTTTGAAGCCTTCGCGCTCCAGCCGGGAGCGCACCTCGCTCGCGGCGGCCGCTTCGACGGTGCGCGTCACGATCTCGCCCGCGGGCGTTCCCAAACGACAAATGAACTCAGCCATATTTCGGTTCGGAGTATATCACGCGGTGATCAGTCAGTGGGACGCCGACCGCTCGCGCCCGCGGTCGCACTTTGCATCACGCTCGAACACCGCAATTAGTTGCGCAGAGTTGGCCAGAAAAAGATTGACGGGGGGGCGGAGTTGGCATATTGTCCGCGCGACTTCACGCCCGAAACGACGGCCCCGCGGAGGAAGCGCGCATGAACGCAGACAAAGAGAGTGCCGCAAACGAAGCGAAGCGTCTGGTTCGAGGTCTCGGCTCGGTGGACGCCACCATGATCGTCATCGGGTCGATGATCGGCTCAGGCATCTTTATTACTTCGGCTGAGTCGTCGCGATTGGTCGGCTCACCCGGGTGGCTGCTGATGGCCTGGGCGCTGGGCGGCGTGCTGACGATTACCGGCGCCCTGTCTTGCGCCGAGCTGGCGGCGATGATGCCGCGGGCCGGCGGACAGTACGTATTTCTGCGCGAAGCTTACGGAAAACTGACCGGCTTTCTGTTTGGCTGGTCACTGCTGCTGATAATTCAAACCGGAACTATCGCGGCGGTGGCGGTCGCCTTTGCGAATTTCATGGGCGTCCTGGTTCCCTCGATCTCCGGAGACAACTACCTGATCGCGCCGCACGCGCTCGGTGGCTATGCGATTAGCCTCTCCACGCAGCAGCTGGTCGCGGTGCTGATGATTGCCGTACTCACTTTTACCAACACGCTCGGATTAAAGACCGGCAAGATAATTCAAAATACCTTCACCTTTACCAAGACCGCGGCGCTCTTCGCGCTGATCTTGCTCGGCCTGACGCTGGGCTGGAAAGTTGGCATGGGAAATGGGGCCGCCGCGTTCGCTTCATCGTGGTGGCATCCGACCGCCAACGGCTGGCATCCGCGAGCCTCCGAACTGGGATTCAACGCGGTCGGCCGGGGAGCGATTGTCCTGGCGCTGGTGATGTTTCTGGGCCGCGCGATGGTGGGGCCGCTATTCGCACAATCGGCCTGGAACAACGTCACGTTTACGGGCGGCGAAGTCGAAGATCCCGGACGCAATCTGCCGCGCGCGCTTTTGATCGGATGCTTCACGGTCGTGGCGCTTTACCTGCTCGCGAATCTGGCTTACATAGTCACCCTGCCGCTCAACGGAATTCAGAACGCGCCGCAGAACCGCGTGGCGACGGCGACGGTGCAGGCGATCTTTGGCCCGACCGGCACCGTGATCATGGCGATCGCGATCATGATCTCAACCTTCGGCTGCAACAACGGATTGATTCTCGCCGGCGCGCGCGTTTATTACGCAATGGCGCGCGATAACCTGTTTTTCAAACGAGTCGGAACCGTAAATGCTCGCCACGTTCCCGCGGTCGCGCTGTTCGCGCAGGGCATCTGGGCCGCTTTTCTCACGCTGCCGCGCACGGTTACGAAAACGCCCAACCCGGTCACCGGCGCGGTCGCGATCAGTTACGGCAACGTCTATACGCAGTTGCTCGAATACATCGTCTCAGCCGATTTGATCTTCTACGCGCTGATGGTCGCCGCCGTGATCGTCATGCGTCGCAAGGCCCCACAACTCGAACGCCCTTATCGCACGTTTGGCTATCCACTGGTGCCTTTGATTTATGTTCTGCTGGCCGCTTTCGTAGTTTTGGATCTCGGCTATCTCGCGCCGCAGACGTCAGGCATTGGATACTTGCTCGTATTGACTGGAATCGTTGTCTACTTCGTCTGGGTTCTGTTGACGCGAAACCGCGCGAATCAAACCGCGTGAATTTTGGGTCGTGTCTTAGTTTCGTTTCGTGTGTTCCCACGGATTACCCAAGAACGATCCACGAAACCACACGAAATCGCACGAACAAAGCAGCTTCGTGTGGTTTCGTGGATCGCTTTCCATGGCAAGCCGACCTCTCAAGATTAGGAAACTAAGACGCTACCGAATTTCCCTTACCGGGGGAGTTGCCGCAAGGGCTGAGAAAAGAAGGCGGCTGCTCGATCTTCAAACAATCAACTGAAGATCGAACAGCCGCTTGACTGGCAGAGACGCCCGCTAGTTCATCGGTTCAAGATTACCTTCCGGTCTCTGTCCTGGTGGCGGGCCACCCGGTCCAGGCCCACCGGGACCGCCCGGGCCTCGACCAGGTCCACCGTCCGGCCCGTGCATCTGCATTTGCATATGCATCTGCATCATCGCGTGCAGCTTCGTCTGCTGCTCTACTGTTAATTTATTCTTGATGGCGATGGCCAGCCCAAAATGCAAGCGCTTGATCTCGCGTTCGGTGTCAAGCACCTTGTCCAGTTGCGCCAGCGCCTGTTGCTCATTCACCGTGTTTTCTTTCATTGCGGTGTGCAGCGCTTCCATTGCATCCTGCAATTGCCACTGCAACTCGTTGAAGCGCGTCGTCGTTCGATTAATCTCCGCGCGCATGAATGTTTTCTGTTCGTCCGTCAGATTAAGATCGCGCGTGTGCTGCATGATCAGTTCCGGCGGGAACATGGCGTCGCCCAACGGATCCATCGGCGGATGCGGCGGGCGCGGTTGTTCTGGTCCCTGCGCCGGCTGCGGCTGCTGCGCCGAGACGATCACCACGCCCACGAGCGCGCCTACTAACAGGACCAAAGTTAAGGTTGCGATTTTCTTCTTCATTGACTTCTCCTTCATTTATTTGGCAAGAATGATTTCAGTTCCTTCACGCTTTCGTTTAGTTGCGGAAGCGAGTTAAGCAGGGCATCGTTTTGCGAACTCAAGAGCGTCGCCGTTGGTGATTGCCAACTGGAGATTGCGGTCGCATCGCGAATCTCTGCGCGTCGCGCGGCCAGCAGCTCAGCCCTTTGACGCGCTGCGAATCTGGCTGCCCGAAGCTTGCGCGCGGCCTGCCGCTGTTCGACGACAGTAATTACTTTCGGCGTTGGTTCGGTGGTCGTCGGCGGCGTGACCGGTGGGGGTACCGGAGTGAACGGTGATGTTACCGGCGTTATCGCGACTGTCTGATTGATCGGCGGAGTCTGTGGCCGGCTGCCTGACCACAAAGCCAGGGCAACCACAGCCACGAAAACGGCGAATGCCGTCGCGGCCAACGAAAAGTTAAGTGGACTGACACGCGTCCGCGTTCGCAACTGCGCGCGGTTCCACACGCCAATAAAACTCGGTGCGGCCTGTTCGTCCGCGAGCCTTAGCTCGCTAAACAGCGCCTGGATTTTCTTTTCCTCTCCAACTAATTCCATAATCAACTTCCGTCCGTTCCAAAATCTCGCGCAGGCGTTTCTTCCCGCGTTCGTAGTGTTGCCGCGCGCTGCCAATTGAAACGCCCATCACGTCCGCAGCTTCGCGCAAACTGAGATCTTCATAAAAGACCAGATGCAGAGCTTCTCGCTGACGAGCCGGCAGATGTTGCAGTGCGAGCCGAAAGCGCACCCGCTCTTCAGAGCGATCAAACGCCGCGTCAACTTCTCCGCCGGCGGGTTCGCGTTTGCTGACCTGCTCGGAGCTTACCGCTACTCTCAACTTGCGCAGCAGGTTCCGGCGATACTCGGTGGCTGCGGTTTTGCGAATCACCGCAAACAGCCAGGTCTTCAAGCTCGCCTCGCCGCGGAATCTCGCTTTGCCTTCAAGGATCTTCAAATAGACCGTCTGCAAAACTTCTTCGGCTTCCGCTCGGTCGCGGGCGCAGCAACTCAGGGCCCAGCCGAAACAGGCAGCATGGTACTGCTCCAGTTCAGCTTTAAGTTCTGCGATGTCCATTCGGTCTATGCTCACGGTTTGGCCGTGTTCAGTGTATTAGTCGCTTGAGTGCGCGAATTATATGACACATCGGGGGCACTAGCCCGACCGTCAGGGAGGGCTCAGAATTAGCCGCATCAGAGGAGCCCTCCCTGACAGTCGAGCTAATGCCCCACAAAACGACACGCACGCTTAACCGATCGCAGCATTATTCGACGAATCAGGCCGCTGAAGGGCCGCACGAAAAACCAGTAGACGCGAAACTTTCGGCGGCTACTCCTGTCGCCACAGGTGACGCGTGTCTCAGTGGACAAGATCGTTTGCCCGTTTACGCTTGGTTCGACCGTGAAACTCCAGACAGCTCGCGCGATACCCGCGGGCACCGGAGAGTTGAAGCTGGCACGGTCAAACGGCGAGACGTTTCCGGTTGGTCTCCAAAACCTTCCCGTCACTCCAAACAGGACTTCGTGATTAGGTACTTCGGCCAGGAGGCCGAACTCGGAATCAATTAGAGTTTGAAGCGTGATGCTTTGATTTCGCGGCAGCGAACGGCAGCCGCGCAAGATAAAACCTGGCAACATTCGGAGGCCAAGGAGCACCTTGATCACCGGGCCGCCCAGGTCCGCAGTCCATAACGCTCGGTACACAACGTCGGGCGCTGCGTTGATGGCGACGCGGTGAGTCTCGACGGCGTCGGGATTCGGTGCGAATGAATCTATCAACATTCTCTTGCGCACTGGGAAGCAATCGGCGGATCAAGGCGAGACTAAGCCACCGACGGCTGAACTTCGCGCAGGCGGCGCTCAAGAAATCGACGTTCGCTTTCGTTGGTCGCCAGCGCAAAGGCGCGTTCGTAACTTTTCGTCGCTTCCGCCTTCGATCCGATTCGGCGCAGCAGATCGGCCCGCGCTGCATGCAGCAGGTGATACTCGTCGAGATCGCCGGTGGCGGCGAGCGCATCGATGAGCGCCAGCCCGGCTCGCGGGCCGGCCATCATCGCGACCGCTACCGCGCGGTTCAGTGAGACGATGGGAGACGGTTGGGCTCGTTCCAGAAGATCGTAAAGACGAACGATCTGTGGCCAGTCAGTCTCCTCTGCCCGAGTTGCCCTACAATGCTCGGCCGCGATCGCAGCCTGCAATGCAAACGGACCGGGCCCGCGGCGCAGGGCTTCCCCAACTAACGGCAACGCCTCTGAAATCTGCGCTTGATTCCAGCGAGTTCGATCTTGTTCTTCAAGCACCACGAGATCGCCTGCTTCATCGACCCGTGCATCGCGTCGCGAATCGTGAAGCAGCATGAGCGCGAGCAGGCCGGTTGCTTCCTCTGGCGGGTAGGGTGCCATCAACATTCTGATCAACCGCGCCAGATGAATGGCTTCAGCGCAGAGGTCAGCCCTTACCAGCGGTTCGCCGTGCGTTGACGCATAACCTTCGTTAAAGATCAAATAGATTACGGTAAGCACGGCGTCAATTCTCGCGGACATGTCGCCGGTCTCCGGCACCTTATAAGGAATGCCGGCATCACGAATCTTTTTCTTCGCCCGCACCAGGCGCTGGGCCATCGTCGTCGCCGGCACGAGAAACGCGCGCGCGATCTCATCCGTCTTGAGGCCGCACAGCGTGCGCAGCGTCAGCGCGACTTGCGCTTCGGACGCGAGCGCGGGGTGACAGCAGGTGAAGATTAGCCGCAGGCGATCGTCAGGAATTTCTTCCGTAAAGTGATCGGGCTGCTCGATTGCCGAATTCAGCTCGGATGCGTAGGATTCAACTTTCTCGTTAAAGCGGGATTGGCGTCGCAGGCGGTCAATCGCTTTGTGGCGGGCCGTCTGGATAATCCATGCGGCCGGGGATTCCGGGACGCTGGTTGCGCGCCACTGATCGACGGCGGCGGCAAACGCTTCCTGCGCGGCTTCTTCGGCTATATCGAAATCGCCGAAATTCCGAATTAGAGTGGCAACAATCCGCCCCCAGTCGGAGTGGTAAACTGAGTCTACCGCGGCATTTGGGTTCGAAAGCACATTCGATGATAGAAATTTTAGGCGCCGCTGTCGATCCGGGCATGCGCCGTTCGACTTACTGATGGAGGCGCACAAGATGAAATACTTACTGCTGATTTACCATGACGAGCAGGCTTGGAACAGCCATACTGAGGCCGAACGCCAGGAAATCTATCGCGAGTACCGCCAGTTGCGGGAAGAACTGATCTCGAGCGGGCAATTTCTGACCGGCGACCAATTGCAGGCAACCACGAACGCCAATACGGTTCGCGTACGTGATGGTAAGCATTTGGTGACCGATGGTCCTTTCGCTGAGACGCGGGAGCAAGTCGGCGGTTTCTTCCTGATCGCGGCGAAGGATCTGGATGAGGCGACGGCTATTGCCGCGAGGATTCCATCTGCGCGCGAGGGCTCGATAGAGATTCGACCGGTGGTGGAGAGAGCGGTGCCGACGGCGGCGTAGCACGTCGACTCATTCACAAAGGTATCAGGGACCTGGCGTCAATGGCTCCCAGGTTAGGGTGTGCACTGCACTTGGAGGCAGATACATGAAGTACATGTTACTGGTTTATATGAACGAGCAAGCGATGAGCGACGAAGAGCGCGAACACTGTTATGTCGAGTCGGCGCAGCTCACGCAGGAACTCAACGCGAAGGGACAACATCTCGATGCCAGCCCTCTGCATCCTATTGCGACGGCAACCAGTGTTCGAGTGCGCGACGGAAAGAGACTTGTCACCGACGGGCCGTTCGCGGAAACCCGGGAACAACTTGGCGGATACTATGTGGTTGACGCGAAAGATCTCGACGAGGCGATCGACATCGCCGAACGGATTCCGCCGGCGCGATTCGGAACGATCGAGATTCGGCCCGTCATGGAAATCGCGGGGTTACCGGAGAAACTTTAAAGGAGAAAGCAAATGGCATTGATCGATGGAATGTTGCAGGAACTTGAGCAGGAGGCACAGACGACACGCCGCGTGCTCGAGCGGGTGCCCGAAAACAAGCTGACTTGGCAGCCGCACGAAAAAGCGAGGACGCTCGGCGAACTCGCGCTACACGTCGCGTTGGTGCCCGGGGCAATCGCCGAACTCGCCGCTACTCAGTCTCAAGCCCAGGCTCCCGAGTTTACCTACCCCAGCCCGGAGAGTGCTTCGGAGCTGATCCCGGCGCTCGAACAGAGCATTGCCAAAGCGAAAAAAATGCTCGGTGGTATGGATGATGAAACGCTGAAGGCGACGTGGCGATTGATGCGGGGCGAACGTGAATTGTTCGCGATTCCGCGCGTTGCGCTTTTGCGCTCAATCATGCTTAACCACTGGTATCACCACCGCGGGCAATTGACGGTGTACTTGCGCGAGCTCGATATACCCATCCCCTCAATATACGGTCCGAGCGCGGATGAGAACCCCTTCGCTTAAGCGTTTCACGTTAAGAAGTTTTCGGCGTGTCGATCGCGCCGTCACCTGTTCGATTAGAAATATGGAGGACGATAATGGCAAATCCATTTGTGCACGTAGAGCTGAACACGACAGATGTCGATAAGGCGAAGAAATTTTATGGCCAATTATTTGACTGGGAACTCGAAGATATGGCGATGGGTCCCAGCGATACCTACACGATCATAAAGGTCGGAGACGGGACCGGTGGCGGCTTACTCAAGAATCCGATGCCCGGCGTCCCTTCGTTTTGGCTGGCCTATGTTCTGGTGGACGATATCGGCGCGGCAACGAAGAAAGCAGAATCCCTGGGCGCGAAGATTGTGAAAGACTCGATTGAGGTGCCGGATATGGGCTGGCTGAGCATCATTGCCGATCCGACCGGGGCTGCGTTGGGTCTCTGGCAAACAAAAAAATCTTGAGAAATATCGATCTGGTCGCTGGCTGATTGAACTAACTCCCTTCTCCCTCTGGGAGAAGGGCCGGGGATGAAGGGGGCGAAGCCTGACGGCGAACTAAGCCCTCTCCCAACCCTCTTCCAAAGGGGAGAGGGAGTCGGAATACACTTCATAAGGAGAGAAACCTACAATGCGATTCATGGTAATTGTAAAAGCGA
>WNFE01003528.1_pt1 | contig 12003 bp, 16 predicted proteins | sample 5400451 | NCBI WGS metagenome assembly WNFE01 (sample SAMN13153344, study PRJNA577476) | soil metagenome | isolation source: 200 cm saprolite under Douglas fir tree site 2 hole 2 | place: USA:California | collected 2015-04-18
GACAGCGGTTGGAGCGTTCAGCCCCGCGACAAAGACCGACACCTTGAAGCCGGAAGGCACGACGATGTCTTGGCCGTTGTCGGGGTTGAAGGACACGGTTTCAGCGGAACACAGCGGGTTCGCGACGGTTGCGGCCGTTACGAGGTTAGGCAGGGTAAGTAGCAGCGGAAGTGCGACGATCAGGACTAACCAACTAAATCGATCAACTCTGCTGCGCATGTCAACTCCCCTCTCGTCATTGAGCGTTCGTCGCATGCAGCTCCTTCGCTTGGCGGTGCCCAGCGCGCCGCGTCGCTAACGGGCGTCCCGGGAGCGGAGGCCCACGCGACAGGAACTGACAGCGGGTGGTGGCCAACGGGACACTCCTCACGAATTCAGCGTCTTGCCTTCTCATAGGTGCTTAGGGGGGCACCGAGACCGTACGCCGCGACTGCGCTAAGCGCAAGCCTGGGCCGACGACCGGCTCGGACGCAACAATGATGCGGGGCGATCTGGGCGGGAGGTCGCGCGCGTAATCAGCAAGGACAACCGGTGGTTCGTTAAGACAGCTTCGGGCTTAGGTTCTGATCAACCTGAAGAGTGCGAAGGCCTTGCGTCTGACGATCCTGCCGTCGGTGCTGGGACTGGCCGACGAGATCATTCAGTGATGAACCGGCGCACGTTCCTCTGCGGGCTGACTCTTGGGACGCTGTCCATGCCGCTCGCGGCCGAGGCGCAGCGCTCGGGCCGGAACCTGTCAATGAGACTAAGACAGTGGGGTCATGAGATTAGTGTAGGGGCGACGCCTCCTCAGTCGCTCGGCTAGCGGCGCACCGGGATCGTGAACGTGAATGTCGAGCCCGTCCCGACCTGGCTCTTGACCCAGATGCGGCCGCCGTGCAGCTCGATGAACTTCCGTGACAGCGCCAACCCCAACCCCGTGCCCTCCACCTTCTTGTCCGCCGTGCCGACCTGGCGGAATTCGTTCGCTCGGAGCAGAGATACGTGCCCTCGTCGAGCAGGGTGGCGTACACCTCGCTCGGTGCGAGATCCGCAAAGCGCGGCGCGTGCAAGTGCGAGAGCACCCCAGGTTGACGCCTATCCGCTGATGAGCGCGGGGAGCGAGGCGCCGCCCGAGAGGGACGCCTGACGTTCAGCGCTCGAGCCGCTGGCCGTCCGCCAAGGAGCACGAGAGGGCAGCCATTTTAGTTTCAGTCGCCGCGATAGGTGCTAGACTGTCGACAGCCACCAATTCTGTGGAGTGACGATGGTCCCGAAGGCGTCGTCGCTTGGCTTCTGGTCGCTCGCCCTGTGGGCTCTCGACGCGCCCTGCAGGCTTTCCATTGCCGGCAGCGGCCCGCCCCGCCGTATACCGTGCTGCTGTCCGAACATAGCTGCTCGTCCAGCCATAACTGGACCCAACCAACACTGGGGGTGACGATGCGAACGACAGCGAAGGGTCTCTTGGCTTTGGGACTGGCACTGTTGGTTACCGGGTGCGCCGGCCGCGACTTCGTTCGACCATCCGCCGATTCGCTTCAGCTCGGGAAGACCACCTACACCGAGATCGTCGCGCGTTTCGGCAGTCCCTATCGCGAAGGAACGATGCTCAAGAACGAGCAAAACGTCAAAACGATCACCTATGCATATGCGACGAAGATCGGCGAGTCAGCCGCGGTGAGTGGTGTGACAGGAGCCCGGTCCACGGCTTTCTACTTTGTTGATCTGGTGCTCGTTGGCCACGAATTCACGAGCTCTTTCGAAAAGGACCAGACGAACTTCGATGAGACGAAAATCTCGCAGATCAAGAAGGGGGAAACTACCCAAGCGCAGGTGACAGGCTTAATGGGCCCGCCGACCGGAGGCTACGTTTTCCCGCTTGTGCGCCAGAAGAACGAAAAAGGGCTCGTCTATCTTTATGTGCAGACCCGCGTCGAACAAGCTCCGTTCGTTCCGACCAAGATCAAGACATACCGTAAGGCCCTGGTCGTGTCCGTCGGCGAAAACGGCGTCGTCACGGATGTGGAGTTCAATGCAAGCGGCGAGAAATGAGCCCAATAGGCGGTATTAGCCGCCGTCGTCTCCTGATAATGCTCCAGGCTACCATCGGGGTGGTGTTCGGCGGGATTGCCGGATGTGGGGAATTCTATTGGTTCAAGCCGGGCGCTACCGCAGATGAGTTCCATCGCGACAGTCAGGAGTGCGCACAGAAGTCCAGCGGTGCGGGTGTAACAGAAGTCGGTATTGGACTCGACGAGACTGCATATCGAAACTGCCTGCGTGCTCGCGGTTACACCAGGGAACAACATAGTAGCCAGCCTGCTGGATGGCATCGCGGCATCGAGTAACGGACGACGACCGAGGCTGGCGAGCCACTTTCTACACGACCGGGATGGAGCACTCGCCTACCAGCGCGACCGCCACCGGATGGGAGCGCACGCCGTGGCACGCAACACAGAGGGCGGCGTGGGAGGCGTTGAAGAAGCAGGAGCCCACGCGATGAGGGCCATGATCGTCATGGTAGCGCTCGTGCTGACTGGCTGTGCGCATGCTTCGGGTGTGCGATACACATTTGCGCCGTGCAACCCGGGTTTCCAGAACGCCGTCATGGCGTGCTTCTATGAGGCAGGCATTGGCGGGCTTGTTGTCGGGTACGACTTCTACGCGGATTCGGGGATCATTGAGCAGCATTGGAAGAGGCAATACGAAAGCTGCATGTTTCGACGCGGCTACCAGCAGCTCGGCGGCACGACGACGTGGCATCCCAAGGAGCGGTTCAACGGCGCTACGGGATGGCCGTGGCCCAATGACCCGCCCAAGAGCGCGTGGACTTGGGTGAGGACCGCGGGTGCCGGGGACCGGCACTACTATGACTCGGTATGTGAGCCATGAGCAACTGAACGCGCAAGGCTCGGGGAGCGTCGCCGTTGTAGCCTGGCGAGTGGATGGCTAAGCCGCGGCCCGCGAAGAAGCCCGAGCGAAACGCTGGCGGGCAACTGCCGTTGCCGACGCCGCGACAACCCGCGTCCTCCAGCACGATCCGCGTGCTGCCGATGGAGCTTCGGGTCGGTGATCGTCTCGCGGACGAGACCGGCGATTGGGAAGTCATCGCCCCGCCGTACAGCACAGCGGGCGGAAAGAATGCGCACGTGCGACTCCAAAGGGTCAACCAACCAGGTGTGACCGACATACGGACCTGGAGCGCGCACGAGAAGGTCAGCGTCAAACGAGTGTGAGCCAAACCGTGTCGTTCTAGAAAATCCCTTTCGCCGTCGTGGAGACGCTATCAGTCTCGACCGCGGCCGCGCCCTCGCCCCTCGCCCCGTTCGTTATCCCGTTCGTGTTCGTGTTCGCGTTCCCTCCACTCCCGTTCGTATTCGCGTCCTCTCCACTCCCGCTTGTCCGCCCACTCGCGCCCCCACTCCTCATGCCAACGCGGGGGCTCCTGGTCTTCCCACTGGCGCCAGTGTCCGGGCGGTACGTGGTAATAACGCACCGGCACGAGCAGGACGGGACGGGGCACGAACTGGGGAGCGACAACGATCCACGGGCCGTTGTACCCCGGACCCATGTACCAGCCGCCGTTCATGAAGGCCCAGTACTGACCATTGTAGAAGAAGAGATTGGCGGGTTCGGCCGGCACGTACTGGACCCGCGGCATCTCGGGGACAACGATCAGGGGCGGCGGTGCGGGCAAGTGGATGCCGATGTCCACGTGCACTTGAGCGTGGACCGGCGTAACCAAGACGATAGCCAGTAGTGCGCCGATGATGACTGCGTACATGGGGGTTCCCTCCCGTCACCCAATTATCGTCGGCGAGCTGGCCGCCCCCGAAATGAAAACTCCCTAGTACGGCCGCGCGGGGACCATCATCCACGGTTCCGGACACGATGGCACCTGCGGGTAGTAGGCGTTGAAACTCTGGCAGAAGTACCAGTACCGTTGCGGTGGCGCCACGTAGACCGGCGGCGGCTGGACGACGACAATCGGCGGCGGCGTGTACACGTAGGCGGGCGCCGGGTAATACCACCAAGGGGCTGGCCACACCGGCCCAACGCCAACAAACAACCGGGCCCCGCCACCACCACCGTGGAAGTGGCTGTGTCCACCGTGGAACTGATGGCCGCCGCCACCATGGGAACCATGTCGCCCGGCTTGGCTCGGCAGCGGCGTGAAGAGCAGCAGGCCGACCGCGAGGAGTAAGGTCCACCGCCACGTCTTCATAGCGAGACCCTCCGTGGGTCTTTGAGGGACGACAACCGCGGTTTATTCACCGCGTTCGCCGCTCAGGTTGGCACCTCGCTCTCTGTGGCATATGCAGAAGGCGGCGCCGTCCTAGTTCCCGCGGCTTACGAGGGCGACGCCGAAAAGTGCGCCGCCATCCGGCGGCGTGAAGCGGCCCGCGTAGACTGCTGTCCGCCTCCAGGTCCTTCGCAAGTAGCCAGGTTAGGCCCTACCCGCGCCTGGTGCCGATCGAAGCAACTGCAGGCCCCTGCGTCCGCCTGCGAGCCGGTGCGGGCAGTTACGGTTCGTACATCTCGGCGGTGTTAAAGCGCGTTGCCCATGAGCGCGTTGGGTTGCAAACCTAATGGGCGCGCCCGCACTCCTCCCCTCGAGCGCAACGGGATCGCACGCCGACTGCGCCCAACGCGCTGAATCATCGCTTACCGTCCGAGATACGATGCCAGTACGTCGCGATTATCGATGAGGTCGCGCGCCGGCGCCGAGTATGCGATCACGCCGTCCTTCAGCACGTGGGCGTGATCGGCCGCAGCCGCCGCCACCCCGACGTTCTGCTCGACGAGCAGAATCGTCAGCCCTCGCGTCCGGAGATCTCGGACCGTCTGGATAATGGTCTCGACGACGAGCGGCGCCAGACCGACCGACGGCTCGTCCATCAGGAGGAGGCGCGGACGCGCCATGAGCGCACGCGCAATTGCGAGCTGGGTCTGTTCACCGCCGGAGAGCACGCCGGCTCGCGCCAACCGCCGCGCCCGGAGCACGGGAAACAACTCGTAGATCTCATCGATATCGTGCCTGATGGCCCTCTTGTCCTGCTGCACGGCGGCGCCCACTTCGAGGTTGTCCTGCACCGTCATGTCGACGAACACCTCCCGCCCCTGCGGGATCTGTACAACTCCTCGCATGACCATGGAGTGCGGTGATGCACCGGTCGCATCCTCGCCGGCGACGCGGACGGTGCCAGCGCGCGGAGCGACGAGGCCGCTGACCGCGTTGAGCACGGTCGTCTTCCCGGAGCCATTGCCACCGAGAAGCGCGATGATGGTGTGCGCGGGCACCGTGAACGAGACATCCCGCAGCACCTCCGTCGGGCCGTACCGGACTTCAAGGTGCTGGACGTCGAGCATCGCCCTGCCTGCCGAGATACGCCTCGATGACATCAGGATTGCGGCGGATGTCGTCGGGCCGGCCCTCGGCAATCTTGTGTCCCGAGTTCATGACGATCACACGGTCCGATACCCCCATCACGAGCCGGATCACGTGTTCGATCATCACGAGCGTGACGCCGCGCTCGTCACGGATGCGACGTAGTAGCCTGTCGAGCTCGGCGACGCGCGGCACGCTCAAGCCGACGGCGGGCTCGTCAAGCAACACAACCTTCGGATCGCCGATGAGCGTCCGCGCGATCTCGACGACGCGCTGCTGACCGAACGACAACGCGGTGCCCGAGCGGCCGGCGAACGCCCGCATGCCGACGAAGTCGAGGGCGGCGAGCGCCCGCTCGCGCATCTCTGCTTCCTCGCGTTTCATCGACCGCGTCCGGAACGCAGCGGCGACCAGACCGGTGCGCCCGCGCAGGTGCAGCCCCGTCATCAGGTTTTCGAGCACGGTCATGCCGGGGAAGAGTTGCGACGTTTGGAACGTGCGCCCAAGACCGAGGCCGGCGATGCGGCTCGGCTTCCAGCCGGTGATGACGGTGCCGTGGAGCGTAACATCGCCGCGATCGGGACGGTTCACCCCGCAGATGACGTTCAGCAGCGTCGTCTTCCCTGCGCCGTTCGGGCCGATTATGCCGACGATCTGGCCCGCGTCGACGGCCACGGAGACGTCGCTCAGCGCGTCAACCCCCCCGAATGCCACCGACACGTTAGTCACGGTCAGCGAGTTCATCGAGGCGCGCCGCCACCCGAGCCCGTCACGAGCTCGTCGGCCACCGTCACATCGGACTGCGATTCACTCTCGGATGCATAGTGCAGCGGCTCAGCCCAGCCGGGCAGACACCGCTTCACGAAATCAACCAGACCGCGCGGCTGGAACAGCACGAACGCGAGCAGCAGCGCCCCGAATACGATCTCCTGCGTCGCCTTGAACTGGCGGAGCACTTCGAGCAGATAGACGAGCAGGCTGGCGCCAATCACCGAGCCGACGATCGATCCCATCCCGCCGACGACGATCATCGCCTTGTGCAGGATCATCTGGAAGAGGTCGAAGCCTTCCGGCGAGACGTACGCGAGCACGGCGGGGTAGAGCGCGCCCGCCGTGCCCGCGTAGAACCCTGACAGCGCGAACGCCACGGCCTTGCATCGGAGCAGATCGACGCCGAGCGCTTGCGCCGCCATCTCGCGATCGCGCATCGCGACGAACGCGCGCCCGAACCGTGAGCGGACGACGCGCCACGCGAACGCGAGCAGCACGACAGTGACGACCCAGCTCACGTAGTAGATGCCGCGGTCTGGCGACATCCCAAGCGCGCTGAAGTCCGGCTGCGGGACCGGAAACCCACCCGCGCCGAACGTGACCGTGTTCCAGTGCAGCAGGACCCATTGCGTGAACTGCGCGAACGCGAGCGTCGCGAGCGCGAGGTAGATGCCAGACAGCCGGAGCGCAGGAAACGCTAACAGGGTGCCGACCGCCATCGCCAGCAGCGCGCCACACGGCGCCGCGATCCAGTAGGACAATCCGAGCCTGACCTGCAAGAGCGCGGCACCGTACGCACCGATGCCGTACATCGCCGCGTTGGCGAACGCGAGCTGTCCGGCGAAGCCGACCAGGAGATTCAGGCCGAGTGCGAGGATGATGTAGAGCATCATCAGATTGCCGACGAACAGCGTGTACTGGTTCGCGACAACCGGCAGCACGGCCAGTGCAGCAAAAAGCACAACCAGGAACGCGCGGTGACTCACGACGACGCGCACGTCAGATCTTTCGTATCCCCCGCGCGCCGAGAATCCCAGTTGGCAGGAAGATTAGCGCGAACATGATGACGATGAACGCGGAGACGTCCTGGATCGTCGTGCCGATGAACCCCGCGGCGAGTTGCTCGAAGATCCCGACGAGCAACCCGCCTACGATCGCGCCGGGCACGCTGGTGAGTCCGCCAAGCACGGCGGCCGCGAATCCTTTGATGAACAGGACGAACCCAATGTCCGGATAAAGCAGGGTCAGCGGCGCCATCAGCACTGCAGACGCGCCCGCGACCGCCGCGCCGACTCCGAACGTGTACATGTACACCCGGCTGACGCGGATGCCGACGAGCGTCGCTGCCCTCGGATTGCTCGCCGTGGCCTGCATGAACTTCCCTGCGCGCGTGGTCTTAAAGAAGACGCCAAACACGAGCATGACTGCGAGCGTGGCGAGGAGGACGACGAGCTGCTGCGACATGATCATCACGTTGCCGATGCGTATCGGGTCCGGCGACACGAGGGGCGGAAAGGCGAGGTAATCGCCCTTGCCGCCCCAGAACACGCGCGCGATCCCCTTCAGGAGGAACGAGATGCCGATGGTAGCGAGCAGCACGCTGGCGAGCCCCTCCTTCATCAGTGGCCGGAAGGCGACGCGGTCGGTCAGGATGCCGATCGCGAACGAGCCTGCCACGGCGAGCAGCAAGGACAGCACGTACGGCAGCTTGACCATCACGTGCAGGGTGTACGCAAGGAAGCCGCCCATCATGAAGAGCTCGCCATGCGCGAGGTTCACCACCCCGGTCGCCTTGTAGACGACGACGATGCCGAGCGCGACGAGCGCGTAGAGAGCGCCCGTCGTGATGCCGGTCGCCAGCAGGTAGCTCAGCATCAGCATGCGCGAGCCTTAGTCGAGCGTGGTGACTCCTATGCTCTTCGGCTTACCGTCTCCGAACCTGATCCAGCCGACGCTCTGGTTACACTGGTTGCTCACGGGTGGCTTGCACGTGATCGGGCCGGGATACATGCCGGTCTTGAAGTTCTTGATGGTGCCCATCGCCTTCAGAAACTTCTCGCGCGTCAAGTCCGGACCGGCTCGCTTCAGCGCTTCCACCACGACCATGCCGCTGCCGATGCCCATCAGGTTGAAGACGCTCAGCGCGTCGTTCGGAAAGAGCTTCTTAATCCGCTCACGCCACTCCGCCATCTCAGGATCGTCGGGATGCGCAGGAATCGTCGTGATGCTCACGAACTTCTCAAGCGCGCCGGGGATGCCCACTTGCTCCTGGAGCTGCGGCAAGTCCTGAATCGCGGTCTGCCCGACCCACAGCGGCTTGTATCCGAGTTTGAGCGAGTCACGGATGAGCACGGCTGCCGGCTTCGGGTAGACAATCAGCAGCACCGCGTCGGCGCCTGTCTGCATCAGCTTGAGCGCCTGGACGGTACCGTCGTTTTGATCGATCGTCATTTCCTCGTCATTCACCGGCTTGATCAACTGCTCCTTGAGCGCCGTCATCATCGGCTCGTATCGTGACCGGCCCCACGCATCGTGCTGCGCGACGATCGCGATCTTCTTCGCTTTTTGCTCGAGAGCGTACTTGAGCTGGGCGCGACTCTCGATCGTCGCAGTGAGCTGCGTGGTGAAGATGTTCGGCGAGGGCGGGCTGGAGATCCCGTCGGCCACGGCGGAGTTCACGACGAACGGAATACCGGCCTTCACGATCTCGGGCTTCGCCGCCAGCGTCGCGTTGGAGCAGCCGCCACCGTTGATCGCGAAAACCTTGTCGTCATAGATGAGCTTTTTGACGGCGGCGATGCCGCCCTCGGGCTTGCAGGCGTCGTCTTCGCGGACGAGCTTGAGCTTGCGCCCGTAGATGCCGCCCTCTTGGTTCACTTTGTCAAAGAGTGCCTCGAGCCCGTTCATCGCCAGCTTCCCGTACATGTAAACGGGGCCCGCGAGGGGACCGAACGCGCCGATCTTGATCTCGTCCTTCGTGACGCCGTCTTCGGCGTGGCCGACGGCGACGAGGCCCCCGATCAACGTCGCGACCGTGAGGTTCAGAACGAATCGAGACGATTTCATCGGATCTCCTCCGTGGAGTCGGCTGCGCGCATCATAGACGTCACTGTATCGGCCGGCAAGGCCTAGAGTGCTGCTCACACCGTGGGCAGGACGATCTCGCACGAATCCAGCCGGCAGACCGATGCGTGGTCCGCGAGGATCAATTTGGCGACGAGTGTAAGATCTGGACGGAATGACGATGACGTTCCATCCCTGGCCGCGCGTGTGCCGCTCGCCACGTGGCGTCGCCGCGATGCTGGCGGTGGTGTTGGCGCTGGTCTTCTTCGCCCTGGCCGATGAGGCGCACGAGCGCGAGCTGTTCGACGCGGACCACGCGGTCCACGATGCGGTCCAGGGCTGGCGGAAGCCAGCGCTCGAACGACCGATCCGCGCGCTGCCCATATGGGCTCCGGCAAGGTCCTGGTGCCACTCACCCTCGGTGTCACCGCGGTGCTCTGGTGGTGCCGCTATCGCGACGCGTTGCTGGTTCCAGTCAGCGGCATCGCTTCCGTGGTCCTCGAAGGGTTGACCAAGTGGCTCGTGAACCGGCCACGACCCAAGAACGTCGGCTACGGCTTCCCTAGCGGGCACGTCATGGGCGCCGTCGTGGGATTCGGTCTCCTGATCTACGTCGTGTGGAAGCTAAGAATGCACCGCGGGTGGTCGTGCTTGGCGACGGCGATCGGCGTTGCCGTAGTCCTCGGAGTCGCGTTCAGCCGAATCTATCTGAACGCGCACTGGCTTTCGGACGTGCTGGGCGCGGGCGCCGGCGGCACCGCCCTCCTGATCGCGATCGTCCTCGCGCACGGCTCGCGGTTCTGCGAGCGGGTCACGGCTTCGCCCGCGCCCGAGTCGTAGCCCTCGAACCAGTGTTTACGGTCCGCCACGCGCTTTGCCAAGGATTCTGAACAGATGCGCGATGTTGACTCAACGGCCGTCGGGAGGGGATTGAAATCTAGTTGCACGCCGTAGAGGGTCGCCGCCATGCCTCTCGGCATCGCCCAATATCGACCGCGCCGTGCCGGTAAAGTTTTGGTCGGCCTTTTTCAAGGGCGCATCATCCGGTGACTAGAGCCGCGTAGATCGCAAATTGTTGCGCGACTCGCCCATGATGCACGTCCTGATCGTCGAGGATGAGCCACCCGTCGCCGAACTCTGCCAGGACCTCACCGAGGTGCGACAACGACCCGTTCACGCCAAGATAAATCGGGGGGATGGGCTCAGACTGATTGACACCGAGGAGAGGGGCGGCCCACGGCCCCCTGACCGTCGACGCCACGGAGCCGGCAGTCTAGGTAGAGTGGTCATGGCGTCGTCGCAGACGCGTCCTAATCGCGCGCATCACGCCTAGCCTGACTATCCTTATGATTGTTCGCCACGCGACCAGGACGACGACCACGATGATCGCCAAGAGCAACACCATGTGGCCGATGCCTCCCAGCGCGTGCTGGACATGGGCCATGTATGGTCCCAGACCGTAGCCGATCGCGTAGCCGATCCCGACCGCGTAGGGCACGAAGAGCACCGCCCCGAGCAAGTTCCCGCGCAAGAATGAGCGGAATGGAAGGCCGACTGCTCCGGCCAATGGTCCGGCCAGAAAGCGGAATCCGCCGACGAATCGCGCGACGCAGACCGCCAGCGCACCATACCGGCTGACGAAGGACTCGGCTACCGCCACGCGTCCGGGCTTCAACAGCCGATGGGCGTAGCGCTCGACGGCCGCCCGTCCGTAGCGGCGTCCGAGCCAGTAGCCAAGGTTGTCCCCGGCGACAGCGCTGACGAGGCTCACGATAAGCACCGGAAGAAGCTGAAGCCGGCCCGACCACACCAGATAGCCAGCGACCGCCAACACGGTTTCCTCGGGGACTGGCAGTCCGATATTCCCGAGAATGACCACGAAGAAGATCCCCGCGGTGCCCCAGTCCGTGATGAGTTGATCGATGTCGGGCATGATCACCGCGCGTGCCGCACACCGGCCGTCCGCGCTGTCAACGGGGGCGTCCCTACCAGGGCACAGGGAGTAGTGTGAGCATCCCCGGTGTAAGAAACTCAAGCATGAGCGCCAAGATCACGCTCAGGACCCACAGACCATAAAGCCGCGCGGTCATTGGCATCTCCTCTGGCGTTGGCGTGCGCGGGCGGCCCACGATCACAGCCGCTGCTTTCAACGGGGGTGTCCCCACTCGCGAGTACAGCCACGTAAGGATGGCGAGCCACGGCAGCAGGAGCGCTACTGAGAACGCTGCGCGTGCAACGACCCCGATCACTTGCTTGATCCTGGGACGGGATCGGAATACCACGTGTGCCAACACCTCCGACACCCGGTAAGCCTGCAGCATCAGCGATGCCAGGGTATCGATGCGAGGGTCGATGAGCACTTGGGACAGTTCCGGAATACGGAGGAGTCCTCAGCGGACAGTTTGCGCGACTGCGGCTCGCCAGATCGTCACGCCGATCTGGGTGTGCTTGTGTCGGGCGATCATCAGCCGGACCCTGGAGCGCCCCATCGAGAGTAAGTCAGGTCTGCTAGACTCCCCGGCAGCCGTCCTCCACCGAGGTGCCCATGCGATTGATCGGGCTCGCGGTCGTTCTCATTCTCAGCCTCATTCTTGCGCCGGTCGCCGCTGAGGCGCAGCCGCAGTCGGTGACGGTCAGGCGGATTGGCGTTCTCATGTATCAATCCAGAACCGATGAGTTCGTTCCTCTCTTCGCGGCGTTTCTTCAAGGTCTTCGGGAGGCCGGTTACGTTGAAGGGCAGAACATCGTCATTGAGTGGCAGGATGCTCGCGGCAGCCACGCTCGCCTGCCCGCCCTCGCGG
>WNFE01003916.1_pt1 | contig 12003 bp, 9 predicted proteins | sample 5400451 | NCBI WGS metagenome assembly WNFE01 (sample SAMN13153344, study PRJNA577476) | soil metagenome | isolation source: 200 cm saprolite under Douglas fir tree site 2 hole 2 | place: USA:California | collected 2015-04-18
CGTCCGGAGTGGTGAATAACGATCCGAAATTGGGAGCTGCCAGGATACTGCTTGGCAAAGCAAAGCTGGGATGATTGGTGATGTTGAAAAACTCGACCCGGAACTGGGCGTTAAATCTCTCCCCAAACTTTGTGTTCTTGAGAATTGAAAAATCAAAATCACGATATCCTGGTCCCACTACGATGTTTCGTCCAGCCGAGCCGAAGGTCAGAGGCTGGTTGATCACGAATGCGTCGGTATTGAACCACTTTTCGACGGTGTGAGGGCCGGCATTGGGATCGCCGACGAGATCCGGCCGATCGTTACCAAGTCCGGTTCCGCTGTTTCCACTCCCAGTCAAGACCGAGAACGGTTGCCCAGTTTGCAGAGTCAGGATGCCGCCCACCTGCCAGCCCTCACCCAACAACCTCGGAACGCTGTGGAGGATCGGTAGCTCATACGTAAAGCTCCAACTCAGGCGGTGGCGAATATCGAAGTCTGAATTTCCACGTTCTGCCCGCAGGTTGTAGTTGTCCTGGGGAAAGATGGTAGTGCCGTTCGCGCCGGACCCAAAGAAGACTGAAGCACCGTCGATCGAATGGGACCAAGTGTACGAAGCCAGAAAGGAGAGCCCGTTGCTGAAGCGTTTGTCGAGCTTGGCCTGCAGGCTGTTGTAATGCGAGCTCACGACATTTTCTGCTTGAAATAGTTGCGCATAGCCAAAGAATGGAGTTCGCACCACGCTCGGGATGGCGCCCCAAAGTTGGTTGTCGTACAGGAATTGCGCAACATCGGGAGGGATTCCGATCAGTTCCATACGATCCACAACCGTCGGCGTCAGCTGATCGATCTGCTGTTTGGTGATGAACGCCTGGTTGATTTGCCGGAACCGCGGAAGCTTAGTGCCTGATGTGCCTACGTACGCGACGTCCAACAACATGCGACCGGGAAGTTGATGCTGGATCCCCAGGTTGTAATGCTGCGCATAGGGAGTCCGCAGCTTCTGCTGGGTGATGGTCAGCACCGGAAATCCGGATGGGCCGAAAGGATTGGGCCAACTCGCAAACGGAAACGGAGTAAAGAAGTCAGGCAAGAACGGCGGGTTGAGCATCACTGATGGTTTCGTAGAACAGACCGTAGCCCGTGCGGAGAACGGTTTTCCCGTTGCTGAAGACGTCCCAGGCGAGCCCGACGCGGGGAGCGAAGTTATTATGGTCTCCGTCGTAGATCCCTCCTACCTGATCCTGCGTCACCACGCCGGCCGCTTGCAGGGCAGCGAGATTGCCCTGAATGGTCGGATCGGTGGGATCGAGGAAGGTAGTATAGTTCTGTGGCCGCCACGAGCTGAGCTTCCCGTCAGCTTCATGCAAGACGGTGTTCAACTCATATCGCAGCCCGTAGTTCAACGTGAGATTGGGACGTAGCTTGAAGGAGTCCTGTGCGAACAGTCCATAGCTGCTGCTGTGGAAGTGGCGCTGAGAATCGCCGACAAATTGCAGCGCGCCGTCGGGGAAGCCCTGCTCAAAATCGATCAGGGCATTTGGGATGTTGGCCGGGTTTCCGTCCGAATCGGTTCCGGCGGTGTTATCCAATCCACTGAACGTAATCTGGCCACTGAATGCGAGGTCATACAACCGGTTCAGTTGCAGATAGCGGATATCGCCACCGATCTTGAATGAATGCCGGGCGGTAGTATGTGAGAAATTTTCGATCCACTGAAAAGTATTGGCGTCCGTGCGATTCGGCTGATCGATTGCCCCGCCAAGATTGGTGATCGATGAACTTCCGGAAACAAATCCTCCGGCAAACGCCAGTTGCGGAATGTTGCCAAGGTTCAGCGGTGAATTGGCTGCCCAGCCTGTGTTGAATCCAAAATCCTCCGCCCGTGGTCCGGGCTCAGTGACCAAAGAGATGTTGGAACGCGTAAAACCGAAGCGGGCCTCGTTTAACGTCCGAGGACCGAGCACTCGGGTATAGGACACCGCAACCAGATGACTGCTGCCGTTGTCATTCACTCCATATCCGGGGATGTTGGTACCACTCTGCCCCGGAGTGAACGGGAAGAAGATATCGGCCCGGGTCCTGCTGTAGCGTGCCGAGAGTGTGTCGGAACCGCGCAGGTGGTGGTTTACTTTCACCAGGAACTGATCTGTGCCATCGCTCTGCTCAGGGGATGAAATAAAGTTGCCCGAAGAGTTGCTCAGATTCGGCTGCGGAAACAAGTCTAAAAGCTGCGCGCTGACTGGGTTCACCTCGATAGAGAGCGGTGAGCCGTCGAGGTTAGTGAAATTTCCCGCTCGCTCCTCCACGGTCGGAACGTTGGTGATTCGGGTGATTCCTGCCCGACGGCGAAAGCCCTCGTAGGTCAGGAAGTAGAATGTCTTGTTCTTGACGATCGGCCCTCCCAACGTCCCGCCAAACTGGTTAAGCCTTAGTGAAGACTTGGGGAAAGACGAGTCGTTGAAGAAGTTCCGGGCATCAAGCACATCGTTGCGGAAGAATTCATAGGCCGATCCGTGCATCTGGTTGGCCCCGGACTTGGTAACCACGTTCACAACGGACCCGGTGTTTCTTCCGTATTCCGCCGAGAAGGTATTGGTCTGGACTTCAAATTCCTGAATTGAATCGATCGATGGGATCTGCGCGGCCTGTCCGGCAAAGGAGTCGTTGTTATCGACGCCATCGACCAGGAAGTTATTGGAAGTCGACCGCTGCCCGTTGGAAGAGAAGCCCGATACTCCTCCCTCTCCGCCTTGCTGTCCGCCTCCACCGCCGGAGGAGGCAACGCCCGGGTTCAAGCGCGCCAGTTGAGCAAAGTCACGGCCGTTGAGCGGCAAATCTTCGACCTTGCGATGGTCGATGATTTCCCCGAGCTTCGAGGTTTCGGTTTGAGTGAGCGCTGCATCGGCCTGCACTTCGACAACTTCGGCTTTGGCGCCGACGTGCAGCACGATATCAACGGTGCGGATTTGATCGACGCCAACCTCAATGCCAGTGGTGGTGCGAGTCGCGAATCCCGCCGCTTCCGCTTTGATTTGGTAGACGCCCGTGGGCAGTGCCATAATTCGGAAAATACCGTTTTCAGCGGCGGTCGTCTCGCGCTGAAGGCCGTTGGATGGACTATTAACGGTCACTTTCGCGCCGGCAATGTTGGCACCCTTTTCATCGCGAATCGCACCGACAATTCCACCTTGAGTCGTTTGCGCAAGAAGCTGGCTGACGAGAAGTACTGCTACGACAATGCAGAAGACCATGCGGTTCAATATTGACGGCCACATAAGTTGCCCCCTCGTTCACATCCGTGAGTCGACCTCAGTTCCAGCGATCATCTTCGTCCTCAACGTGTCGGCGCAGCTGAGGACTGTCCTGAAATTTCATTCTTATACACGACGCCATCTTTCATCACGAACTGGACATGCTGGAGCAAGCGAATATCGAGGAGCGGATCGCCTTTCACTGCCACCATGTCAGCGAGCATACCCGCATGAAGGGCCCCGATGCGATCAGACCATCCCATCAGTTCAGCAGCATTCACGGTACCGCTTTGCAGCGCCTGCATCGGAGTCAGCCCCAATTCGACCATGGACCAGAACTCGCCTCCATTCTGTCCGTGGGGATAGACGCCGGCATCGGTTCCGAGTGCGACGCGGACCCCACTGTGAAACGCTTTTGCCATGTTCTTTTTAGCCGCCGGAATGATGATGGCCGATTTTTCCCGTACCCAGGGCGGAAGGTTCATTTGCGGCGCGTGTTCTTCAAACCAGAAGAGCGGATATGAGGTGGGCACAAGAAAGGTGTTGTGCTCTTTCATGAGAGCGATGCCTTCCTCGTCCAGGAAAATTGCATGTTCGATGGAGTCGACGCCCGCTCGCACTGCATCCTTGATGGAAATGGCGGAGTGAGCATGGGTCGCGACTTTCCGGCCTAACCGATGCGACTCCGCTACCAGGACTTTCATTTCCTCGGGACTGTACTGCTCGAGCAATGGATTGTCGCCTTTCGAGAAGACGCCTCCAGAGGCACAGAACTTGATGACATCAGCGCCGTACTTGATCACTTCGCGCACGCGGTGCATCACCGCTTCCGGGCCGTCGGCGACACCTTCGGCTGAATAATGAAATTCGAAGGGCAGCAGGTTGCTGTCGCAGTGTCCGCCAGTGATGCCGAGGGGAGGGCCGGAAGCCTGCATACGAGGCCCGATTACGTCTCCGGCATTGATGGCGTCGCGCAGGGCGACATCCGCATAGCTTTCCGCGCCGACGTTGCGTACCGTAGTGAAGCCCGCCAGCAGAGTGAGCCGCGCATTCTTGGCCCCGATCAGCGCTGCGCGAGGCGCAGAGACGCCCAAGGCTTCGTACCCACCACCGCCCGCGTCGGAGGTGAGGTGAGTGTGGACATCGATGAAGCCGGGCAGGAGTGTAGCGTCTCCCAAATCGATGAGCGTAGCGCCGGAGATGGAAGGTGAGTTGCCACTCGAAACCGAATCGATCTTGTTTCCGATGATGACAATGACGGGACGGTCGAGTATGCGACCTGCAACCGGTTCAAACAGCTTGCCTGCTTGAACGACTATGGTCTGCGCCGGCTTTGTATTTTGCGCGCAAAGAGTTGGCACCCCGATCCAGAGGACGCAAGCAGCCAAGGTGATTCGGCGAAGCCAGTTGTGACAGTCAAGGTCGAAGCCCATGCGTTCTCTCCCTGCCGCTATGGCGAGCTTGCCGAACCGATCGCGGCCTGTGAAGTCACCAGCAATTCGAGGTTCTCCTGCAACAGGCGGAGCACAAACTTTACATCGTCGAGGTTGTTGTATGCGTGGAAGGAGATTCTCAAACCATCATGACGACTGGAACAGATCACGCCATGACTGGCGAACAGGCGAACCAGCCCGTCGGCATCCCTGGACTGCAGGACGACGAGCGGCCCCACAGTGTCGAGGGGCATCTTAATATGAATCCCCAACTCCAGTGAGCCGCTGATAAGAGCGTTCGTCAGCACGCGAATCTGGTCGGCTACATTTTGCAGTCCGAACTGCTGAAGGAGTTCGACTCCTGCAAGTGCACCGTAGATTGTCGGGATGGGCGGAGTGCCCGATTCGAAGCGGCGAGTGCCGGGCGCCGGTTCAAGCAGTCTCACATCAAAAGCAAAAGTATTCTTCTGGCCGAACCAACCAGTGACGGTCGGCACCAGTGTTTCAGCGATTGATTTGCGGACATACATGAACGCAAGACCGGGCGGCCCCAGCAAATACTTCAACGTCCCGCTCACATAGGCGTCTACCTGCATTGCTTTCACATCGATGGGCCGAGTCCCGCAGTCCTGGTAGTCATCGAGCAGGACCAGGGCGCCGCGGTCATGTGCGATCATCGTGATCTCTGCCACGGGACTCCGGAATCCGTTCATGAAACATATGTGAGTCAGAGGGACAATTAACGTGTTGCGATCCACTAGTGCGTCATAGGCTGCTACGCTTAGCCGATTATTCGCTGCCTCGACAAAAACCACGTCCGCTCCGCGAGAACGTTGCGCTAGCCAGATATGCCCCATGGTAGGAAATTCGAATTCCCCAAGCACAACCTTGTTTCGCTGCTGGAACGATAGTCCGCTAGCTAGAGCATTGACGCCGGCTGAAGCGCTGGCAACCAGTGCGACCTCTTCCGGTTCGGCGCCGATCAGTTCTGCGAAGCGACGGCGACCGGCTTCATACTGCTCGATCCATATGTCCCACGGAGAACCGTGTTCCTGCCAAGTGCGCAGGTATTCGAGCATCGCTTCCTCCACGTTCTGAGAGAGAGCTCCCTGAGAGCAGCTATTGAGGTAGATCTTCTTCCTCAGAACAGGGAATCGGTTGCGGAATTCAGCAATGCTTTGTGTCAAACGACCTCGTCTCGTACTTGCACCTATACCAGCGCAATGTCACCGTTGGCGACCAATGCCAAGTGGGCGCAAAAATACCTCCGGGAGCGGGCGAGTGTCAAGATTAATTTTGTCGATATACACTCGGTATGCAAGTAAAGAGCTTCTGTCACCAGGAAAAGACCACTTCTAGACACCATCACAACCCGGTAAACCCGTAGGCTTGTCGAGGAAATCACGAATCTCTGGGCGACGGCGACGGTAAAAATTGCGAGAGTGTAAGAGATGTCTAATCACAACGATATACCACTACAATTGTCTTGACATAGCAAACGGATGGGAGGTAACGTCTGGCCGCGTCGACTTTAGTAAAGGCTAGGGTAACAAACTGATCCTCGTGACGCTGTGCAGTGCTCCCTGCTAACCTGACGAGACAAGGCAGCTACGTGATTGATTTATTCTCGAGCGTCGTCCACTGAAAGGAAATACGGAGGCAGAGTGGTAAAAGTTGTCAGTCAAAAACGCAGCCGGACCGCTTACGTAGGCGCCGTCCGCGACAAGCTCAGTGAGAAAGTTTACAAGGCTTTCAAGCGGGATATCATCCGCGGCGTCCACCCTGCTGGTGAACCTCTCACGGAGAAGGATCTCGCCAAACGATATAAGGCGAGCCGGACACCCGTGCGGGAGGCCGCGTTGCGACTGCAAGAGGATCGCCTGCTGCGTATTGTGCCCAATCGCGGCTACTTCGTCAGCCAGATTACGTTGCAGGAACTTAATGATATCTACGAATACCGGGCGGCAGTTGAGTGCGCGGCGGCTGAACTCGCCGCCCGGAAGGCGACGGACTCAGAACTGCTTCAGAAATTGGTTGGCTTGGCGGAGACCTCCTACCGGGCTGACAGCATTGAAAGCTACATGGAGTTCATTGAAGCCGATACGGTTTTCCATGTGGGGATTGCCCGCTTGTCGCGCAATCAGATGCTGGTCAGGGCAGTGAGCGAAGCGCGTTGCCAGATGGAGCGCATCATGTACGCGGCCATCGATATTCACTACTTCGGCGAGGTGCCGACGCGGGAACACCAACAAATCATGACAGCGATCCTCGAACACAATCCCGACGCCGCCCGTAGGCACATGCACGATCACATCATTCAATCCAAGGGCAAAGTCCTTCGACTGACCGACTCTTCCGCCATACGGCCGTAAACCCGTCACTCTTCCCGAATACTATTTGGCAGAACATACTTTGTCTCACACGATACTTTCGTCAATCGGAGCGGACAGCGGGTGCTGTGTCCGCACGCGCCAACTCAGCCATTCAAGGCCTCGAGAAAGCGCTGACGGATGGAACCACCCTATCAATGCCTGTACCTTCCGAACCTTGCCGGCCGGCTGTCGCGCTGCGAGTGTTCTGTCATCTGCTGCCAACTCAGCGAAGGCCGTGCAGAAGTGATGTGGACTTCGCGCAACTCGTTAAGATTTATGGCCGTCTTCCAGAACCAACCGAGCGGTCCTACTCCCCATCTCGCTTCGTGGAGGAGGTATCCAAGCCCGACAAATGCGTTCTCGAAAAAATCGCGAATCTGAAGGCGACGATTGCGCTACACTTTGCTCACTACAATCTCTGCCGCCCGCACAGCAAGTTTACGAGTGACGCTTGCGATGGCGGCAGGGATTTTCGACACGCATCTGGACCGTCGAGCAACTGATTTTGGCGGGAGCGCCAAATTAGGACACTACCCCCTCTGCGTCGGTTGACTTTTGCCGCACGGTATCTCTCTAACAAGCCCCCAGCAAAATGGCAGCACCCAGGATTCCGACTAGCGATCACTGCCTTCCGCTATCTGCAAATCCAAGTTTACGCGCTCGCCATCGATCAGTACCGAACCCTGGTCGATCAGCTGCTGTCCCGTGCAATCAAAAGTCTCGTAGCAGCGCAGTGCTTCCATCGGGAAAAAGAACTCGACCGCCTCGCTCCCCTGGGTTGCCGCTGGTTTGTCCTGCTGGTGGATCGTGGTGCTGAATGCCATGCCGTCAAAGTCGAGGTCGCCCTTGAAGTACGCCATCATTGGTCGAACGAGGTGGGAAATGTGGTTGTCAAAAGCCAGGGCCGCCATCTTGTAGCGGCTTCCTGCCGTCGCCGCGGGCAGTGTCGTGTTCAGCGAGAACTCAAGGTAAGCGTTCTTGCGGAATGCCACCACGACCGGCGGCGTATACGACACAAAATGGGCCTGCGAGTCCAGTTCCTTGACTACGACATCAATCATCTTCTGGTCGGACGACTGAATCTTTGCCAAGGCTTCGGGCGAAGTGTCTCGCAGGGGAGCCGCAGACGAAAGGGCTGCTGCAGGGCGCGCCGGCCGCACATTCCCCGCCGAGGCCGAAACCGCCCCAGATGCGCGCCCTGCAGGAGAAGAACTTCCAGCAACTGCAGGCCGTTGGCGGGGAAATTCAGGGACACGTTTTTCCCTATCCGTTCTATTTCGGCCGCGTACTGGATCTGGAGTTGGCGCAACGGGAGCATGCCGACCAGCGCTCGCTTCGTTTTGACAACTACGGCGGGATGACGGTAGTGGAACTCACAGGCAATTATTTTGGCTCTTACTCCGTGGAGCTCGTCAACAAGAGCCGTCGCGCGCTGCGCACTTTTCAGGATGTGATGCTCCCGATTCTCGAGATAGCCGTTGCCGGACCGAAGGACAATCCGGACGTCGAGGGATTCGCCATGGAAATCTCGCACCACATCCGCGGACAAACTATGGGCATGAACATGGAGCACCCGGAGAACCTGGTGCTCGTGCTACCGAAGGCCGCCGCGGTGAGATTAGTCAGTGCAAGAATGAGACCGACCGCCAGGTTGCCCTTCTCGATGTCCAGTTTTTCTTCAACGGCGAGCCGTTCATTCTTTATCTCAGCGACCGGGCCGCCGAGGCAGCTGCTTAAACAGCAGGAGCGAAGCGACCCAGATGTGAACTCCAGCGCGGGTAACCCACCTGCGATGTTTGATCTCGGCGGGCGTCAGGGCCTGGGCAGCGGCGAACGACGCGACGCCCAACAGCAGAGCGGCGGCCAACCAAACATTACTTCTTCGCGTTGACAAATCCGGGAGCTCCGTAAGCGGGATCGGAAACCATCCGAATGTAGGCGATCACTGCTTCGATTTCGGACTTCGACAAAGTATATCCGTAGGGAGGCATCAACGGAGATTCGTTCAGCGCGGGACCGCCAATAGCACTAAGAGCGCCTAACAAAACCCAAGAACGCGCTGTGAGGACGCACGGACAGGGGTGCCGATTGTGCCATCGTCGACGCACACGCTGTGACGCACGTAGCCACAAAGGCACCGTCTGACGCGGCTTTAGCGTGTGCAGCCCGGCGATTTGCCTTGACACAAGCCGTTTTGGGGCTAGACTTATCCAGCTCAGCCGCACCGGCCTACGTTTCCGGCGGTCCGCGAGCGATGAGCCAAAGGGAGGATCATCTATGACTCGGCTCTGTGTAGCGGCCTTACTGCTTGCCTGTTTCGTTGGGCTTTCCGCTTCGGTTCCGGCACAATCGGAACCATTCACGATCGGCATACGCGATGCCTGTCACCCAGGAACCTTTAATGCCAATGTTGGCCCGCATACTTGCAAACCTGGACAGCACGGTACCATCAAATTCAAATTCTTCATTTCCGAGCTCCAATCCGATCAGATCGCCGGGGCGTGGCGATTCAACCCCTTGCTGAACGCTACGCAAGGGACTTTTCAGTTGGTGACAGTGAATCTTGCTTCGGGGCAGACGACCTCACTGCAAAACACCGGTGGCGAAACCCACACCTTCACCAAGGTCGCAAGCTTTGGCGGAGGATTCGTTCCGCCACTCAATCAGTTGTCAGGAAATCCGATCCCGGCTCCGGAGTGCCTGCAACCGCCAAGCGACACGTTTATTTTGGTTGAGGCGGGCGAAACCGAGGCAGGACCTACTGCGGGGACAGCGGCGCTGCCGGTCGGTGTGAATCACTTCCAGTGCTGCATTCACCCCTGGATGCGCATGACGATAGAAGTGCAGTGAACCCGCGCCACTAGTGAATTCAGCCCCGCTCCTGAGAGCGGGGCTCTTTTTTGCTGCCCGCTTTTTCTCGTCCCCGATACTTCAATATGGGTTTTGTTAGCACCTCTAAGAAACGAGAAAACAAGTAGTGAGCGCCTGCGTCCCAGGCGATCGGCTGTGAAGCTCGCGCGGATCGTTGCCAGAGGCGAGCCGGCCAGTCCGGTGCGCCGATGATGAATCCGAATCGCGAATAAGGAAAGCCCGACGAGGAAGGTGTACAGACTTTTTTCTAAACACTTCTCCGCCAGGTGGCGTGCACAGCACGCCCGACTACAGGTAGTGTCCTAATTTGAAATTCTTACGCACTGGCAGCGGCCCTCAACGTGCCTCGAATCCAATCCGAGAGGATCTGATTGTTAGCCTTGGCTGCTGCGGTGACGGCCTTTAGATCGTCAGCCGTTAGGCGGACCTGCACAGTTCGGCCCTTGGCTTCTCCCTTCGGCAGTCTTGGCCGTCCCGCTTTCCTAGTTTTCTTCTGCTGGCTCAAGGTTTCCGTACTCTTGCACGATTGCCGCTTTTACGGCGTCCTGTGCGGACTTGATTGGATGCAAATGCAATACCGCGACGTGCCGACGTGGACGCTCAGGATCGTCTGTATCGTGCGACCACGCATAGGCCCTGAATGCCGTGGGATGGCCTTTGAGATCGAACACCTCAACAATGCCTTCCCATACCGTCCTCCCTTGAAACGTCTCTTTCACAGGCACACTCTCAACGTGTTCCGATTCGACGCCATGCAATCGACGGATCACGTCTTGCAGTTCTTTTAGATAGCTCACGATGCTGCCTCTACCAAATCGCCAACCGTCAAGAAGTCACGCTCTACGCCCGCAGCCATCGCTGGAGTGCAGCGCAGCGTGTTGTGCCGCTTCACGAAATTGTAATAGGCGAAGTGCAGCGCAACCCCAGCCTCAAAGTTCTCGCGCTTCTTGCTGAATGCCAGCGTCAGGCGCGTCAGACGGCGCATGTGTAGGCGGGTGGTCGCGTTAAGCCTCTCGACGTAGCTGGTAGAGACGTGCCGCATGTCTGGCCTGCCAGCAAACCACTTCTTTTCTGTGGAAACGATGTCAGGGGCGCTATAGCGTCGGTTTGGATGGTCGGATTCGTCATGTATGTAGGTCTTAACGATCTGGGCGTAGTCTACGTCCTGACCGAAAGCCTTCTCTATGGCCTCGACGTATGCGCGTAGGCCATCGGTAGAAATTTGCACGCGATTCTTCATTCGGTTGGCAACGTCCTGCACAAACGCATTCGCTGTGGCACCATCGCGTTTCCCGACTTTGAATACAGGCACTAGCTTTGTTTCCGCATCCACTACACAGAACGTCCACGCATCGCCGTATTCTGGGCCATCATCCACCGCAAGGTTCTTTTCCTTTTTGCCGATGAATCCCCAGATTTCGTCGAATTCCAGATAGCGGCACCCTAGATCGCGCATCTTCGCATCCATGAGAGCCGCGCAGCCTTTACCGACTCGCACCCCAAGGCGCATGACGGTATCGCGGTGAACGCCTGTTATGCGCTCGATTGAGCGAATACTAGAGCCCTCGGCCAGTGCTCCGATTACCGCGATTTGCTTGTCGGTATTGAGTACGTTTGCCATGTCAATTACTGTATTACAAGAATATAATCCTGTCAAGTGTTTTTGTGTTACAATATTGTCTCCGTACAGCAGATTGAAGCCACTATGAGTCATCAAGGCCCATCCACTGAAAATGGCAGCGAACCCGAGAGCAGTTCTACGCCAGTTGAGATAACCCAGCCATGGAACCCCCCAACAGCAAAGCCAACAGCCGAGCAGGAACTCGCCGCAATGGAAAAAGATATGAACAGTTTTGAGAGGGCGACGATCAAGTGGGCTAAACTTGCCGTCATAATGGCTGGAGTAGCTGCAGTTTTTGTATGCGCCCAATGGTACGAAATGCATACTGGCGGGCAGGATACCCACGAACTTGCGGTCGCTGCCAAAAATCAAGCGGACAAAATGAAAAGTATGTCCGATGCTGCGGACAAAATCAGACAAGCAGCCGAGAACATGGTCATCCAAGATCAAAGAATTGCCGATAATGCCAAAGA
>WNFE01011544.1_pt1 | contig 12001 bp, 12 predicted proteins | sample 5400451 | NCBI WGS metagenome assembly WNFE01 (sample SAMN13153344, study PRJNA577476) | soil metagenome | isolation source: 200 cm saprolite under Douglas fir tree site 2 hole 2 | place: USA:California | collected 2015-04-18
TGAACGCGCTCGCCGGCATCATCGTGGGTGTCCTTCTGCTGCTGTCGTTCACCCTTGTTATCTCCACTGTGTTTCCGTCTGTGGACGTCACGAAGGTGATCGAGGTGCTCGCGCCGTTGATGTTTGCGGTCTTGCTCGCAGGTGGCGTGGTGATGTGGTGGAGGGCGAGGGAAGCCGAACCGGGTCAGACGGTGTCACGCTCAGAACGCGAGAACTGGCGGATGCCCGCCCTTGCCTTGCTCGAGCGGCCGAGGTCATCGGCCGTTCGACGAGCGGCAATGCTGCTTCTGAGCAGTTATGTGGTTCTGGCGGCCATCATGCTGGCTGTAAAAGCCATCCAGATTGCCCTGATCAAGCACTGATCCCACACTCGTAGCGACCGCCCGCCACCTTTCGGGCCGCCGCAGCGTTGTATAGGTCGGTGAGCACTTCGGTCGCAACTCGGGACCTGCTTGCAGATGCTCTCGACGGCGATGTCTCCGCCTTCGCCCAACTGTTGGACCCGCTTTGGGAACCGGCTTATCGACTCGCGTTTGCAATGTTGGGCGACAGGGAGGCGGCTGAAGATGCAGTCCAGGAGGCTGCACTCAGGGCGTGGCGAGGCGTCCGTCGCCTCAGGCGCAGCACCCCAGGCTTGCGCGCGTGGTTTCTCACCATCGTCGCGAACCAATGCCGATCGATGAGACGTGCACCATGGTGGCGGGTGGTGCGGTTGCCGCACGTTCCGGAGCAAGCAGGCCATGCCGGCGCCCGTGATGACGAACGGTTGGATCTGGAAAGCGCCCTCCGGACGCTGAGCGACGCACAGCGCCTGGTCCTGGCCCTCCACTACTACCTCGACCTCCCGATCGATGAGGTCGCGGCAACTCTCGGCGTCTCCAAGAGCGCCGCCAAATCGCGTGTCATCAGGGCGGTCAGGGCGCTTCGGCCGGCGCTCGAAGCCACGGAGGTATCTACATGAACGAAGAAGAGGCACGCCTGAACATCCAGTCGGCCTTCGACCGAGCCCACCGGTCGCCGGCGCCTGGCTTTGAGGCGCGCATGCAGGCCATGCTGCAGGCAACCGCGCTCAAGCGACCCGTCCACCGCCAGCCGCCACGGCTGCGTGAAGGTCTGGCCGTGCTGGCCGCCGTGGTGGTGGTAGTCGTGGTGGTGGCAGCCCTGCTCGCACCCCGATTGCTGACGCACGTTACACAGCCCGCTGGAATTGCCTCTCCGTCGCCGTCACCCCTCGCGTCACCGACACCGGATCCGAGCACATGCCGCTTGCCAGTCGTTGTCCAGGATGAGGCCGTTGGCGCGCAAACGATCTCGCCTGGATTTATCGATGTCGCTTCCGGCCGGTTCACCTCTGACCCGAATGTGTCGTTCGTAGATCTTCCTCACCTCGCGCCGGCAGACGAAAATGCCTTGAAGCTCCTCTCGGTCTACGATCCCGTGGTCAAGCGCTGGCTTCCAGGCGCCATCGCCGAGTCTCCTGACCAGCTTGCGTACGTCTATCTGCTGCAGCGGTCGTCTGGGGATGAGCTGCACGTGTTCGACCTGATCCAGCACCAGGATCGAATCATCTGGTCGCTGAGTGGCCAAATTCATCTCGGAGGATGGCGGGGCGATGGGATCTACGCGTCGACGGAACCCTGGCCGACCAACAGGGGGAACTTCTGGAGAATCGACCCGGTCTCTGGCCTAGCGACCGAGATCGACGCCGCAACCTTCGATCCCTACTTTTCTCTCATACGGTCCTCGCCTGCCCCGACCGGACGGGGGCCGAGCCTTGGGATCTCAGGGAATGATCCGGAGCACGCGATGTACACAATTGGAGGCCGAAACCCTGGGACTCCGTACACCATCGTCGTGATCGTCGACGGGCACCCCACCGACATCTACTCAGGCGTCAACGGAGACCAGATGGACTTCGATCCGGTGAACGTCTGGTTCGACGGATCGCGGCTGTGGTTCTCCAATTACGACTCCAAGTACCTGTGGACCTGGACCGCGGCCACCGGGCTGACCCATTATTCGGTGCAGATCCCGGGCGCTCCAGGCGGCTATAGGCACTCGGTGGTGTATTGGATAGCCGGGCCGTGCCTGTGACGGGGCCCTCCCGTGGCTGAAGAGCGCGTCCGCCTACAATGGAGGCCCGTGTCGCTCGGTATCAAGCCGGGCCGCCGCGCCAGAGCTTCGCGCAGGCGCCTGAGCATCGTCCGCACCGCCGCCCTCGCCATCTTCGCCATCGCTCTGTCGGCGATGGCGGGCAGCTTGGCGTACTTTCTTCCCGCGGCCAAGCTGGCCTTCGACGCGACCGGCCAGGTTATCAGCCTCGCGTCGCCGACGCCCACGCCGTCGCCGAGCGCGTCACCATCGCCTTCGCCCAGCCTCCTGCCCCAACCCAAGGACGCATTCACCGTCCTGCTCCTGGGCTCCGACGATGACTCCAAGTTCTTCGCGGACCACGTGCTCACGCAGTCGATGATCCTGGTCCGGGTCGTGCCTTCGACCCACTCCGTGACCATGCTCTCGATTCCACGTGATCTGTATGTGCCGCTCTCCACGGGTGGGTCCGGAAAGATAGACGGCGCTTACTCGTACGGCAGCGCGCAGGCGGCCATCAACACCGTCAGGCAAGACTTCAACGTCCAGATCGACGACTACATCTGGATCGGGCTGCTAGGGCTCATTCATCTGATCGATGCGATCGGCGGCATCGATGTGGTTACGAGCAATCCCGTCATCGACGACTACTACCCGCTCGACATCAATACGGACTATCCGTACGGGTACCAGCGCGTCGCGGTCCTGGGCGGCGCACAGCACCTCGATGGAATCCACGCGATGCAGTACGTGCGCTCGCGTCACAACGACCTTCAGAGCGACATCGGGCGCTCGAAACGGCAGCAGCAGGTCCTGCTCGCCATCCGTAAAAGGGCGAAGCAGCTGTCACCCGCGGACGTGCCCATCATCGCGGCCGCCCTGGGCGGCGAGATCAAGACGAGCATCGGCCTCGATCACATCGCCGCCCTCATTCCGCTCGCGGCCAGCTTCGACAACCCCGACTCGATCACACAGCTGGTCATGCTTCCGCCGCTCTGGCATGGAGGCGGCCCCGGCGGCAGCCTGACCCCGAACTGGGGCGAGATCAATTACTTCGTGCACCAGTACTTCCCATGATCTCGAGGTTCGTGCTCGGCGTGGCCCTCACCGTGCTGATAGTGGTCTCCAGCTTCACCACCTACACGTACCTGGGCGGGCGCCAGTCGAAGGTGGCCGCCCCGGCCCAGAAGCCGACCCTGGCTTCGCCGAAGCCCAACGCGTTCACGCTGCCGGGAACGATGTACCTGAGCCAGAACGGCGCCCTCTACAGCCTTAGCTCCGGGCGGTTCCACCAGCTGACGCCTGAGGATGGCTGGAGCCAGCCTTCGCTCTATCCGGACAACAGCGCCCTGCTCGCGGTCAGACGCACCAACCTTTACTCCGACGTCTACGTGCTCAGCCTTTTCGGCCAGGTCATCAGGCAGGAAACCAACAACACCGCGCCCCTGAGTGACCCCGACACCGGGTCGCGGCACTGGTCCTTCTACCCGCGCCTCACGCCTGACCGCAACACCCTCTTCATGAGCTACGACTCGCCCAAGTACGGATACGACGTGCCGTTCTCCATCTGGTCGATGCCGGTCGGAGGCACCATCGCCCAGGGCAAGCTGTGGACCAACTCCAACGATTACACCGGCGGAGACATGCAGCCGGTACCTGTCTCCAACAGCGCGATCATCTACACCAAATACAGCTACGGTCCTGACGGCAACCTGACCGGCCAGCTGTGGCTCACGACTCACCCCTCGTCCACAGGTGCGGAAGGCCGGGCGCTCACGGCGGCGGCCGATCATTGCATCGAGCCCTCGTTCTCGCCTGACGGTCACCAGGTGGCGATGGTCTGCACCTACGGGCTACAGATTGCGCGCCTGGAGATCGGGAACTGGGATGGCTCGAACATCACGAACCGGCACTACCTGATCATCGACCAGCTGGTCGCCCAGCCCACGTGGGCGCCCGACGGGTCCGGCATCGCGTACCTGGCACCCGGCTCGGGTGACGCTCCCTTCCAGCTCTGGTTCCTTCCCAAGAACGCCTACAACCCGCCGCCACTGCCACCGACCCCGATCCCGACGCCGACCCCGGGCGGCCCGTACCAGGGGCCGCCGCCCCGCCCAACCCCCGCCCCGGCTGTGGCGGTACCCGTCGTCAACCCGATTCAGATCACTACGAACGCAGGATTCGACGCCACGTCGCCATTGGCGTGGGCCGGATAGGCCCGGCGGCAATCAGGCGCAGGCCGGATTCGGCTGGGTGCTCGTGACCAGGACGGGCTCGGCGTTGGCCGCGAGCGCCTCGGCCGGCGTGATGTATCGCTCCGAGATCATCAACGCCAGCACTTCGCTGCGCCTCTGCTCGGCTGCTTCGGGATCGACGGTGGGGTCGTACAGCGACGGGGCCTGGGTCACGCCTGCCAGCAGCGCGTACTGGCCGAGGGTGAGGGTTGGCAGCGGCGCCTGGAAGTACGCGCAGGCGGCGGCGCTGACGCCGCGACGACCGAACCCGGTGGTGATCACGCTCAGGTAGTCGGCCATGATCTCCTGCTTGGTCAGGACACCTTCGACCTTCAGCGCCAGGACGATGTCGACCATCTTGTTGTAGCCCCGGTCGGACCCGTTGAGGTACACCTCCTTGACGAGCTGCTCGGTGATCGTGGATCCGCCCTGGCAGAGGCAGCGATTGGACGCGTCATACGTAAGGGCGCGCGCAAGGCCGATCGAGTCGATCCCGTGGTGCGTGTAGAACCGCTCGTCCTCGGTTGCCACGACCGCCTTTGCGAGCAGGGAAGGGACGTCGCCGGGGCCCAGCAGGACCACCTCGTAGTGCCGGGTGAAATCAATCACCCGAGCCTGGACGTCGGTTGCGGACGGGGTTGAAATCCACAGTGTCGCCAGGTTTGGCCCGAGCACGACGGCGAAAACGAGCAGCGCGATGACAAGTCGCCGCGCCGCCGCCGGCACGTTCAAGCCGCGGACCCCACTCTGTGCTGAACGGCGGTGCCCAAGCGCCCGTTACGGCTGATCGCACGCTCAGGCGCGGGTTCCGTGGGAGAATGCCGTCGGGGTAAGCGATGACTATTCGATGGAAAGTCGCGCTCGTGGAGGATGACCGCCGCCTGGCACGGGCGGTCTCTGCGGGTCTCGGCGACGAGGGCTACACGGTGCGTTCGGTCGACTCGGCCGACCGCGGCTTGCAGCTCGTCCGCCAGTGGAATCCGGATGTCGTCCTCCTTGACCTGATGCTGCCCGACAACGACGGCCCGGAGCTCTTCCAGGCTTTCCGAGCGGAAACCGACGCCGCCCTGGTCGGGATCAGCGCCAAATCATCGGTGAGCGACCGGATCGCCGGCTTGAAGATGGGCGCCGACGATTATGTCGCGAAGCCTTTCGCGCTCGAAGAGCTGATGGCCCGCGTGGAGGCGGTCATCCGCCGGCACCGAGGCAACGGTGACTCGCGGCTCGCGGTCGGCGATGTGTCCCTCGACCTGAGCGAGGGCACGGCCGAGCGAGGGAACCGAGCGCTGGGCTTGACGGGCATCGAGTTCCGGATCCTCGCGGCGCTGATGCGCAACCGCGGCCGCCTCGTGACCTACGCCCAGCTGGCGGAAGCGGTCTGGGCGCAGGACGCCGGCCCCGAATCGAACTCACTCGAGGTGCACGTGTCGCGCATTCGTCAGAAGCTGGAAGCGGGGGGCGAGCGCCGACTGGTCCACACCGTTCGTGGCATCGGTTACAGGTTCACCGCGGAGGACTGAAATGAAGCTCACCAGGATCCTGCCGGCGGCGGTGGTCGCCACGGCGTTTGCGTTTGCGGGCGCTGCGCCCGCCTCGGCGATGGTGCTCTGGTGCGAGTCCGATCCGCCCATCCAGGTCGTCACACCGGCGGGCGCGAACCTCTTGGTCAACAACATGATCTATGTGCCCCGATACGAGATGCATCTCGCCACGCACTTCCCCGTTTCGGCGGCGGCTGCGGCGGACGGCCACGGCGGGACGCTCATCACGGTTCACGTCCAGGTCGCTTGGGGGGTTTCGCTGGCGCACGTCGTCTCGTCGGAGAACCGCTACCAGGTCGCATCCCCCGGTGACGGGACCGGAGGTACGGTCGTGACCACCTACCTCGACGTGCCCATAACCTGAGGGCGGGCGTGTCCGGGGGTTTCGGAACGCTGAGCCCACGGCTGCGGGCGGTGATCCTGGGAGTGCCCGCGCTCGGCGTTGTGTTGGCCGCGGCCGTCGCGCGCGGGGGCATCGCCACGGCCGAGCCCTGGCGCTGGGTGCTCGTCCCCGTCTGCCTGGTCGCGATCATCGTGAGCGAGAGATACCCGGTCAAGATCGGGCCCGAGCAGAAGGTCAACCTGGGCGCCCTTCCCATCCTGGTCGCGGCTCTGCTCCTGCCGCCGGCCGTCGGACCGGCCACCGCCGCAGCAGGGGTCGTGGCCGGCAACCTGGTCGTCGGGCGTAAGTGGCGGGAGGCCGCCTTCAACGCCGGCAACGTGCTCGTGGCGAGCTCGCTGGCGACCTCGATCGGCCAGGTCGGAAACGACACCAACCCGAGCGTGGATGCGCGCGCCGCGCTGGCCGGGCTCGTCTTTGCAATCGTCAACCTCGTCTTGGCCGTGCTGCCCGCATCGCTGCATACCGGCCGGCCGTACCTGGTCTTGTTGCGACGGGCCGCGGAAGCATCATGGACCGCGTCGCTGTCGCTGGCGGCCAGCGCGGTGAGCGTGGCGCTGCTGGCCGTCGAGGCGCCGGTGGCGGCGGCGCTGCCGCTGGTCGTGCTGCCGCTCATCTTTCGGATGAACCTCGCCATCCAGGCGCAGGGCAAGGCCAACGAACAGCTCGCCGGTGTGCTCCTGCGCAGGGCCCAGCCCGCGTCGGGTCCCACTGAGGACGCGATCGCCGACAGCGTGGCGGAGGCGGAGCGAATGAAGAGGATGCTCGCGCGCCTGCGCGCGCTTGCTCACGCGGACGAAGACGTCCCGCTGCGTCGCGAGCTGGTCGACCTCACCGAGCTCACAGCCGACGTGGTGCACGCCTACGCGGCGCAGGCGGGCACGTCAGGCGTCGAGTTTGTGACGGAGCTGCGCACGCCGGCTCGCATCAGCGCCGACAAGGACCTGTTGCGCGAGGCGGTCGCCAACCTCGTCGACAACGCGGTGCGCGTGACTCCGCGAGGTGAGGCGGTGACCCTTCGCGTGGCCAACGGGAGTGCGGGCCCATACATCGACGTCATCGACCACGGGCCGGGCATCGACGACGACCGGCTCAAGAATCTCTTTGATCGATTCCAGCGCAGCGACTCAGGGAGCGGGCTGGGCCTGGCCATCGCGCGGCGCGTCGTCGAGCGCCACGGCGGCACGATCCGGGTTCAGACCAAGCCTGGTTCGGGGAGCACGTTCACGATCGAGCTGCCGGCCTTCTAGCGCAGAAGCCCTCCCGAGTACCGCTGGTCGTTCACCGCGTTCAGGCCGCACACCCAGTGGAACACCTGCGCGCCGTTGCCGCCTCCCTGCACGGTCATGCTCGCCACGATGAGCGAGCCTGTGAACTGCGGGCTGGAGTTGCCGTCGCTCACGTAAGGGCTCTTGGGCAGGTAGATGATCCCGCTCATGTCGGTGGAGGCGCCGGGTCCGATCGTCACGCCCGCGGTGTAGGCAGTGGGGCCGCTGCCGCCATAGATCACGAAGTTGTGCGTCCCTGCGGGGTCGCGCAGCCCTGTGTTGTTGATGTCGTCCAGCCCGTTGAGGACAGCCTGGCTTAGATTGAGCCCACCGGTGTCGGAGGAATCGATCACGATCGCAACTGCGTCAGCGCCGTTCGAGGTGCCGGACGTCGCGTGGACGGTGTTCGTAACGTTGCCCAGGGCCAGACTGGGCGAGTTGATGATCTTGTACACGCCGCCGTTCATGGTGCCGCCGCTGGGCGCGAAACCGTTGTAGATCCCAGGCATCCAGTTGCCTGACCCGTCCAGGGCGGCAGCCGCCGACAGATAGACCGGGCCGGCAGTCGTGGGCGACGCGTTCGAGAAGACGTCGTTCCAGGGTATGCCCGTGCGCGTCGCCAGCGTGCCGCCGTCGGTGGTGTTGTAGTTGAGACCATTGGGGCCGCCGCCGTTGTCGAGCTGGTTGGGTATGGCCGGCGAGCAGGGCGCCGTGCCGTTGTAGTTGTACTGCACCGAAGGCACGCCTGTGGAGTGCGGACCGTTGTTGGCGCCGAAGCTGCCATACGCATAAACGGGACCACCGACTGTCTGGAAGGCGGCGCCACCGCCGTTGATGTTTGCGTCTCCGGTCACAGCGGCGACCGCGTAGACGGCGCCGACGAACTCGGGCCCGGGCGTGGACGCCCGCGCCGACGCGGCGGTTTTGAGGAGCGAGAATCCGACCATGCGCGCGAAGATGCTCGGCTGCTGGTGTTGCAGTAGCACGTCGAGGACGCTTGGGTAGTTGTAGATCCCGTTGACCCGAAAGGAGTCCAGGAGCTGGATGTTGAAACCGGCGACGGAGTAAGTGCCTGCGGGGCAGTTCGCGGGGCCAGCGCAAGCGCCGGTCGGCAGTGTGAAGCCGAGCGTCGGCGCCAGGTACTGAAGGGCCACCCAGTGAGCCGGGGCAGGACCGGCAGGTCCGTACGACCGCGCGCCCGCGAGCGCGGCCGCATCAGCGTATGCCTGCAGGTTGCGCCGGTCGGACATCGAAAGACCGACGTCGAACACCATGGTGCCGAGGATGGTGAGCGCGATGAGCATCGCGCCGACGATCACGATGGCCTGGCCGCTCTGGGACCGGCTTGTTCGTTCTTTCACTTTCTTATCCGCCTCAGTACTCCGCGACCATCGAGGTGGAAGACGCGATCCTCAGGAAGTTGGGCGCGGCGCCACCGAGGAATGGGGCGAGCGTGTCGTAGCGATAGATGACCGTCACGACAATCGGGAAGCAGCCCTTGTACTGCGGGCTGGCATATTCGGGCGCACGCGCACCGAGGTCGCCCGGCGCTGGATCACGGCCCAGGGCGCTGCGCGCGGCGGCGCAGCTGGCGTAGATCCCCGCGCCGCCCTGCTCGTTGGGATAGATGCAGACGGACGCATGGCCGACCGCGGGGTTCGGGCAGTTCGACGGCGACGCTTCCAACATGTTGGCGCCGGCGCTGAACCCGCCGAGCACGCCGACCACCGTCTGGTAGACACGCGCGCTCGTGAGGCAGCCGCTGCCGTTCGCCGTGTTCACCTGGGTCGTGCCCGAGCACGAACCCCCCGGGGTGCCGAAGGGGTTGTCAGAAGGGTCGGCGTTGGGCACGGCCTGCCGGGCGCCCTGCCGTGCTGCCTCTGCGACCGTGGTCGTCGCCCAGTCGACGCGGAACAGGTCGACGGTCAGAGCGAGCATGAAGAACAGGAACGGGAATACCAGCGCAAACTCAACGAGCGCCTGGCCTTTCTTTCGATTCATCAGTACTCGCTCCGTTGGAAGGAGCTCACCGTGATCGGAATCTGCGAGCCCACGATCGGCCACAGCAGCGGCGTGATGATCTTCATGGTGTTGGTCAGGCTTGCGGTCACCGAATCGGAACCCGGGTCCAACGGTCCATTGCCGTTGGCGGTGGCGTTGGTGACCGCGGAGCCGTTGAGGCAGTGGAACGTGATCGACAGCGTCGAGCCCGCGATCACCGAGCCCGCAGGAGTGCCGTTGTTGGAGCTCTCCAGCGCGGCTTCGTTGGCGATGGTCGAGATAGGTCCGCCGGCCGGCGGTATGGGCGAGCTCACGGTGACGGCCAGCGGTCCGCTGCTCGTGCCGGCGCAGATGCTGTCAGCGGCGGCGTGCTGGTCCGGCGACACTGCCACGCGCAGGGCCTGCCTCACCGAGTTGCCCACGGCCTCGCGGTAGTAGAAGGCGCGCCCGATGTCGGTCACGCCCAATGCGAGCAGCAGGAGCACGGGTAGAGTGATCGCTGTTTCGACCAGCGATTGCCCGCGCATCTGCCGCCGCGCCGTCCGAGCGCCTGATGGCATTCGACTTTCCCCTCGCTCTCGTGGTGTCGAGCGCCTCCTTGCGGCTGCCCGTTCACCTATCACTTAAAACGGCCACGCGCGACGTGTCTTGCAACACGCTGGCGTTTTAACCATCGGCGAGTTCAGGTCTTAAGGAAGCTCGCCGCGGGTTCGCAAGATCGGCGCGCGTGCCGAGTTATGTCGCCGCCCTTACTCTTTTCGTATGGCGATCATCGTCTGCCCGCAGCCGGCCGCGGCCGAGATCGGCCTCGAGGTCATGCGGCGCGGAGGCAACGCGGTCGACGCCGCAGTTACGTGCGCCTTCGTACAGGGCGTAATCGACCCTCAGATGTGCGGCATCGGCGGCTGCGGCGTGATGCTCGTGCACGGGCCTCGAATCGGCGACGTCCTGCTCGAGTTCTACGCGACCGCCGGCGCACGCTCTCGAGAGGACCAGTGGGAGCACCTCTTCATCCGCCAGGCCGCGGATCGTTACGGCTACGTGCTCGACGGTTGGGTGAACGACGTCGGCCACCAGTCAGTCGCGGTTCCGGGCACGGTGGCCGGCCTGCACGAGGCGCTGACTCGGTTTGGGACCATCACCTGGGCGCAAGCGATCGAGCCGGCCATCCCACTCGCCCGCGACGGGTTTCCGGTGACCGGGTACATGCACGGCTACTGGACGACCGATTACGGGCCCGACGTCGTGCCCAACCGCGAGCGCATCCAGGCCACGGCGGCGGCGAAGGCCATTTATATGCGCAATGGCGAACTATTCGATATTGGCGAACTATTTGTGCAGAAGGACCTCGCCCGCACGCTGGAACGGCTCGCGGACGAGGGACCGGACGTCTTCTACAAAGGTGAGATCGCCGATCGGATCGTCTCCGACTTCGAGGCCCATGGCGGGTTCATCACGCGCGAAGACCTGGCGAGCTACCGGGTCAACGTGACGGAGCCGCTGCGCGGCACGTACCGAGGTCTCTCCGTAGTCGCCGCGGGCCCACCGGCCGCCGGCATCACCCTGATTCAAATGCTCAACTTCCTCGAGGGCTACGACGTGGGCGCGCATGGATGGCCGAGCACCGAGTCGGCGCGGTTGCTGGTCGAGGCGATGGCCTGGGCGGTGGCCGACCGCGAGCTTCACGTCGCCGACCCGCGCTTCGTCGACGTGCCCACCGGGGCGCTTGCCGACAAGGACTACGCGGCCAAGGCTCGGTCGGTGGCGGCCGTGGAGGCGGGCGGGGCAGTCGGCGCGGGGGCGGTGCACGATCGGCCCGACACGACGCACGTCTGTGTCGTCGATGACTCGGGCAACGCCGTCTCGCTGACCCACACGCTCGGCTCTGCGAGCGGCGTCGTCACCCCCGGCCTGGGCTTTGGCTACAACGACTACATGAACTGCTTCGACCCGCGTCCAGGCAACGCCAACTCGGTGCGGCCAGGCAAGACGCGTGCCACGAGCATGACACCGACACTCGTATTTGACGGCGATCGCCTGCGCGTGTGCATCGGGGCGCCGGGCGGCACCAAGATCGTGACCGCGATTCTGCAGGTCCTCGTCAACATCCTGGATCACAAGATGACGCCCGTCGAGGCGGTGAGCGCGCCGCGAATCGACTTCCAGGGAGACGTGGTGCAGGTGGAGGGCCGAACTCCCGTGGCCGTGAGCCGCGGCCTGGAGCAGCGCGGCTACGCGGTCAACCGTCGGACGCTCAGCTACGACTCGTACTTTGCGAGGCCGCAGGTGATCGCCGGCGAGAAAGATGGATTCCTTCACGGCGCCTCCGATCCGCGTAAGGACGGCGGAACCGCCCTCGACACGGAGACCGAGTGAAGTTCAAAGATCGGGTTGCGCTTGTCACCGGCGGTGGCCGCGGGATCGGCGCCGCCACCGCGCGGCTGCTTGCAGCCGAGGGCGCTCGGG
>WNFE01003294.1_pt1 | contig 11996 bp, 7 predicted proteins | sample 5400451 | NCBI WGS metagenome assembly WNFE01 (sample SAMN13153344, study PRJNA577476) | soil metagenome | isolation source: 200 cm saprolite under Douglas fir tree site 2 hole 2 | place: USA:California | collected 2015-04-18
CGAAGCGTCGCGGGACGGGCAGCGATTGTGGAGGATGCTGGACGACTATGAGATTACGGTAATGCAAGCAACGCCGTCCACTTGGAAGCTGTTGCTTCAATCGGGATGGCCGGGAAAAGCGGACCTGAAGATTCTCTGCGGCGGCGAGGCGATGCCCCGAGAACTAGCGGAGCAGTTGATCTCTAGGGCATGCTCGGTCTGGAACATGTACGGCCCCACGGAAACTACCGTGTGGTCCAGCTTGCACCGCGTCACATCGTCCGCAGGCCTTATTCCGATTGGCCGCCCGATTGGGAACACCCAAATGTACCTGCTTGACCGCAACATGCAGCCGGTGCCCGTGGGCGTGATTGGGGAGCTCTACATAGGCGGTGATGGTTTGGCGCGGGGCTACCGAAATCGTGCCGAGTTGAACGCTGAGAAATTCATCCCGAATCCGTTCGGTTGCGAACCGGGTGCCCGCCTCTACAAGACGGGTGACGTGGCCCGCTGTCGAGCGGATGGAAACATTGAATGCCTGTGGCGGATAGATAATCAGGTAAAGGTTCGGGGATTCCGGATCGAGTTGGGCGAGATCGAGTCCGTGCTGCGTGAGCATCCTGCCATCCGTGATGTCTGCGTCATCGTTCGCGAGGATCGTCCGGGTGATCCGCGCCTGGTAGCTTACGTCGTACCCGCAAAGGAACAGCTCTTCTCGGTCAAGGATCTGCTGAGCTTCGTGAAAGAGAAGTTGCCCAGCTACATGATCCCCATCCTTGTCGCACTGGAAAGGTTCCCTTTAACCGCGAATGGGAAGTTGGATCGGCGCGCACTTCCGGCACCGGATCACGTGGAATTGAGCGACGACCAATCTTCCGGAGGCCTTCGTGAACCCATCGAAGAGCTGTTGGCGGGCATATGGACGGAGGTGCTCAAAGTGGGGCGGGTGAGCATCTACGACAACTTTTTTGATCTGGGAGGTCACTCCCTGTTGGCTACACAGGTGGTTGCCAGGCTGCAAAAGGAGTTAGGTTTGCGGATCAAGGCCAATGAACTCGCGTTTCAAACCCTCGGGCAACTCGCAGCAAGTTGTAAAGAACGTTTGGACTGCCAATGAAGCCCGCCGAAAAAGTACTGCCCCTCTATTTCGGCTCGCCCGATAAACTACTCTTCGGATGCTTCCATGAGCCTACACTCGAGAGGCGCCGAAAGTGCGCAGTCGTTGTTTGTCAACCAGTAGGGCACGAATACGTCAATTCTCACCGGGCCCTTCGTCAGCTTGCCGCGTGCCTGTGTAACGCCGGGTTCCCGGTTCTGCGGTTTGACTACCACGGCTGCGGCGATTCCTCCGGCAGCGGGGAAGAGGGCACAATTCTTCAATGGCTGGAGGACATCTCGACTGCCATTTCCGAGGTGAGGCGCAGGACGGGCCTAGTTCAAGTCTGTCTTATAGGACTCCGACTGGGCGGAGCCCTGGCGATGATCGCTGCCGCTGAACGAGCCGATCTCGAAAGCATAGCTCTTTGGGACCCAGTGGTGAGCGGAAAGAGTTATCTCTACGGCTTACTGCGTCTACAAAAAGAAATGCTCCGCTTTCGTCCGAAACCAAGCAGTGCACAAGAACCCCTGGGCTACTCGGACGTGCTCGGCTTCCCTCTGTCGCGTTTGCTGCGTGCCGAACTCGAAAAGATAGACCTTCTGGCCGTTGCGGGGAGTCCGGCCAAGAATGTTTTGGTCATTCAAAGCGACCAAACGTCCGGCGAAGCTAACTTGAAAGAACATTTGAGCCAAACGGAGGCTCGCCTCGAATATCAGCGCTTGGATGCCCCTCAGATTTGGCTCCCAACCTCCGATGGCAGCTTGCTTGTACCCAGCCAGATACTCCACTCAATCGTTTCCTGGACCTACGGGGTACACCCATGAGAGAAGAGGCCGTCCTTTTCGGAGAAGTGAAATCCTTGGTAGGGATTCTGACCGATCCTCCCAGGAGGAACGGGAATCACCCCAAGACTGCCGTACTCCTGTTAAACCCGGGAATCGTGCACCGGGTTGCACCAGGACGCATTTACGTAAGAATGGCACGAGCATTGGCTGCCATGGGCTTCGTGGTCCTTCGGTTTGACTTCTCTGGAATCGGAGATAGCGCAGTCCGTCATGACAATCTTCCGTTCGATAAGAGTGCTGTAAGGGAAACGCAAGATGCCATGCACTTTTTGGCGGCCACTAGGGGCGTCGGCCGTTTCATCTTGCTGGGCGGCTGCTCGGGAGCGCGCATTTCGCTCCAGACAGCCTGTTGTGACCCGCGAGTGGTGGGCGCATTCCTGATCAATCTGCAGATGACCGAAGATGAGGACCAAGATTCGGATCAGATTACCCGCAGCGCGGCCTTTTATTATTGGAACTTCGCCCTCTTTAATCTGAAGAGTTGGTGCAAGCTGCTCACCGGAAAGGCCGATTACCCAAGTATCCTACGGGCCCTGGGATTTCAAGCAAGGAGGCAATTCGCTTCTGGACGAAACATGTCTGCCGAATCGATTCAGCTCGCGGCTAATTTGCGGACGTTGTCCGAGCGGGGTGTTTGTGTGACTTTCCTATATGCGGAATTCGATCCACGACTAAATGATCTACGTGAGGCAGTTGGCCGCGAACTCAAGCAATTACGCGCGTCGGGAAACGTAAGAGTGCAAATCATTCCGCGATCAGACCACACCTTCAGTTCTCTCCATGACCAGGAGAAACTCCTGAAAAAGATCTGCGAGTTGATCGATGCGATCACTCCGGCAACTGCGGGCGCGCCACTCAATCAACGCCAGGATTGGCTGCCTCAATCAGCGGAGGAAACCCTTTCACAGCACGGTGGGAAATAGTGCAGATTCCCAAGGAACACGAGGCTCTCGAAGATGGGAGCGAAGCCCCAATGAGTACGGGAGAGCATACACTCACGAAGACGCAGAGACACCCGTCAACTTCGACAGGTGAGGAGCCTGCCGGTGGCCCGGTCACCGGCCACCCCTACGCTCAAAAGCCTCTTCCCGGAGCACCTGCGGCAGTAGAAGCGAGCTTCTACGCTCAGTATCCCTGGTGCCTAAACGCCTTTCCCACGATCCGGGAAGTGGTGCATCATCTCTCGGAAGAACTGGACAAGCTCGATCGGGCGCAAGAGGGTTGGCAGCAATCTGAGGTGACCACGAATATTTTCTTGCTCTCTTGCACCCTCATGGACGCAGTCGACGACTATCTTGTCGGGAACAGGTATGATTTTTCCAAGATTAGCCAACTCCTGCCCTGGGCCCGCCCTGCGGTACAGGCCGTGGAGAAGCTGCTCGGCGCCACAGGCAGATTGCGCACAGCGTGGTTGTTTCGGTTGCATCGCTGGAGAGGGGTCTGGGCAGCAGCTGTGACTGAATTTCTGCGGCACTCACTGATTCCTGCGGACCCCGACCGCGCCATCCTCCTCCAACAGCGCGATCAATTGGCAAGCTTGCTGCCCGCTGACTTTCCCGGACGTTTGTGGGATTGTCACCCGAAAATCCCCGCTTTCTTTCGTTCGAGAGACTTTGCTCCTTTCGATTGTCTCGAACTGGGACGGAACTTTGTCGCCGCTTTCCCCGAACCTGAGCGGCCTGCCATGGTGATGGGGTTGCGTACAGCAGGATCATTCCTGGCACCCCTGCTGTGCGCCTATCTCAGCACCGAGCGTAGAGACACGGACTGGGTCGCGGTTCGCCCCAGAAAAGGCCTGGCCGTGTGGGAGCGAGACGCGCTCCAACAAGCTGCCCGAAAAAAGGCACGTCTTCTGATTGTGGACGAGTCTATCCATACAGGACAAACTGTTGCCAAGGCTGTCCATCTGCTTCGCCAAGCAGGCTTCTCAGACGAAGACATTGTGGTGCTGAATCCAGCTGAACCGGCCTTTCCAGACTGGAAAAACTCGCACACTTTGCAGGCTCTTTCAAAAATCAAAGTGCTCACGTTAGAACCGGCCAAACGCTACAAACAACAATTGCTGGAATCGAGGGCAGTGGAAGCCAGGTTAAACGAGTATTTTAAAGCTCGGGGTTACGTTAGAGCCCGGGTCGCGCCCAACCCCAAGACAGACGAGTTGAACCTGCGGTGGCGAACGCAGCCCGCGGAGCGAGTGGACGTCCGCCTCAAGCGAGTTTATGAAGTTCATCTGAACGATGCGGCTGGTACCAGTGAAGTCCGTTATGTGTTCGCCAAAAGCGTTGGCTGGGGATGGCTGGGGTACCACGCCTTTCGAGCGGGCGAGCAACTAGCACAGTTCGTTCCGCCCATTCTCGGCTTGCGTGATGGGATCCTCTACACAGAGTGGTTTCCTGGAGGACAAGACGCGGCACTTCATGCTCTGGACCGCCATGCATGGATCAAGTCTCTTGCCGCGTATGTCGCGGCGCGGGCGCGGAGCTTGAGTTTGGGCACTGATCCCACGCCGGATTTGGCCCGCGAGGGTCGTCATAAGGGCTGCGAGATATTGGCAAACGCTCTGAGTCGCGCCTACAGCTCACGGATTGTGTCAGCTTTGAAGCGCCCTCGAATTCAACAGGAACTGTCGCAGCAAGAGTGCCCGGTGCCCATCCTGATTGACGGCAAGATGTCGCGCCAAGAATGGGTCGCCGCTGATTCCAAGCTGCTGAAGACGGATTTCGAACATCATGGCCAGGGGAAGAATGAGCTTGGCATGACCGACCCAGCCTATGATCTGGCCGACGCTATTTTCCATTTCCGGCTTTCGGAGAAAGAATCGGCGCAGCTCGTCCATCACTATGTCCAAGAAAGTGGTGACATTCATGTCCAGAAGCGGCTCTTTTTCAACAAACTGCTGGCCGGCCTGTGGGCGAAGGATCTAGCCACACTTGGTCTACAAAATCCTCGGCTCTTACACCGGCGGCGCGAGTCTCACCAGCAATACATTTCGGCTTGGAATTTCCTCGTTGGGGAAACCATCCGGGAGTGCGGCAAGCTGTGCCATCGCCCGCACGAGATTCACTGGCACGCCCCTCTCGTCGTGACAGACATTGATGGCGTGCTGGACAGAATGGTCTTTGGCTTTCCTTCGACGACGGCTGCGGGCATCAAGGCGATCGCCTTGCTCCATGCCCATGGGTTTGCAACTGCCGTCAATACGGCTCGCACACTGCACGAGGTAAAACAATATTGCCGCGCTTATGGCTTCGCTGGCGGCGTGGCTGAGTATGGGAGCGTCCTTTGGGACGCGGTCAGTGAGCGAGAGCGCGTGCTCGTCAGTACGGAATCCCTGCGGCAGTTGGAACAGGCGCAAGATGCTTTTCGGCGGATTCCCGGGATCTATCTAAACGGCGATTACCAATATTCGCTGCGGGCGTTTACCTACCAAGACGGCCGAACCAAGCCACTGCCGCCTCTTCTGGTGCAGGATCTGTTGGCAAGTCTGAAGCTGGATCGGCTCCAAGTTCATCATACGGGCTTGGACACAGCCATTCTCGCCAAAGAGATCAACAAGGGCACGGGATTGCTCTCGCTTCTGGCTTTCGTCGGGCTGCCAGCAGATGACGTTTTGGCGATTGGAGATTCAGAACCCGACTTAGCCATGTTCCGCGTTGTTCACCGATCCTTCGCTCCGGGGAACATCTCTTGCCACCGCGAGGCAGGCTTGCTCGGCTGCCATGTCGCCCATCTTCCCTACCAACCCGGACTGCTGCAAATCGTCCGAAAAATCGTTCATCCCGAGGGTGGGACTTGCCATCGTTGCCGAGCTATAGACGCAGGCTGGCCCAAGAACAGCAGTCTTTTCGTGTCATTACTGAGTGTTGCTGACAAGAAGCCCCTCTCGCTGCTGCTGCAAAATTCGTTGGCCCCTTCCGCGCTGGCGGCTGTCTTTAGAAAGTAGTTAGGGCCAGAACATGCTAAAAACAGAGGAGAAGTGGACTTTGCCGGGGTCAGGGTTAGGACCTTGCCTCCCCTTGCTCGCGACGGATGGCGATAACCAAACGAGTGCTGCCGGCAGCCCTGAGAATCCGGCCATCGGTGCAGCAAATACCGTCGCCGGCCGCATGGTAGAGGAGGGCGAGTAGTGCTTCGCCGCGTCCTTCCAGCCGCCAATGCGATTTTTCTTGGGCACGTGATGGTGCGGCTGGGGTCGCTCGTGCTGGTCCCGCTCTTCTTGCGTTACTGGTCACCGATTTCATACGGGGAGTATTTGGCGCTGTTCGCCGCTGTCGGCTACCTGGGCAGCCTCGACATCGGAATGCAATGGGCGGCGACCAACCGGCTGACCCAAGCCTACGCCAGAAACGATCTTGATGAATACCGTACCGTCCAGCATAGCTCCTTGTTCTTTTACCTTGTAATTTCAGCAGGCGTTACCTTGCTCGTGGCAAGCCTCGTATGGCTCTTCCCCATCCCCCACTGGATCGGATTGCGGGTGACAAAGCCGACGGCTGCGACGCTGGTCATCATACTGCTCGCCGGCTATGTGATGTGGTCAATGCCAATGAGACTGATCAGCGCCATCTACCAGACCATGGGCAATCTGGCGCGCTCGCAGTGGATAGCAAACGCCCAACAGCTACTGGTCGTCCTCTTGTCGGCGTTGGTCCTGATCTTGGGTGGAGGAATGCTGGCCATCGCTTCCCTGCAAATCCTGACGGTCGGCTTGATCTCGCTCTTTGTGCTCCTCGACGTGCGCCGACGCTTCCCCGCACTGTTTCCGGGTATTGCAGAAGCGAAGCTTTCGGTCCTGAAGGAGTTGGCCTATCCGAGCCTCCTATTTGCATTGCTCGTGGCCGGCAATCTGATCACCTACCAAGGGAGCATTCTCCTGGTCTCTGCGGCTTTGGGCGGCTTGGCGGTGGCTGTGCTTTCCGTCACGAAGGCCATGATCGACGTTGTCCGTCAGGGGCTATATAGCATCAATCTCGCCCTGTGTCCGGACTTCGCCAGGATGGAAACCCTGGGCGAATTAGAAAAACTGCGCATGGTTCACCGCATCACAGTGGCGGCAGTAGCCGCTGTTACTCTCGCAGTTGCCGCCAGCGCCTGGTACGAAGGCCCGCTCATCATCACGGTCTGGACCCGTGGTCGCATTGAACCGGATGTGACGTTGCTGCGGCTGTTCCTGATCTTGATGGCATTCCAGACGCCCTGGGCTGCGAGTTCGACCGTAGCAACTGCCACCAACCGGCATAAGGTTCAAGCAATCGGTTATTTTTTCTCTGCGATCGTGGGCATTGGCTTGGTCGCGGTGCTGCTCCCACGCCTGGGCCCTAGGGCTGTGCCGGTCGGACTGACGCTCGGTGAGGCAATCGGCTGTTACCACTTCGTGATTAAGGCCACATGCCGAATCATCGGCGAGTCGTATGGTGCTTTCGCCCTGCGTTTCTGGTCGGGCTTCGCTGCAGTGTCCGCAGCCGTGCTGGCCGCTGGCTGGGCGATCCACCACATGATGCCGGGGCCGATGCTGCTACGCTGGGCCGCCATGGGCTTGTGCACCTTGGGGGTGGCCGCCGCCTGTGGGTGGGTCGTGTGGTTGACGCGGGAAGACCGTGCGGTGTTACTGCCTAAGTTCCGGACTGTGCTGGGCGTCTCAGAAGTAAAGGTCTAGACGCTTTCCTGTTCTTGGGCTGCTTTGGCACCGCAGCCATGCTGGGCCCGTGGGCCTTGATCCATTCCTGCAGGCTCGAGGCCAAGCAGTTCGACTTCCACACCCTTTCATCGGACCAGCCGGCAAGACGAATACGGCCATGCCATACCACGTGGTGTCGACAGTAGCTGCTGCTCCGAGCTGTGGGCCGGAGTGCACCGCTTTCAGTGCTGGCGCCAAAATATGAAGAAAGATAGTTTGTTGAGGGGAAGTCAAGATTCCGGCCAGGCTTTTTCCAGATGGAATTCAGGTGTTTCACCGATTGATCTGCACCTAGCCCCTCTCTTAGCGTTAGCGCGGAGAAAGGCTTGAGCACGAACAAGGGGTTTTTGTGGTTAGCGTCCTCTTTGTTCGGTGCAGAGAGCAGATCCGGTGATCGATTCTCTCGGTGCTTTTGTAGCTGTGTAGCATGAGGCTCAAATTCACCCGTCAGGTGCTCCATGAATAGAAAACTAGGAAGGTTATCGTTATTTGTCGCAGCGACCTTGTTTTTCCTGTTGGCGTTGCCATACCCCACGTTGGCGCAGACGCCGCTGTTCAATCCCCAAGTAGAGTATGTAGCTGGATCTAAGAACGGCCCTTCAGGCATCGTCGTCAGCGACTTCAATGGCGATGGCAAGCCGGATCTGGCGGTAGTCAACTTTGGCGATTGGACCGCCTGGGTGCTGCTGGGCAACGGCGATGGGACCTTCCAGCCGGCGAAAAACATATATTTCGCCTCAGGCGGCGGCTTTCCTTGGTACATAGCGGAGGGCGACTTCAATGGCGATGGCAAGCCGGATCTAGTAATCACCAACTATGGTGACAACAGCGTCTCGGTGCTTCTGGGCAACGGCGATGGAACCTTCCAGGCGCCGCGAACCTTCCTTGTGGGCATCCATCCTGGACTGGTGGCTGTGGGCGACTTCAATGGCGATGGCAAGCCGGACCTGGTGGTCTCTAACGTTGATTCCAACACCGTCTCGGTGCTTCTGGGCAATGGCGATGGCACCTTCCTGCCGGCAGTCAGCTTCCCTGTAGGCCCCAATCCTTGGTATTTCGCCGTGGGCGATTTTAATGGGGATGGCAAGCTGGATCTGGCGGTCGCTGACTATGGCTGCTCCCTTGATTGCTCCGTTTCCCCTTCCAACACCGTCATGGTGTTTCTGGGCAATGGCGATGGCACCTTCCGGCCAGCATCGCAGTTAACCGTGGGTAATGGTCCCGCAGGTGTAGCCGTGGGCGACTTCAACGGAGATGGCAAGCTGGACCTGGCGGTCGCCAACGTGAATGACAACACCCTCTCGGTGCTGCTCGGCAACGGCGACGGGACCTTCCAGCCGGCGCAGACCTTCAGCGGTGTGGGCTCGCATCCTTATTTCCCGGCTGTGGGCGATTTCAATCGCGATGGCAAGCCGGATCTGGTAATTACCAATCATCTCGGCAATACGGTAACTGTGCTGCTCGGCAATGGTGACGGCACCTTCCAGCCGGCGCAGACCTTCCTTGTGGACAGTGACCCCGTATATGCGACCGTGGCCGACTTCAATGGTGACGGAGTGCAGGACCTAGCGGTCGCCAACCTCCATGCCCTCACGATCTCGGTTCTGCTCGGCAACGCGGGTACCGGCTCCACTGTCGTGGCTACGCCGACCTTTAGTCCAGCGGGCGGGACCTACACGGGGTCGGTGACGGTGACCATCAGTGACGCCACCAGCGGGGCGACGATCCATTACACGACCGATGGGAGCACCCCAACCACCTCGTCCGCAGTCTACACCGGTGCGCTGACCTTCACGCAGACCACCACGCTCAACGCCATGGCGGCAGCCCCCGGCATGACCAACAGCGCGGTGGCCAGTGCGACCTACACGATTCAGCAGCAACAGGTGGCTACGCCGACGTTCAGCCCGGGTGGTGGGACCTACACCGGGTCGGTGACGGTGACGATCAGTGACGCCACCAGCGGTGCAACGATCCATTACACGACCGATGGGAGCACGCCGACAACGTCATCGCCGGTCTACAGCGGCGCGCTGACCTTCACGCAGACCACCACGCTCAACGCCATGGCGGCGGCCAGTGGGATGACCGACAGTGCGGTAGCCAGTGCGACCTACACCATCCAGCAGCAGCAACAGGTGGCTACACCGACGTTCAGCCCGGGTGGTGGGACCTACACCGGGTCGGTGACGGTGACCATCAGTGACGCCACCAGCGGTGCGACGATCCACTACACGACCGACGGCAGCACCCCAACCACCTCGTCTGCTGTCTACACCGGCGCGCTGACCTTCACGCAGACGACCACGCTCAAGGCCATGGCGGCGGCCACCGGGATGACCAACAGCGGGGTGGCCAGCGCCACCTACACCATCCAGCAGAGCTTCACCCTGACGGTGAGCAAGACGGATCTCGGCGACGGTACTGTCACGTCGAGTCCGGCAGGCATCAACTGCGGGAGCACCTGCTCGGCCACATACGTAAGCGGCACCACCGTGACCCTGACGGCGACTCCGGACGTGCTCTCAGGTTTCGGCGGGTGGAGCGGATGCGACAGCGTCTCGGGCAACACTTGCACCGTAAACATGAATTCGGCTAGATCGGTGACTGCCGACTTCAGGCTCCTCGGCATCCTGTAGTTCTGTAGAGTCGCGCTGCCGGACTGTTTGCAACGAGCGACACGGACGGAGACAAGCGGCTTACCACGGGGAGATTCTAAGCTCACATGCGATTTTCCCTCATTCTAAGGGCTGTTGCCACAAGTTGGGTCGCTATTCTAGCGAACGCAGCCGTCGGCTTCTTACTGACTCCCTACGTCTTGCACCACCTCGGCGACGAGGCGTTCGGATTGTGGGTACTGGTTGTGACCCTTGTTGGCTACTACGGTCTTTTCGACGCCGGTGTCCGCTCTTCTATTTTGAGATACGCGTCGCGGCACAGGGCGCTAGGCGACCAAGAAAGGGCCAATGAGGTGATTGCTACGGCATTCTATTTCTACCTGGGTGCCTTCGCATTGGTTATCCTGGCCACCTACCTCTTGGTGGGCCCGATGTCGCGTTTTTTTGCGCTGCACGATCAGGAGCTCAGTGCGTTCAAATCCTTGTTCTGGTTGGCAGGTGTGGTACAAGGCTTGACCCTTCCGCTTGTGGTCTTCTCTGCCTCGCTCGAAGCGGCTGGTCGGTATGATCAAGTCTATGTCATCCGCGTGGCGAGCCTAGCGGTCCGCGTGATCGCGGTAATTGCCGTCGTGCGCGCCGGGGGCGGCCTGTTCGGCGTGGGTGCGGCAGTGCTGCTCTCTCAACTTCTTGCATACGGCGCCCAGGTGCCCCTCGCCATTCGCGCGAACCAGGGGCTAAGTCTCCGCCCGAAGTGGGTGCGCAAGAGCGTCTTCCAGAGCATGTTTCGCTACGGTTCCATCAGCCTGACGGTCGGCATTGCCGAGAGACTGAGGGGTTCCATTTATCCTGTTGTGATCGCAAAATTTCTGACGCCCGTGGCAGTGACGATTTTCTCGCTGCCCGTCAGGATCCTGTCCCTGCCCACGGAAGGCATTGGGACGATGACCGAGATCGTCAATCCCGTTTCAAGCGAGTTGGAAGCCCGGAATGACTTCGCCAAGCTCCGCGAGCTCATCCTGTTGAGCGTCCAGAGCGCCTTTTTGCTGCTCGCTCCGATGGCCGCTTTTCTCTTCGTATTCGGCCGTGAGGTGCTGACGCTCTGGGTGGGTAGTGAGTATGCTTCTGCCTACGGCCTCCTTGTCCTGCTCACGCTCGGAATGGGCACGGCGGCTACTCAGTGTTGCGTGCAGTCCATGCTTTTTGGCATCGAGCGACACAAGCAGCTTATCTGGTATCGCCTGGGGGAGGGTTTGTCGATCACGGTGCTGGGGAGCGCCGTGCTGCGAATCGCGGGGCTTGAGGGTTTCGCGCTGGTCATTGCCGCTACTTTTCTACTGACCAGCCTGATTCTTGTTCCGCGCCATCTCTGCAGGATCTTGGGATTGCCACTCCGTACGTATCTTGCCGAAGGATGTCTGAAACCGTGCCTTGCGGCGCTCCCGGTAGCCGCTGCCTTCGTGGCGCTACGGGCCTTGTTCGTCGTGGACACTTGGCCAACCTTATTCTTGGCGCTCTTCGTTGGCGGCCTTGTCTATTCCCTGACCTTGTTCGCGATGCTCTATGGCCCTCAGGCGCTCCTCGGCTGGCTAGCACCGGGCATATTGCACGTCTTTGACCAGAAATTTTTGCGTGCCCGCGGGTTTAAGGTTCGTCCCATGGCAGATACGATTTATTCCGGGGAATCTGAGTAGGAATGGTAGCCAGCCCTGCAACAGCGCCGTTAACCGTCACGGTAGCATCTCCAGACATCAAGCGTCGAGGTGGTCTGGAGGAGCGGT
>WNFE01003295.1_pt1 | contig 11995 bp, 8 predicted proteins | sample 5400451 | NCBI WGS metagenome assembly WNFE01 (sample SAMN13153344, study PRJNA577476) | soil metagenome | isolation source: 200 cm saprolite under Douglas fir tree site 2 hole 2 | place: USA:California | collected 2015-04-18
CCCCAGAGGCAGACGATGAAAGAGGCGCAGAGCGCCAGCAGCACCCAGCCGATTGCAAGCGTTTGTAATGCCTGCCCATGAACCGGCGGGACCATGGCGTAACGCATGCCCTCGGCAGCGTAGGTGAGCGGGTTGAACAGCGTCACGACTTGAAACCACTTGATAGCGCCGAGCGAAGCCCAGGGAAAGAAGGTACAGCCGGTAAAGATCAGCGGTGTGAGCACCAGCGCGAAAATCAGGGGGAGCAGCTGTATCGGCGCTGCGGTGCCCAACACCAATCCGACCGACGCACCCACCAGAGCAACCAGCACCATCAGGCCGATCAGGACCCCAAGCATGTCTGTACGCACTTGAAAACCGCTGCCCAGAATCCAGTAGGCCAGTGGGAAAATGAACGCGCCACCAATCAGCGCGCGCAGCGCGGCCAGCAAGACCTTCTCGATGGCCACCAGCACGGTCGGCAGCGGCGCCAGCAAGCGATCGTCGATCTCACGAATGACATTCAGGTCGCGCGCCAGATCAACCGCCGGGCCTTGCAACGCTGTCAGGAACACAGTGAGCGCCACGACCCCCGGCAGCAGGACTGTTGAGAAGCTCACGTTGGCCGCGCCAATGGTCGAAAGCACCTTGCCGAACACAAAGAGGAAAAAGAGAGGCTGGATCAGCGTTTGCAGCAAAAAAACGATCACTTCCCGCCGCATCACCAGCAGGTCGCGGCTCACGATTGCCACAAAGGCGGTCAGCGTTGCCCTGGCATTGCTGCGCGGGTGAAACCCATGCTGTTGGGTAGAAGGTATGGGGGTGCTCATGAACGTAAATTCCTTCCTGTCAGGTAAATGAACACATCTTCCAGGCTCGGTCGTGTGAAACGCAGATCGAGCAATTCACCCTGCTCTTGAATCACTGTCTGCGCGGCATTCGCGAGCAGTGTGCCCGCATCCGAGCTTCCGTATAACCGGAAGGCAAGCGTTTCAGGCTGGCCTTCCAGAGCTAGTTTCTCTACCTTCGTTACCCCCGGCAGTCTCCCAAGCATCGCGCGGAACCGTTCGTCCTGGGTATCTGTTGCTCCATCTTCCGGCACGCGTAAGGCTCCGACCGCTTCAGGAACACGCAGACGCAATTCCAGCATTGTGCCACCGGGGATCAAGCGTTTTAAGCCGTCAGGTGTATCGAGCGCCAGGATACGGCCCTGGTCCATAATCGCAATGCGCTCACAGAGCCGGTCGGCTTCCTCCATATCGTGTGTGGTCAACACAACGGTGACGCCCTGTTTGTGAAGGGCTTGAATGCGCTCCCAGAGGAAGAGGCGCGTTTGCGGGTCCAGGTTGTTGGTTGGCTCGTCAAGGAACAGCACCTCCGGCTCGTGCATTAGCGCACGCGCCAGCATGACACGCTGCTCCAGCCCTCCCGAAAGCCAGCCCAGCTTTTCTTTCCTACGCGCGCTCAGGCCAAGCTCCTCAAGCAAGGTGTTGGCGCGTGCTGTGCGTTCGGCACGCGGCACGCCATGATAGGCAGCATGATAGGTCAGGATCTCGCTGATGCGTAGGGTCCGATCCAGGTTGTTACGCTGGGGGACAACAGCGATCCGCTGCTTCGCGCCAATGGGGTTAGCGACAACGTCGATACCGGCGATGGTGGCCCGGCCAGCGTTGGGCAGCACGCTGGTCGTCAAAATGCCGATCGTCGTTGTTTTGCCAGCGCCGTTTGGCCCAAGCAGCCCGAAGGTCTCGCCGCGCCGCACGCTGAACGAGAGATCGTCCACCGCGTTACGCTGCGTACGCGGGTAGCGCTTCACCAGGTGTTCGACTGCAATGGCCCGTGTAGCCTCTTGCGTTTCTAGCATACTCCACTCCTTTCAGAATGCCATTTCGCTTTACATGTCTGATAGGTTGCCCAACAGGCTATCTTTCTGGATTGCTCATAGGATCATTTCCCTTTCTTCATAGGCTCATCATTTTCCAGACTGCTTCATCGTACCTGAGAAAGAGGCAATAGCTCATCAGGACATACGTATGTACGTATGCCTCCGAGAAAGAATCCGCTCCCTGGCTTGTCTGCTTTCCTACACTTCACCTATGGACTGGAAAGGGCCTCACTTCTGGTCTGAATGTGGTTTGAGCATTCGCAGGAGAAGCCCGGCATCAGGAAAATGCTTTTTGACCCGCTCAGAATCCCACAAAACCAATCTGGATAAACCATCAAGACACGCGAGAACGACTATCACCATCTGGTCCGGATCGCCTTCCGCGACCTCTCCGGCGGCCTGGCCCTCGACGATAAGTTGCCTCATCACGTCTCGATAGGCCTGGCCCTGCCTGCCTATCAGTTCGCGAAGGTTGTCCGGCGCCGCCTCATCGCTCAGCACCTGATACATCAACTGATAGAATTCGGGGTGTTCGCGCCTGCCTTCCCATGCACTTGAAATCAGAAAGTCAAGGCGCTTCCCTGGCGTACCCGGCATCTCTAGAATGCGCGGCATTCCCGCGAGACTGGTTTGCACGATCTGCTCAAACAGCGCTTGAAAGATCGCCTCTTTGTTGGCAAAGTAGCGATAGGCCAGCCCCTGACTGACCTTGGCCTCAACAGCAACATCAGCCATGGTAGCCGCCATGCCCTTGCGAGCAAAAACCTTCCTGGCACCATCCAGGATCTTCGCCCGTTGCTCTTCGCGAACGCGTTGATTCGCTTCTTCTGTCCGAGGCATCTCAGCAACCTCTTTTTAATTGAATGAATAATTCATTCATCAGTAAGTATACTTGCCCGGTTCACAATTGTCAAGTGCTTGACGGGGGAAGATTGATGAAGAAACAAACGAACTGCCGGGGGAGAGGAGAACATGGTCAATGTGAATCACTGCCCGAATCTCGTGCGACGTATGATATAATTTAGATACACCAGTCTTGATTTAGACGAGGAGGCCCTCCATGGAACCAATCCCGCATGCCAGGCATGATGAATTTTCCGAACAGTTTACATCCGTATTACACGAAAACTGGTCAGAGATCCTCCAGGTCGTCAACCGCCAATCTCCCCGCATAGCGGCCCTGCTGCGTGTGGCAACCCCATCGGGAATGAAACGTATCAATGGAGGCTGGCATATCCAGGTAATGATCGAGCGCGTGGTGCAGCGTGACAAGTTGCGTCAACCTCGTGATAACGAAATCGTGGCTCAAGCAATCCGGGCATGGGCACAAACAGCGGCACAGCTTAAGTTGCCCCCTGTCACGGTCAACTTCGAGATGTGACGGCACGGCTTACTGAAGTACGCACTATGTACGCTCCATAAGGGGCCTAAACGTCCTACAATGATGAGCTTATACCATGATTCCCGAATCTGTCATTTGCCTCAGGAGCGATTTCAGGATGATAAGAAATAACTCTGCAATTCCCGAATCACCAAGATGGCGGAAGAGCCTGAGTTTGGTTTGGTTCTTCCGCAGTATACTTGAACTATCCACGCTTTATAGAGAACGTTGAGAGGGTCACTTCATGCAAGAGTATCAACCACAGCCAAAGCAAGAGTTCTGGCAACCACCCATGATGCAGCCTCAACAACCGCAAAAGCGCAGCAGAGGCAAGTTCTTTGCCATCGGCTGCGGAGCACTGGTTCTGCTGATTATCATCACAGCGGCCATTGCTCGTGCAGGTGGTAGTAGCCCATCATCTGGCACCACTCCCGCCACGATAAGTCAGCCAAGCACGGTCGTCACCGCAGCACGCATACAACTCGGCCCCCAGCCCTGTCCCTCTGCTGTACAATCCGGCGCTCACTGGGAGACGATCGGTACGACCGCTACACAGAAGGTGGAGGGGGTGCTGTGCGGCTACCTGATGGGTGTTCCCTCACTGCAAGCCGTGGTCAAGGTTCGCTACGGGGGCACCAATGGCCTGCTGGACATCGATGTCTACGCGAATATCACGAGCACGCACCCATCACGCATCTTTGGCCTCCAAGGGCTGCCGCACGGTGATGTGGGGATCAGCAACTACAATACGCTCCTGACGAGCGAGATTGAACTGAAGCCCAGCCAGCATGCAGGAGTCCCTTCCACACCAGTGCAGCAAGACCTCTACCGCGAATTCAAGTGGTCGGATGGCGCCGGAACGCTTGTGCAAATCGCCTTTCCTGGCCTCTACCCTGATCTGACCCGCTACCAGGCGGAATTCGTGCAGGGCGAGGTGAACACGGGCCAGGGATTTCAGCAATGGCGGCTGAGCGCCGTCACGACCGCGCAACATTTCGCCGAATTCGTCCTCGGGTGGGATCCCAGTGCTCCCACAACCGTGCTGAGCGGTGGCGGCACGCACGATGCGAAGGCGCTCATCCTGGTCAAGAACCCGTCTGCGGGTGGTGCGACGATCAAGCTCTCGCTGAGTCGTTTGGAACTCAACACCAATGGCGGCATCTGGGAGGTGACAGACGTGGCAACAGATGGCATGACCATCGCCTCTCCACAGAACGAGCAGCAGCTGACCAGTCCCGTGCAGGTGGCAGGGGTCGATACGGCCTTTACCGGAAAGCCAACCACCATCAAGGTCTTTGATCATGATCGTACCGAGATTGGCCAGGCTGCCGTAACTCAGTCAAGTGGCATCGGAAAGCCAAACATTTCGACGAGTATCTCCTTTTCGTCGAGCTTCCAGGGCGAGATGCAGGAAGGCATCATCGCGCTCTACGCCTACACGGGAAATCAGGTCATTGCCGGAGCCGTTCTGGTGAAAGTGTTACTGAGTGCCTAGTTCACAAGAATCGAGTTTCTCCCCATGCCGCTCGCGCACCATCTGGGCAAACTGAGGCACGAGCAGAACCGGAAGAGCACGCTCAGGAGAGAAAGAACCCTTGTCCAAGTTCGTCTCGTGGATCAATGATAAATTCGTGACGGCCTGTGATGAAGGCTCTCCCACTTACTTCCGGTACGATTGCATCATATTCCCCAACTTGGGTTCTCCCTACTACTCTTCCTCCGAAGGTGCTGGTTGCTCCCAGGATGCTTTCAATGATGAGGTGCTGTCCTTCCGAAATCTCACCTTTCGCATGAAGCAAGGCGAGACGCGCAGACACGCCGGTGCCGGTGGGAGAACGGTCTATCTCAGCATTGGCAAACACACACACATTTCTGCTATGATGAGCAGGGTTTTCGGGAAAGTCGGTAAATATCGTACCATAGAGAAAGCCTAAATCAGCCTCGAGAGGATGTTTGACGGGCAAAGCAGCATTGACAGCAGTTTTTATCATTTCTCCTGTCGCCGCCAGTTGTTCAGCTTGTCCTGGCACAACGCGCAATCCCACCTGTTTAGCTGGCAAGATAGCGTAGAATGCACCGCCAAAAGCGATATCTACGGTTATGCGCTCAAGTTCAGGAACCTCGATTTCAACGTCGCGTGCAAACAGGAACGAAGGGACGTTCAAGAACGATACGTGATCGACGTGCCCACTACTATCGAGGTACGCAGTAGCCTGGACCAATCCAGCGGGAGTATCAAGATTAACCGGTGTGTGCTGGCCTTTTGCTGCGATTGCGCCCATCTCCAGCAGCGCGGTCACCAGTGCAATGACCCCATGCCCGCACATCGTACTATATCCCTCATTGTGCATGAACAGGACACCCAGGTCAGCCTCGGGCGTCACTGCCTTGGTCAATGCACATCCATACATGTCGCGGTGTCCTCGCGGCTCCCACATCAACGCTTTGCGAATATGGTCGAGGTGCTCCTGCATATAACGCCGGCGTTCCAGTATTGTCTTTCCCTGCAATGGAGGCAACCCACCCGTAATGATGCGTAGCGGCTCACCTGCTGCATGCGCATCGATAGTTGTAATCATCGTTGCATTTGCAACTGCATCAATCTGCTTCCAGTTCAGTTCCATGCTCTTCCTCCTCAATAATATGCTTCAGTCGATATACACGCATAATTTAAAGCGAGACCTTGCATGCCTGTTTGCTCGTGCGATGAACGGTCTTATTGTAACACCTCATCCAAAATGTGGATGTGTGATATCATGTATCAGTAAGTCCATGTAAAGAAAGTGTATTGTGTTGCTATGAAGGGTTGTATAGTCGGAGACTCCATGAGCCCGACCCTCCACATCCACCTGCTGGGCGACTTCTTGCTGGTGTCAGGCGACACACCGGTGACGACGGTGGCTGTCCCCCGTTTACAATCCTTACTTACCTACCTCGTGCTCCACCGGAGCGCGCCCCAGGATCGCTCTCGCCTGGCCTTTCTCTTGTGGCCCGATTCGACTGAGGCTCAGGCACACACCAACCTGCGTAAACTGCTGTATCAACTGCGGCAGGCATTCCCGGATGCCGGCCATTTCCTCCACGCTGATAAACACAGCCTGCAATGGCAAACGACCCCAGATGCCCCCTGGACGCTCGATGTGCTGGATTTCGAGCAGGCGCTGGCCCAGGCGGAGCAAGCGAAACAGGCCCAGGATACGAACGCGCTGCGGCAGGCACTCGAGCAGGTGATGCACCTGTATCGTGGCGACCTGCTGCCCAGTTGCTACGATGAGTGGATTTTGCCCGAACGCGACCGCTTGCGCCAGTTGTTTCTCCAGGCTGCAGAACGCCTGGTTACCCTGCTAGAACAGGAGCGTGACTATGATGCTGCGATTAAGGCAGCTCAGGAGTTCCTCCGCCATGACCCACTGCACGAGGCTACCTACCGCAAGCTGATGCGCTTGTATGCCCTGCGTGGAGACCGGGCCTCTGCACTGCGCGTCTACCACACCTGCGTCACGGTCCTAGAGCGCGAACTTGCGGCGGAACCAAGCGAGGCCACGCGTCAGGCCTACGAATCGCTCTTGCAGTCGGATACCTCCGTGACTCCGACCGGCCCTCTTACGTCACGAGGAACAGCAGCACCGATGGTAGGTCGCAAGGAGGAATGGCAACAACTCCAGGCAGCATGGCGCAAGGCCGCAAGTGGACACCCTCAAATGGTCATGCTCTCAGGAGAAGCGGGCATCGGCAAGACGCGGCTGGCGGAGGAGATGAAAGCCTGGGTCGACCGGCAAGGCATGACGGCTGCGAGCGCGCGCTGTTATGCCGCTGAGGGACGCTTAGCGTACGCTCCTGTGACCACGTGGCTCCGCACAGATGCGATACAAGCTGGCCTGCCGGCTCTCGATCCTATCTGGCTCACCGAGGTTGCACGACTCGTGCCGGATGCGCTGACCAAAAGACCAAAACTCCCTCGTCCTGCTTCCATGACAGAGGAGTGGCAGCGCCAGCACTTCTTTGAAGCCCTGGTTCGCGCGCTGTTGAACGCTCGTCAACCGCTGCTTCTGCTACTTGATGACCTGCAATGGTGCGACAACGAGACCCTGGAATGGCTGCATTACCTCTTACGTTTTGAGCCAGGAGTGCGTTTGCTCCTCACCGGGACGGTGCGCTCGGAGGAAATACTCCCCGGACATCCCCTGGTAGCGTTCCTGGGCGCACTGCAACGAGATGGCCTGGTGACAGAAATCGCGCTCAGGCCGTTCAATCCGATTGAGACGACATCCCTGGCTGAACATATCATGGGCCACCAGCTCGATCCAGCCACGATCAACATGCTCTATTACGAGACAGAAGGCAACCCGCTGTTCGTGGTCGAGATGGCGCGGGCAGGGACATTGGAACAAAGCGAAAGAGCACAGGCTGTTGCCGGCAATCCACTCCCTCTCCTCACGCAACCAGCCTCGACGCTTCCGCCAACGGTGCAGGCCGTGCTCTCTACACGGCTCGCGCAACTCTCCCCACTGGCCCATGAGGTGGCAAACGTGGCTGCAGTCATCGGGCGTGAGTTTACGTTCGTCGTGCTTGCGCGAGCCAGCGAGGAGAGCGAAGATGCGGTGGTACAAGCGCTGGATGAACTGTGGCAAAGGCGCATTGTGCGTGAACAGGATGGGGGAACAGCTGAGACCTACGACTTTAGCCACGATAAGCTCCGAGAGCAGGCTTATGCTTCCCTGAGTCCTGCGTACCGACACCTCCTCCATCGTCGTGTCGCACAGGCGCTCGAGACCGTATATGCAGGAGACCTGGACGCGGTCAGCGGACAGGTTGCCGCCCACTATGAGCGCGCGGGTCTTCCAGGGCGGGCTATCCCCTACTACCGGCGCGCCGGTGAAGTTGCTCTGCGCATCTACGCGAACGCTGAAGCCGTTGAAGCTTTTCAGCGAGCAGCAGCGCTCCTTGATGCCGGTGTGCCGGGACACGCGCAGCAGGGGCAGCAGTGGGAGGAGGCGGCAGCGATATATGCGTCGCTGGGAGATATCTTCGCGATGACGGGGCGACAGCCAGAGGCGAGACAGGCCTATCAAAGCGCTCTGGCCCGGATACCGTCACAGGAATCCCTCCTTATTCCGGCTGACAACACCACTCCCGTGGCTAGCCTTCGGCTCAGTCAGTCGGATAGGAAGTCCATCTGGCAGGCACGTCTGTTACGGAAGACGGCAGGTACATGGAATCTGGCCTCAGACAATCCCCTGGACACCTTCCACGTCAATGCCAGCCAGACATTTCAGGAAGCCGAACGTATCTTAGAGCAAGCGGCGCTCAAGTCAAGTGCAGAGTGGGTACAAGAGTGGATCGATCTTCAGATTGACCAACTGCTGCCGCTGCGCGGTTCTGTGGACGAAATGACGGCAATCATCGAGAAGGCCCAGGCCATTGTGGAGCAATACGGCACAGTGGAGCAGCGCGGCAAATTCTTTCAGGCGGTGGCAGCACGAGATTCCATGCGCGACCGCTACACAGCATCGGAAGAAACAGTTGCGTATTGCCGCGATTCGCTGGCTGCACTCCAGCAAACAGGCAACAGAGGCCTGATAGGATTTGCTCACTTCGTCCTGGGGAACCGCCTCTGGTGGTCAGGCCACCTTGATGAGGCTGAGAAGGAGATGCACGCAGCCATGGATATAGCGGAGGAGATTGGGAACACTACGCTGCTCGTCCGCTGCCTGGCGCTTTTACCTTTTGTATTCCGGCAGCGCGGACAGGTAGAAGAGGTTCGAGGCGTCATCACGCGCGCGCTGGCTATGCCAGAAGCGAGGAATATCGCTCTTATCAAAGGGCATCGCGCATGGACAGCGTGGCGCGATAGCAATCTGGTCGAGGCCGAGGTCTATGGCCGGGCATCAGTAGAGGAGAGGCAAGGCCGCCAGGGAAGCAACGCGTTTCGCTGGGCAGGTCTGTGGCCTGTCATTGGCGTCGCACTCACCCGGGAGAAAATTGCTGAAGCAATAGACTACGTGCGCATGCTGCTCGATCAGACACAGCAGCCTCCCTCAGAAGAGGTGAGCGTGCTGCTTCAAGCAGCGCTACAGGCATGGGATGCAGGACAACCGGAGGAGGCTTGTGCGCTGCTCCAACAAGCCGTGCCTCTTGCGGAGAAAATGGGCTATCTCTGAGGAGTATCTTGCGCTAGGGGCGATTTGTCAGCCAATCAGTTCCAATGGTTTCATTCCCACCTCGGCACTCAGCGCGTCCAATTCAGTACGCGTTGCAGCATCTAGCGGTATGCCTTCTTTCGTCCGCTCTGCACGAGCCTCTGCACGTCGCTCACCGGGGATTCGAATGCGCTGTCCAGGGGCGGTTTCTGTCTCGCGGATGGCAGCGAGCATGCCACCTAAGCGCGTGGTGTATTCTTCTGCCGACATCAGCGGCTCAAGATGGATCGCCAGGCACCACAACCCGGCATCGGTTGGAGCTGTCCAGTCATCATAGGGCGAACGCACGTGCGGTCCCCAACTCGTCCCTGGTACGATGGCCGAGAGTATCTCAATCATCAGCGCCAACGCGTATCCCTTTGCGCCGGCCATGGGTAGCACAGCTCCTGTGAGCGCTGTCTTAGGGTCTGTCGTGGGACGGCCTTCCGCATCAATGGCCCACCCTTCAGGAATTGGTTTGTCCTGACGGGCCGCCATGATAATATTCCCGCGCGCCACAATACTCGTAGCCATATCTACCACCACTGGCGGCTCATTGGGTGTCGGCCCCGGTGCCGCAAACGCCAACGGGTTGGTGCCGAAAAACGCGACTCGCCCTCCCCACGGTGGTACTCCAGGCGGCGTATTGCATACCATGAGCGCCATACAGCCTGCCGCAGCCGCCCGCTCGGTATAGGCCGAAAGCGCTGCCGCGTGATTGGTGTGCGCAACGGCAACCATCCCTATACCCTGCAATTTCGCCAGGCGTACGGCTTCATCTATGGCTGCTCTTGCCGCGACCGGGCCGAGGGCATTGTCTGCGTCGAGCAAGGCAACAGCTGGTGCCGGATGCGTCCAGCGGAATGCAGGGTGCGCTGCGGCTAACCCCGCACGCACACGTCGTGCATAGAGGGCCAGCCGCGAGACCCCATGCGTATCAATCCCTTCCAGGTTCGCCTCGACAAGCGCCCATGCGACTGTCTGGGCATCGGCCCTGCTTAAGCCTACGGACTGCAGAATAGCGGTGGCAAAGGCCTCCAGGACCGGAGCTGCTACATGGGTTTTCTTCTCAGCCTCATCCGGCATCATGCCATACACCTCCGTTTACACGGCCCCAATCGCTCGTTCTCCAGACAGCACCCGTCTGGCCATGCAATCGCTAGGCGCTCCGGTACAGCTTGGTGATCACAAACTCGCGATGCCCGAGCGACTCGGCACAGGTGAGCCGCCCGTTGATAGTGCGGTCGATCAGTGCCATCAGGCGATCTCCGGCCTCGTGCAGGTTATACTCCCGCCAGAGCAGCCCCGAAACGTCCAGGTCGATATGCTCGGCCATCGTCCTTGCTGTCAGTGGGTTCGCCGTGATCTTAATCACCGGCACAAGGGGATTGCCCACGATGTTTCCTTGCCCGGTTGGGAAGAGGTGGAGCACCGCCCCAGCCGCTGCCATGAGCGTGATGAACTCGCCCGCTGCCGAGGAGGAGTCCATAAAGTTCAGTCCCTTGCGGGTTGGTACAACGGCTGGTTCGAGGGCATCGACGACCGGCACGGTGCCTGTCTTGGCAATGTTCCCCAGGGCTTTCTCCTCGATCGTGCTCAACCCACCCCGGATATTGCCTTGTGTCGGTTGAGACCCGAGCAGGTTGGCCCCGCTGGACTCGATCTCTGTGATATAGGCGTCATACATGGCCTGGAAGCGTCTACGCACCTGCTCATCAGCGCAACGGACTGCGATCAAATGCTCACCTCCGGTCAGTTCGGAGGTCTCGCCGAAAATAATGGTTCCTCCCGAATTGACATGGCGATCAACCGCCTGAGAGACGGTTGGGCAGGAACCAAGCCCGGTGGTGGTATCGGACTCGCCGCACTTGATACTGATGATCAATTCCCCCCGCTCTAGCGGCTCCCGTTGAAGTTCGCTGGCGTCCTGGAGCATGTGCTGGGCGACACGCGCCGCAGCAGCGAGCGTCTTCAGGTCACCGAAACGTTCGATCGAGAATCCCTCGACCGGCTTGCCGCTCCTGGCGATCTCCTCGACAATGCGATTGGTCCAGTTCGGTTCGATTCCAATGATCACTGCCGCCGCCACATTCGGATTGGCACCCATTCCGGCCAGAGTGCGGAAGGTGAGTTCAAGATCTTCCCCGTACTGGAGACGACCGTAGGCGTGTGGGAGCGCTAGTGTCCCAGGGATGGTTCTGGCAACCGCCTCACACACGGCATTGGAGAGGTCATCAACGGGAAGGATGACCACGTGATTGCGAATGCCGGCCCTGCCACCGGGGCGGCGATATCCGGTTACATACTGTTCTGCCATCTTGCGCTCCTTATGTTGTGAACATGGACGTGTTGCCCGGCCTGAATCGGCTGCCGCGTCACACCAATACGCACACCGTACTCGATCACTTCGTCCCCTTCCTCCAGATCGACCAGCGCGACCTTATGACCGAGGGGGATCGCTTCTGTCGCACGGATAGTCACCGCACGGTCGCTATCCATATAGACCGCTTCGCCCTCGCCGGGCGCGACATCCTGAACGGCGACTGCCACAGCGTCGCCCTCGTTATGGAT
>WNFE01003296.1_pt1 | contig 11994 bp, 13 predicted proteins | sample 5400451 | NCBI WGS metagenome assembly WNFE01 (sample SAMN13153344, study PRJNA577476) | soil metagenome | isolation source: 200 cm saprolite under Douglas fir tree site 2 hole 2 | place: USA:California | collected 2015-04-18
CTAGTGCCGGCGGGCGCCTGCCGGTGGGAGCTGCCGCAACACCCGCCCATGCGGGTGCCCGGCGTGGTGTTTGCCTCCGAGGCCTTGCTCCCCTCGGCGACGGGCGACCAGTCCCTTGCCCAGGTCGCCAATGTGGCGACCCTCCCCGGCATTGTCAAAGCCAGCTACGCCATGCCCGACATTCACTGGGGCTATGGCTTCCCCATCGGCGGCGTGGCCGCCACCGACGCGGACGCCGGAGGGGTGGTCTCCCCGGGTGGGGTCGGCTTCGACATCTCGTGCGGCGTACGGCTGCTGGCCGGCCGCCTTGAGGCGAAGGTGATTCGCGAGCGCATCCGCGACCTGATGCACGAGCTCTCCCGCGCTATCCCAACCGGTCAGGGAGCCGGCGCTATCTGGGCGCTGCGGAGTTCGGCCGAGCTCGATCGTGTGCTCCAGGACGGAGCCCGCGCGGCGGTAGCCGCCGGTTATGGCACGGATGATGACCTGGCGCACTGCGAGGATTACGGGGCGCTGGAGCTCTCAACGAAGGACCCCGTGTCGTCCCGCGCCATGGAACGCGGGCTGCGCCAGCTCGGCAGCCTGGGTTCCGGCAACCATTTCCTCGAAGTCCAGGAGGTCGAGCAAGTCATCGACCAGGACGTCGCTCGCGCCTTTGGCCTGGAGGTGGGCCGGGTGGCGGTCATGATCCACAGTGGCTCGCGCGGGCTCGGCCACCAGGTCTGCACGGACCATGTCCGCGAGATGCTCACCGCGCTGACCTCCTACCGGATCGACCTCCCCGACCCGCAGCTGGCCTGCGCGCCAGTCGACTCCCCGCACGGCACCCGATACCTGTCGGCCATGGCGGCCGCCGCGAATTACGGTCGCGCCAATCGCCAGGTCATGTCCCACGGCATCCGGCGGGCCTTCGAGCACGTCCTGGGGAAGTCCGACCTGCGCCTGGTGTACGACGTGTCCCACAACCTGGCCAAGCTGGAGACGCACGAGGTCGAGGGCCGTGAACGGCGACTGTGCGTCCACCGGAAGGGCGCAACCCGGGCTTTGCCCCCGGGGCATGCCGAGCTGCCGCCGGACTATCAGCGGACCGGTCAGCCGGTGCTGGTACCCGGCTCGATGGGCACGCCGTCCTATGTGCTGGTCGGGGAGAAGGGCGGCGAGGCCTTCCACTCCACCTGCCATGGGTCGGGCCGGGTCATGAGCCGGCACCAGGCCATGAAACTCGTCGGCGGCAAGGAACTCGCGTCCCGGATGGAGGCGCAGGGGGTCGTGGTCGTGGCGCGCTCGGTCAAGTTTCTTCCGGAGGAACAGCCAGACGCGTACAAGAGCGTGGATGAGGTCGTCCACGCGTGCGAATGCGCCGGCCTCTCCCGGCCGGTTGCCCGGCTTCGACCCCTGGGCGTGCTCAAGGGCTGACGACCCGCTGGGTTTCTCCCTCCCCTCGGGGGGAGGGTCGGGGTGTCGTTGGGTTTTCTCCCTCCCCCTCAGGGGGAGGTCGGGGGTGGGGGTGAGCCAAGGCGTAGTTAGACGTCCAGGATCACGTGGGCCCGCCAGGTGTCGCCCTCTTTGCGCACCCACAGGTCGTGCCGGGTGACGCCCTTCACTGGAGGCTCTGCCACCTCCTGCAAACCAGCCACCCGGGCCACGGCCTGGCCGCGAAGGCTAGTGTCGTCGACGGCGTCGGCCCTGAACGCGGTAAACGATAGATGCTCGGCATCTGCCCGGTAGAGGAGTTCTTCCAGCCAGAGAACGAGGAGCTCCTCCAGGCTGGTGGCGCTGAGCGACACCGTGATCGTGCGCTCCTCACCTGCTGCCGCCGCCTCCTCCGCGAAGCTGGAGAAGAGGCCAGCGGCAGCCCGGGCGAAGCATTCCTCCAGGGACCGAGCCTCGACCTCGATACCGATATCCGCGGTGTGCTCGATGAAGCGAACCCCGTCTGGACCGGCCGCGGGGTTGACGGCGACCCAGGCCGAGCTGGTCATGGCCTGAGGTTATGACACTCGCAGCTGTGTGGACTGAGCCGAACTGGCGATTGGGCCGAGGGCGGCTCCGTGCGAACTGCCTATTGTCAGGGCAAGGTATTGACATCAGACAGGCGGCCTGTATCCTTGGGCCCGACCGACTGGTACGGAGGAGGAGCCCGATGCCGGCCAACCTTGCACTGACCCAACTCGACCAAAGCGGCCGCATTCACGTGCTCGTCGACCAACTGGTGGCGGCCACCAGCCTGGCCGACGACCCCCGGGCGAGCTCGCAATCGCCCAGCTATTCCCGCCGGGGCTGGCTGGCGGCCCGCGAGCAGGCGATCGATCGTTTCGTTCAGCAGGTGCTGCAAGAGTTCCCGCCTCCACCGGACGCCGGCCCGGACGTCGAGGTGCAGCTGCGGACGCTGGCGACTGACCTGGCCCGACATAGAGTCAGCCGCTAGGGCCGCGAACATAATCCCCCTTCGCTCGGGGGGAGGGCCAGGGTGGGGTGTCGCCCAGGCCGCATACTGCCCGGCCGGCCCGCCGTTTTACCGGCCAGCCATGTCTTTTGCCCACCTGGAGCCGGTCCGCCGCCGGATCCTGATCATGATCTGGCTGGCGGGCGCCGTTTCCCTGGCGGCCACCATGATCTTCTCGGTCACTTTCACGACCCCTTACCGGACGACGTGGGCGTGGATCAGCTTCATCGCCATGGTTGTCGTCGAGGATGTCGTCCGGCGTCGCTGACCTGGCTGGGGTTGGCGCCTGCCGATGGTCACGCTGGTGGCCGCCACCATCGCGTTCCGGAAGCACCCGGATGTGAGCGTCCTGGTGGTGCTGTCGGCCGCTCCGCTGGCCAGCCTGCTAACGCGCCAGCCGTGGTTCACGCTCCTGGGCAAGACCGCGAGCTGGATCACCGCCGTGGCGCTGGGGTCAGCGAGCCTGGGCCTGGTTGGCTTTGGCGACACGCCGCACTTCGTGGCGGCGACCGCCGTGCTGATCCTGGTGGTCGCCACCCTGGACTCGATCTTGTGGTGGTTCTTGGGGGGCGCCGCAGGGCCTGCGATGACGCTGAGCTGGCGGGCGATCGTCCAGCGGTTCGCCGGTGCCCTCGCCCTCGGTTCGATCGGGGCCGGGCTGGCACTCGGCTGGCGCACCCCATCGGTCGGCCCGGTGATGCTCAGGCTGGGCGAGATCTGCGTGCTGGGCGTCATCGGCATGCTCATCGGTTTTGTCCTGGGAGGCACAGCACGGGGCCCGGCAGGGGAACGGTTATCGGTTCGGCGGCTGCCTGCGGCCGTCGCGCTGGGCGGGGGCCTGATGCTGGTGAGCACCCGTGTGCCGAACGTGATGTCCGCGACTCTGGCGGCGGCCGGCCTGGTCGCGCTCGGCGTGTGGGTTCTTCGCCACCGCGCCTATCACGGGGCCTGCCCGGTCCTGGGAGGACTCTGCAACGAGATTGCCCGGGTGGCCAACGGAGGCCGGATGCCGGTCGAGACGGCGGACCTGCCGCCAGCGTTGCGAAATGATTTTGCCGGCTTGACTCGCGATTCCACTACCTACCTGGTGGCCGGCCCGGGCACCGCGCTTCGCTGGCTGGCCGACCGGTTTCCGGTCCCCGTCTTTCCGGGTGTGGCCAGCATTGGCGACGTCCTGGTCGCCATCGGCATCGTTTGGCTGGCCGCCGCGCTGACGATGGCGCAACCCAGCCCCGATCTTGCCGCGGACCGTGGCGCCCTCGCTGCTTAACTCTCCTCTCCCGCAAGAGAGGGTGCAGCGCTGCAGCGCGTCGCACTTAGACCAGACCGTGCTTCGTCGGCCGCTTAATCTCGTGAATAGCCGACTCTTCGGCACTCAGGGCGCCAGCTTCGTCCCCGGTCTCCGGCTCGAACTCGTTGCGGTCCTCGAGGTCGCCCGCCTGCGGGTCCATCAAGCGCGGAGAATCCTCCGGCAGGGTTAGCCGGTCCGGCTCTTCCTCGGCCAGTCGCTGATCGAGGGTGTCGCGGGCGTAGATGTCGTCGGCACCCTGCTGGTAATCGCGGGGTGGCACCATGCCTTCCTGCGGATCACCGGTGATTTCCTTGGCACGCAGTTCATCATCCAGGTCGGGAATGCCCTCCGAATCGAGGTCTTCGCCGTGCGGTCTGACTTCGTCTTCTAGCTCTTGTGCGGCCAGCTGTGGATCCTCTGCCGTCCGCTGCTCCGAGAGCTCGTCTTCGAGGTTCAAAGTGCCGTCCGAACCGCGTTCGACACTCCGGCTACGGACGTCGTCGTTGTGCTTCCTTGCCACTTCGATCCTCCTTTACCACCCAGAACCCCGTGCGGGTCGGATGTATTTCAAGCATGCACCCTAAAGGGGCATGGCTGCTGGTGGCTACAAGGCGACACTGATCGGGGGTGGTCAGCGGTCCGAGGGAATGGCCGAGCGTGGGTGGGGGATGGTGAGCAACGCCAGGAACATGATCAGGACCGGGCGGAAGACCAGCGGGAGGTAGAAGGGAGCCGCCCCGAAACTGATCACCACGGACGCTTCAATTGCTAGCGCCAGCCCGCTGAGCCAGAGGCGTGTACCGTGCTCACGCACGAATCAGGCGCCCGCGAACCCAAGGAATGGAGCCAGGGACCAGACGACGATAAACAGATAGGGCGCGGGGAACCCGGAAAGGCCCTGGAGCTCCCACATAGAGGCCTGGTGGCAGACCTCGCTGCCGATCACCGCCCCGGACGCCGTGCTCACCGGCGATTGGCAGCCCGTGTAAGTCGGGCCAAGTACCAGGAGCAGGCCAGTGCCAATCCCGGTGACCACCGAGACGGCCGAGGCGATTCGAGCAACTATCCTCGCGATGAGCGCAGGCTAATCGGACTCGGGCGCGCACGCGATCGGGTCCCCAGTGGAGGTGCAAGCGCTACAGGACGACTTTTTGCATCAGCGGCGTGGCTTGCCCGTCGGATCCGATGACGTAGAGATCGGTCGGAGTGAAGCCCGTCGTCTGCTGGTAGTCCGGATTGCTCAGCGAGACGCCAACCCGCAGCCCGCCCGGCTCGGGCATGGCCGCATCAAGGGTTTGACCCTGGGGTGCGCCCCAGATGTGGCTCCCGTCCCGCCAGCGGATCACCGAAACCGAGCCCTCGGGACTGGTGACCACAGCCAGTGTCCCGTCCCACGAGAAGCTGGCAACGAACATGGTCAAGTGACCGAGCACCGAGCCGCTAGGGCTGTAGACGGTCGTGGCCGGCGTCTGCCCAGCCCCGGAATGCGCCTCGGTGATGTATTGGCCATCTCGAGATGCCACGATCGTGACAACGCTGGTGGAGTCCGAGATGTACGACCGGGTCCAAAGAATGTGCCCGGTAGACAGCTGGACCACCCAGAGCTGCCGCGCCCCAATGCCCTGGCCACCCGACTGGACGACGACCGCCCGATCGCTGAGCTCGCTGCAAGCCGCAACCGCGATCGTCGCTTGCAAACCGACGGTGCCGACCTGGGCAACGGTGCGCGTCGTCTCGCCGGGCGCGCCGACCTGGAGGCTTGCCGGCTCGCCGTTCGGCGGCGGAGTCGCGGACCGGCCGACCATCTGGCAGTAGTGGCGTTCATCGTCGGCCCAGGTGCCGAAGCCCTTCATGTTGCCGCCATATGAACCGACCAGGTGGCCCGAGCGGTCATAAATGGCACGATCGCCGAACGTGGCATAGAGTGTGCCTGCCTGGTTGGAGATAAACCCGAGCTTCGCCCCGCTAGCAACCCGTCCGCTGGCTGTTCCATCCCAGGTGATGCCGTCGACCTGATCTGGATTGACCGGATCGTGAAAAAGTATCACCGGCGTCGTCAGCGGCACGTGCAGCGGCTGGGCGAGTGGGGTGGACGATGCATTGGCCGATGGACTGGCCATTGGACTCGCCGTCGACTGGTCGGGGGCCGTTACTGACGGCATGACGTCTCCGGTTTCCGCGCACCCGGCGAGTACCGACGCCAGCAGCATCCCTGCCAGAGCCCGGGCAGTTCCAAGGATGACACGCCGCGGCGGACGAAGCACGAGTCTAGAACTCTACGCCAGCTCCCTTCCTTACGACATCGAACTCTCAACCGATTGTCCCTCCCCCTTGCGGGGAGGGGTAGGGGAGGGGTAGGGGAGGGGGTCTCGAAGCGCTTGCAGTCGTTACTGATTCTTCACTTGCGCCCAGATCCTGAGTGGGGTAATATTGAGGCCCCTCACTATGAGCCAACTCGAAAAGCTGCCTTTAAACACGCCGATCAAGTTCCCAGCTGACGCGGCCGGTTGCCTATACGACCCCCGGGTGCGGGAGTTGATGCGCCAGTTCGGCGCGCATGTCCCGCAGGCGCCGGCCGAAGCCTTCAGCGCACTGCGACTGGCCGCCAAGAAGCTGCATCGCGCTATGGAGCGGTACGCCGACGAGCGGGGGCTGAGTGAGGGGCGGCTGCAGATCATCATGCGGCTGGCCTCTCAGCCAGAGCACCGGCTCGCGTTGGGTGAGCTGGCCGAGATGATGGAGGTGGCCCCACGCACGATCACCGGGCTGATCGACAACCTGGAGCGTGACGGGTGGGTCGCGCGGGTCCATGACGGATCGGATCGCCGCTCCATCCAGGCCCAGCTGACCAAGAAAGGGCTCGACCAGGTGCTGGTCTTCCGCCGGGAGGCAGTCCGCGTCCAGGGAGCCGCGACCAGGGGCCTGACCGCCGGCGAGCTCGTCCAGCTCCGTCATCTGTGCCTGCGTGTGATCCAGAACATGGACAAGGCACTAGGAGCCGAACATGCCCGCTGAACTCACCCGCCGCGTCAAGATCCTGTCGACCGCGGGCGTCATGCTGGCCCTGCTGCTGGCCGCGCTCGACCAGACGATCGTGGGCACGGCGCTGCCGCGGATTGTGGGCGAGCTGAACGGTCTCGACCGCTACTCCTGGCTGATCACCGGGTACCTGGTCTCCTCCACTGTGATGGTGCCGATTGCCGGCAAGCTGGGCGACCTGTTCGGACGCAAGCCCTTCCTGATCGCCGGGATGGTGGGCTTTGTGGCCGCCTCCGCGCTGTGCGGGCTCTCCCAGGACATGAACCAGCTGATCGTCTTCCGGATCATTCAAGGGTTGTTTGGAGGCATGCTGTTCGCCTCCGCGTTCACCGTCCTGGCGGACATCTTTCCCCCGGCACAGCGTGCCCGGATGCAGGGCTTCTTCGGCGGGATCTTCGGCCTGGCCTCGATCATCGGGCCGGTGGTGGGCGGGTACTTGACCGACCATCTCGGCTGGCGCTGGGTCTTCTACGTGAACCTGCCGGTGGGTATCCTCGGCGTGCTCGTAGTGCTCAGCTTCCTGCCGTTCGTGCGTACCACGGCCTCCTGGCGGGACATCGATTTCTGGGGCGCCGGGGCGCTGGTCGCTGGCCTGATTCCGCTCCTCGTCTCCCTCTCGCTCGCCAGCCAGCAGGGCTGGACGTCCTTTGAGGTGCTGGGCTTGATGGCACTCGGCATCGCCATGCTGATCGCCTTCTTCGTCATCGAGCAGCGGGTCAACGAGCCCATCGTTCCCTTCCGCCTCTTCAAGAATCGGGTCTTTGCCGTGTCTATCGTGGTGGTCTTCTTCAGCGCGCTCGGTATGTTCGGCATGATCATCTTCGTTCCGCTCGAACTGCAGGGCGTTCTGGGGGTGAGCGTGACCAACTCCGGCCTGCTACTCACGCCGATGATGGGCGGCCTGATCGTGGCCAGCATCCTGTCCGGCCAGCTGATGACGAGGATTAAGCGCTATCACTACCTGGGGACCGTCGGGCTGGTCCTGATGATGGTGGGCATCTACCTGATGGCCCAGACCACGGTCGCCACGACGCAGGCCACCATCACCCTGGCCATCATCGTGGTCGGGCTGGGCGTCGGGCTGACCTTCCCGCTCTACATCAACGCGGTGCAAAGCGGCCTGTCGCACCGGTACCTGGGCGTCGGCACCAGCCAGATTCAGTTCTGGCGGAATGTCGGCGGTACGGTGAGTGCCGCGATCCTGGGGACGATTCTGGCCCAGCGTTTGCCCGGAGCGATCAGCGAGCAGGTTGGAAAAGTGAATCTTCCGCCGGGATTCAAGGTCCCCGCCGGCGCGTCGGCCAGTAATGCGAACTCGCTCCTCAACCCTGCCGCGATCGCGGCCGCCAAGGCAAAGTTGCCGCCCCAGATGGTCCCCGTGTTCGACCAGGTGATCCACGCCATTCGGACAGCCTTGGCGCTGACTCTGCACGACCTTTTCCTGATCGCCATCGTGCTGATCGCTCTGGCCCTGGTAGCCTCGCTCCTCCTGCCCGACGTTCCCTTGCGCTCGCGCCGCCTCCAGCCGGCCGCTGGCGAGATGGCTGCCACAGCCGACGACGCAGCCTGACGCTAAGAACGGAACCCCTAAACCGACTGAGGCCTCTCTAACCTTCGGGCTTGTAGAGCTCGACATCGCCGAGGCCATCTCGGGTGTAGCCGCCGACCACGAGCACGGTGCCGTCGTCCAGGCGGGTCGCTGTGAAGCCGTAGAAGGGAGGATGTACCAGAACGCCGGCCGGAGTCCATGAATCCGTCGTGGCGTCGTAGACCTGGGGAGCCAGGGCGCCGGTAGTACTGTCCGCGGCTGGCAGCGCGAGGGCTTTTGCTCCGGCAAGGGCGACAACCGCCCAGAAGTTGAAGCCCCATTCGGACGGTCGCTCCAGGCCGCGATCCACGAATCCGACATAGGATCGTAAAGCTCGGCGGTCGACACAATGATTCCGGCCGCGGACATCCCCACGACGAGGACCTTCCCATTCGACAACCTGGCCGCGCCGGTGGCCGACGTTTGTCCCCAGTTCAGCGGCGCGGCATCTGACCAGACGTCTGATACGGGGTCGTACACCGAACCCTTTCCGGCAGGCATTCCGTCTTTGCCGAAGCCGGGGGCAAACAGGATTTTGCCTGTAGCGAGGGCGGTAGCGGTTTGGCCGAAGCCCGCGAGACCTGCTGAGGGCGGCGATGGTGCCGACGACCATCGGTTCGTCCTCGGGTCGAACAGTTCCGCCACGGTGGCGCCCCCACCGACCGCCAGGACTCTCCCGTCCAGAAGCAACGTCGCGGTGTGGCCGCCTCGAGGGGCCAGCATAGGCGGTCCGGTCGACCACGTATTGGTGACGGGATCGTAGAATTCCGTGCTCGCAAGCGGGTTGCCGCCGGTCTCCCGGCTGACTCCTCCAGCGACCAGAACGCGTCCGTCGAGTAGGAGGGTAGCCGTATGGCCGGTACGCCCGCTCGACATAACGCCCGCCGGCGACCAGGACTGCGCTGCGGGATGGTAGAGCTCCGCTGCCGCCAGCGCGGTGCCGCCTCCAGATGGGCCGACACCGCCGACGACCAGGAGCCGTCCATCCGGAAGGAGCGTGGCTGTGTGGAGGGCGCGCGGCTCCAGCATGCGGCCGGTGGTTACCCACGGGCCGGACCGCTCAATCCGGTCACCGAAGATGGCGAACGTGGTGGAGGCCAGCATGGCTCGCACCTGTGCTTCCTCGGCTTGAAGGCCCGGTCCGCGGAGGCAGGCATTCATTTCAAACCAGTTGGCGGCGGCGTCCCTGGCAGTCGTGGCGGTCATTGTCTCGTCGGCGCCGATCTGGCCACAATCGCCAGGCCGGTCACTCCGGAGCTTCGCTCGATGACCGCCGACCGCGAAGGCGTCACCATTCGCGTTGTCCAGCGACCAGCCCGGAAAGCCCTTAGCCCACCAGGCAATAACAACCCCGCCTTCCGGGAGATTCATCTTCGGGAAGAGACTGCAGCTAATCGAGAGCGTTGGGCCTCCAGGACCAGTCCCACGGGTTCGGATGCACGGGTCCTGAAGGATCGACGGACTCAAGTACGTCACGAGTCGACTGAAGCTCGACTGTACGTCGAAGGTCTGAGGGCGCCAAGAAGCCGGGTAGGAAAACGCGACAGTGCCGTCGTCGTAGCGCTGGAGGCCGGCCGAACCAGTCGATCCAGAGCTTGCTGGGGCGGCGCAGGCGGTCACCAGCACAGCCAGGAACACGCAAATGACGAGTCGGTGCCTCATCGTACTGATGGTATTCACAACGTGCCCGGTCGTCGCTGGTTACAGCATTGATCGCAATCCCGAAGAGCTATGCTTCGGCAATCGATCCCGAAGGAGTAGGCGCACACACCTCAGCTGAAGGGCGTGAGGTCTTGACCTGGGAGCGATTCGGCGAAGCCAATCGCGCCCTGGCCCAGCAGGTCGCCGACAGCGGCTACCAGCCCACCATCATCCTGGGCGTTGCCCGCGGTGGGTTGCTGCCCGCGGCCGCCATCGCCTACTCGCTCGACGTCAAGAACGTCTTCACCATGAACATCGAGTTCTACACCGGGGTGGACGAGCGGCTCGAATTCCCGGTGATGCTGCCGCCCCTCCTCAACGCTGTGGACCTGGCGGGTGCGCGGGTCCTGGTCGCCGACGACGTAGCCGATACCGGCGCCACCCTGAAGCTGGTCAAGGACTTCTGCGCTGAACACGTGGCCGATGTGCGCTGCGCCGTGATCTACGAAAAGTCCCGTTCCGTGGTGAAGTGCGAATACGTCTGGGGCCGCACCGACCGCTGGATCAACTTTCCGTGGTCCACGCCGCCGCCGGTGGTGCCGGTCGGCCGCCAGCTTCGTGATTCGATCCTGGCCTAGCCCCGCCGATGAGTGACGTCGCCCGGAAGCTGCTGATCAAAGCTGGCCATCGCGTGGGCCTGGTCAACCCACCTGCCCGCTACCTCGATCGCCTCCACCCACTGCCGGACGGCGCCGGCGTGGTGAAGTCCACGAGCGCGAATGTCGATGTTCTCCAGGTGTTCGTGCGGGATACCGCAGACCTGCGGAAGCTGGATCAGAACGTCTTTCAGCGGGCCAAGCCGGACGGAGTCCTGTGCATTTGCTATCCAAAGGGCTGCATGAAGGCGGGCACCGATCTGAATCGGGACGTGCTGTGGAAGGCGATGCAGAAGAAAGGGGCTGATGGGCGTGACGCTGGTGGCAATCGACGACACCTGGTCCGCCATGCGCTTCCGACCTCCCGACCGGGTGGGACGCTAACCCGCGCCGAACGCGCCGCGGATCGATCAGAGCACTTCTCGCAGGATCGCCGCCTTCGCCGCCGCCAGTTGCGACTGGGCTGCAGTTCCCGCCATTCCTCGCCCTCATTCCTGGATCCGACCGGTGGTGGACCGTGCGAGCACCCTTCCCGCGATCACCGCGGTCACGATCGACAGCATGGCTGCCACGGCGTAGACCGGCACCACACCAATCGGGTTGCCAAGGAAGCTCCCGATTGCCATCCCGATCACCAGCAGGATACCCGTGAAGCTCTCCCAGACACCGAACAGCCGGCCCCGGTGTCGGTCGGGGAAGCCGGTCATCAGCAGGGTTCGCCCGCTGACCGTGCCGAGGTTGGCGAAGAGGCCCGAGGGCACCATCAGGACAGTGACTGGTTGGATCGCGCGGATTGCGAGCTGCGCCAGCAGCACCACTCCGACGGCCGCATTGGCGACCGGCCACAGCCGCCTGCCCGGCAGGCGCCGGCCTAGGGAGCCTGCAGTGAGGCCGCCGAGGAGGCCACCGACCGCCCGAACGGAGAGCATCGAGCCATACTGCAGCGCGTTCGCGCCAAGCACGCCGTTGGCGAAGGGTACCAGGAGGACCGACGCCATCCCGGACGCCATCGAGTCGAGCCCAAACATCAGAAGCAGATTGCGGATGGCTGGCTTTCGGGTGGCGAGGCGCATGCCCTCGAGCCATTCTTGCTTGATTCCGGCCACTCGTACCTCGCCCTCGTCCAGCGCGGCGGCACCCGGATCGAAATCAGCGTCAGCATCAGGGCCGAGAACAAGTAGGATGCGGTGTCGAGCATCACGACAGCAGACAGGCCAACCGACAGCAGGAGAGCCCCACCTGTGACGGGTGCGATAAGTCGTTCGAGCCCGTTGCTGACGTGATTGATCGCGTTGGCGGCCGGCAGATGTTCCGATCCCACCAGGCGGGGAAG
>WNFE01003297.1_pt1 | contig 11993 bp, 8 predicted proteins | sample 5400451 | NCBI WGS metagenome assembly WNFE01 (sample SAMN13153344, study PRJNA577476) | soil metagenome | isolation source: 200 cm saprolite under Douglas fir tree site 2 hole 2 | place: USA:California | collected 2015-04-18
AGATGAGGGCCGAAGTATCGCCGCGGAAGGCGATGGTTCCCGTGGCCATTTCATAGAGCACTGCACCGAAGGAGAACAGATCGGTGCGGGCGTCCAGCTCCTTTCCTTTTGCCTGTTCCGGGGACATGTACGCGACCGTGCCGAGAACTGCACCCGGATTGGTGAGATGCTGCTCACTGACCAGGGTGGACTGCTCTGATACCGCAGCGCCGTCCACCCCTTTGCCGGCGAGGGGCGTTACCTTGGCCAAGCCGAAGTCGAGAATTTTTGCGTGACCCCGCTTGGTAACGAAGATGTTGGCAGGCTTGATGTCGCGATGGATGATGCCTTCCGAGTGTGCGGCGTCGAGCGCATCGGAGATCTCGATAACGAGGGGAAGAAGAACCTCGAGTTCCAGCGGCCGCCCCGAGATTCGGTGCTTCAGGGTCATGCCATCGAGAAACTCCATGACGGTAAAGACCTGTCCGTCCTTCTCGTCGATTTCGTGGATGGTGCAGATATTGGGATGATTGAGCGCGGAGGAAGCTTTAGCTTCCCGCTGAAAACGGCTCAAGGCTTGCGAGTCTTTGGCGACCTCATCAGGGAGAAACTTGAGGGCCACGAAACGGCCGAGCTTGATGTCTTCGGCCTTGTACACCACACCCATTCCGCCGCCGCCGAGCCTCTCGACGATGCGGTAGTGCGAGATGGTTTGGCCAATCAATGAGAAAAGCACGCCTGGTGCTCGACCATCCGAATGTAGCCAAGCTGCGGCTCAGGACATTGCCGGCAAAGCAAACTTCAACCCGCTACCGACTCGACTCGCAGGTCCTGACCAGTTGTGCGAAGCCGCGCCGCAATCCACAGGGGGACACCCGATCGGCAGTCGGGCCCTCCGTTATCCCACAAGACGGTCGAGCCTTCGCCCGGCTGGATAGCCGAGTGCGGCCGTCACCGCGACGACCGCGCCACATCCCGGCAGGGTCGAACCCTTCTAGTTAGTCAGCCGTTTCGAGATCATGCGGGCTTGCAGTGTGCCGTCCTTGTTCCAGGTACCCCGGCAGATTACCCGATCGTCGTCCTTAACGTCGGCGGCAGTGATCGGATTGACCTTCTTGCTGTTGTGCTCCTGGCTGGTCCATTGGGTCGAGCTGTCATAAACCACAGTCTTTTCGACGGTCGAGCCCACTTTGCGAACCGTCAGGGTTGACTTGTCTGGATTGCTTCGCACGACCCGACCCTCCCAGCGGTCCATCTTTGCGGCCATCTCTTTGGCGGGAGCGTCCTGAGCAAACAAAGTGTTGGCCAGCGGCAAGGCCAGTACCAGGGTGAACAACAGAGTGAGTAGCTTTTTGACCATGTGATCTCCTCCGTATCAACGGAATGGAATATGTGGCAAAAAACAATAGACCCTGCGACTGAAAAGAGCAAGCTGTATCCACGTTCCGTCTATTCAGTACAACACGGTATTCAGTACAACACGTCCTGCTCACCTTTTTGAGCAATCAATTGCTGGAAGTGCTCCACGATCTTGTCCCGCCTCGCCATCAAGCCCTTGATCTCTTCCTTGTTGAGATAATGCTTGGTCTTTACTGCCAGTTCGTCCCCGTTCAGTGCTTTCAGCTTTTCGAAAAGCTGCCGATCGCAGTGCGTTAGATCATTGGGATTCTGGATTTCTTTGTAGAGCCGGAACGCCCGGCTGAAGTCGACCCGCCAGATTTTGAAGTCCGCGCTAATGAGCAGATTGGTCAGGTTGGGGTCGGCGTCGTAGACCAGTTGGTCGAACACTCGGATTTTGTACATCTGGTTGTTCCACGCGTCGGGGTCGGGCACCGCAATCTTCTGCTTGATACGGTCCGCCTCGTCCATCTTCACTGGCAACCACCAGCTGAGCGAGCCCGAATTGCCTTGCCAGGTGCGTTCGACGTACACCGGCAGCATGTCGTCCATTCCGATCATCTCCGCCAGCTGATAGGCGGCGATGTTGTACTTGTAGGAATCTACGAAGTTCATTTCTGTCTTGCCGCTGGCCAGCGTGGCTGTGGGCTTGTGTTCGTCAATCGCCTGGAAAGAAGCGTCGTGGGTTATGGTGCCATCGCTGAGCGTCAGCCTCCACGGCGAAGTAACCCCTTTGCCGGATTGCTTGCTGCCCACGATCTTGGCTTTGAGAAGGAAAGTCTTGATCTGATCTTTGGTAAGCGTGGCTTCATCGGCTGCGCTGACAATGCGGCAACAAATCAAGCCAACGGCCGCGGCAACAAAGAGCCGCCGCCACTGCTGACGAAGTGAGTTCATTGGGGTCTCCCTCCAATTTGTGACCACAAAATCTACCCTCTTATCCCCGGTTCGGCAACCTAAAATCTGCAAACCCGGCCACCAGCCCTGCATTCCAGATTGGGATTTACTCGGCTCGATGCTAGGGCTATACTCCCGCGTACCCCGGCTTAGAGTCGGCTCCAAATCGCAGTTTCAGAAAGAGCGCCAGCTGGCGCCGCAACTATGGAGGATGTGATGAAACTTTCAGTGATTTTGTTCACCTTCGTATTTCTCGGAGTGGCCTTTGCTGGCCCGGCAGGCCCGTCCGGCGACAGCAAGCAGGACAGCAAGATGGCGATGGCCGACGCGAAACCCGGGCGCTGGCAAGGCACCATTGTCCGCATCAGCAAAGACCAGTCGACCCTCAGCGTCCGCGGCGGGCAATCGAACATGGCAAGTACTGAGAGAACGATCGTCTACGATGACTCGACCAAGTGGACCAAGCAGGGGAAGAAGGCCGAGATGGGCGATTTCAAAGAGGGCTCGTTTGTGATTGTGGTGGGAAAGCCGGACGACAAGGGCGTTTTTCACGCCAGCCAGATCGATTTGCGGCTGCCCAGGTAAGTCGGGGCACACTTTGAAATCCTGTCGAAATGAGTCATCCTGAGCTTGCGAAGGATCCGGCGTGCAGCGCATATGCACTTTGGGTCGGCAGTAACGCTGGTACGCGCCAGATCCTTCGGGGCTATCGCCCCTCAGGATGACGCCACATCACGCGGTTGAGGAAAAGGCGAAACTCCACAGAACCGGCCAGAAGCTGGTATCGAACCGATACTGAGAAACGAGACGGGGTCTTATCTTCCCAGTCTGAATGTTCAGGGATTTGCCACCAGTGCCGCCAGTCGCAGTTTCGCCGCCCGGGCGGTTTCTCGCAGCAACGGGTCCGAATCGTTCAGACATCGATTCAAGTCACTCTCCAGAGACTTCAATCCGAAGGTTCCGATGGCATGTGCCCCGCAAGACCGGAGCCAGGGATCGTCGCTGTTGACCAGGGCCGCCACCGCATGTTCCCGGTTATCAATCTTGGCCCGAACCAGCCGGTTCGCTATGGTGGCGCGCTCGGTCACGGTAATCTTTCCGTCCAGCAGAGGCACCAGCATCTCCCGCAACTGGGTCTTCAAGACGCTGTCGAGAAACTCCAGCGCATTGTCGTGGACCGAGGCGCTGTTGGATTGCAGGCATACGTATGCGCTGTGCACATCGAAGTGGGGATATAACAAGCCAAGCAAACGGAAGATGCGCTCCAATTCTTGTTTCATGGATTCGGTCAACGGACGTGCAATCGACTCTTGCCCGCTCCCCGTGGCGCCGAGCTTGTCCAGAATCTGGTAGGACCGGTAGTGCCCGAGAATCTCGGCCGCCAGCACCGTCTCCAGGGTCTGAACGTCGGCCTCGATCTCCGGGTGGCGGCGGCAAAGCTTGTTGAGAGCGCTGATGGTACGGAAGCGCAGCGTGGTGTCGCTTTCCAGGAGGTTCTCCATCAGCACGTTCGCCGCTGCCGGCGTCCCCACCCGCACCAGTACGGAGGGAATCTCTCGTCGCGACTCGATGGCGATGGAGTAGTCGCCGAGATGGTCGCGCAAGGCTCCAACGATAGAGTCCCCAAATTCACCCAGGGCTTGGGCGGCGTCGGGGCACAGTTCGCGATGTCCCAACCGGTCCAGCAGCTCCGGCACGAGTCGCCGTTTGCGTAGCTTTCCCACCGACCGGATGGCTTCCCGCGCGACTACGGTGTCGGGATCGGCCAACAGGGTTGAGAGGGACGGGTCGAAGGAGTCGGGCAGCTCGCCCAGCAGCCGCGCCGCTTCCACTTTAGTCCGCTGCGCCTCAGGGCCAGTTTCGCTGACCATGATGGTCATCATGTGTCGGGCGGCGTCCAGGTTCTGGGCCTCACCGGGCCGCGCCAGAAACGCGACCACCCCCGAGCTCACCGAGAAATCAGCGAAGTCGCCCGCTTCCTCGATGAGTGGCAGCGGGTCGACTTGTGCGCAGTGTGTCAGGTAAAGCAGAGCCTCGGTACGCACGTTGAGGTCGGGATCGCGCAGCAGCTGCTCCATGGCTGGACGCACCGTCGGATCGCGGGATGTGGAAAGAATGGCCACGGCCTTCCGTCGGACCTCCGGGCTCGAGTGGCTCAGCAAGGCCGGGATAGCGGGATGCGCAGCTCGCTGCTGCTCCACCTCAAACAAGCTCAGCGCGTAAAGAATGTCCTTGGGGTCCGAGGCCGAAAGATTGGTGGCCAGCAACTCGGCGGTCGAACGGTCCAGCACCGCCATGGAAGTCTGTTCCACGTCGACCCGATGTTGGCTGATGCTTTCCTTCAGCGTAGCGACGTATTGTCGTTTAGCCACAGCAACCGCCACCAGCCAACAACCGATCAAGAGCATCACGATTCCGCTGATTTGACGCGCCTGCATATGCAGGGTGGTGGCGAAGATGAGCACAGCCAACCCGGACAAGCCGTCACCCAGGCGCCAGACCACGGTGTCGATGAACCATTTGACCTGTATCTTGATCCGGGCTGAGAGCGGAAGGTAGAGCAATTCGACGGCGGACTTGTCCAGAGAATAGCGCTGCACCTGGTCGAAGCCTTTTAGCACCACCACCGAACCCAGTGTGCCAAAAGCCAGCACTCCCGCTGAACCCAGGAAAACTGTAGCGGGGAGTGCGAACAGTGCTGCACCAATGCCGAACCTGCGAAGGAACCGTGGAGTCACCAGCAACTGGAAGGCCAGCGAAAGTATTCCCGCGTAGAAATTGAAGTCTCCGAAAAAGGCGGCCAGAGCGTCCTTTTTTTGCAGAGTCTGCTGCGCAATGGCCAGGAACTGCCAGCCCGTCAGCGTAGTCACCAAAGACCCGACGCAAATCACGGCGGCGATCGCCCGCAGATAGGACGAAGAGAACACCACCTTCATGCTGCCAAACAAGTTCCTGGGGCCGCCCTGGGCCGATTCCCGGGACGCCTCCTCCCCCCGGCCCACCCATCCGCTGCGCCAGATCAGGACAATCAGTCCGGTACAAATCAACAGAAACAGCACCATGCCCAGCAACAGGCTCTCCGCGCCGAATCTCTTGGCGATGGTTTTGGAGAAAAAGCCGGAAAAGATCCAACCCGCGATGCCGCCCCCACCCACCATTCCGAAAACCCGCTTGGCTTCCCGCGTGGTGAGCACATAGTTGGCCAGGGTCCAGATCTGGGTCGGCACCAGCACTCCAAAGATTTTTACCCAGACGTAGAACACCGGAAACAGCCAGGCGAGATGAAGATAGTGGATCAGGCCCCAGAACAGCGCGCAATTGCTGGCAAAAAATAAGGTGCTGCTCAGCATCAGGGTTTGAAAAGGCACGCGCCGCGCCACCCGGACATACGCTGCCACGACCATCATCACCAGCACGGCACTGGAAATGTCAGCGTAGGCCAGCTGCTTGGCCTGGAAGCGAGACAGGAATAACGCGGGGCTTGCCACCCCGCCGATTTTGTAGGTGGTAATTACCAGGAATAAACAGGAGCACAAGAGGCTGCCGCGCCCGAGATCGCCGGGGTGGATGTTCAGCGCGCGTTCAATCCACCGTTTCATCTGCAAAGCCTCTCCGTAACTTCTCAATTCACCGCTGCCTAGTGCGCGGCAGCCGCGATGGCGGGACAAATCCCGCCAGCGCCCGGCAAGACGGCTGGATTGTCCGAAGCCTTGGCGGCGTCGGCAACCGGTGCTGGTGCGGCCGAACCTGCTTTCGCAGGCGACGACGCGGTGGTGTCGAGAAGCACTACCTGCTGGTCCATGTACGCTGCCATGAATTTTGTATCGCCGCAGATTTCCAGAGCCGACGCCCGACCTCCGGGGTAATAGCTGCTGAGCATGCCAGTGTCGATCAGGAACACTTTGCCGTCAAACCGGGGACGGATGCGCCCGCCTTTCTGCACGGTGTGTCCCACCGCAATGTGGGCCGCGTCGTACGCTTCCAGAACCTTGCCCAGTTGCGCGGCGCCCTCGTCGTCGGTCCACTGGTCATAGCCGCGGAACCACAAGGGACCGTCCGGACGCACGCTGAGCCATTCACCATAGCCCAGAAACTGCACGATCCGGGCCTGCCTTTGTTCATCCGACGAAACTCGCGACTTGCGTTCCGCCACGACTTCCGCCTGGACCACGGCGGTTATTTCCTGCAGCGTAAAAAAAGGAAGGATCACCTTCTGGTCCAGCAAGTCCTGTTTGGCGGAGTCGAAGGCTTTGATTTCGTCGTGGACGTGAGCATTAATGGTGTCCAGCTTCAAGTGCGCCAGATTGGGATGGATTCCGCCGTGCAAAAAAATCACGGAGCCAATCTTGGCCAAAGGCGCGTGCTCGCGTAGCCACTTGCCATAGCTTCCCTCCGGAGCGAAAGCCTCGCGCTGCTCGACGAAGCCCTGGGGATGGCGCGCCATCCACTCGGCTTCGGTCAGTTCCATGGGCTGGGGCAGCTCTGCCAGCAGGGCCTTGTGACTGTCCCGCCATTTGATGTACTGCTGGTAGGCGGATTTCTGGCGTTCCTCGGACTTGCTGTCCGCGAAACTGGCGTAGTTCTCGGGGGTGACGTAGCGCAAGTCACCCATGATGTTCATCATCTCGTGGTTGCCCAGCAGGGGCACCACGCGTCCGCCGGACTTCGGTGCTTCCTTCTCCAGCGCCATCATAAAGTCGAGCACCTGGCGTGGCTTCGGGCCCCGATCCAGAAGGTCCCCGACTTGGACAAAAGTCGTCTTGTTTCCAGTCCAGTGATTCTGGGCGTCGATGAGACCGATGTGCTGGAGAAGAGCAACGAAGTCATCAAAGTCGCCATGAACGTCGCCAATAGCGACCACGGCTTCGGGCGTTTCGGCGGGGGTTTTGGCGGGTCCTGCACTGGCCTGGCCAACTAACACCAGGGAGACAAGGACGAAAACGCAAGCGCGAAGTGTGGAAACACAGGCCGGAGGACGGAACATTTTTCTGCTCCTATCGCCAAACCCGACCGGATTTGCACGAAAACATTACGTTCCTCAGGGAAACCCCCTACGGACGGTGAATCTTAGGCTGCCGGATTGAACAAGTCAACAACTTGAAAAAGGCCGACATTGGTCAGCTTGAAATCGCTGCCTCTCATTTCAAGGCGTCATCCTGTGTCTAACGACGGCAAACGGCCTTCCGGCCGTGAAGAGGCTGCCCTGGGGGAAGTCGAAGGAATCTGGCTTCAAGTGGACATGCGCTTCGGCGCGGCAGTGGGCACGCCAGACCCTCCGAGACTAGGGGTTCTCAGATGACGCCAAGGGGGAACCTTCCTTCGAACCGATGGGCTGGCGTTGCTGTGTCAGATCTCCCGCCAAACATCCTTAAAGTCAAAAAATCCCTTTTTTCCCGCTAACCACTCAGCCGCCCGTACCGCCCCGTCGGCGAATCCGCGTCGTGACTTGGAATCATGGCAGAGGTAGATCGTATCGTTGGGTGAATCCAGCACCACCTCATGCATGCCGACCACGTCGCCCTCGCGGAACGAAATAACTTCCAACTCGGTGCCGCATGCGTCTCGAATAATCTTCCGCAGGGTGGCCGCGGTTCCAGAAGGCGCATCTTTCTTCTGCGCATGGTGACGTTCGAAGATCTGCCCCGAATATTGATGCTGCAATATCCCGGCTGCGGTTCGCGCCACCTCGAAAAACAGGTTTATGCCGACCGAGAAGTTTGCGGCATAGAGGAATCCGGTCTCACTGTTGTCGACCAGTTTGCGCACCCGTTCGAGCTCGCCGTACCAGCCGGTCGTTCCCACCACCATGTTCTTGCCCGCGCGGACACAGGCTTCGATGTTCCCCAGGACAGCCAGGGGCGTTGTGAAATCGATCACGACATCCACGTGGCGGAGTTTCTCAGCAGTGAGGGCGGTCGCTCCGGGATTGTCCGCCGCGCACAGCAATGTAAAGTCATGGCCCCGCTCGCGCGCCAGGTCGGCGACCAGAGAGCCGGTCTTACCGCGGCCTAAGATAAGTAGGTTCACAAGAAATCCCTCGACGTTCCTGCTGCGGGACGAAAACAGGCCGCAGCGGCTAAAGCCGCGCCAATTTCAGCGTCTTATGGCACGACTGAAGTCGTGCCCTTCCCAATGCCGATCCGGCCCATGCCTTCCGAATCCGGATCGTGCGCAACGGGATCGGCGCTCTTCCGTCTACGCAAACACTTCCGGATCCAAATCCGAGAAAAATGTCTTGTGCAGCCGCTGAACCACATCGGAGACGACGTCCTCTTCGACCACAAACGTCAGGTTGATCTCCGAAGCCCCCTGCGAAATCATGCGTATCTTGACGTCCGCCAGTTCTCCGAAGACTCGGGCCGCGATACCCGGAGTGTCGCGCAAATTTTCTCCGACCAGGCAGACAATCGCTTTGCGTCCCTCATACTTGACGTCCGCCAGCTTGGCCAGGTCTGCGGCCAGCGGCGGAATGGATTCGTTCGAGTCCACGGTAAGCGAGACGCTCACTTCCGAGGTGGAGACCACGTCCACCGCTACCCGATGCCGGTCGAACGCCGCGAAAATCGAGCTGAGAAAACCGTGAGCCAGCTGCATGCGCGGAGCCGCCACATCCACAATCGTGATGCGTTTCTTTACCGCGATGGCCTTGAAAGAATTACGGCAACGCGGCGCGCGGGCGGTAATCCGCGTTCCCTCGCAATCAGGATTACTGGAGTTCAGAATATAAACTGGAATGTTTTTCTGTACCGCAGGGAGCACGGTCGCGGGATGCAGGACCTTGGCCCCGAAGTACGCCAACTCCGCCGCCTCATCAAAGCTGATCACCTTGATCCGCCGTGCGTCCGCGCACAGACGGGGGTCGGTCGTCATCATGCCGTCCACGTCCGTCCAGATTTCGATGCGCTCGGCGCCCAGCCCGGCGCCGACGATGGCGCCGGAATAATCCGAGCCGCCTCGACCGATGGTGGTCGTGATCCCGGCCTTGGTCGCGCCGATGAAGCCGCCCATCACCGGGACTTTGCCCGCGGCCACCAGGGGCGCCACTTTGGACTGCAGTCGCTGGTTGGTTTCTTCAAACAGGGGGACGGCGCGCATGTGCGCGCTATCGGTGACCAGCCATTCGCGGGAATCCACCAGCGCCGAATTCATTGCCAGCGCGGAGAATGCCGCGGCCACGATCTTGCTGGAGAGTATTTCGCCGAAGGCAGACACGTAGTCGGTGGTGCGAGGCGTCAGTTCGCCCACGGCGGCGATGCCCCGGAGCAATTCCTCGAGAGTCTCAAAATCGGCGCCCAGGTCGCCATGAAACTGCGTGAATAAGGCCGTCCCCAGCAGTTCGCCGGCTGTGTTGTAATGGCGTTCTTGCAGGGCGCGACAGAGTTTCAGCGCGGTCTTGCGATCACCGGCGCCGGCCGCGCGCGCCATGGCCAGTAGTTGGTCGGTGACCTTGGCCATCGCACTGACCACCACCACCGGCTTCTGCGCCAGCCGGCCTTTGACGATTGCGCCCGCCCGCTCGATCGCCTTGGCGTCCTGCACCGAAGTGCCGCCGAACTTCATCACGATCATTGCGGTAAATTCCTCAGGGGAAGAGGGAAGGGGAGGCGCTCCCGGGTGGAGCAGGGTTCTAGCACGAGGGTGGAGCAGCGCTTTAGCGCTGCATTGAAGGACAGCGCATGCGTCCGGGCTTTAGCCCCTGAGGTTTTCAGAATTCTCCCTGAACGGCTGAAGCCGCCATTGAAAATGGTACTTCCAATGCAGGGCTAAAGCCCTGCTCCACCCTGGCTCACCCGAGGTATCCCTGCACCTTCAGCAACTCGGCATTTAGCAGCGCCGCTCCGGCGGCTCCGCGAATGGTGTTGTGAGATAGCACGGTGAACTTCCAGTCCAGCACGCCACAGGGACGCAGGCGGCCCACGGTGGTCGTCATTCCATTCCCGCGATCGCCATCGAGGCGCGGCTGCGGGCGATCGCTGGACGTCACATACACGACGGGCTGTTCCGGCGCGCTAGGGAGTCGCATCTCCTGGGGCAGGCTGCGAAACTCGTTCCAGGTTGCGACGATGTCCTCAGGCTTCGCTTTCTTCTTAAGTTTCACCGAGACCGACTCCGTATGGCCATCCTCGACCGCAACGCGGTTGCATTGTGCGCTCATGGCAAACGATCCCATCACGATGCCCGAGCCGTTGAGCCGCCCCAGCAACTTGCGGGTTTCTTCCTCCATCTTTTCTTCTTCCTTGGCGATGTAGGGAATCACGTTGCCCAGGATGTCCAGCGAAGCCACCCCGGGATACCCTGCGCCACTCACCGCTTGCATGGTGACCGCCATTACCGTATCCAGGCCGAAGGCGTGCTCGAGCGGGGCCAATGCCAGCACCAGCCCAATCGCCGAGCAATTCGGGTTGGTAACCACGAATCCTCCCGACTTCTTTCGCCATGCCTGGCATTCCAACAGCTTGATGTGATCATGATTCACTTCCGGAATCACGAGAGGCACATCGCTTTGCATTCGCAACGCGCTGGAGTTGGTGACCACCGCACATCCGGCCGAGGCAAAGCGAGGCTCCATTTCGGCTGCGATGGAGGCATCCAGCGCGGCGAAGATCACCTTGGGCGCGCCCTCTGTGGTGGCGGGCGCAACTTTCATTTCCGCCACCCGAGAGGGAATGGGCGTCTTCAGCTTCCAGCGCGCGGCCTCCGCGTAGGGACGGCCTTCGGAGCGGTCCGAAGCTGCCAGCCACGCCACCTCAAACCAAGGATGATGTTCCAGCATCTGTACAAAACGCTGTCCGACGATGCCAGTAGCGCCCAGAATTCCTACAGGGATTTTTCCAGTCATAAGAGTTTGATGCGATTTTACAACACGGGCAGGTTACCGCACTGATCCAGAACCCTTAACAGCACGGACAAATGTCAATCTCCATCTTTCGGCGCGGCTTCTGTCAATAGGTTCTTCTTTGCCTTCTTCGCCCACCTTCGCGCCCTTTGCGGTTAAAAGCTTTAGCGGTATACGATCGTGCCCCGCGTCTTCACTTGCCGGGAATAATCTCGGATCCGAACGAATACTCATTCAGCGGCCCGAAGCGCTTCTTCTCGGCGTAGAGCCGCCACCGGCGCCACACGATGCGCAGGCTGGCCATGATCGGGATGGAAAGATAAATTCCCAGCACGCCCGCGATCTCCCCGCCAGCCAGCACGCCGAAGATCGCGGCCAGGGGATGCAGTTCCATGCTCTGTCCCATGATGCGGGGCGAAATCACGTAGTCCTGAATCAGGCGCCAGGCTCCCAGAAAAATCAGCAGGACCAGCCAGTGCGGATAGCTCATCAGCAATGCGACGCTAAAGATCAGCGCCGCGGCCACCAGCGGTCCTACAACCGGAATGAATTCCATCATTCCGCCCGCAGTGCCGAGCACCAAAGCATAGGGAACCCGCGTGAGTTCCAGGAACGCTATATAGGCGACCAACGAAAATGCCGCCAGGGTCAACTGGGCGCGAATAAATTGCGCCAGCATCTGATTCAGATCGCCCAGCACCCCCTCGAGAAATTCACGCTGCGGACGGGAATGCACAAACGACAACAGAACTTCGCCAAACGCCCGCCCGTCTTTGAGAAAAAATGCCGCGAGAATGGGAACCACGATCAGCAGCCAGGCCTGCTTTGCGACCTCGGCCACGCGCAGGCCAATACGTTGGGCAAGGCCCAGAAGATCATCCCG
>WNFE01003829.1_pt1 | contig 11992 bp, 11 predicted proteins | sample 5400451 | NCBI WGS metagenome assembly WNFE01 (sample SAMN13153344, study PRJNA577476) | soil metagenome | isolation source: 200 cm saprolite under Douglas fir tree site 2 hole 2 | place: USA:California | collected 2015-04-18
CAGAACCTTCTCGATGTAGAGAAGGAAGGCTTCGCCGTTGATCGGCCCCTCGATGAACCACGGAGCGGTGATGCGATCGTGGCGCAAAGCGGCCATGAAGGTCATGGTCTGCCAGCGGCCGTGCGGCACCTTGGCTTTGATGCGTTGACCGCGCGGCGCCCAGCCCCGCAGCGGCGCCATATTGGTTTTGGTCCAGGTCTCATCGATGAACACCAGCCGAGTGGGATCGATCCGATCCCGATACTTGGTCCACTGCGCCCGCCGACGGGCGACATCGGGACGATCCTGCTCAGCGGCAATCAGCGTCTTTTTTTGTAACTGAGCTTCTCAGCGTGGACGAACTCCCACATCGTGCGGTAATCGACCTTGAGGCCACGCTCAGCGAGTTCGGCCACCAGCCCGCGCACGGTAAAATCTCTTCGGCACCGTTGCATCAGCCATTCGCGGTGCGGCCCCGCAATCTTCTTTGGCCTATAGCCGCCGATCTGGTCCGGCTTGACGCTGCCGGTCTCGTGGAAGCGCCGTACCCAGTTGATCGCCGTGCTGATGCCCACCCCAAATTGGGCCGCCGCCTGATGCCGCGACAGGCCGCCTTTGATGACAGCCCTCACCACCCGCTCACGAAGGTCGTCCGAATAGGGTCGTCCCATCCATGCCTGGCCTCCTGCCCAGCCAGCATGTTGAATCAGAAGCCTTCTGATTTGGGAATCCTCAATCGATTCAAACTAGACCCATCCCGCTCTAGCGATCTTCCAAAATCATCTCCGAGGCTTTCTCAGCGATCATGATGATCGCCGCGTTGGTATTGCCCGACACAAGATTGCTGCGACGGGAGCCCCTTTTGGGGAACAATTACACTGAGTTTCGCAATGCCGTGATCCAATCTAGCCGAGGTGGCGCAGGCATCTAGCTTCTCCGCTCGCCTCGCGCCGGTGCGCGTGCGCCGATGACTTCCAGTTTACCACAATAAGCAGACAATTTCAGAGCCGGGTGGCGCTTCGCGTTTGTGCCGATTTTGTTGCAAAAGTCCCAAAATGCCCTTTCGACTAATTTTCCGCCAAAAGACAAAACAAGCGACTATCGCCAGTCAATGTGTCCACAGGCGCGGTACTGAAGTTGCCTGTGAGTTCATCGCCAGTTGATATAGTCCCCCACATGATCATTCGGTCGCCGCACCTATGGGCCGGAGAAATTCCGATCGGTGGCGCAAAAGGACATTTGCAACAAAATCCGCCAAAACCGGAAGTCAGAATCATCAGACCCATGCCGGTCTGCGTCTGCCAGGAGGCTCATATCCCCGCCCGTGGTGAGCGGTCCTGGTCAGCTCGCGCGCGTTCGCTGCCGTCAGGGCGTGGCCCCGCCGAAGCAGTTAAATCGAGACCACAAAGATCAAAATAAGCGCTCCCAAAGACTCCCAACATCTCGCCTTCAATTAACCCGGGGCCTCCGAGGTCACTCCCGATGACTTCAGGGTGATGACGAGAACATTTCGGATCGAAGCGATAAGCCCAATGATCAAGAATGGCTCGGGAGTCAACGCACCCGAACGGACGGAACCTCGGACGGTATGCAGGATCTCAATCAGCATAAGTACGAACATCAACCGATCGACGATCAGGAATATCGCACTGGTGCCGCTCCAGTCACGCATTCCCTCCCACAGAAGGAGCGCTGCACTCCCCAGCGCTAGGAATGCGGTCATGGACAAGAGTATGCCGAGTGCCACATAGACGACGAGCTCGATGCGCAGAAACAGTTCGGTCGAAAGCCGGATCGCACGATCTTTTTCAGAGGGTGCGCTGGCCATCCCTTTATTCCTTCACACTGGAGCGAGATGCCCAACCATACCAGGCAGTTCTACAGATCGCGCGGCCTTCTGGTGTGCGACACTGCATAGGAAGGCGAACGGAACAGAAGAATTGGATCGTTGGTCGGTTCGATCCCGTCGGCCATCATCAGCGGATCAAAGTTGATCCTGTAACTTCCCGCTTGCCGGTCTGGTTGCCGACGAAAGCGTCAAGGTTCCAACCCTTACTTCCTTTCGGACCACAGAATTGTCGGGTCGTCCTCGGGATCGCCGGGCTGGGCCGATCGTCACCAACATGTCCCATCGCACCGGACCTTGATGCGATATCGCGTCGCATTGGTTTGCTCCATTTGCGTGGTTGCCAGAACGGTCACTAATGGATGCTATCGCGATATTCTCCTGCATTTGTCGCCTCAGGACGCCGAACGCGATGTGCGGTTTTTGCTGAAAGAAGCATTGTCCATTTGCCGAGTGGCGTACGCCGCAGTTCACAGCGCAGCTACAAAGACCTCAATTGGCAGCGGGTGATCGATCACATAGCTGCCGAAATTTGGATTGTGACCTTCTGGCTGGGCACGTTGGTCTGCTCCCGTCGCGCGCGCCAACAGTGTATAACAGCCCGGTTGTGCCGGCGTGATCCAATCGTATTTCCAGCGGCGCCATGCGTGCGGGCTTATCGGGTCGAGGAAATCGCCCTGAACCCACGATGCGCCGCCATCGAGGCTGATCCGGATCTCGGTGACATCGGTGTCGCCCGCCCAGGCGGCACCGAAAATGGTGTAGGGGCGACCGGGTTCGAGCCTCTCGTACACACGCGGGCGTGCGATCTGCGACTTCAGTTTCATCTCGGCGAGCGGCCGGCGCACAGGTGTTCCCTCGGAATCATCCCAATAGCCGTAGTCGGACGTCTGCCAGTAGCCCTGAAACGGCTGCACGGCCGCGACGATGTCGGTCAGCCACTTGACCGACGCCATACCGTAATGCCCCGGCACTATGGCGCGCAGTGGATATCCGTGATCGGGCGTCAGATCCTGCCCGTTCATCTGGTAGGCGATCAGCACATCGGACTCCATCGCCTTCGTCCTCGGGATCCTGCGGGCATAAGAGATCGGACCCGGGGGCTTCGGCTCTTCCTTCGGCACGCCGCGATCGGCGCCTTCGAGCACTAGTTCACAAACCTCGTCCGCGAGTCCGGCGCGCTCCAGAAGCACGGACAGGGGAACACCCGTCCATTCGGCATTGCCGACCGCGCCGAGTTGCCATTGTGCGCCAGGCACCGGCGGCACCATGAATACGCGGCTGTTGCCGGCGCATTCCAGCGTCGCGACGCATGTCCGTGAAGGCATGGCGCGGATTTCGGCGAAGCTCAGGCTCACCTCGTTCCGCACGGCGCCCCTTATCGATAGCCGATAGGCGAGCGGATCCAGCTCCGGCGTGGGGAAATGACTGCGGATGTAAAACAGCTCGGACGGCGTGATGAAGTCGCCGAGCTGATCGAATGGCATTTCCAGATTATTCGGGTCTTTTTGCCGGATGATCAGTCCAACGGGGCGCGTAGCCGTGCCGGACCAGTTGTCGGTCTTCATATCCATCGTAGACTTCTCCTATCGGGTTTCGAAATGGAATCGCGCGGCAAGAAGCTCAAATCCGCGCGAGATTGATGCAGAAAATCAGCACGGCGATCGCGAGCGCCGCCGAAAGCAACGTCTCCGCACGGGACTGCGGGATCTGGACAACCTCATCGCGATCGATCGCGCGCCGCGTGCGCTCAAAGACGAAGTGGCTTCGTGCGATGATGACGATTCCGATCGCAACCATTGCCAGTCCGGCGTAGCGGGTCGCGACCTCGACCACCGCGCCGGCGGCTTCCGCTGGAAGATGGGGTATGCTTCCGCCACCGACCGCATCGACAAAGATGTTCAGCTTGATGAGAAAAAATCCAAAAGCGGCCACGGCCAAGCCGGTGCGTATCCAGGCAAGAAAGGTTCGCTCGTTCGCCGCGTGGTTTGTGTAGTTAGCGATCATTGAATCTCTCCTCGTACAAGGAACATGAAGCTCCACGAAGATGCGCGATCGGGAGTTATCCCAGGATCATGTTGGCCGGCCAATCATCGTGCGTTGTATTCCCACCGCTCCTACGCGGCGCGCAGCTCTCACCCGCGACGCAGGTGCCGAATGTCCGATGACGACACACGCCCGCGTTTTGTTTAGAGGAACTACAGTGCGCATCACGATGCGCAAGCTGCGTCGCGAGCGCAGGTGAACTGGTCAATATGACGAGCGAAACCGCAAACAATTTGGCTAGCGTTTTGCAACGCATCTTTATGCTTCCTTCTATCACCTCCCCGTTCATCGCCTGACCTCCCGACCGACCGACCGGAGCGCAGGCGCGCCATTGGTTGGCTCCATGTGCATGCTTGCCAGAACGGTCATTAATGGATTCCATTGCTGCCGGGGCTATAAGAAATCGTCGCACTTCGTTTCTCCGTTCGTTTGTTGTCGCTTGATGATGTTGCTCAACGTAGGAGTCCCCACTTCAGCGATCCAACTTATTGTTTGCGTCATTCCAATCGATGTGTTCGATAGATCGGATCGCCTCTGCGAATGGCTGTGCTGGGTTCGGAGCACGACGCGGCGCTGTGATCTATCGGGGCATTCGCGCTTGCACGGCAGTGTCGATCTTGTCCGGAAAACCGGGAGCGATCATGAGATCGCACCGTGCAGTATCCTGCTTCGCTTCGAAACCCGACGAGTGGATCCGAAACGGATAACGATGGCAGTCGGGGGACTGGTCCTAAAACCGGCCATCGTTTTCCGCCGGGCGAGCCAAGTTTGATCAAGCTATAGAGCCGATTGGTTTTACATTTATTATCTGTTAGATTGATCGGTAGAGATAACCGATATTGGGTTGGAAGGCCGATGGAGCCAACTCATGATCGTTATCTCAAGTACCAAACTTGCCAAATCGCTGGATGGCAGGGCCGGCGCCCGCCTCCCTTCCACCATCCAGCGATGGCCCGGCCGGAACAGTCACGAAATTCTGCCGGGCCTGTTCCTGAATTGGGTTATCGCAGGAGCGGCGTTTGCCATCAGACAGCTGCCGGGCATGGCGACGTTCAGTCCCATGATCCTGTCCATGGCGATTGGAATCGCCTTCCAAAACATCGTTGGTACGGCGGCCTGGGCCAAACAGGGCGTGACATTCAGTCTCCGCTGGTTGCTTCGTACCGCCAATTTCCCATTCGGCCTTCAATTGACTTCAAGCCAGGTCATCGAGATCGGCGGCGGAGGTCTTGGCATTATCGCGGCGACAGTGCGCGCCTGCTTCGCCTTTACCATCTGGATGGGGCAACTGCTGGGCGTCGAGCCCACGGTTGCGCAGCTCATCGCGGCCGCAACGTCGATCTGCGGCGCATCGGCAGTCATTGCCACCAATATCGTCACCAATGCCCATGACGAAGAGGTTGCCTACGCAATCGCGTGTGTAACCGTCTTCGGATCGGTCGCGATGTTCGCCCATCCGATCCCCGCCGATGCCAACGCATGGATTGTCGCCGCGACAACGTTCCTTTCGATTGCATTGGCTGCGATGGGCCTGGAAACTGACATCGGCAAACTGACGGCGAAAGGCTTTCGGCCTGCCTTGCTCGGTGCACTCGCCTTCCTGTTCATCGCGGGCTTCAGCCTCACGCTGATCAAATTGATGGAGTAACACTCTATGACTCTGGAGCAGCTTCGCATCTTCATCGCGGTGGCCGAAAAGCAGCATGTTACGCAGGCCGCAAGCCAATTGAATTTGACGCAATCAGCAACCAGCGCCGCGATCGCGGCGCTGGAGACCCGTTACGGGATCAAGCTGTTTGACCGCGTCGGCCGCGGCATCGTCCTGACCCAGACCGGCCGCGACTTCCTGAATGAGGCACGCGAGGTTGTGGCGCGCGCCAAGGCGGCGGCGCAGGTCCTGGATGATTTGGCTGGCCTCAAGCGCGGCTCGTTGACGCTGGCAGCCAGCCAGACCGTCGCAAATTATTGGCTGCCGCCACGCATCGAGGCGTTTCGGAAAGCCCATCCAGGCATCGATCTGCACCTCGCGATCGCAAACACCGAGCAAGTTGCCCAAGCTGTCAATCGAGGAAATGCAGACCTCGGGTTCGTTGAAGGCGAGGTTGACGATCCCTCGCTGGCCATTCGAAAAATGGAAGGCGATACGCTGGCCATCGTGGTCGGAGCGAGCCACCCGTGGATCGGCAAGACGCGCATCACACCAAAGTTTCTGGCAGAGACATGCTGGATTCTGCGAGAGCCAGGCTCCGGCACCAGGTCCATGTTCGAGGCTGCACTGAAGAAGTTTGGCATCAAGCTGTCGGACCTTGATATCCGGCTTGAATTACCATCGAATGAAGCCGTGCGCGTTGCTGTGGAATCCGGTGACTGCGCCACTGCGATTTCGGATCTGGTCGTGGTGCAGTCACTGGCTGCGGGAACACTTCATCGCGTCAAAATTGATCTGCCGAAGCGCTCGTTTTTCGCTCTGCGGCACAAGGAGCGTTATGCGAGTCAGGCGGAAAGAGCCCTGTTTGCTTCCTTCCGGGTATAAGGCCGTTCTTACACAGAGGCCGGTGTCGTCATAGTCATGACCCTCGTGGGTCCTGTTGCAGACTATTCAGTTGCCGGCATTGATCGAAGCGGTGGACCAGCACTCAAAAGAGCCGATTTTCCCCGTGCTTCTCGGCGATGCAAAATCGGTGCCACGCCTGGAGGCGGCCATCTAAAAAAGTTGAGCTAAGCGCTTGGAATGGTTGGTGGGCGCACCAGGGCTTCGAACCTTGGGACCCGATGATTAAGAGTCATCTGTCGTCAACCCCCCAAGGCGAAATCTGCTTTACTCTCAAAAGCGGAAATTCCAAATCCATCATTCCGCGAACAAGCAGTCGCACCGCATTCCGCGCCGATCATGGAATTTACGAGGCCCGCTTTTATAGGGTCCGGACCTATAAAAGGGATTTGAGCGGGCACGCTGAAGAGTCGCGAATTGGTTTCCCAGCGACGCGAACAGAGAACAAAATGAACGTCTTGATTTTCGTGCTCGAGTCGGCTCCGGCACGTTATTTCGGCAGCGTCTTTAGATAGGCGATAACGTCCTGCCGGTCTTTCTCGTTCGGCACGAAGTAGACCATCTTCGTGCCCCGGACGAACTTGCCGGGGCCCTGGAGATATTCGTCCAGGTTCGTTGCATCCCAGGTGACGTTCAGCCCCTTCATTGCCGACGAATAGTTATAGCCGGGCTCCGTCCCGCTCTTGCGGCCGACGACGCCGGCCAATGACGGTCCGAATTTGTTCTCACCCGGCTTGTTCGAGTGGCAGGGGACGCAATGGGCGAAGACCTTTTCGCCGGCCGCCGCATCGCCCTGCGCATACGCCGTAAGCGGCACCGAAAGCGCTCCGGCGGACGCCAGCATGATCGAGTAGGCCGCAGCGCGGATCCTGGTGAGGGTGTGCATCAGCAGACTCCCGGCCGATTGAGGTGATCGGAGGACTTGGTCGGGTTCGGCCTATTTCTTGACGCTGACTAGATAATCGAGGATTGCGTCGACGTCCTTGGCGTCGATCGGCGCCTTGTAGGCCGTGCGCATCTTGTCGACCTCGGCGTGCCACTGCGTCATCGGCAGTGCCGGCTGATTGAGCACCATGTCGGCCGAGTGGCAGGCGAGGCAATTGTTGTTGATCGCGTCCGCGCCCGGCCCGTTCGGAAACATGTCGTCGCCGGCCGGCAGATCGACGCTGACGGATTTCAGCGACAATTGGCTCTCCGCCCTCGCGCAAACCGGCGCAAAGGCAACGCCTACGACGAGAGCGATCGGGAGCAGAGCGCGCGCCATGCTTTCCTCCTCAGGCGACCACGACGGCGGTCCGCTCGATGACGTTGCGCATGAACCCGCTCGGATTCCAGTTGGGCGTGTCGGGCTGCGCCTCGCCGCCGCTGCTGGTGCAGCGGACCATCAGCACCTGACCTCCCTTGGTCGGCGGGGTGAAGCGGTGCTGCCATTGTCGGAAACTGTACTTGCCTTCGTCCGTGCCGAGCGCCGCTGCCTGCCAGCTTTTGCCGCCATCGCTCGAGAAATCGACCCGCGATACGCCGGAATCGCCACCGAACGCGATGCCGCGCGCGAGCGTCGAAGCGCCGACCTGCAGCGTGTCGCCCTCCTTGATATTCGTGATGAAGGATCGCGGCACCATTCGGCTGATCGGCACGAACTTGACGTCGGTTTCCCCCGGCCGGATGTCCGCGCGCGGCGTGTCCGGGATCGTGTAGGCCGTCTTCGTCCAGTAATTCGTATCCGGCTGGTCCAGCACCTCGATGTCGTTTAGCATCTTGACCCAATAGGTGGAGTACCAGCCCGGCACGATGAGGCGGAGCGGGAAGCCGTTGAGCAGCGGCAGCTGGTCGCCGTTCATCGCATAGGCGAGCATGACCTCGCCGTCCCGCGCATGAGCGATGTCGAGCGACTTCATGAAGTCCGGCGCATCCGGGACGACCGGCTCGTCTATGCCGTTGAAGCGAACCTGAATGGCGCCGGCCTTCACGCCCGCGCGATCCAGCACGTCCTTAAGAAGCACCCCGGTCCAGCGTGCGTTTCCCATGGCGCCGTGCGACCATTCTCCTCCGGGGACGCGCGGCTGGAAGTAGCCGCGCGAGTTGCCTGAACACTGATTGATCGCGACCAGCTCCACCCGCGGCAGGGCGAGGATGTCATTGAGCGACAGCGACAGGGTCTGATTGATATGCCCGTGCACCGTCAACCGAAAGGTATCGACATTGACCGCGGTCGGAATGACCGCCCAATGCCAGCGCACGTAGAACCGGTCGTTCGGTGTGAGCACCGATTGATCGAACACTTCAAAGGGCGTTTCGAGCAGCGGCGGTCGGGTGCGCTGCAGGATGAGCGCCCCCTTCTGGGGAAAGGCTGTGGTCATCGGCCGCTCGTCCGGCCCGCCCGGCAGGAGAAGCTTGACGACTGTGTCGGCCAACGCGGGAACAGAGGTCAGCGCCAAGGTCGCGGCCCCGGCGCTACCGAGAAACTGCCGCCGGCATGAGAGCGAGTGCGAGTGGAACGCCTTTTCCGTGACCATGGCCACGTCTCCGACCGAGTTCGGACTTTTGTCGGAATGTACCGTCCACCAGGAAGCAACTTTATCAGGATTTGATCCGTGGTGATACAACTTTCCGGACCGATAAACAGGGTTCCCAATCTGGCCGTTTCGTGATTCAGAGGGCTTCGCCTTCACCACCAATCCAGCGGCACGGGTATGGGACTCTCGATCTGCCGTTCGATCATGGAAGCCCACGGTGGCCGGCTGTGGGCCACGGCAAACGTACCCCACGGTGCCACGTTTCAGTTCACGCTGCCGGTGAACGCAGACACTGCGTCGTGAGGTTGCGGCGGTAAGCCGTCCAAAGAACAGGCGGCCCAGCCGCGAGTTCAGCTCTGGGTCAATCGCACCGTTTTGACAGTCGGCCGGTCACTTCCGGTCTAGCCCGATAATCGGACGTCTTCGGTGTCGGCCGCACTTCGCAAAAGTGCCAATAGCTGCCGTTCGAACCTAGGACCGGATGTTCATTGCCGCTCTGTCCCTGTGGCGCCCGATGTCTTTCAAGCGTTTGGCGATGGTGTTTTTTGGAACCGCTGATCACAAGCTATCGCGTTGACTAGGCCGTCCACACTTAGGTGGAGTGACAGAAGTTCGAGAATTGTCATGGCCTCATCTGGCGGCTTGCGAACTCCGTTGGGATGAGCCTCGTTGAGGCTCGTGTGCGGCCTGTTGCTGTTGCTTGGAAAAACGTAAGTGTGACTCACGTAAGATCGAAATAAAAATTGCGGGACGCATTTCAATTTCGATTTTTCGCGCATAGGCTATGCGGAAGCCGCCCTGTGAACGGAGCGCGCCGAGGCTGCCGTGTGCAAGTAATAGGCGGCGGTCGTGCCATCGGCGGGCATACACTTACCAACCGATATTCTTTATCGCCGGTGCGAGAAGCGCTGACAATTTGCACGCCCGAGCATCGCTTGGGCGGGCGTTGTGCTGTTCGTTCCATCAAGGGGAGATGCATCAAGGGGGCGGAACGTCAAGGAGAGAGCCATGATCCTAGCGAAAACCCGAAAACTTCTGGCCGGAGTGGCAGCTGCCACCGTTGCGTTCGGCTTCGCCTACGCGCAGCAAGGGCCACGCGGCAAGTCGAGCTACATGCCGGTCGAAATCACCGAGCCGTTCTCGGCGATCTTCGCCAGGCTGTCCGCACAGAAGCCCGAGGTCACGCGCGAGCACATGGCGCTTCTCAACGAGCGATACGACTTGAGCAATCGACCCGCCGCAGGGGTTACGATGGACCGCACGAAACCGGTGCAGGAAGGAGTTCGCGTCAAGCTCCCGGAGGGAAAGACGTGGGAGGCTCTTGCGAATATGAGCCCGGAGCAGACTCGCGAGCAGAACCTGTTTCCCAAGGGATTCTATCCGTTACCCCATCCCAAGCATTCGGAAGGCGGTTTCGTATTTCCGCACTTCTTGATCGACGAGATCAAGCGCCAAGAAGGCGGCCGCGATCTCACGCGCTTCGACGTCGAGTACGACATCCCGGATCATTTCCTGCCGGAATTCCCGCCGGCGATCTACCTCAATCAGCGCACCGACCTTGGCGACGTCTCGCAAGGCAAGCTCGTCACCATCGAGAACTATTACGGACTGTTCAACGGCATTCTCCCTCCCAAGCAGATCGAAGGTTTGCGCCTTCTGGTGACGCCGTTCCCGCAACAGCAGTTCAATGAGACCGAGGACCGCCGCTCCGAGAAGCCGAGCCGCGGCGCAACGTGCTTCGACTGCCACTCGAACGGCCACACCAACAAGGCCACGCATCTTGCTCCCGACGCCCGTCCGCAGGAATCCCGCCATCGCGTCGTCACCCCGTCGCTGCGCGGCGTGCAAATCCAGCGGCTGTTCGGCTCGCAGCGCGCGCTCAAGACCATCGAGGATTTCACCCAATTCGAGCAGGCCGGAGCGTATTTCGACGGTGACCAGGTGATCGCCGCCAAGAAGGGCCTGAACCCCCTCAATCGGATCCTCCAGGTCGACCTGATGGCGGAATTCCAGGAGGAGCTGGGCTTCCCGCCGGCACCAAAACTCGACGTGTTCGGCAAGCTCGATCCGAGCAAGGCCACGCCCGCCGAGCTGCGCGGCCAGGAGATCTTCTTCGGCAAGGGCCGGTGCGATGCCTGCCACGCCGCGCCCTTTTACACCGACGACCTGATGCACGATCTCAAGACCGAGCGCTTCTTCAAGCCGGAGATGATCAACGGCTTGAATGAGGTCGGCGACGGAGCCGTCAAGACCTTCCCGCTGCGTGGTATCAAGGATTCGCCGCCCTACATGCACGACGGGCGCCTGCTGACGCTCGATGATACGGTTGAGTTCTTCAATTTGGTGCTCGGCACGAAACTGACCGGCGAGGAGAAGCGCGATCTGGTCGCGTTCCTTCGCACGCTCTGACCGTCGAGGCGCTTCAACATCGCGACCGCGACTACGGCCGCGGTCGCCACCAGCGCCGGCGTGAGGCGTTCGATGGTTATGGATTCAAGAGCATACAGACGGGAGGAGTGCGTCCCAATGTCCGAGTTGGGGTCATTCGCGTCAGTTTGGCGATGCCCGAGTCACTTCCGCTTTTCCCCTGATAGCCGACGTTCGTCTGAAGGTTCGTTACATCCGAAACCCTGCACATCACCGGAAGTCAGTTGATTTATCGATCACTTCGTCGGCGCATTCTTCCTCGACCAAGCATCTCGGCTTTGTGAGCAAAAGGTCAGCGTGGTTCTCGTCATCGTCTAGCCATAATATAGCGCCGATCGTGATACGATCGCATTTTTGGCGTCTGTTTTTGGATTGACGGGCGAGAGCAAACGTAACCTAATCAATGTACTTAGAGTAGTCCTCCTGGCAGGAGGCCCTCGTGAACGAGCTCTCGAGCTACGTATTTTCGCCGCTGAGGGAGGGAGACTTCGCTCTCTACCGGGGCTCCGGCAACGGCTTGGCGCCGATCCTGCTTGTTGCCGCGGAAGAAACCTCGCTCGGTTGCGTCGAGCGGCTCAAACACGAATATGCGCTCAAAGCCGAACTTGACGCTGACTGGGCGGCGCG
>WNFE01003305.1_pt1 | contig 11982 bp, 12 predicted proteins | sample 5400451 | NCBI WGS metagenome assembly WNFE01 (sample SAMN13153344, study PRJNA577476) | soil metagenome | isolation source: 200 cm saprolite under Douglas fir tree site 2 hole 2 | place: USA:California | collected 2015-04-18
CAGCCACTTGAAACACTGCTCTGTGACAAGGATATATCAGAACGCATGTGATTACAAGAGATTTGATGGACAGAGTAACCCCTCGACGCTCTGAGGACATTCATGTTACAATGCTAGCAACGAGATTTCTCAAAACTCAAGCACACAACACACATATTTTTGTACTTGTTTATCCTAAAAACAAACAGGGGGCGATAGTATGTCAGGTCATTCTAAATGGGCACAAATACGCCGTGCTAAAGGAGTTAACGACGCCAGAAGAGGCCAACTTTTTACGCGGTTAGGACGTGAAATTGTAGTAGCCGTGCGCGAAGGCGGTAGTGGAGACCCTAATGCAAACTTCCGACTGCGTATGGCTATACAAAGAGCGCGTGATGCCAACATGCCCATGGATAATATCGAGCGTACGATCAAGCGTGTATTGGGAGGAACCGATAGCAACACGCTTGAAGAGATTACCTACGAGGGTTACGGACCAGGAGGCACAGCAATGTTGGTGCAGGCCTTAACGGAGAATCGAAACCGTACCGTTGCTGAAGTGCGTAACGCCTTTAATCGCAATGGCGGAAACATGGGTGAAAACGGTTGTGTTGACTGGCTCTTCGAGGCAAAAGGCATCATTGAGGTAGAACTGAAAGGGCACGATCCAGATGAACTCACCTTGGAGGCTATAGACCTGGGTGCCGATGATGTTGATCCGATAGGCCCTGACGACGAGGTTCTTACTATTTATTCCGATCCCTCGGATCTCGAATCAATTCGTCAGACATTGGAATCAAAAAAGTATAAAGTAGTGAAAGCTGAGAGTACACTGCTGCCAAAAACCAGAATTGAACTCAACGAAGAAAAGGTAGCTCACCAGGTAATGCGCCTGGTAGAGAAGTTCGAAGACCTGGATGATGTGCAGAATGTGTATACAAATGCTGACTTCCCGGAGGCCTTTGCAGCTTCATACGAGGGTTGAGAGATGGGCAGTCTAACTAGCCCATCATCCACTTCTCCTTCGCCTCGCGTTGCACTGGGTATAGATCCTGGCACAGCTATCGTTGGCTATGCCGTAGTGGAGGCTCGGGGTAGCGAGTTGAATATGATTGTCTGCGATGTTATTACAACTTCCTCAGGTATGTCAATGCCTGAACGACTACTACACATCTATCATCGTTTAAACGAGATTATTACCACGTATCGTCCAAACGAAGCTGCAATGGAAGAACTCTTCTTCGCCAAAAATGCGCGCACTGCCTTGACGGTAGGACAGGCGCGTGGAGTGGCAATGCTGGCATTGGCAAACGGGAGTCTTGCAGTTGCTGAGTATACTCCTAAGCAGGTCAAGCAGGCCGTGACAGGCTATGGTGGGGCTAATAAAGAGCAGGTGGGAGAAATGGTACGTATTCTTCTACATCTCAAATCAATTCCGCGTCCGGATGATGCAGCAGATGCTGCGGCAGTAGCTATCTGCCATTTGCATACCGCCTCGTTTCTCACCCGTACCCAGACTTACTAAAGAGAATGCGATTTTTTAATACCATATATTTATCTTTAATGATCTATTCAGCAAGAGGTAAGGAAAGTAACAATGATTGCCAGTATTCATGGCCCACTAGAAGCACGTCGGGCAGGTTATGTCATTATACGTACAGGCGGCTTTGGTATTCGTGTATTCGCTCCCACCACGACGTTGAGTCACCTGGGAGAAGTCGGCTCAGAGGTGTCTCTCTACACACATTTTTATGTGCGTGAAGATGGAATGGCCCTCTATGGTTTCTCCAGTGAAGAAGATCGGGACGCTTTTGAGCAACTGATCGGTATCAGCGGGGTTGGTCCAAAGTTAGCACTGGCATTGTTATCTATGATGGATGCGCAAACTTTTTATAAAGCGATCGCGGATGAGGATCAACAACGCCTCGCACTGACTCCAGGTGTCGGCAAGAAGCTCGCAGCCAGGTTAGTGCTTGAACTCAAGGGAAAACTTCCATCTCTGGGTACACTGGGAAGCGGTGCAGCGCTCTCACCGTCAGGTACGTTGCAGTCAGAAGTTCTGGAAGCATTGATGGGATTGGGGTTTTCCTCGACGGAAGCGCAGGCAGCATTAAGCAAGATTCCGCAAGACCTACCCATGACACTTGAAGAGCAGATTACTTTTGCTTTACGCTCATTTGCGCGTGAACATTGACAAAAATGAAGGCCTATGTCATGCTACAGAACGAGAATTTCTATAGAAATCAGGTAAAGTATGGAATTACTGGTCGCAACACTGGCGCATATGGCGTTGGGCAAAGACGATGATGGCCCAACTCGCCTGCGTTTCATCTCGGAAACAATACAAAATGCGCCAGGGTTAGTGAATGCACGTTTTTATCGCAGCAGGGAACCTGAATCATACTATTTCATACTCACCACTTGGGAAGATGAAGATTTTTGGTACAAAGCACAGGATCGGTATAATCCAAAGAACCTGTTAAGAGGATCGACAGCAGAGCTACTTATGGCTTCTCCTGAGCAATGGTTGATGCGCTACCTCTGGGGCTATAGTCGCCCCTCAGCCCAACCTGCGATTGCGGCGGCACATATAGTCACCGTCCGACCTGACCAGGCCGAGCGAGTAGAACAAAGTTGGTTAGAAGGACTACGAAGGCAGGTAACGCAACCAGTAGTGGCTTTCGCGTTCCTGGCTCAGGGCAGAAACGAGGATAGTGCATTCATTCATAATCATTCTACCTTAAATAATAACAATGTTACGGAAGATACGGCGAACAACTACAATTCAAACTTCTTGAATTTACTCAGTTGGCCCGGCGAAACACAACGCAAAGATTTCTATGCTGACCAAAACTATAAAGCAATCAGTGGTTTCCTTAGAAGTGTGGGTGTTGTGCGTGTACTTGCACTTGATCCATTGTAGACCAGGTAACTGGTGATAGGTGTGGTTAATCGGATGAGGTCTCAGCTATGGGCCTGGCATAATATTTATTCAGTTCATTCAACAAGAGTTCCCGATCTGCCCACATAGCGCTGGTAAACGTATGATATTCACCATCACAGATTGGCGCTGTCATGGCGCACTTACGATGAGGAGCGAGCCTGAAGCGAATAGTATTCCCCTTAACTTCAACCCAAACATGGCGACGAGTGTAACTTGTTCCCCATTTGAGGAGAATCATAGAGTCATACTCGTAAAAACTGCCCCTACCTTTGAGTGCATTTTTGTTGAGTGTCTTGAGCATTTCGGCAAGGCCACTTTCCTGTAAGACCTGCTTTGCATTCTCTCTTAAAGCCAGACGTTGTGCTACATCTGCTTCGCTGCTCAAGATGCTTTCTGAGTGTTTTTCTTCCTGGTTCGTAACATTCACCACTTTCAAGGAATGCAGGGGCTTTTACTATACTTTTTGCTCATACTCTTCGAGTATATTCTCCTCTTCGATGCCGAATATTGAATAGTGATGGGCATGACCTTGCGCAATCTGAGCAAGAGTAGGAGGAAGAGGAGATGAAGCTACATAGTGTGAGGGAGCATAAGAAGAGGCATCATGGCCAGCAAATACACGCCGGGGCGGCATATGGTACACTTTGTCGGCTGATTGCTTGGCGTGGTTCTTTGCTTCAGCCGCTAAATAACTCACTTCCTCTATACTGTGAGGTTGCCATATTTGATTATTGACCACACCGATAGAGAGAGATACCAAAGGAAACTGGTATGATCGTCCCTTACGATCAACACCACTAATCGATCCGCGACAGAGGTCCTCTGTGCGGTAAAGATCGGTACTTTCCTCTTTATAATGTTCGCAAATATAACTGCAAAGAGTATGTGCCAGCTCTGGCGTTGTAACCACAACAAAATCATCCCCTCCAACATGGCCAACAAAGTCATCGGGATTGCCATACTTACGCACCACGCGTTGGCAGATTCGTCCTACCAGTCGAATCATGTCGTTGCCAGTCAGGAAACCGTAGACATCGTTAAAAGCCTTGAAGTTGTCGAGATCAAGGTAGAGTAAACTCCATGGTTCCATGCTGTTCAGCTTATACTTGATGGCTAACTCGACCTGAAAGCCACCTGGCAGGCCGATAAGAGGGGAAAGGAAGTTCTGTTGTACTCGACGAAGCTGGGCACGAACGCGAGCTAGCAACTCATCGGTATGAAAAGGCTTGGTAATATAATCATCTACACCAGTCTCAAAGGCGTTAACTTTATCCTTTGGCTCCCCAAGAGAACTGAGTACAATGATGGGGATATGAATGGTTTTAGGGTACGTATGTAAACGTCGAACTACTTCGTAGCCATCAATCCCAGGCAACATTAAATCTAAGATAATGAGGTGCGGTGTTTCGCAGAGTGCAAACTGGACGGCATCTTCGCCGTTGAGGACGGTCACGACATTATAACCCTCGGTTTGTAACATTTCTTTTAATAACCTGGCGATTAATTGTTCGTCCTCAACAACCAAAATATCGGCCATAATCGCTCCTGCCTCTACTGATGTAGTACTAACTCTAACTTCTCTACAATTAACCTCAACCAGGTTGCAACGTAAATCTCGAAAACTACGCTTACCCAGATAGGATAGTACATTTTATACCATAGCATCAGGGACATTCCCTGCAAGTAGTGAGATATGACGTATGCCTTGAAAAGCTTCATCATTGAAGCAAAGCCTACACCTATACATCACCAAGCATTCCTGGCTGGTGGAGTTTCCCGATTTTTTGATGAAATTGTCAGTTAGAAACTCAGCGATCTCCATCCCCCGAAAGGATTTCGCAAAAGTAGAAGCCGCTTTGAGAGGTTTTCCGTAAAATAAGGAAAGACACTTGACACGCTGTCCACACCCACATTTACTGCAAGATAACGCTTGATTACCTCTCGTAGCAACAATGAAACCAAGATAAGCCAGCGAAAAATAGAAATTTAGTTTTTGACTGAGTTGCACTAATTAGCCGACATGAATTTAAAATCTCATTTCAACTCATTACTATTCAGTATAACATCTACTGACGCATATGCAAAGGGTCTACAGATATTATAACAAGATTTTACATTATTCGAGGCTCTATAAACTAAAACGTATTACATTTGCATACATAACTCCTGCGATGTCAAAAAGTCTCACAAAAACACTGTTGACTCAGTGCACGGACTGCGATAAGATACATGTGCAGTGCATGACCTGGGCTAATAGAATGAAAGGGAAAAATGACTTCAGAATCAGCAACCGCTGAACGACCTATCAGTTTTTCCAGCCGTGGGCAACCTTCTTTACTTTTAGAGGGTGTGTTCCATGCTCCAATAGATGCAGAGCTTGTTCCTATTATTATACTCTGTCATCCTCAACCAGCAAGTAGCGATATGCACGATACATTGAATATCGCCCTTGCTCGCAGGCTAGCTGAAACGGGAATACTCGCATTGCGATTTAATTTCCGGGGAGTTGGAAAAAGCCAGGGTCAACAAACTGATGGACAGCTAGAGCCACTAGACCTTGCAGGAGCTATCGACTATGCACTGTCGGAGTCTGGAGGCAATCCAGCAAAAATCTGTGTGATTGGTCACGGTTTCGGCGCTTATATCGCCCTTCTCTACGCCCCTTTTGATACAAGAATACGCACTGTTGTAAGTATAAGCATGCCACTTTTCCGCGCTGCAAGTGGATTTCCAAAACCTTTCGAACGACCCAAACTATTTGTCACGGGTGAATTCGACGAAATTTGTCCGTTATATAAGCTTGAACCTTTTGTTGAACAGCTCAAAGGCCCAAAGGGGATTAAGGTAATTGTTGGTGCTCGTCACCTTATGCGTGGCTATGAGGATGCCGCCGTTACCACCATTGTAAAATATGTCAAGAATTGGGCGGAGATGCCAGGAGTATAACAGGGAAATATGAATCCAAGTAATCCATTAATTGTTCAGAGCGATCGCACAATTTTGCTTGAAGTTGATCACCCGCTGCATGCTGAAGCCAGAGATGCAGTCGCCCAGTTTGCAGAACTGGAAAAATCACCAGAACATATTCATACGTATCGCCTTTCTCCACTTTCGCTTTGGAACGCGGCCGCAGGTGGTATGAGTGCGCAAATGATCATCGAGTTACTGACGAGTTATAGCAAATACGATATCCCGGGGAATATCATCTTCGATATTCGGGAATATATCAGTCGCTATGGACGGATTAAGCTGATTCGCGATGGAGACGCACTCCTCCTTACTTCTAGTGACGCAGCTCTGATTGCTGAGATCATACACCATAAACGCACCCAACCTTTTTTACTGCGCCAGTTAGATACCAACACGTTGCAAGTGAATGCCGCGCGCCGGGGACATATTAAGCAAGCATTGATCCATATTGGATTTCCCGCCGAAGATTTAGCCGGTTACACTGATGGCTCGCCTTTGCCAATGAAGTTGAGACCAGTCACAGCTGAGGGAAAGGCTTTTGAGCCGCGTGCATACCAGTATGGCGCCTCGGCTACATTCTATGCAGGTGGCGCGCCCAGCGGGGGTAGTGGAGTCGTTGTGCTACCATGTGGGGCAGGAAAAACTATTGTTGGTTTAGTTACAATGGCAGATATTCAACGCGCTACATTGATTCTTTCGCCCAATACGATAGCTGTGAGGCAATGGATACAAGAAATTATCGACAAGACAGATGTCCCTCCAGAGATGATTGGTGAGTATACGGGAGATCGCAAAGAAATATGTCCAATTACAGTGAGTACCTACCAGATACTGACATACCGGCGCCCCAATACCAGGGGGCAGACCAATAAAGAGGTACTTGAGGCTGGCGAAGAGGATTTCCCACATTTCTCGCTTTTCAGCAGTTATGATTGGGGGCTGATTATCTATGACGAAGTACATTTATTGCCCGCACCAGTTTTCCGTATTACGGCTGAGATTCAAGCCCGTCGGCGCCTTGGCTTAACAGCAACACTGGTACGAGAAGATGGGCGAGAAGCCGATGTATTCAGTTTAATTGGTCCTAAGAAATATGATGTACCCTGGCGTGAGCTAGAGCGCCAGGGCTGGATTGCTACAGCCGAATGTCATGAAATACGAGTAGGGATGACTGAGGACGAGCAATTGAACTATGCCGTTGCGGATGAACGAGAGAAATACAGAATTGCGGCTGAAAGTCCTGAAAAGTCCAATGTGGTGCACTTTCTTGCTGAGCGTCATCGAGATGACCAGGTCTTAATTATTGGTCAGTATATTGACCAGCTCAAGGTGCTTGCAGAAGAACTCGAAGCACCTTTATTGATGGGTCGAACATCGAACAAACAACGAGAAAAGTTATATGAGCAATTTCGTCGCGGTGAAATCAAGCGTATGGTTGTAAGCAAGGTCGCAAATTTCGCTATTGACCTGCCAGATGCAAATGTTGCCATTCAAGTATCGGGTACATTCGGTTCACGCCAGGAGGAAGCGCAACGCTTAGGGCGAATTTTGCGCCCTAAGCAAGATGGCGGGCTTGCGTACTTCTACTCGATTGTGACCCGTGATACACGCGACCAGGAGTTCTCAGCCAATCGCCAACTGTTTCTTACTGAGCAGGGATATCGATACGTGATAGAGGATGCAGAGGAAATGCTGGCAGCGTCTACAGTCAAAGCAGGATAGGCTCATTCATCAAAAAGCGGCAGTTCCTCCCGTCTCCTCAAAGGAGACGGGAGGAACTGCCGCAAGAGTTCCCTGCTCACCCACTTGGCTTCTCACGCCTACTGTGGTAAACTACCTGTGTGAAACAACTACTCTCGGCAAAACTGCAATTGCATACGAGTCCTGAGCAATTTCAGGCACTTCGTCGCACGCAACTTGCCTATCGCGATGGCCTCAATGCCGTGAGCAACTACGCTTTTGCGCATGGCAAAACCAGTAGCAATCAGACCTTACACCGGGGGATGTATGCAGCATTGCGTGCGACGTATCACCTGCCCTCGCAGTTAGCCTGTAGCGTAGAGCGACAAGTTGCTGCTACCTATAAAGGACTGTGGACAAAGGTCAAGAAGAATGCCGCCGCACGCAAAGCCGGGATGACCAAGAAGCAGTACAAAGGACTGGACCAGGCTCCCAAGTTCGTTTCACCCACGATGCAGTACACCTATGAGCGTGATTACACCTTCAAGACGAAGCAACAGGTCAGCCTGAATACGCTTGAAGGACGTCTGACACTCTCCTACCAGGGTTATGACAAGCATGTGGCGCTTCTTCAACAAGGAGCCACGCTTGGCGATGCCAAGCTCTGGTTTGATCAACGCAAGAAACGGTTCTACTTGCTCGTGTCCCTTGAGGTAGAGGTTGCGGATCCAACCTTTGAGAGCCACAAAGAGGTCGTGGGGGTAGACGTAGGGATCCGCTATCTCGCGGTCACTTCCACTTCTACAGGCAGGCCTACCTTTCACTCAGGAAAACACGTGCGAGAGAGAGCGAATCACTATGCGAGACTCAGGAAACGCTTGCAGCAGAAAGGCACTCGCAATGCAACGCGGCGGTTACGTCGGATTGCCCAACGAGAGAGACGGTTGAAACAGCAAGCCAACCACGTCGTCTCAAAACACATCGTGACGTCCCATCCACAGGCCTTGATCGGCTTAGAGCAGTTGACCGACATCCGTGAACGCACCAAGCGACGGAAACGACGTCGGAAAAAGCACGGCAAAGGGACAGAACCCGTCTCCCCGAAAGCACGCAAAGCCAACCGGGGCTACGCGAAATGGTCTTTTGCTGAACTACACCACATGATCGCGTACAAGGCCACGCTTGCGGGTTCTATGGCCATCAAAGTGGATGCCAACTCAACTTCCAGGGCCTGTCCCAAATGTGGCTATAGCAGTGACAAGAACCGCCCACACAAGGGACTCCGGTTCCATTGTCAGAACTGTCACTATGAGTTGCATGCCGATTTAGTGGGTGCGCGCAACATCACGATGCGAACGCTCTTGCTCCGACAGGATTGGGGCAAGACGGGGCACTTGTCAGTTGCCCCCGATGCGTCGGACAAAGAAGCCAAAGCAGCGCGTCTCACCAGATACGCTGAATTGCGGTGGAGTCCAGATGCAAGCTCGTCCCCTTCTAGGGGCTTGAGTCACTGACGGTTGGACTGTTCTTACTTGCATTGTAGGCTGGCAACTATTCAGCAAGACTCCCTTGAACCCCTTGCTGAATAGTTGCCAGCAACGACTCTTATCCTCCCAACCCCTCCAACAGCATATCGCCCTCCTCAGGTGAGATGCGACCCTCGGCGATCATGCGCAGGATTGCCTCGCGCTCCTGTTCGAGATCAGGCTCTGCACCACTGGTGGCACTGACATCTTCGCGAGCGGCAGTTTTTTGAGAAGATGGCTCGCTCTGCGCTACTCCATCTTTATCAGTGCGCAATGTTTGTCCTGCCGTGGGAGGTGGCGGACTCGAAGGAGGAGTTGGAGGCACCGGCGGTTTGGGCGATTTGGGAATGCCCAGATTGCCGATGGCCTGCTCTACTGCCTCGAGCGCTCCCACAATGCCCTCAGTAGCGGCTTTGCGTGCCTGCTCTTTAAGACGTTCTAAACGCTCTGGGTCCATTTGCCATTCGCGGTCGTTAACTCGCACTCGTACACGAGATGCATGCTCCCCAGGACGACGGGTGGCCTCCTCAGCGTGGCGTTGAGCTTTTCTGGCGCTCTCTTCAGCATTACGTTGGGAGCGTCGTGCTTGCTCATCCATCTTCCGTTTAAGTTCCCTTGACCATTCGGAACCTTGCGACCAACCGGCCTCCTGGAAAGCAGCGGATATCTCACGACTCAACTCTTGACCCAACCTGCCCATCTCGCGGCCCAGTTCGCCCATCTCTTTGCCAAAGTCTCCCCAGGAGCTACTGGTGCTACTGCTGCGAGGATTACCCTTTCCACGCAGTTCCAGGTCACCTCCAACACTCAATTCGAGATCTGCTGCCCCGTCACCATAGACCAGGCTGACCAGGTTACCACCGTCGTATGCAACAGACTGACCTGTGACTTCACCTCCAACCGCGGCATGTATGCTCAGATTAGGATTTTCTGGCAACTCTACACTGGCATCGCCACCTACGTTTATGCGTGTACGACTACCAGTGGGGAAAGTGGCTCGTAATTCAAGATCTCCACCTATACTTCCCACTTCGAAAGCAGCCTTCATATCCGTCAATTCTCCGTCTCCACCAATACTTCCCACCTGCAAGCTTCCTCCAACACCCATAAAGCTAGCATCTCCTCCTACATTAGCTACCTCGACAATACCCTGTACTTCACCTGATTCACAATCGCCGCCAACACTGCCGATATGCACACTCGCTGCACTGTCTATCTCAATATCACCGCCAACGTTGCCAATCGCAATCTCGCAGCGTGCGCTGATCCCTACTTTGCAGTCGCCACCAATATTGCCACAACTCAAAGCATCAGCAATATCTCTTACATACAGATCACCACCAATATTACCTACTACAACTGTTTCAACACTTTCTAACGATAAATCAGCCCCCACTGTCTCAATCTCAACCAGTGCGACATGAGAGAGGGAAGCATCAGCACCAATAACACCACGTGATCGAAGCGAAGTGGCATTTGTGACTCTCACATCAGCGCGAAGGTCTCTTAACGCGATCGCCTCGCCGATTTTCTCAATATCCACACCGATCCCGATGTTTTGCAATTCCACATCACCACCGATGTCTACCAACTCAACCCTTCTCACACCATCAATCGAAACATCGCCTCTTAAATTCGTAACATTGATCTCAGTACCAGCAGGGACATGTAGCTCAAGATCTCCATTGCACTCCATAACCATGAGAGCATCGCCCTCCTGATGGAGTTCAGTTATACGACCATCCGCTTCGACGGCAATAGTGGGTTGATCCCACACGCTCACGTTTAGATCGCCACGTACTTGTGCTATAATCACCCTCGGCACATTGCTAGCGGGAAAAGTTTGTCGCATTGTATGGTTCTCCAATTCTTAATTACCTATCATTTCTCAACAAAAATTTCTAATCGTTTGCCTTCTTCCAGGTCTTGCAAATCCAACAGGCGACCAGTAGTACCTCTTTCCATAGCACGTATTACATTCTGTATTGTGCTGTCATTGAGTTGCGATATCAGGCGAGCCAGCAGGCGCAGACTCATGCTAACCAGGTATACAGGCATAGTCGCGGTCATATTCATCTTGCTACGATTGGTGGACATATCCGTCATCCAGATCCGTAACGTTCGGTTCTCCATCTGCCCACTGGACTGTTCATGCTCAGGTAACAGGGTATCCAATAGTTGCGCTGCCTGTCCAGCGGTAATCTGGCCCGATTCGATCATGTTCAGAATACGATTACGTTCATCAGTTGAAGTTGTCATTCTGTTTAACCCCTCAGTAAACGCAGCGCCTCTTCAACGCTGATCTCCTTAGCTGCTACGCGATCAAGTACAATACGCCGGTCAGCGCGACCATTTCCCTCTGGGGCGCCGCCCAGTGCCGTCACAATTTCGTCAAGGCGGCTACGGGCGGTGTTATAAGCAATATCAAGGTCCTGTGCCAGTTTCTGAATGTTGCCCCGGTTCTTGACGAGCAACTCGACAAAATCAAGCTGTTCGCGGGTCAGACGGCCAATCCAACCCAGGCTAAACTGTCCCTTAATAACAATACCACTCTGGGGACTCTCCAGCCGGGTAACAATCAACTCGTTTCCACTCACCGGGTCCTTGGTAATGATTGGATGCATACTCTGTTCCTCCTACTTTCGTATTCATCAGTCTCATCAACTTTTTTCATTAACAATCTGATAATTATTGCTAACTCTATGGGGATATTAGCATGTAAACACAATTTTGTCAAGTAATTTGGCAAATTAAATCATTCTATTGGCAATAATTTGCAAGTATGACCTTTACAATCGCCTCCTTTTGATGCAGTCCTTCTCTACGCCCAAAGACCTAGTAGAAATAGTTCGGATGCCAGTTCTGTTTGAGCGGCGCCGGGAC
>WNFE01003307.1_pt1 | contig 11975 bp, 9 predicted proteins | sample 5400451 | NCBI WGS metagenome assembly WNFE01 (sample SAMN13153344, study PRJNA577476) | soil metagenome | isolation source: 200 cm saprolite under Douglas fir tree site 2 hole 2 | place: USA:California | collected 2015-04-18
GCCGGCGTCGCGTTCGGCGGCGCGTGCCTCACAACCGCTCAGATCGTCGCCTCCATTCTCCGCGGCGAGGTCGAGCCGTCGGGGTATCGCGAGACTGCCGCCGATCCATTGCTGGCGGGACTCATCGCGGCCGTCGGGGTCGGCGGCGCGTGTGGTTGGTATCGCAGCTTTGACCTCGACAACATCTGGCAGCGCGGCGTGATCGCACTGTTGGCCGCCGTGGGAGCAATCCTGATTGGTTTCCTGGCGGCACCGCTCGACCGTTTCTTCGGGGTCTTGGGAATGATCGTCTGGCTTCTCCTTAACATCGCGTTCGGGATACTGGCCACGCGCTGGGCGATAAAGGGAAAGGTGAAGAGGGAAGCGGGATGAGTACACCGTGACCGAAGAACGCACGATCGAAGTGATCGAGGCGGGCGTCGTGCCGTACGCCGATGCACTCGACTGGCAGCGGCAGCTCGCTGAAGACCGAATCGCGAGGCGTCTCGAACACGATGTGCTACTGCTGCTCGAGCACCCGCCGGTGGTTACGCTCGGCCGAAATTCCCATGCGGCTCATCTGCTCCGACCCGCCGGCGTCGATGTCTTCGAAGTCGAGCGTGGCGGCGACGTGACCTTCCACGGACCGGGTCAGCTCGTCGGCTATCCCATTCTCGACCTGAGTGCGCGCCCCTACAAACAGGACCTCCATTGGTACCTGCGCACGCTCGAGCAAGCACTCATCGAATCGCTTGGCATCCTCGACATCCCCGCGGCGCGCAATCCCGGCTTTACTGGCGTTTGGACGCGCGGCAAGAAGATCGCGAGCATCGGCATTCACGTGAAGCAATGGGTCACGTGGCACGGATTCGCACTCAACGTGGCCACTGATCTCACATACTTCGACCGCATCGTGCCATGCGGAATCCAGGGCGTGGAGATGACGTCGATTCTGAGGGAGCGGGGAGCAGGGAGCGGGGAGCAGCTGTGGGATGAGGCGGTGAGTGCGGTCGTGAAAGGATTCGAGACCGCGTTCGGAGTGACTGTTTCACACCCTGAAAAGGTGCGGCTCTAGCCTGGGAATCATGAATGACTGAGCCCGCCCGGTCGCGTATCCCTCCCGGCCAAGTCGAAACCACCAAATGGCCGGTCCTGCATTACGGCGACGTCCCGACGGTCGACACGTCCAAATGGACCTTCATGGTTTCCGGTCTCGTCGAAAATCCGTTCACCCTCAGCTACGACGAATTTCTCAAGCTGCCGCGCAAGACGGTGAACTGCGACATCCACTGCGTGACGACGTGGAGCCGGCTCGATAACACGTTCGAAGGCGTCTCCGTACAGCTGCTGCTCGAGCGCGCGAAGCTAAAGCCGGAAGCGAAGTATTGTCTCGTGGTCGCCGAGCAGGGATTCACGACGAATCTGCCGCTGTCGGATCTGAATCGCCCTGAAAATCTGATCGCCTTGAAGTGGGCGGGTGAGCCACTCACCCCCGAGCACGGCTGGCCGGCGCGGCTGCTGGTGCCGCATCTCTATTTCTGGAAGAGCGCCAAGTGGGTGCGCGGCTTCGAGCTGTTGGACGAAGATCTGCCGGGGTTTTGGGAGCAGAACGGCTATCACATGCACGGCGATCCGTGGACGGAAGAGCGCTACGGAGGCCGGGGTCTCACGCAGCACGAGATCAACAAGTTCCGGAACGCGAGTAAGCGAATTGCTAAATGACCCCCCCCCCGGGGCACCGCCCTGGGGTCAGCCGCGCCGCGACTCTCCCAGCAACTCGTAGAAGGTCCGGAACACCTCGATTCCATCCCACAACTGCTTCAGCTCCAGCTTCTCATTGGGTGCGTGCAGCCGGTCATCCGGCAATCCGATTCCCGTCAGGATCACGGGCGCGCCTCCCGAGGCGAGAGCCGGGACGACCGGGATCGATCCGCCCGCGCGCGCCGGCACCGTCCCACGCCCCAGCACCTGCTTGAACGCCTGATCGAGCAGCTTGAACGATGGATCGTTCAGCTTGATCTGCGCCGGATCCGCACCGTGGAGAAAGCGGACACTTACGGTTACGTACTTCGGCGCGAAGCGCTTCAGGGCAGCTTCGAGCTGTCGCTCCACGGTCTTGAGCTTCTGATTAGGCACGAGCCGCATGCTGATTTTGGCGGTCGCCTCGGCCGGAATCACAGTCTTGGCTCCCTCGCCCGTGAATCCGCCGAGGATGCCGTGAATCTCGAACGTCGGCAGCGCCCAGAGCCGCTCGAGGACTGAGTACTTCTTGAGACCGACGAGCCCCTTCCCCTGCACGCGCTTGTTGAGAAAATCCTTCTCCTTGAAGGGCAGCTTCTTCCACGCGGCGCGCTCGGTTTTCGAAGGCCGCTGCACCGGGCCATAGAACCCCGGGATGTTGATCTTGCCATCCTCGCTCTTGATTCGCGTCAGCAGGCGGGCAAGCTCTTCGTGCGCGTTCGGCGCTGCGCCGCCGTACTCCCCTGAATGCAAGTCGGTTTTGGACGTGCGTACCGTGATCTCCGCGTACGCGAGTCCTCGCAGCGTCGAATACACCGCCGGCCAACCCGGTGCGACGTACGACATGTCGGCCACGAGTATGGCGTCGGCATGCACGCGCTGCGGCTCTCGCTCGACGAGATCGAACAGAACCTTCGATCCGTATTCCTCTTCGCCTTCAATCAGAAACCGGAAGTTGACCGGCGCTCGCGGCGACGCCGCGATCGCCTTGAGCAAGCAGAAGACCTGCCCTTTGTCGTCCGCGGCGCCGCGCGCGTAGAGCCGCCCGTCACGCACCGTCGGCTCGAACGGTGGCGTCGTCCACTCGGCGAGGGGATCGGGCGGTTGGACGTCGTAGTGGCCGTAAATGAGCAACGTCGGCGCGCCGGGCACCTCCGGCCCCGCACCCCACACGACCGGATGCGTTTCGCTGCCGAGGAACTGCACGTCGTGACAACCGAGTCGTCGCAGCTCTTGCGCGACCCACTCCGCCGCGGCGCGGCAATCCTGATTGTGTGCCGGCAATGTCGACACCGAAGGAATGCGGAGGAATCCGCTCAGCTCGTTCAGTAATTGGTCTCGATTCATCGCGGCAGAAATGTAGAGACACCCGTCGCGCCTAGCCAGCGAGTCGGGTCGGGGTAGATTTGAGCGCCATGCGTACGACGGCATCCTACGATCTATTTCCTGATGCGCGCAGCGAGCGCGCGCTCGCGCGGGCGCGTTGGCTCGCGCGCGAAGGACGGATGCGGGATGCGCAGGCCGCGTACGACGAATTGCTCGCCGCAAAGCCCGACCTCAAAGCATGCTGGGCCGAGTACTTCGAGCTGCTGCGGGCCGGCGGACGAAAAGAGGAAGCGTTGCAGCTTGCCGATCGCGCCCGAGCGACCTTCGGCGCGACCGGCTTCTCCTTCACTCTGCGTGGCGCGGCGCTCGCCGAGCTGGGTCGCTACCAGGACGCGCTGGCGGAGCTGGAGCGGGCCGTCGAGGTCGACCCCGACTTGGCGCTCGTCTGGCATGAGCTCGGCTACGTGGCCTACAAACTGGGCGATAAGAATCGGGCGTTGCTCGCGCTCGATCGCGCATTCGCCCTCGAGCCGCATACTGATACGCTCAAGCTCCGGGGACAGGTGCTCCGCGATGCGGGCCGCTACCAGGCGGCGGAAGTGGCCTTCGAGGGCGCTGCCCAGGCCGCCGAGCATGCCGAGCAACGCGCCGATGCCGAGCGCGAGATCGCGGTCACGCAGCGGTATGGCTCGTATGCGCCGCGCCGGCCGGATGACCTCAGCGCTGCCGAGCGCTGGTTTGCCGACACGGGGGCGATCGTGCTGGCCTCCACCCCGGGGCCTGTGGCGCCCAGCGACGAAACGCTCGTGGCGACGTTCGCCGAGGTGGCGGCCAAAGCCGATTGGCAATTCGGCCAGATGATCCTCCTCGGTGCCGAGTTCTCGGCGTACAACGCGCTCGCCGAGCTCCTGGGCGCGCCGCTCGTCACACCGGCGCTCTTTGACCCCGCCGCTCGTCCCCTCGTGGTCGCGTTGCGGCCACTGCCGGCCGACCGAACGTGGACGGAGCTCGTCGCGACCCTGCTGCGCGAGGGAGCGGGTCTTGCTTTCACCATCGAGCATCCCGCGGAATCCACGCCCGCCGTCACCACGGACGTGATCGGTGTTCTGACGGATGGTGGCAACCGCCGCTCCCGCGCGCCCAACCCCGCGCAGGCCTTGAGCGAGGCTCAACACCCCGGCGCCCGGCTGGCGGGCCGCCGGCTGCGTCCTCAATAACGGATGACGCGATCAGGTTTTTCACACCCTGAAGGGTGCTTGAGCCTGTCCTACTCATGACTGCAGCTGACCAGACGCCGCGACCCAGTCGTGCGCCGATGTCGGGCCGCGCGATCGTCCAGAGTCAGTTCGATCGCGCCGCCGACCTGATCAACCTCGAAGCGTACATGCGAAAAATCCTCATGTCGCCGTTCCGCGAGGTGCAGGTCGAGGTGCCGGTGCGGATGGATGACGGGCGGATCGAGGTGTTCACCGGCTATCGCATACAGCACAATGGCGCCCGTGGTCCGTGCAAGGGGGGCATTCGCTACCACCCCGAGGCAGATCACGACGAAGTGCTCGGGCTCGCGACGATCATGACGTGGAAGACGGCGCTGATGGACATCCCCTTCGGCGGCGCGAAGGGTGGCGTCACGGTCAATCCCAAGAAGCTCTCGAAGCTCGAGCTCGAGCGGCTGACCCGCCGGTTCACACAACGGATCGCGATCGTGCTCGGCCCCTACCGGGATATTCCCGCGCCGGACGTGAACACCAATGCGCAGGTAATGGCCTGGATTCTCGATGAATACTCGAGCCGCCAGGGCTACACCCCCGCAGTGGTGACGGGGAAACCGGTGGCACTCGGCGGTTCTTTGGGGCGCGAAGAAGCGACCGGCCGGGGCGTCATGTACGTGATGCAGGAATACGCGCGCGACTTCGGCATCCCGCTACAGGGGGCACGCGTCGTCATTCAGGGATTCGGAAACGTGGGCAGCCACCTGGCTCGCTTGCTCGATAGCGAGGCAGGCGCCAAGGTCACCGCCGTCAGCGCCGTGGAGGGCGGGATTTACAACGACAAGGGGCTCGACATTCCGGGGCTGCTCGCGCATGTCGCGCAGGGCAAGCCAGTGCCCGAATGGAAGGGCGGCAAGTCGATCAGCAACGACGAGCTCTGGACGATTCCCTGCGACTGGCTCGTGCCGGCGGCCCTCGGCGGCGTCATTACAAAGGAGTCCAACGCCCGGACGATCGATTGCAAGGTCGTCGTCGAGGGAGCGAACGAGCCCACCACGCCGACCGCCGATCGCATTCTCGAGGAGCGCGGCATCGCGGTCATTCCCGACTTCCTGGCCAATGCCGGCGGCGTGACCGTGAGCTACTACGAGTGGGCGCAGAATCTCCAGCAGTACCGATGGACGCACGAGCAGGTGAATCGCGAGCTCAAGGCCACGATCACGAAGGCTTACTTGTCAGTACGAGATCTAGCCAAGCAGAAGGCCGTGACCTTTCGAACGGCCGCGTACGGTATTGCTTTGCAGAGGGTAGCTGATGCCGAGCGGCTTAGAGGAAACTAGTCTTCGACCTTCATGCCGGGACGGGAATAGAGTGCGCGGTAGGGGTCACGATCTGGTTGCGTAAAGACTCGGATCTGGATCGCCCGAATAGTTTCCGTAATGTCGGCATTGTTCTGTAAGTAAATCTCGTCGAACAAATTCAAGTTCATCCGATATAAGCGCTCTGCGATGACGACGGCGTTGTTGAGCGGCGCCTGCGCGAACCAGCGCCAATCGTACGTCTCCAGCGACTGGCCTGTCGGTCCCTTGAACTGATCACGCGCCCACCCGAACAGTGCGGCGCGCACCTGCGCCAGCTTCTCGCCGCTCAGCGGCTCCGCGTAGGCCGAATCGAGTCGCCGCGCGAGCTCCGCATAGAAAACGTCCAGCGTGCGCTCATCGCGCCAGCGTGCTGCCGCGCGCCGCGCATCCAGCGTGTCGTGGCGCGAGCGAAAGAACGCCTCCGCGCCGCGATAGCCGACGAAGCTCGCGAAGCTCTCATTGAAAGGCGTCTGGCTCTTCACATACAGCGTGTTGTGCGCTAGCTCGTGTACGACCGTCGCAACCAGCTCCATCGTGTCCCGGCTCATCGCCGTCGAGAACAGCGGATCGCTCAGATAGCCGAGGGTCGAGAACGCGCCGGAGGGACGAAGAAACACGTCGAGCCCTTGGTGCTCGAACTGCTCCGCTTCGCGCCGGGCGCGTGCCGCGCTGAAGAAGCCCTTGTAGGGAACCACGCCGACGATCGGGTACGTCCACGTGATCTCGCGCAGCTTGTCGCGACGACTGGCCGACAACACGAGCAGTAGCGTATCGCGCCCCACGTCCACATAGGTCGTGTAGGTCTTGCCGACGACGAGGCCCAGCGAATCGGCCGCGAAGGCGCGCGCCGCAAGGACGAGCTTCAGGCGCTGGCGCAGCGGCGCCGGTGTCACCGAATCGGCGATCAACCTCTCGATCGAGCGGCGCCGCAGCAGGAGGCGGGCTTCTTCGATGCCGGCCCTGGCGATGTAGCGCGCGTCGGCACTGAAGAGCAACACGAGCATGATGCCGGCCACGGCGGCACCGAGGGCGATGACGACGATACGCTTAAGGAGGCGGCCCCAGCGGGGTCGAGCCCGCTCGGTTAAGGCGTCCACCTGAGCCCGACGCGATGCGTGCCCCCGCCCAGCGCATCATACGGTTGAAAGGCGTAATCCATCGCGAGGCGCCCGAGCACCACGCCGCCGCCCAGCGTGAAGCGCGACGCGTCGGTGACCGCCGGCCGGGTCGAGTAGCCCGCGCGCGCGACCAGGCCGACGCCGCCGGTTACGATGCCGCCCTCGATTCCTTGAATCAGCACGGCGCGCTTGTCGCGCGTCCACTGCCCCTCGAGTGTCGTGAGCAGTCGATAGGTGCCTTCCGGATCGGTGTAGTTCAGCGTCAAACCGGCGCGCGTGCGGCGAGGCAGCAATGCCCCCCCGCCGAGGTCGCCGCCCAGGTTCTGGACGCTCACGCCGAACGCCATGATGTCGAAGACGGCGATCGCCATGCCGATGTCGCCCGCCCAGGCATCGCTGACTGACGATCCGATCTGCTGGCGATCGTATTTCGCCGTGACGCCGAGCGCGGCAAAGCCGCGGCGATAGACCAGCGACGTCACCGCGAGTGCCTCGTACGGATGGAAGGACGCACCCGTCGCCATGCCGCGGCGGCCGCCGGTCGCGGGATCGGGGACGATCTCCGGCTCCGAGCCGTAATCGAGCGCCTGTGCGCCGAAGCCCCATGTCAGTCGCGTCACGCGCAGCGCGACCGCGGCGGTGGAGATCGCGGTTCCCGAGAGATATGGCTCGTACGATCCTTCGAGCCCCAGATGCCGGATGGTCGCGATGCCCGCCGGATTCGCGAAGATGGCGCCCGCGTCGCCGACGAGCGCCGCGCCCGCGCCGCCGAGCGCGGCGGCACGCGTGGACCCGGGGAGTGCGGTGAGGACGCTGCCTTCGGTCTGTGCGGAAAGACGGAAGGACGGAAGGACGGAAAGCAGACATAGCGCAATCCGTCCCGCCCGTCCGTCGTTCCGTCGTTCCGTCCTCATTTGATCCGAATCACATTCAGTCGCGGCACCAGCGCCACGTTGAACAGGCCGCCGTTCGCCGACGTGAACTCGAGCGTGAAGCCGGGGTCCCCAGGTGCCTGCGTCGCCCGATGGTAGATCCCCGAGCCGGCTCGCAGCGTCCCGCTGAGCAGCACCGAGCGCCCTTCGCTCACCGTAGGAACGAGGGGGAAGGGCTTCTTGAACGTCGTGTCTGCCTGCGTGTTGAGCGACGCGAACGTCGCGCGGTACGACCAGGAGTCGTACTTCAGCTCGGCCGGCGGCGCGAAGCCGGGAAGATCGGATACGTAGTTGGCCAGCGCCCAGCGGCCCACGACGGTTTCGAACGGAACGCCAGTCACCGCGGCGACATTCTGCGCCCCGGTGTTGGCGGTCTGCAGCAGCCGCCTGGTTAACGCGTTCCATTGCGCGGTGGTGGTGCCGCCCGAATACCGGTCGACCACGTAGCGCACGAACATCCAGGCGGCGCCCCGCTCGGCCAGCGTACCGATCCCGGCGGTGGGCAGAAGAAAATGCTTGCCGGTGGAATCGAGATACGTATAGGCATTGATGAGATCGCCGCCATAAAACCGGCATTGCGTTGTTCCGATCACACAGGTGGAGACCGGTGCATCGGGCTGCGTCTCGTAACTGCGACCACCCAATTCCTCGGCGTAGTGCGAGAAGCCTTCATTAAGCCAGAGGACCTCGCTGGTTCCGCCATGGACCAGCACGTGCTGGTTGAAGCTGATCATGTGCTGGAATTCGTGGATGAACGTCACCGGCAAGAAGCGCTCAACTTGGTCGACGGTGTGGGAACAGCTCAACTTGCCCGTCGGATCCGCGACAATCGAATAGAACACCTCTCCCTTGTTGGAGCGCGCATCGTTGCGGAATTGCGGGTCCAGATCGAGCCCGAAGAAAAAGCCCGCCACGAAACCGGTTGTCTGGCAGACGCTGGCGCTGACGAGCTGGTTCACGACGTTCGTCATCAGGACGAGCACGACGCTGTTCGTGTCGATGTCCGATTCGCGCCCGAAGGCCGCCGTATCGATGGGATAGAGACGCTGGTTGAAGGTCCTTGCAATGCTATCGAGCTGCGTCGAATCGAGACCGCCGGCGGGGGCAAGTGTGTCGACGTAGATCGCCACTTTGCTCTGCACCGCGCGCACCCGCGCGATGACCCGAGTGAACACCGAGCAATCGAGTCTGGCGCACACCATGAACGCGCGCTGGTCGTTCAGTGCCGGAGGACCGGCTTGAACGGCCGGCCCTCTGGGGGGAGGAGCAGCCTTCGCCATAGCATCGTGATTGGGAGCGAAACCCCAGGAACGCCGCTCCTCGCCGAGGCGCAAGAAGTCGTGGAACTGCAGGGCCGGAGACGACGTGGGTTCGCCAATACCTGGCGAAGGTTTCGGTGCCGGAAGAATCGTGTCGCCACCCAGCCGGAACGACCCCGATGTCCCGGGAACCCCGGTCGCGAATTGCGGCACCACGAGGTACTCGAGGGTCGCGGGCGTTCCGTTGGCCGGAAAGACCGTGCACCCGGAGTCGAGCGCCGGATCGATCGACCGGTAGGCCGCGACGGCCAACACCACGGAGTCCCCTTTCGCTGTACAAGGACGCAGGTGCGGCTCCGTACCGCTGCTACATGCCGCTATTCCCGCTGCCAACAGCCACAGCGGTTTCCGGGACATGCGGTTCATTCCTCTCCCTTTCCGTTACCGCACCGGTGCGCCGCAGAGCCCATTGGAAGCAGAGCGGCCCGGCGATCTGGTGCACACCGACCATGGCGACGAGCAGTGCCTGGAGCGACACGTTCGACTCGGGAAATGCGCGCCGCAGCAGCGCGGCGAGCGTGATGGCCAGCCCTCCTTGCGAGGCCAGGCCCAGCCATCCGTACTGTGCGAAATCTCCTCCCGCCCAGCGAAATCCCCAACGCAAGGCGTTGATTCGTAAGCCGACTAGCAGCAACACCCACGGCCACATGTCGGCCAGCGCGTCGAGTCCAAGGTTGGTCCCGGCGAGCGCAAAAAATACGACATAGATCGGAACCGCGCATCGCTTGAGCTCGCTGCGGAGGCGCTCCCCCTCACGAGCATCGACGTTGCGCACGGTAACGCCGGCCGCGAGCGCAACGAGAACGGAATCGAGGTGAGCCAGCTGGACCGCCTGTGACACGATGAAAGCGGCGATCAACAACGCCCATTCCACATATCGCTCGCGCAGCACGTGGAGATATTGCGCCGCGGCGAGTCCCAATGCGGCGCCGCCGGCGAGCGAGCCGAACAGCAGGAGCAAACCGCGACCGGCGATTCCTGGTATGACCGCCCCGCCACTCGCGAGCGGCTGCGCGATGGCGAGGACGACGATCAACAGCAGCACGCCGGCGACGGCCTGCACGATCGTGAGATCCACCATCGTACTGGCAAGCGATCCCTCCGCGCCGACATCGGTGACGAGCGCGAAGGTCGTCGTGGGCGATACCATCGCCGCCATGGCTCCGAAGACGAGCGCGAGCGCGATGGCGTCGCGGAACGGCTGGTGGGCGGTCAGTGGGAACCACGGACTGACGGTGAGGACGACGAGCGCGACGACGGCGAACGGAATCGCCATTGCACCCGTCATCATTCGCAGCATCGTGACGCGGCGTTCCCCGCGCAGCGCGAGGGAGCGGACGTCGAGCTCGCAGCCGGCAGCCAACGCGATGAGCGACAACGCTCCAGTCGCAATCGGGCTGAGCGCCTGCACCTCGTCGGAGCGAATCAGCCCGAGCCAACCGGATCCGACCAGGAAACCGACGACGAGATAACCGACAATGCGTGGCACCCGCAGCCGGCTCCGCTGCGCGATCCCGCCGCCCAAATACGCGGCGAATAGCAGGAACCCGAGTGACAGCGTCGCGCGCGCTTCCACGGGAGCGAGGCCGCCCGCACGCGTGAACCGCTGGAGTACCGCCATGATGACGAACGTGAATGCAAGCAGCAGCCATTGCATGAGCGCCGAAAATACGGCATCTTCAGCGGCGGAACCATGCCGTTCGTTCACCTCCACACGCATAGCGAGTACTCTCTCCTCGACGGCGCGAACCGTATCCCCGACCTGCTCGACCGGGTGCAGGCGTTGGGGATGGATTCGTTGGCGATTACCGACCACGGCAATCTGCACGGCGCCTGGTCGTTCTACGCCGAAGCGAAGGCGCGCAACATCCGGCCGATTTTGGGCTTCGAGGCCTACCTCGCGTTCGGCAGCCGCCTCAGCCGCGAGAAGCCCGGCGCCGACACGCCACTCGGTTCCCCCTACTCCCATCTGGTGCTGCTCGCCAGGAACCGCATCGGCTATCAGAACCTGATCAAGCTGTCGTCGATCGGATTCCTCGAGGGCTATTACCGCCGGCCGCGCATCGATAAGGAAGTGTTGGAGCGCCATCGCGAGGGGATCGTCGCGCTGGCCGCGTGTCTCTCGGGTGAAATCGCGCTGTATCTCCGGCAGGGCAACTACGCAGCGGCCAAGACGAGCGCGGCGTGGTTCGCGCGGACACTCGGCCCCGACGGCTTCTGGCTCGAGGTCCAGAATCACGGCCTTCCCGAGGAGAAGATCGTCACTGAAGGGATGTTCCGCCTCGCCGCGGAGCTGGGGCTGCCGGTCGCCGCGACCAACGACGCGCACTACTTAAAGAAGGAAGACGCCGAAGCGCACGATGTGCTGCTCGCGATCGGCACCGGGAAAGATCTCGATGACCCCAAGCGGTTCCGCTTCTTCGGCCAGGAGAGCTACGTCAAATCGGAGGCCGAGATGCGCGAGTTGTTCGGCAATCGGTCCGATGTCCTGGCGGAGACCGCGCGGATCGCGGAGCTGTGCGAGTTCGATTTCGAAAAGCGCTACTTCCTGCCGCAGTATCCGCGTCCCGCGGAGTTCGCGACCGATCAGGATCTGCTCGTCCACCTGGCGCGCCAGGGCGCGGTGGAGCGCTACGGCGACCCCCTGCCTGCCGCGGTCGAGCAGCGGCTCGCGTATGAGCTCGACGTCATCACGCGCACCGGGTACGCCGGCTATTTCCTGATCGTCTACGATCTCGTCAAGGCGGCTCGCGACCGCGGCATTCCGGTCGGCCCGGGACGCGGCTCCGCCGCGGGCTCGCTGATCGCATACGCGCTGCGCATTACTACCGTCGATCCGCTCAAGTTCGACTTGCTGTTCGAGCGGTTCCTCAATCCCGAACGCATCTCGATGCCCGACATCGATCTCGATTTCTGCTTCGAGCGGCGGGGTGAGGTGCTCGAGTACGCGCGCGAGCGCTACGGACGGGAGTCCGTGGGCCAGATCATC
>WNFE01004848.1_pt1 | contig 11973 bp, 9 predicted proteins | sample 5400451 | NCBI WGS metagenome assembly WNFE01 (sample SAMN13153344, study PRJNA577476) | soil metagenome | isolation source: 200 cm saprolite under Douglas fir tree site 2 hole 2 | place: USA:California | collected 2015-04-18
CGAACAATGGGCGGCCGAAACCCACGAACACGACCGCGAACAGCACCGCCATGACGGCGGCGATGGCGAGCGCGTGCGCGGCGGCATCTTCCGCCCGGTCGCGATCGCCCGAGCCCAGCGCGCGGGCCACCGCCGAGGAGACGCCGCCGCCCATGGCGCCGGCCGACATCATTTGCAGCGTGGTCTGCGCCGGGAAGACGAGGGCCAGGGCGGCGAGCTCTGCCGTGCCCAGCCGGCCGACGAACCAGCCGTCGGCGACCAGCACCAGGCTCTGCACCGAGACATTGACGACGTTGGGTGCGGCGAGCGCCAGGATGGTCGGCACCAGCGGTCCCGACAGCATTGCCCGGCGGCGATCATCGGGAGCCATTGCGGCTAGGTAAGCACCTGCGGCAAGGGCGACGCGCGAGCTTATCTCATGAGGCCATCAGGAGGCTGCCCCTCAAAAAGTATTTCTGAGAAAAAACTAGCATATTACTTAAGATCGTGCTATATCTTCTTCCCGTTGGAAGGAAGGACCTCCATGCATACCTCGACTGCTCGAACTGAAAACAACCGGCGGAAACGCCGGAAACCTGACAATCCTGCGCCGGCCGCCTCGTCGCGCCTCAGAAAGGGTAGCGGAAAGTGCGGAAACCCCCTCCGATGCCGATTCTACCGATGTTTCTGCGGGGCTGTCCCCGGCAGTCTGCGACTAGCGGAAAGTGCGGAAACCCCACCACCTCATCGATCTTGCGTCGCTCCCACCGTGTCCTGATTGGCATAGCGCTTGCGGAAATTGCGGAAATTCCCTGACCGTGATCGCCCGGCCGGTCTGAAGGGCCGCCTTGAGTCACGCCTGTCAGGCGCCGGTCCATGCCCGCCGCGTCGTCGAGAAGGCGAGCAGCAGCGCGAAGGCGACGATGCCGGTGGCGACGCTGGCATAAAGGCCCGAGACGCCCCAGCCGAACTGGTCGAGAGCCAGCAGGCTGCCGCCAACGGCGATGGCGATGCGCGCGACGTTGGCGACCACCGGCCACACCATCTCGCCGGTGCCCTGCGAGGCGAAGTAGAGCGCCATCGCCAGGCCGAACAAGCCGTAGACCGGGCCGACGATGCTGAGATAGTGGCGGCCCGAAGCGAGCACGCGCGCGTCCGACGCGAACAGGCCGAGCCACAGGTCGGGCCAGATCGCCACGACGATGCCGATCAGGCCGGCGAGGCCGCCCGCCATCAGGGCGCCGCTCCACGCCACGCGCTGGGCGCGCCGGTACTGTCGCGCGCCGATGTTGGTGCCGACCAGGGCGGTGAGCGCCGCGCCGATGCCGAAGGTGATGGGGATCAGCATGAATTCCAGCCGGCTGCCGATGCCGTAGCCGGCGATGGCGGCGTCGCCCTCGCGGCCGATCAGGCCGGTGACGGCCAGTACCGTGCCGTTGGTCAGCAGGACGACCAGGCAGGCGATCAGGCCGACTTTCAGGATGTCGCGGAACGAGGCCCAGCGGAAACCGTCCGTCGGCCAGCTGAGCCGCAGGGCCGCGTTGCGTCCCAAGAGCCGCGACGACATCCAGAGCGCCGCCAAGGCGAAGCAGATCACCGACGAGGCGGCCGGGCCGCGGATGCCGAGCGCGGGCAGGCCGAACCAGCCCAGGGTGAGCGCGCCGGTGAGCGGGATTTGCAAGGCGGCGGTGGCGACCAGCGCATAGCCGGGAGTCTTCATGTCGCCGGTGCCGCGCAGCACCGAGGCCATCGAGTTGGCGATCCAGTGGGCGAAGCAGCCGAAGAAGAGAATCCTGGCGAAGGCCTCGGCGCGGTCGAGGGCGGCGCCGCTGCCGCCCAGCGCGCCGTAGATCTGCCGGCCGAAGCCCACGAACGCGACCGCGAACAGGATGGCCATGCCGAGCGCGATGACCATCGCATGAGCGGCCACGGCCTCGGCCGCCGCGCGATTGCCCGAACCCAGCGCACGCGCCACCGAGGAGGAAATGCCGAGACGCTGACCAGGCTCTGCAGCGCCACGTTCAAGACGTTGGGTGCGGCGAGCGCCAGGATGGTGGGCACGATCGGCCCGGCCAGCATGATGTTCCGGCGTTCGGCGGGACTCATGCAGGATTAGGTAGCACGCGCCCTGCAAACGACGCGCGAGCTTATCTCATGAGGTCATCACTCTACTGTCGTATTCCTGTCATCCTGAGCGCAGCGAAGGATCTCATGCCGATGGCAAGCGGCGATGAGGTCCTTCGCTTCGCTTCAGCGCGGGGGTTACCCCGCGCGCGACGACAATCACTCCGCCGCCAACGGTGTCGGCTGCAGCCACATGTCGAGATCGCTGAGCGCCCGCGCCGCCAGCGCCTGCTTGCGCTCCTTGCCGCGCAAAGTGCCGTCGAGCGGCGGGAACAGGCCGAAATTGACGTTCATCGGCTGGAAGGTGTTGGCATCGGCGCCGCCGGTGATGTGGCGCAGCAGCGCGCCCATCGCCGTGGTCGATGGCGGCGCGGCCGGCGAGAAACCCCGCCGTTCTGCGGCGGCAAAGCGACCCGTCAGGAGACCGATGGCGGCACTTTCGACATAGCCTTCGCAGCCGGTGATCTGGCCGGCGAAGCGCAGGCGCGGCATCGCTCTCAGGCGCAGCGTGCCGTCGAGCAGGCGCGGGCTGTTGAGGAAGGTGTTGCGATGGAGCCCGCCCAGGCGCGCGAACTCCGCGTTCTGCAGGCCGGGGATGGTGCGGAAGAGGCGCGTTTGCTCGCCGTGCCTGAGCTTGGTCTGGAAGCCCACGATGTTCCACAAGGTGCCGAGCGCGTTGTCCTGGCGGAGCTGCACCACCGCCCACGGACGCCGTCCGGTGCGCGGATCGCGCAGCCCAACCGGCTTCATCGGACCGAACCGCAGGGTCTGCGGTCCGCTGGCCGCGATCACCTCGATCGGCTGGCAGCCGCTGAAGTAGGGCGTGTTGTGCTCCCACTGCTTGAACTCGGTCTTGTCGCCGGCCAGCAGCGCCGCGACGAAGGCGTCGTACTGCTCTTTGTCGAGCGGGCAGTTGAGATAGTCCGCGCCGTCGCCGGCCGGCCCGCCCTTGTCGTAGCGCGACTGCTTCCAGGCGATCGAAAGATCGATGCTCTCGTAGTGCACGATCGGCGCGATGGCGTCGAAGAAGGCAAGCGAGTCCTCGCCGGTCAGCTTGGCGATCGCCGCGGCCAGGTCGGGCGAGGTGAGCGGACCGGTGGCCACGATCACGCTGTCCCACGCCTCGGATGGCAAGCCCGCGACTTCCTCGCGCCGCAGCTCGACCAGCGGATGGCCGAGCAACGCCTGCTGAACGGCCGCCGAGAAGCCGTGGCGGTCGACGGCAAGCGCGCCGCCCGCCGGCAGCTTGTGGGCGTCGGCCGCGCGCATGATCAGCGAGCTCGCGCGCCGCATCTCCTCGTGCAGCAGGCCGACGGCGTTGTTGTTGGCATCGTCGGTGCGGAAGGAGTTGGAACACACCAGCTCGGCCAAGGCGTCGGTCAGGTGCGCCTCGGTGCCGCGCACCGGGCGCATCTCGTGCAGCACCACCGGCACGCCGGCCTGCGCGATCTGCCACGCCGCCTCCGAGCCCGCGAGGCCACCGCCGACGATGTGTACCGCCTTGTCGCTTGACGTCATCCCACCCGACCATGCTCTTGTGACGGTTCGATAGTCTTAGATGGGGGTAAAGCTCATGGCCATCAAGTTCCACAATCCCACGTCCGTCTCGGTGGCGGGCAAGTACAGCCTGGGCGCCGAGGTGCCGCCAAACGCCAGGCTGTTCTACGTCTCGGGCCAGGTCGGCGTCGATTCGCGCGGCAAGCTGCAGGCCGGCATCGACAAGCAGGTCGAGCAGGTGTGGAAGAACATCGCCCAGGTGCTGAAGAGCGCCGGCATGGGCTATCGCGACGTCGTCAAGGTCAACGTCTTCCTGACCGACAGCCGCTTCATCGGGCCCTATCGCACGATACGCGATCGCTTTTTCAGCGAGCCACCCTATCCAGCGTCGACCCTGCTCGTGGTGGCGGGCCTGGCCGATCCCGGCATGCTGGTCGAAGTCGAGGTGGTGGCGGCCAAGTGATCTCCGAAGGAGGAAACGCCATGCAAAGGATTGCCTGCTGGGCCGCCGCGTTCGTTGCCATCGCTGGTGTCGCTCACGCGGCGGATGAGTTGGTGCCGCCGCCGCAAGGCGCGCCCCTGCTTCTCGAGGTCGCTGCAGACGGCGTCCAGGTCTATGTCTGCGAGGCGAAGGACCAGGCCTTCACGTGGACCTTCAAGGCGCCGGAGGCCAATCTGTTCGACAAGCAGGGCCTGCAGGTCGGCACCCATTTCGCCGGGCCGACCTGGAAGATCGGCGACGGAGCCGTCATCGGTGAAGTCGCTGCGAGAGCCGATGCGCCGGCCGGCGGCGCGATCCCATGGCTGCTGCTGCGCGCCAAGCGCAATGAGGGATCGGGAGTCTTGTCGACCGTGGCCTTCATCCGTCGGGTGGATACCAAGGGCGGTATCGCGCCGGCATCGGGCTGCGATGCCGCTCACAGCGGCGCACAGGCTCGCGTCCGCTATTACGCGGCCTACCAGTTCTTTGGCGCCGCGAAGTAGCAATGACGGACCGCCTCAAAGTCGCGCTGGCCCAGCTCAACCCCAAGGTCGGCGACGTCGACGGCAACCTCGCCAAGGTGCGGGCGGCGCGCGCTGAAGCGAAGAACCAGGGCGCCGAGCTGGTATTGACCTCGGAGCTGGTGCTGGCCGGCTATCCGCCCGACGACCTGGTGCTGAAGCCCGCCTTCCAGAGGCGTTGCCAGGAGGCGGTCGAGGCGCTGCGTGCAGACACCCAGGACGGCGGGCCGGCGCTTTTCGTCGGCGCGCCGTGGCGCGAGGACGACAAGCTCCACAATGCCGTCATCTGCCTCGACAAGGGCGAGATCATCGGCAAGCGCTACAAGGTCGACCTGCCGAATTACGGCTGGGCCGACGACAAGCGCTGGTTCGCCCCCGGTCCGATGCCCGGACCGCTGGTCTTCAACGGCGTGCGCATCGGCGTGCCGATCTGCGAGGACGTGTGGACGGCCGATGTCGTGGAATGCATCACCGAGACCGGCGGCGAGATCCTGCTGGTGCCCAACGGCTCGCCCTACGAAGTCGGCAAGACCGATGTGCGCGTGCAGCTCGGCGTGAGCCGCGTGGTCGAGAGCGGCCTGCCCTTCGTCTACCTCAACCAGGTGGGCGGCCAGGACGAGCTGGTGTTCGACGGCGGCTCGTTCGCGCTGGGGGCCGACCGCGCGCTCAAGGTCAAGCTCGCCTCGTTCCGCGAGCAGGTGGCGACGGTCGAGTTCCGCCGCGGATCGGATGGCTGGGAATGCCAGCCGGGCCCGATCGCGCCGGAGCTGAGCGACATCGAATCGATCTACCAGGCGATGATGCTGGGCCTGCGCGACTATGTGAACAAGACGGGCTTCCCGTCGGTGGTGATCGGCCTGTCGGGCGGCGTCGATTCGGCGCTGACGGCGGCGGTGGCGGCCGATGCGCTGGGGCCTGGGCGCGTGCAGACGCTGATGATGCCGTCGCCCTATACCAGTGCGCATTCGCTGGAGGATGCCAAGGCCTGCGCCGACGCGATCGGCGTGCGCTACGACATCGTCAGCATCGAGCCCGCGATGGAAGCCTTTCGCGCCATGACCCTGCCGCTGTTCGGCAACCGGAAGGAAGACGTCACCGAGGAGAACATCCAGAGCCGCGCCCGCGGCGTCGTGCTGATGGCCGTATCGAACAAGCTCGGCGGCATGGTGGTGACGACGGGCAACAAGTCGGAGATGGCGGTAGGATACGCCACGCTCTATGGCGACATGGCCGGCGGCTACAACGTGCTGAAGGACGTCTACAAGACCACGGTGTTCGAGCTCTGCCGCTGGCGCAACGCGCACCTGCCGGAGGGCGCGCTGGGACGCAAGGGCAAGCTGATCCCCGCGCGCATCATCGCCAAGCCGCCCTCGGCCGAGCTGCGGCCCGACCAGAAGGACGAGGATTCGCTGCCGCCCTATCCGGTGCTCGACGCCATCCTGAAGGGGCTGATCGAGCGCGACCTCGGCGCCGAGGAGCTGGCGGCCGAGGGTCACGATCTCGCGACCGTCAACCGCGTGTGGCGCCTGCTCGAAAGCGCCGAGTACAAGCGCCGCCAGGCGCCGCCCGGGGTGAAGATTACCTCGCGCCTGATCAGCAAGGAGCGGCGTTATCCGATCGTGAACGGCTTTCGTGGGTAATTGTCATCCTGACCGAAGCGAAGGATCTCATGCCGCTTCAACAAGCGTGCCGATGGAGATGGCGATGAGATCCTTCGCTACGCTCAGGATGACGGAGGGAACGCCATGCTGATCGCCCAGATCTCCGACATGCACGTCAAGGCGGAGGGCAAGCTGCTCTACCGCCGCATCGACACGGCCGGCTTCCTGGAGCGGGCGGTGGCGCATGTGAATGCGCTCGATCCGCGACCCGACATCGTGCTCGCCACCGGCGACCTGGTCGATGGCGGCAAATCAGAGGAATACGCCCATCTCCGGCGGCTGCTGGCGCCGCTCGCCATGCCGGTCCATTTGATTCCCGGCAACCATGACGCGCGCGATGCGTTACGCGAGGCCTTCCCCGACCACGCCTATCTGCCGCCGACCGGCTTCCTGCAATACACGATCGAAAATCTGCCGGTGCGCCTGATCGCGCTCGATACCCTGGTGCCCGGCAAGCCGCACGGCGAGCTCTGCGCCGAACGGCTCGACTGGCTGGAGGCGCGGTTGGACGAAAGCGACCGGCCGACCGTCCTCTTCATGCATCACCCGCCGTTCGACTGCGGCATCGCCGCGTTCGACAATTCGCGACTGAGCCAGGGCGACGCGCGGCTGGCGGAGCTCGTTCGCCGTCACGACAACGTCGAGCGCCTGATGTGCGGCCATGTCCATCGGCCCATTCAAATGCGATGGGCCGGCGCCATGGCGTCGATTGCGCCCAGCACGGCCCATCAGGCGACGCTCGACCTGCACGACGGCGCAACGCTGTCGATGATGATGGAACCGCCGGGCCTCGCGCTGCATCTGTGGCGCCCCGGCACCGGCCTGATCACGCATGTGAGCTACATCGGAACCTTCGACGGTCCGCAGCCGTTTCGCACCCTGTCATGAGCGTCGCGCAATCCCGCCTCGGCGAACGGCTTAGTCTCGAGACACTGTTCAAGAAGCTGGGGCCGGGCGTGATCACCGGCGCGGCCGACGACGATCCAAGCGGCATCGCCACCTATTCGCAGGCCGGCGCGCAGGCTGGCTTCAACCTCTTGTGGACCGTGGTGCTGACCTGGCCGCTGATGGTGGCGGTTCAGTCCATCAGCGCGCGTATCGGCAGGGTCACCGGCCGGGGACTCGCCGGCAACTTCGCGCTGGTGTTCCCGCCCAGCGTCGTGACCACACTGGTGCTGCTGCTGTTCATCGCCAACACCATCAATCTCGGCGCCGACCTCGCCGCCATGGGCGCCGCGGTACGGCTGATGTTGGGCTGGGGCAGCCCGCACGTCTACACGTTTGGCTTCGCGCTCTTCTCGCTGCTGGCGGTCGTATTCATTCCCTACCACCGCTATGTCGGCCTGCTGAAGTGGTTCACCTTCTCGCTGCTGGCCTATGTCGGCGTGGTGTTCACGGTGAAGATCGATTGGCAGGCGGTGGCGGTAGGGGCGCTGGTGCCGAAGTTCGAGCTTTCCGGAGAGGCGCTCACCCTGGTCGTGGCGATATTCGGCACCACCATCAGCCCCTATCTCTTCTTCTGGCAGTGCTCGCAGGAAGTCGAGGACGAGGAGGCCGACCCCGAGGCCGGTCCGCTGATCGATCGACCGGAGCAGGCGGATCACGAGCTCAATCGCATCGGCTGGGAAACCTGGGCCGGCATGGCGATCTCCAACCTGATCGCCTTCTTCATCATCCTGACGACGGCGGTGACCCTGCACGCGGCGGGCAAGACCGACATCCAGTCGGCCGAGCAGGCCGCCGAAGCGCTACGGCCGATCGCGGGCGACGCGGCGTTCGTGCTGTTCAGCCTCGGCCTGATCGGCACCGGGCTGCTGGCCGTTCCGGTTCTCGCGGGCTCCGTGGCCTATGCGGTGGGCGAGGCGCGCGGCTGGCGCACCGGGCTGGAGCGGCCGCTGAACGAGGCGCGGCCGTTCTACCTCGTGATCGCGCTCGCCATCGTCGTCGGCATCGCCGTCGACTTCATGGGGCTAGACCCGATCAAGGCGCTGGTGTGGAGCGCGGTGGTGAACGGCGTCATCGTCGTGCCGATCATGGCGGCGATGATGGTCGTGGCCAGCCGGCGCAAGCTGATGGGCGAGTTCGTCGCCGCGCGCTGGCAACGCGTGCTGGGCTGGGCGGCGACGGCCATCATGGCGGCTGCCGCCATCGCGATGTTCTTCCTCATGTGAGGCTCCGGCGCTAGTCTTCCGCCGATCGCAGGGGGACCCGTCATGACGCGCATTCGTTTGGGGCGGCGCGGCTTCATCCTGGCCGGCAGCTTGGCCGCGTCGACGCACGGCGTTTCGGCCCAGCCGGCGCCGTCGCTGATCCCGCGCCGGCTGCTGTTCGCCGGGCCCGAGCGCGCGCGCGTCACCATCAGCCCCGACGGCAAGCTCATCGCCTTCCTGGGCCCGGTCGATGGCGTGCTGAACGTCTGGCTGGCGCCGGTCGGCGACCCGGCGGCGGCGCGGCCGCTGACGCGCATCACCGACCGCGATGTCCAGTACCAGCTGTGGTGGCCGCACGACAATCGCCACGTCGTGTTCTTCCGCGAGCAGGGCGGTGACGAGAACTGGCAGGCCCACCGCGTCGACATCGCGACCGGCGAGATCCGCGCGCTGACGCCGGGACCCGGCGTCAAGTCCTACGTCCAGCAGGTGTCGGCGCATTTTCCGGGCGAGATGCTGATCGCCCACAATCAGCGCGACAAGCGCTACTCCGACATCTATCGCATCAACGTCGCGACCGGCGAGAGCACGCTGCTGCAGCGCAATGACGCCTTCGCCTGGATGTTCAGCGACCCACAGTTCCGCGTGCCTTGGGGCGTGCGCTACCGCCCCGACGGCGGCTTCGACATGGTCAAGGTGGGCGGCGAAGACGCCGGCTCGTTGTTCAGGCGCATCAAGGCAGCCGACACCTTCACCACCCAGCCGATCGAAATATCCGACGACGGCCGCACGCTCTATTGGCGCGATTCGAAGGACCGCGACCGCGCTGCCATCGTGGCGCAGGACCTCGAGAGCGGCCGGCTGAGCGTCATGGCAGAGGACGCCGAGGCCGATTTCGCCGAGCCCTTGCTCGATCCGGTGAGCCGCGTGCCGATCGCCGCGCCGGTCGTCTACACCAAGCGGCGCTGGCAGACGCTCGATCCCGCGGCGAGCGGCGACCTCGAGCGGATGGTCACGTCGGGTGAGGGCGAGCTCGCCTGGTTCGGCACGTCGAACGATCGCGGCAACTGGATCGGCTATGTCGAGCCCGCCGGCGCGCCCGGACGTTACATCCACTACGAACGCTCAAGCGGACGCGTGCGCCGGCTGTTCTCGAGCCGGCCGGCGCTCGAGAGCGCGCCTTTGGTGCCGCTGCGGCCGCTCGTCGTGAGCGCGCGCGACGGGCTAAAACTCGTCTGCTACCTGTCGCAGCCGCGCGAGGCGGCGGCCGGCCGACCGGGGCCGATGGTGCTGCTGGTCCATGGCGGGCCGTGGGGTCGCGACTTCCCCGACTTCAACACAACGCATCAATGGCTCGCCAATCGCGGCTATAGCGTGCTCAGCGTCAATTTCCGCGGCTCGACCGGCTTCGGCAAGTCGTTCGTCAATGCCGCCGACCGCGAATGGGCGGGCAAGATGCATGACGACCTTATAGACGCCGTCGACTGGGCGATCGCCCAGCGCATCGCCGATCCGGCGCGGGTCGCCATCTACGGTGCGAGCTACGGCGGCTACTCGGCGCTGGTCGGCGCCACCTTCACGCCGCAGAAATTCGTCTGTGCCGTCGATCTGTTCGGCATCTCCAACCTGGTGACATTCGTCAATGCCATCCCACCCTATTGGCGGAGCTGGGAGTCGATATGGAAGGTGCGCATGGGCGATCATACGACCGAGGAGGGCCGCAGGTTCCTGGCCAGCCGCTCGCCGCTCACCTTTGTCGATCGCATCGTGCGGCCCTTGCTGATCGGCCAGGGCGCCAACGACGTGCGCGTGACGGTGGCCGAATCGGATCAGATCGTAGCCGAGATGCAGCGTCGCAACATACCGGTGACCTATGTCCACTACAGCGACGAGGGCCACGGTTTCCGCCGCGTCGAGAACCGCCGCTCCTTCACCGCCGTGGTCGAGGCCTTCCTCGCCCAGCATCTCGGCGGCAGCTGCGAGCCGGTCGGCGAGGACTTCGCCGGCTCGAGCATCGAATTTCGCGCCGGCCGCAACCTGATCCCGAGCCTGGGTTAGGCGCTAATCCTTCACCGCCGGCAGCACGACCCTGTTGAAGATGCCGGCGGGGATGACGCCCTGCAGCGGCCCGCTGTAATGGCCGGCGTTTATCATGACCACGAGGTCGAGCGCCGGCACGACGTACAAGCGTTGGCCGCCCAAGCCGACGCCGGCCGCCCAGACGAGCTCGCCGCCGTTGCGGAAGGAGCGGCCGAGCCACCATTGATAGCCGTAGAAGAACAGTCCCTCGCCGTTGATGCGCGGCTTGATCGACTCCGCCGCCCAGCCCGCCGGCACGACCTGCTGGCCGTTCCACTGGCCGTCGGTCAGCAAGAGGCGGCCGAGCTTGGCGGCATCGCGCGGTCTCAATCGCAGGCTGCCGAAGGCGCCGAGCTTGCGGCTGACTCCGGCGTCGAGCCATTCGAAGTCGGGCGCGTCGATCGGCACAAAGAGTTTTTCGCGGGCATAGTCGCGCAAGCTGCGGCCGGTGGATCGCACCAGCGTCTCGCCGAGCAGCGATGTCCCGCCGCCCGAATAGGCGTAGACCGTGCCCGCTGGATGGGCGACCGGCTGTGAGAGGATGTAGCGGAAGGGATCGGCCGCGAGGATCATCCCTGCCTCGCTGTTGCGCGGATCATTCCACGGCCGGTTCTCGTCCCAAGCCAGTCCGGCCGACATGGTGAGCAGGTGGCGGAAGGTGATGCGCGCCTTCTCCGGCGTGCGTAAGTCGGCGTAGTCGGGAAAGGCGTCGAACACCGGGGAATCGAGCGCGGGGAATTTGCCTTCGCTGAGCGCGATGCCGACAAGCAGCGACGTCACGCTCTTGGAGATCGAGCGAAGGGCGTGCTTGCCCTCGGGGCCGTAGGTTACGCGGCCGAGCTTGTCGCCCCAACGCTCGTCCTCGCCGCTGAAATAGCGCTCCATCGCGAGTTTGCCGTTGCGCACCACTACGACGGCGTGGATGTTGGCGTCGGGCCACTGGGCGACGAAGGAATCGAGCTCGCACAGCCTGGCGGCATCGAGCCCGACCTCGGCTTGCGCGGCGAGGGTCCAACCGTCGTTGAGCGCGACTGGAGCGCCGCAGACTTTCGGCTCTTCGGCGAGCACCGAAACCGGCGAAGCGACGAGCGCCAGCAGAGCCATGAACAGTCTTATCATCCAGACTTAGCTTACGTCGTGCGCGGCGGCCGGCAAGGGCGTGTTAGCGTTCGCGCATGAGGCTCTATTCCGGACCGCTCAGCATGTTCGGCGCCAAGGCCGAGATTGCAGCCCATGAGAAGGGGCTCGCGTTCGAGCTGATCATGGTGCCGTTCGAGATGAAGACGCTCTACCAGCCCAAGCATCCCGAGGTGCTGCGCATCAATCCCAAGCGCCAAGTGCCGGTTTTGATCGACGGCGATCTGGAAATCTTCGATTCGACTCAGATCTTCGAGTATTTCGAGACCATCAAGCCCGAGCCGGCGCTGTGGCCGGCCGATGCCAAGGCGCGCGCCCGCGCTCGGCTGCTCGAGCACAAGTCC
>WNFE01003311.1_pt1 | contig 11968 bp, 8 predicted proteins | sample 5400451 | NCBI WGS metagenome assembly WNFE01 (sample SAMN13153344, study PRJNA577476) | soil metagenome | isolation source: 200 cm saprolite under Douglas fir tree site 2 hole 2 | place: USA:California | collected 2015-04-18
AGAAGGACGCCGCGACGCTCAAGACTTTGCAGGCCGGCTGCCATCCCAAGGAGGTCATCGCGACGTTGGCCGAGGGTCTGCTCGCCCACTACGCGGGCACTCCGCTCATCGATCCCTACGATGTTTACCAGCACCTGATGGATTACTGGGCCGAGAAGATGCAGGACGACTGCTACCTGATCGCCGCCGACGGCTGGAAGGTGGAGACCACCCGCATCATCGAGAAGGACAAGAAGGGCAAGGAGAAGGACAAGGGCTGGACCTGCGATCTCATTCCCAAGCCTCTCATCGTCGCCCGCTACTTCGCCAAAGAGCAGGCGGCCATCGACCAACTCGCCACTGAGCTGGAGGTCGTCACCGCCCGCCTCACCGAGATCGAGGAAGAACACGGCGGCGAGGATGGAGCCTTCGCCGACCTCGACAACGTGAACAAGGCCAACGTAGCCGCCCGGCTGAAGGAGATCGAAGGCGATCCGAACGGGACGGATCACACCACCATGCTCCACGACTGGCTGAAGCTGAACAGCGAAGAGACCGATCTCAGGAAACGCCTGAAGGATGCCGAAGAAGCGCTTGACGCCCATGCCCATGCCCGGTATCCCAAGCTCACCGCGTCTGAGATCGGGGCGCTGGTGGTGGACGACAAGTGGCTCGCCGCGCTCGACGCTGCCATCCACGGCGAGATGGATCGTGTGAGTCAGCAACTGACCCGCCGGGTGAGGGAATTGGCCGACCGCTACGCGACTCCGCTACCGAGAATGGCGAGCCGGGCGGCAGAACTGGAAGCCAGGGTGAACCGCCATCTGCAAGGCATGGGGTTCTCTTGGAAGTGAAGGCCGGCTATAAGAAGACCGACGTCGGCGTGATTCCGGAAGACTGGCTCACGTCGCAGCTACAGCAAATCGCCGATGATGATTCCCCGATCTGCTACGGGATCGTCCAGATCGGTCGCTCGACACCGAATGGGATTCCCGTGCTGGCGATCAAAAACCTCAACCTCGATTATTTCAGCAACATTCATCGGGCGTCGACCGAAGTGGAGCGGCCCTACGTACGCAGCAGAATTCGGCCAGATGATGTTCTGGTTTCGGTAAAGGGTACGACGGGCCGTATAGGAATCGTCCCAAGTCATTTCCGAGGCAATATCAGTCGAGACCTCGCACGTGTTCGTCCCTGTGCAGATGTTGCGCCGCACTTTATTTACCAGATACTGCAATCTGAGCTTGCCCAACGCAGGCTAGCGATTGCGGCAGTCGGAACCACACGCATGGAGTTGTCGATTGCCGTCCTGAAACAGGTTTGTGTCCCACTCCCGCGCACTAAAGCTGAGCAAGAGGCAATCGCGAACGTGTTGAGCGATGCAGATGCCCTCATCGCATCTGTGACGCAACTCATCGCCAAGAAGAACCAGATCAAAGAGGGTGCGACGCAGGTCTTGCTCGCTGGCAAGAAGCGGCTCCCCGGCTTCGAAACAATGCCGGGCTACAAGATGACCGAGTTGGGCGAGATCCCGCAGGATTGGGAGGTTATGCCTTTCGTCTTGGCCGTAGGGTCGTATATCGACTATCGAGGACGGACACCTCGCAAGCTGGGGCTATCGTGGGGTGGCGGCGACATTCTCGCGCTGTCCGCGAACAATGTTCAGATGGGGCGAATTGACCCTGACAAAGAAGCCTACCTTGGCGGCGACCTGTTGTACCGCAGGTGGATGCTTCAGGGGGACTGTGAGCCCGGCGATATTCTGCTCACCATGGAAGCTCCTCTTGGTAATGTTGCGCAGATCCCCGACTCGAAACGATACATTCTCAGTCAACGCGTGCTGCTCATCAAGCCAAGGGCGTGCCTACATCGTGACTTCATTGCCCACTATATGAGGGGCCGCATCTTCCAGAAACAACTCACTCTTAACTCCACCGGCTCAACCGCCAGGGGCATCCAGCGCCGGAGGTTAGACGACATCACTATCTGTCTCCCGCCCACCAAAGCGGAGCAGGAAGCCATCGCCGGCATCCTTACTGATATGGACGCGGAGATTGCCGCTCTGGAAGTCGAGCTGGCTAAGGCCCGTGGCGTCAAGCAGGGCATGATGCAGGAACTGCTGACCGGGAGGATTCGCCTGGTATGAGCACCGTCGGACAACCAGAGCGCGCCACGCAGAACCGCGTTATCTCCCTTTTCCACGATGAGCTGGGCTACCGCTATCTCGGAGACTGGTCCGACCGCGACGGCAACAGCAACATCGAGGAAGGCCTGCTCTCGGCATGGCTGACCAAGACCGGCTACACACCGGCTCAGATCAGCGTTGGCCTTTACAAGCTCCGCCTCGAAGCGGACAACTACAGTCGCACGCTCTACGGCAACAACCAGGCCGTCTACAACCTACTCCGTTACGGTGTGCCGGTGAAGATCGAGGCGGGCAAGGTCACCGAGACCGTTCACCTCATCAACTGGCACGAGCCGGAGGCGAACGACTTCGCGCTCGCCGAGGAGGTCACGCTTAAGGGAGACCACAACCGCCGGCCCGACATCGTGCTCTACGTGAACGGCATCGCCGTCGGCGTCCTGGAGCTGAAGAACAGCCGCGTCACGATCGGCGACGGGATTCGCCAGTGCCTCTCGAACCAGCAACCGATGTTCCATGCCCCGTTCTTCAGCACGGTCCAGCTCATTCTCGCCGGCAACGACTCCGAGGGGATGCGGTATGGCGCCATCGATACGGAGGAGAAGTACTTCCTGAAGTGGAAGGAGGACGAGAGCGACGACAGCCGCTTCAAGCTGGACAAGTACCTCCTGAAGATGTGCCGCAAGGACCGGCTGATCGAATTGATGCACGACTTCGTGATCTTCGACGGCGGAAGGAAGAAGCTGCCGCGCGCTCACCAGTATTTCGGCGTCAAGGCCGCGCAGGCGCATGCGCGCGACAGGAAGGGCGGAATCATCTGGCACACGCAGGGGAGCGGCAAGAGCATCGTGATGGTGCTGCTCGCCAAGTGGATCCTGGAGAACAACCCCAACGCCCGCGTCGCCATCGTCACGGATCGCGACGAGCTGGACAAGCAGATCGAGCGTGTCTTCACGGAGACGGGCGAACCCATCAAGCGCACCAGCAACGGCCGCGATCTGATGAGTCAGCTCGGCCAGGCCAAGCCGCGCCTGCTCTGCTCGCTGGTGCACAAGTTCGGCCGTAAGGACGTCGACGACTTCGAGGCCTTCATCAAGGGACTCGAGTCTCAGCCCAGCCCGACCGTGGGCGAGGTGTTCGTTTTCGTGGACGAATGCCACCGCAGCCAAAGCGGCAAGCTGCACCGGGTGATGAACGCGATGATGCCCAACGCCGCCTTCATCGGCTTCACTGGCACACCCCTCCTCAAGAAAGACGCGAAGACAAGCCTGGAGGTGTTCGGCGGCTACATCCACACTTACAAGTTCAGCGAGGGAGTCGAGGACGGCGTCGTGCTCGACCTCGTCTACGAAGCGCGGGACATCGACCAGCGGCTCGGCTCCGAAGAGAAGATCGACGCCTGGTTCGAGGCCAAGACGAAGGGACTGAACCACTGGCAGAAGGATGAGCTGAAGAAGCAGTGGGCCACGATGCAGAACGTGCTCAGTTCCAAGTCCCGCATGGGCCGAGTGGTGAGCGACATCGTCTTCGATTTCAGCGTGAAGCCGCGGCTGTCCAGCGAACGCGGCAACGCCATCCTCGTGGCCTCCAGCATCTACGAGGCGTGCAAGTACTTCATGCTGTTCCAGAAGACGCCCTTCAGGGGCCGGTGTGCCGTGGTGACGTCCTACAATCCGCTCGCCAAGGACGTGACGCTGGAGGAGACCGGCGCCCACACCGAGACGGACAAGCAGTTCATCTTCAATACCTACACGGATCTGCTGAAGGACGTCGAAGCCAGGCCGGGGATGAATAAGACCGAGACCTACGAGGACCGGGCCAAGGCGATGTTCACGAAAGAGGCCGCGAACATGAAGCTCCTGGTGGTGGTGGACAAGCTGCTCACCGGCTTCGACGCCCCGCCGTGCACGTACCTCTACATCGACAAGTCCATGCAGGACCACGGCCTGTTCCAGGCGATCTGCCGCACCAACCGGCTCGACGGCGAGGACAAGGACTTCGGCTACATCGTCGACTACAAGGACCTCTTCAAGAAGGTCGAGAACGCGATCGCAGTCTACACCTCGGAGCTCGATCACACCCCGGGGGGAATTGCTCCGGAGGTGCTGCTGAAGGATCGGCTGAAGGAGGGTAGGGAGCGCCTCGACGAAGCCATCGAGGCCCTCACCCTGATCTGCGAGCCGGTCGAGCGGCCACAGGGCGAGCTACAACACATCCGCTACTTCTGCGGAAACACCGAGATCGCGTCCGATCTCAAGGATCGCGAGCCCCGGCGGGCGGCCTTCTATAAGGCGGTGGTCGCGCTCGTGCGAGCCTATGCCAACCTTGCCGACGAACTGGAAGCCGCGGGCTACACCCTTGCTGACGTTGAGCGCATCAAGCGGCAGCTCGACCGCTATCTGAAGCTTCGCGAGATCGTCCGCCTCGCCAGCGGCGAGACTCTCGACGTCAAGGCCTACGAGGCCGACATGCGGCACCTCATCGACACGTACATCGAGGCTGACGAGCCGCGCACGATCTCACCTTTCGGGAACGTGCCGCTCATGGACTTGATCGTGAAGACCGGTATCGCCAATGTCATCGCCACGCGGCTCGGATCATTGAAGGGCAATAAGGACGCTATCGCGGAGACCATCGAGAACAATGTCCGCAGCAGGATCGTAAAGGAGCACCTGAGCGACCCCGCTTTCTACGAGAGGATGTCGGCCGTCCTCGACGAGATCATCGCGACACGGAAGGCCAAGGCTATCGACTACGAGACCTACCTCAAGCGCATCGCGGAACTGGTCAGGCAGGTTGACGCCGGGCAGTCAGGCAAGATGTCCGAGAAGCTAGATACTCCGGGGAAGAGGGCGATCTACAACAATCTGCAGCATGGGATGCGGGACGGCAGCGCCGTCGTGAGCGCTGAGCCTCCCGCTGGAACCGGTTCCGTGGATCGTGCCCTGACCTTGGCGCTCAGGATCGATGAACGGATCAAGCGAGAGCGTCCGGATGACTGGCGAGGCGTTCAGGCTCGCGAGCAGATCATCAAGTCGGTCCTCTATGCCGAGTTGCAGGGGGTGGCCGAAGTGGAGCGGCTCTTCCTCATCATCAAAGCTCAGCGCGAGTACTGATGGTTCACCACCTAACGCTCGGAGGTATCGCCGTCGACGTCGTCATGAAAGACATCAAGAACCTCCACCTCAGCGTCTATCCTCCGACGGGTCGCGTGACGATCGCAGCGCCGACGCGGATGAGCATCGATGCCATTCGCCTTTTCGCCATTTCCAGGCTCGGTTGGATCCGACAGCAGCGGCTCAAGCTCCAAACGCAGGAGCGTGAGACGCGGCGGGAGTATCTCGAACGGGAGAGTCACTACGTCTGGGGCGCGCGCTACCTTCTCCACGTTGTCGAGCGCGATCAGGCGCCGACGGTCGAGCTCAAGCACCGCCGCCTAGTGCTCACGGTGCGCCCGGCAACGGATGGGACAAGGCGAGAAGCGATCGTCGCTCGGTGGTATCGAGACCAGGTGAGAAGTGTGGCGGCGGACCTCGTCGCGAAGTGGGAGCCGATTCTCGAAGTCCCTGTGAGGCTGGTCTATGTCCAGCAGATGAAGACGCGGTGGGGAAGCTGCAACGCGCGTGCACGCGCAATCCGGCTCAATACGGAACTAGCCAAAAAACCGAGGGCGTGCCTCGAGTACATCGTTGTGCATGAGATGGTCCACCTGCTCGAGCCGACGCACGGTGCGCGTTTTGCTCGTTTGATCGACGAAGCGCTTCCGACATGGCGGTTCGGCCGCCAGGAACTGAACCACTTACCCGTTCAACACGTGGATTGGGAATACTGACCCGAGATGTGAATGTGGCTCTGACCCTTTTCGATCCGTGGTAGGCTTCGAGGCGGGCCGGGACCTCTCACCCGTTCGCGATCGATTTGGGCTGTGTTACCGCGGCCACGCATCAGAAGGTTCCCTAAACGCGCGCTCGTCGCGTGCGATATCTGCGTCGTAGCAGGCGAAAGGCAGGATCTGCCGACGGGTGAGCCCGGCCCTCTCCAATGCGACGGTCATTTCCGCCCGTAAGGCTAGCGCTCGACGATGACACCCTTCGTGACGCTTTTTCGCGTCTAAGTTCGCGTGCGGATGTGGCCCGTCTTCTCGGGATCAGCGATACCGACCTAGTTTACCTTCTCTATAGGCGTGGTTCCCGTTATGTCGAGTTCGACGTGCCTAAGCGGAGCGGCGGCGTACGGCGCATTGCTGCACCCGAAGCGTCAATAAAGATCGTTCAGCGGCGCCTAAATCAAGTACTTCAGGCTGTCTTCGTCCCAAAGGCACCGGTTCACGGATTCACACGGCGGCGCAGCATAACCACAAATGCGACTCTCCATCTCCGGAAGCGGCTAGTCCTAAACATCGACCTGCAAGACTTCTTCCCGTCGATTCATTTTGGACGCGTACGCGGAATGTTCGCCGCCGGACCTCACAGTCTGCCTCCAATCGTGGCTCAGGTCTTGGCACAGATCTGCTGTCACAAAAAGGCATTACCTCAGGGTGGCCCGACTTCGCCGATCGTTTCGAACATGGTGTGTGGACCATTGGATACGGCCCTTCGGAACTTGGCGGAAGAGTGTGGTTGCACATACTCGCGCTATGCCGATGACATTACGTTTTCCACCACACGTAGATCGTTTTCCGACAAGATAATCAAGGTATCAGGCTCAAGCGGTGTACGAAGCGTCCGTGTTGGAGAGGAGCTCCGCGCTGTGATCGAATCAGGTTCCTTTGCGATCAACGCTCGAAAGGTCCGGCTGCGAAGCGTCGGGGAGCGGCGAGAGGTGACGGGCCTATTGGTGCATGCGTTTGTAAACGTTCCCAGGGAGTATGTCAGAGAGATCCGTGGGCTGTTGCATGCGTGGGAGAGGTACGGATACAACGCTGCAGAAGAGGAGTTACGCGCACGGCACCATCGGAAGCATCGTCGCCCAGGTTCTCCGCCAGTGACTCTCCTCGCGGTCGCAGCGGGCAAACTCGAGTTCTTGCGGATGGTCAAGGGCTCCAGCGACCCCGTATACACGCGATTGTGGAACCGGTTTGCCACGATTGCCGGCGCCGGTTATCCCCCAAAGGTAGGAGTCGTGAAATCTCGAGACCAGATCGACTCGGCTCTCTGGGTCCTCGAGTCAGACGAGACAGTGGGAACCGCCTTTTTGGTTGAGCGTTGGGGACTCGTAACCTGTGATCATTGCCTCAAAGGCGAGATGGTCGCCTACCAACCAACATCCCCTGGCGACAAGCGGAAAGTCGAAGTTACCCACCGAAGCGCGACGTTGGATCTGGCTCGATTACGGATTGGAGGCCCTTTCACTGCGATGTTGCGCGCGGGAGCCTCTGCTGCGGTGCGGGTCGGCGATGGTGTGGTGATAGCGGGCTTCGGAAACTATGCGCCGGGGGGCACAAGCCGCTTGGTGCATGGTCATATTACTGGCTCCGGCGTGAGGGAAGGAACTCCCGTGTTGTTTTCCGATCATCGCGCGTTTGCGGGTAACAGCGGAGGCCCCGTTCTGAATTCGACGAATGAAGTCGTCGGTGTACTCCAACGCGCGGTCACGCCTGACGATCCGAAGACGTTTGGCCAAGAAACGACTGTTCTCCCGATATCGTTGCTCGCGGATACTCCTCCAGTAACCTGAAGCCGCGCGTGATGTCTTGGGATTTACCACGGGCGGCGGCTTCGCGAATGAGGGTTACTGACGCATGAACAGCACTCTAGGTGTCGCCCTCTTTCTTGTGATAGTCGCCGGCATGTTTGCCCAGGTCATGACTTCGTCGTACCAGGAGAGGCGGGAGCTGCTCGCGATCTCGGCTCCGATCTCATCTACCCGCTGCTCCTTTCGCCGATCGTTTACTACTCGGTCTGGGGAGCTATTATCGGAAACAAGGCGAGCTTCTTCGCTTTCTACTCCGCGTTTCTCAACGGGTACTTCTGGCGAAGCGTAAGCCGCAGCGAAGCCGCCGGAGCCCAAGAGCGGAATCGCGACGGGATCGTAACGACAGAGCGACTTCTTATTGCATCTACGGCGTCACGAGATTAGGATCCCGAGGAAGAGTGAAGGAGCCCGATATACTGCCAGAGGCTGCCTCCGGTTGTGCCGTTAGCTGACCGGTGACCGCCGATCCACTATAGCTGAAGTTCAGGGTCAGATTCTTCGAGTCCAGGTCGCCCGTAAGGAGGCCGCTCGCGGTGATCGAACTCGCTGGAGTCGGTCCAAAGTTAAAGACATTGAGGCCCGTGAGAGTATTGGTGGCCATTGATGTGCATTTCTCGCTCGACGTCGTCCACACGCCCGCGCCTTCAAGGTGGACCGTCCCACGCACTAGGTTCGCATCCAAAGGATAGACATAGACGGTAGCGGTCATGTTATACGTCAGCGACCACACGCATACTACATCTGGAAAGTTCGGATCCGTCGTGACGGTTGTGACGGTGCCAGTCGCGTTCACTGAACCTGAAAGCTTGTCGAAAACATCGACGGACACGTGCGCGGATAAGCTCGGGTCCTGCTCGAGCTGGGCAATGACGCGCGCCCGACCTACGGCAAGAAACCGCGCGAGACCGTTTGACTCTACCGACAACACCTCCGGCGCGCTGCTCGACCATGTGACTCTCGCGCCTGGAATCACGTCGCCTCGACTGTTTCTAACGATTGCTTGGAATTGAAGGTCCTGGCCAACTGGGCCGAGCCACTCCCCCGATGGTGTGAGCGCAATTGCGCTGGCGTCTTCTCCGACGGTGACGCGGACCGCCCGCGTGACTGGCGCCGGAACGTCCGGAGGGAGAAGAGCCGCCGCCACAGTTGTGACCCCGGCCGAGAGGCCCGTGAGGACGCCTGTTTTCGCGTCAATCGTGACGAACGGGTTATTCGGGCTCACGAACCATCTTACGGGTAGTGCGGAACACGCTGGGTTCGGTGTCGAGAGCGTCGCTTTAAGCTCGAAGCTTGCACCGACTCGCACATTGAGCTCAGGCGGCGTCACTTCAATCGTGGTGTTACTGCAATCTGGCCTGGGAAGGACGTCTACGACAATCATGCTCTTGGCGGGTGGCAGAGCGCACGTTGTCACGCTGACGCCAATGCTTGAGCTGCCTTCACTTACCGCCTCAAGCGATCCGACGCTTCCCGGGCCGGCGGCGATCTTGGCAACTGTGGGTTGACCGCTTGACCACTCGACTAAGGGATTGAAATCCGGGCGAGCCAGCCGTACGGAGACTGTGTCGGTCTGACCGACCTTGTAGGGTGACCGCGTCGTAAAGTCCGCAGAGAACATGCGGTCGCATGCGGACAAAGGCGTAGTGTGTACTTCGATGCCAACCGCCTCAGCCGATTGCTCAATTTGGAGCAATTCGCCGAAACGCGCGTACAGAGCGTCGCAAGTAGGTGCTTTAACGCAGAGCGCATCTGTTGATGCCTCGACTCTTGTAAGAGCAAAGGCTGCCGCATCGAACGCTTCGTCGATCAGATCATCAAATGTCGCGTCAGACCTCTCCACATGTTGAGCGATATTCAGCCAGTCAGTCCAGGTGCCGATTGCGGCCCTTAGCGCATCGAACGATTGTGCGGCGCGAAGCCTCGCGAGAACTCCGTTAGGGGTGCTGCGTGCCCATTCGGTTAAGGCATTGATCGCCTCATCGATCACGTTGTCGGGAGTTGCGCATGCGATTGTATTGATAGCCGTAGTTGCTGGATCCGTGGATTGGCCGACGGTGAGCGCCGAGCAGTCCGCGGGCCTCATCTGAGCGGCCGCAAGCCCTGAGAAGTGACTGACAGCCACTTCTATGCTGCCAGGTGAAGAAGCTACGGGCGTCAGTGTGAATGATTGACCATCTCCGTCATACAGTATCCCGACGACCGATGTCGGCCTGTCGTGGTCGTGATCGTTATCATCGCGGCGTTCATGGTCGGATACGCGTAATCCTCCGCGGTCTTCATCGTTGCGGCGACGCCAGCGATGGGGCGCATGCGTTGACACGGCAGGTGGTTGTGTAATGTGAAGGATCGCTGGAATTGTAAGGTCGAGTCCGGATGGCTCGAATTGCCCGCCGCCCAGGAAATTGAGCGATACAGGGGCGCGTTCGACCGCGGCGATTGGTGTAAGGACAACTCTCGTCTCTTTCTCTAGCGAACCTGGTGCGAATACGAGCGTGATCACTCTCCCGCGCGAATCGGTCGTCGACAGGCTGCCGCCATGCACGGAAATCGTTGCCTCGACGGCCGCTGCGACTTCGAGGGACAGGGCGATGGTTGGCTTCCGGCAAGGTCCGCGGCGATCGCCGTGCGATAGGTGCGCCCGGGCCGGCTGAGGGGACAGACGCATAGTCGTTTCAGCCCGGGTGCCGGGCTTGTGACAGATCGTCGTGTCATCATCGCGGTCTTTTGCACCAGACCAAATAGGCACTACGGCCAGAAGCGATCCAGCCAAGACAGCGCGCATCATTGGTGACATCTCGCCCTCCGGTGCGTCGGAACGCAACGAGTGCCATCAGGGTCCTGTACGTCGCGGCGGCAGATCGTGTTGCGACGGTCGCGGGTTCCCGGGGAACCGGACCCTTATCAGGCGCGTGGTCGAAGAAGAAGAGGGAGAGAGTCTGCTCTTGGAGGAGGATAGGTGTCAAGAACAAGATGCCCTCCTTCTCGGGAGCCGCAGTGTTGCTCGGAGGCTTGACCCGGCGGGCGGTAGGCAGCTATCGATCGCCTTATCTTCGCCTATGCTTTCGGACCGAGAAGCCGAGGAGATCGCCCGCGAGGTCCAGCGCGGGACCAGGGGGCCGGTCGTCTTCAAGTGGATCGAGCAGCTCCTGGCCGACCGCAAGGAGCGCGCCGCTCAGGTCCAGTTCCTGCGCCAGCGGCTGAAACAGGCCTTCGCCAGGAATGATGTTTAGAAGGTCGTTGCGGCGGGTATGGCCCAATTCGCTGAAAGCAGGCATTCCAGGGCTACTATGGGTTAGTTCTGAAATCTAATCCGTCGGCTCTTTCTGCGCACTGAGCGCAGGAAGGGGCCAGAAAATCCTCGTTGTGCCATCGTTGCCGCTGGCGCATACCCACTGACGGAGGCCGGTGTGGAGATTCAGCTGCAGCGCGCGCATCACCCTGTCGATCTTCTCGATCTGGGCCGCGTTTGAGACGTAGTGACGCTTCTTCCTGAGCACGGCCTTGACCGTATCGATGTTTGCGTTCCACGGGAGAGCCCCACGTTCATCAGCGAATCGATCACGCGAAGGACTGCCGTGCAGAGCGAGCCTTCGCTGGCGTACTCCTTCGCGACGATCGTTCGGAGCTCCTCGAGCGATTTGGAGCGCGTCTACAAGCCGTTGGTCGACGCCTGGGTCTTGTACGACAATTCAGGAGACGCCCCCGTTCTCATCGAGGGGGAGGGAAGGCATGAAGTGCACAGGGCTGGCCGTCACGGATCCGGATCTCGCCAAGGCATTGTCCGCGCTCAAGCGCGCCGCTGTCGCCGCGTGGCGGCTGTCCGTTCAGACGGGCACTCCGTTCTACGTGATGGAGAATGGCCGCGTGGTCAACCGAAATCCCAAGCCGAGGAGACGCGGCTCCAAGAGAGTGCGCACGAATGGCCGCGCGAGTATCGGGCGCCGATAAAGTAGGGCCGCGGACGAACTTACGGGCCTGATCGGCGGTAAACAGGCACGCGATGAGAGATCCGCCACGGGGATGCGGGGGAACCCAGGAAGCCCTCGAACCCTCCATAAGCCCAGCAGATAGGCCCATTGCAGTCTTGACATACGCGTAAAGAATCCCGTACACTCGCAAGGTTGCGCTGGGTTTGAAGGGGAGGATCTTTGC
>WNFE01003313.1_pt1 | contig 11967 bp, 11 predicted proteins | sample 5400451 | NCBI WGS metagenome assembly WNFE01 (sample SAMN13153344, study PRJNA577476) | soil metagenome | isolation source: 200 cm saprolite under Douglas fir tree site 2 hole 2 | place: USA:California | collected 2015-04-18
ATCCGCCCGCGCTGTGCGTGAGCTTCCAGGGATTGCGCGTCGGTCCGAACAGGCGCGGCTCGGTGGAAGCGGTGAGTCCCAGCTCCGGCGTATTGGTCTTGCCGAAGATGACGAGACCAGCGCGCCGGAGACGCGCCGTGATCTCACTGTCGTGATCCACCACGAAGTCCTTGAAGAGCGCGCTGCCGAAGCTGGTCACCGCGCCGGCGTAGTGGGCGCCCAGGTCCTTGAGCAGGTACGGCACGCCGGTGAACGGGCCATCCGGGAGGCAGGCCGCGATGGCCGCGCGAGCCTGATCGTACAGCCGCGTGACGACGGCGTTGAGCTCGGGGTTGCGCGCTTCCACGCGCGAGACGGCGAGGTCGAGCAGCTCGGCTGGGCTCACGTCGCCCCGGCGCACCAGTCCGGCCAACCCGAGCCCGTCGAAGCTTTCGAATTCCTCAGCTTTCATGGATGCTCCTCTCTCAGGCCCCGTCATGAGGCCGCCTGCAGGATACCGCAAGATCGCGTCGCTGCCGCGTGCGTCACGCCAGCATCACGGACCGGGCCTCCGCCCAGTTCTCCAGCCGATCGTCCTTGCCATTCCACCCGCCGTTGATCTTGAAGCTGATCTGGTTGAAGCTCGCCTTGGTGCCGGCATCGGCCAGCGAGTTGAGACCCTTGCTGTGCCAGAACCAGCACGCCGACAGGACGGCGTGCTGCGGCTGGGCGACCTGATCCGGGGCGGTGAGGATGGTCGGGTCGGCGACGGCGCCTGCATACGCCGCGTAGTTGTCGTGAAACGTGATTTGAATCAGCCCGCGGCCCCGATATTTCCAGCCGTCGCCGCTGGCTTCGTCGCCGTTGCCATAGCGGCCGGCGTAGGCGACGTTGGCGATCCGTTCGGGCTGGCGATTGTATTGTTTCGCGAGATCGTCGGTCGGGAACCTCGAGGGCCACGTGCGGCGAAGGGCCTGCCACGAGTAGTTCAGGTTCTCTACGGTGTCGTGGAAGTCGCCCGACTCGTGAGCGACCTGCGCGATGAACGCGGCGATCCGGTTGGGCGTGTTGATCTCGAACTTCTCCATGCCTTCGTTCATCGGATCGATGTACACGACGAGGTCCTCGTAGCGGGCTTTCGGCACGGCCATGTCAAGCTGATCGATCGTCATGAGGCTCATGGCAAGGTCCTTTCCGGAGCCGTCAGGCTGGGCCGCGGCCTCAGCGTCAGGTAACAGGGGACGGCGACGAGTGAGAGCGTCCCCGCCAACTTCCAGGCGAACGGGATGCCGCGCAGGTCGGCCACGTACCCGATGCCGCCGTTGCAGAACGTGGTGCCGACCGCGTCGACGGTCTCCGCGACCAGGAACAGCACGTAGACGTGGGAGACGAAGTAGAGGCCGAAGGCCAGGCAGCGCAGGGCGGAGCCGAGCACGAAGGCCAGGCGGCGGCCGATGGCGTCGGCGAAGGCGCCGGTCGGCACGTCGAGCAGGAAGGTGACCGCGAAGTACACGGCGAGGACGCTGTTGATCTCGAACTGATCGAGGCCGCGCGAGCGCAGGAACAGCGGGTACACTCCGGCGAGGAACCCGCCGGCCAGCGAGTACGTGAGCCACACGCCGTAGTAGCGGCGAACGATGCTCGCGGTGGAGAGGGGGGCCGGCGGTCCTTGCATGGCTAGCGATCTTCCGCCGCGGCCCGGTCGTCCGTCAAGCTGCGCCCACTTGCCGAGCGCGCGCATCCCCGCTACTCTCTGGGCCCTATGCGCCATGTCCGTCTCGGCCGCACCGGCCTCCAGGTCTCCCGCCTCTGTCTCGGCACGATGACGTTCGGCCTGCAGTGTGACGAGCCCGCGTCGGTCGCCATTCTCGATCGCGCCGCGGCGGGCGGCATCGCCTTCCTGGACGCGGCCGACGTCTACCCGCTGGGCGGCAGCCTGGAGACCGTGGGACGCACGGAAGAGATCCTGGGACGGTGGCTCGAGGGCCGGCGCCACGACTTCGTGGTCGCGACCAAGTGCTCGGGCGCCATGAGCTCCAAGCCATGGGACCGCGGCGCCTCGCGCAAGCACATCCTCGACGCCATCGAGGGCTCGCTCCGTCGCCTCCGCACCGACTACGTCGACCTCTACCAGATCCATCACCCCGATCCGCAGACGCCGATGGACGAGACGCTGCGCGCGCTCGACGACGTGGTGCGGGCGGGGAAGGCGCGCTACGTGGGCTGCTCGAACTACCACGCGTACCAGGTGGCGCGGGCGCTCGGACGCAGCGAGGCGCTGGGGCTGGCGCGCTTCGACTCCGTGCAGCCGCGCTACAACCTGCTCTTCCGCCAGATCGAGCGCGAGCTCCTGCCGTTGTGCGAGGAGGAGGGCATCGGTGTCATACCCTACAATCCGCTGGCGGGAGGCTTCCTCTCGGGCAAGCACCGACGGGACGCGGGCCCCACCGCGGGCACGCGCTTCACGCTCGGCACCGCGGCCGGTCGCTACCAGGAGCGGTACTGGCACGAGCGCGAGTTCGCCACGGTGGAGGCGCTCCGCCCGCTGGCGGCGGCGGCCGGCATGTCCATGGCCCAGATGGCGGTGGCCTGGGTGCTGGCGCATCCGGCCGTCACGTCGGCCATCGTCGGCGCGAGCCGGCCCGATCAGCTCGACGACGTGCTGGCCGCGGTGGACAAGGACCTCGCCGGCGATCTCAAGGAGGTGCTCCACGAGCTGACACTCGAATACCGCTTCGGCGACGATCCCCGATGACCGTGACCCGGGACCCGCTGGCAACAATCCGGAGCGAGGAGGACTAGGCGTGGCGCGCGTGGCGCTTCTCGATGACTACCAGGATGTGGCGCTCAGCATGGCCGACTGGAAAAGCCTGCCCGCGGGCACGGAGGTCGTGGTGTTCAAGGACCACCTGGCCGCCGAGGATGCGGTGGCCAGACGCCTGGCCGACTTCGACATCGTCATGGCGCTTCGCGAGCGGACGCCGTTTCCACGGACTCTCCTCGAGCGCCTGCCGAAGCTCAAGCTCCTGATCACGGCGGGCATGCGCAACGCCTCCATCGACATGAAGGCGGCGGCCGAGCGGGGCGTGACCGTCTGCGGCACGGCGGGGCTGCCGTACCCGACGGCGGAACTGGCGTGGGGGCTCATCCTGTCCCTGATGCGTCGCATCCCCGCCGAGGACCGCGCGACGCGCGAGGGGCGCTGGCAGACGAGCCTCGGGCTGGGTCTCAACGGCAAGACGCTGGGCGTGCTCGGGCTCGGGACGTTGGGCTCACGCGCGGCCAAAGTGGGGCTCGCCTTCGAGATGAACGTGCTGGCGTGGAGCCAGAACCTGACGGCCGAGCGCGCCAAGGAGATCGGCGTCACGCTCGTGCCCAAGGACGAGCTGCTGGCGCGCGCCGACATCGTCTCCATCCATCTGGTGCTGGGCGAGCGCACCCGCGGGCTCATCGGCGCGCGCGAGCTGGGCCTCATGAAGCGGAGCGCGTACCTGATCAATACCTCGCGCGGCCCCATCGTGGACGAGGCCGCGCTCATCCGCGCGCTCGGCGACGGCACCATCGCGGGCGCCGGGCTGGACGTCTTCGACGAGGAGCCGCTGCCGCTCGACCACGCGTTCCGCCGCCTCCCCAACATCGTGATCACGCCCCACCTGGGCTACGTCACCTCCGAGACCTACCGCATCTTCTATGGGCACGCCGTCGAGGACATCAAGGCCTACCTCGACGGCAAGCCGGTCAGGGTGCTAAAGCCGTAGCCTGGCCGCTGAGGTGCCTCTCGGCGCCCGCACACCACGGATTGCCACGTTCGGGAGCCCGTCTGATTAAGTTCTTGACTCTGCCGATCAAGAAGGTACTAATTGAGGCCAAATAGGTTACTTATCGGGAGGACAGCATATGGCTGACGTTTCCGTGAACGGCATGGTTCCTCCCCACGGCGGAAGGCTGGTCGATCGGATCCTTCGCGGCGGGGCGCTCGAAGAGGCCAGCCGGCGGGCCTCTTCACTCAAGCGAATCGCGCTCAATGCGCGGACGATGTCGGATCTCGAGCTGCTGGCCGGCGGCGCCTACAGTCCCCTCGAAGGGTTCATGGGCAAAGCCGACTACCGGAGCGTGCTGGACGACATGCGTCTCGCGAACGGCCTGCCGTGGACATTGCCGATCACGCTGGCCGTGCGGCGCTCGGCGGCGGACGCGCTCAGAGACGGCGACGAGGTCAGCCTCGTGAGCCCATGGGAGGAGCCGCTCGGCATCCTTCACCTCGAGGAGCGATTCCTCTACGACGGCCGCGAGGAGGCCCGCCTCGTCTACGGAACGGAGGATCCGCGGCATCCCGGGGCAGCCTATCAGCTCACCCGCGGGGACGTCTGCCTCGCGGGGAAGGTCGACCTGATCGCGCGACCGCCGCTCAAGGAGTTCGAGCCGTATCGCCTCGATCCTGCCGAGATGCGGGCCCGCTTTCACGAGCTCGGGTGGCGGACCGTGGTGGGATTTCAGAGCCAGCATCCCATCCATCGCGCCCATGAATACATCCAGAAGTGCGCGCTGGAGCCGCTGGACGGTCTCCTGATCCATCCGCTGGTGGGCAAGTCCAAGCTCGACGAGATTCCGTCCGAGGTTCGTATCCGCTGCTACAAGATCCTGGTCGAGCAGTACTACCCCGACAAGCGGGTGGTCCTCGGCGTATTCCCCGGCGCCATGCGCTACGCCGGTCCCCGGGAGACGCTCTTCCACGCCCTGGTCCGGAAGAACTACGGCTGCTCCCACTTCATCGTCGGACGGGAGTACGCCGGAATCGAAACCGCCTCCGCTCCGGTGACCGTCGATGAGATCTTCCACCGGTTCACCCCGGAAGAGCTCGGCATCCTCCCCCTCTTCTTCGACGAGACCTTCTACTGCCGCCGATGCGAAACCGTCACGTCGCCCAAGACCTGCCCGCATTCGCCGGCGGACAGGATGGCGCTCAGCGGAGCGCTGGTGCGCGAGTTCCTGGGCCGGGGAGAGCCCTTGCCCTCGGAGTTCGCCCGCCCCGAGGTCGCGGAGATCCTGAGAGACTGGGTGCGCGGAGCCGAGGTGAAGACCGCCCCGCCTCCCGAAGTCAAAGAGACCAAGGCCCAGAAGATCGAGCGGCTGAAGGGCGAGCTGAATCCCTGGGAAGCATACTCGGAGATCGTCCGCTTCGCCCGCGAAGGCTTCCAGTCGATCCCGCCGGCGTGGCTGCAGACCTACTTCCGGTTCTGGGGCGTGTACACGCAGGGCGACGGCGTGGGCGCGGTGGGAGGCAAGGGCGGCGAGGGCAAGGCCGTGCCCTACCTGATGCTGAGGATCCGGATTCCCAACGGAATCCTCTACTCGCACCAGCTGCGCACGATCGCCGATGTGTCCGAGAAGTACGCGCGCGGGATCGCCGACCTCACGGTGCGCCAGAACGTCCAGCTCCACTGGATCCGGATCGAGCACCTGCCCGAGATCTTCCAGAGCCTCTGGCGTTGCGGTCTGGCGACGCTGGGCTCGTGCGGGGACACCACGCGTAATCTCACCGGCTGCGCGGTGGCCGGTGTGGACGGCGACGAAATCGTGGACGCCTCTCCGCTGGTGTTAGCAGCCAACCGGATGCTGAACGGCAACCCGGAGTTCTACAACCTGCCCCGCAAGTACAAGATCTCCATCACCGGCTGCCGCGCCTGGTGCTCCTACCCGGAGATCAACGACGTCGGCATGACCGCGGTCCGGCACCCGGAGACGGGCGAGGTCGGCTTCTCGGTGCGCGTCGGCGGCGGACTCTCGACCGACCCGCACCTGGCCGTGCGGCTGAACGCCTTCGTCCACTGGAACCAGGTCCTCCCCGTCGTCAAGGGAATCTCGGAGATCTTCAGAGATAGCGACGTGCTGCGTCAGAACCGTGAGAAGGCGCGGCTCAAGTTCCTCTTCCTCACCCATGGCTGGACGGCCGAGCGCTTCCTGGAGGAGCTGGAGCGCCGCATCGGCTTCCGCCTGGAGCCCGCGGTGGCCGACAATCCCCCCGACGACGTGTACCGCGACCACGTGGGCATCCATGCCCAGAAGCAGGACGGCTACGCCTACGCCGGTCTCGCCGTCCTTCGTGGGAGGATGAGTCCCGCCGACATGCGGGCTGTCGCCGAGCTCGCCGACCGCTACGGGACGGGCGAGCTCCGAACGACCAACATGCAGAACCTCCTCATCCTGAACGTCGCCCAGGACCGGACCGCCGGGCTGGCGAAGGAGATCGAGGCGGCCGGGCTGAGGCTCGGTGGCTCGCCTTTCTGGCGCGGCACCATCGCCTGCACCGGCACCGAGTTCTGCAAGCTCGCGCTGACCGAGACAAAGGGCTTCGCGCGCTGGATGGTGGAGGATCTCGAGACACGGCTCCCCGGCTTCGACCAGCACGTCAAGATCAACATCACGGGCTGCCCGAATAGCTGCGGCCAGCACTGGATAGCCGACATCGGGATCGAAGGGAAGAAGGCGAAGGTCGAAGGCCAGATGGTGGACGCCTACTACTTTTTCGTGGGCGGGGCCGTGGGCAAGCACCAGGGCCGCGCGCGGCCGATCGGCTACCGCGCGCCCGCGACCGAGGTGCCCGCGGCCATCGAGCGGCTGATGCGGGCGTATCTCGGCGGGCGCGAGAACGGGGAGAGCTTCAGGCAGTTCACCGCCCGACGCACCGACGACGAGCTGCGCAGGTTCGTGGCGGGGCAGGAGGTCGGCGCGGTAGCACGCGACGCCTCACCCGGACCGCCGCCTCACGGCGTGGATGGCTGACGGGCAGGCGATGGCCTCGCTGGGCGGAAAGACCATCGCGATCACGGAAGCCCGGCGCGCCGCCGAGCTGGCGAGTCTCATCACGAAGCTCGGCGGGGTTCCGTACTCGGCCCCCGCGGTCAGGGAAATTCCGCGCCGCGATCTCGCGCCGGCGCTCGAGGTGCTCGCGCGTATCTGCCGCGGCGAGGTCTCGATGATTCTCTTCCTCACCGGCGTCGGCACTCGCGCCTTTTTCGACCTGGCGGCAGAGAAGGGCAAGCGCGACCTCCTTCTCGCGGCTCTCGGGAAGATGGTGGTCGTCGCCCGGGGCCCCAAGCCGGCCGCCGCGCTTCGCGAAGCGGGCGTGAGGCTCGATCTGGCCCCGAAGGAGCCGACCTCCGAAGGCCTGATGCAAGCCATCGTCGGGCGCGATGTGGAGGGAAAGCTCGTCGCGGTCCAGCTCTACGGCGACGACAACCCCGTCCTCGTCGAGGGGCTCCGCGCGCGCGGGGCCGCCGTGCTCGAGATTCCCCTCTATGAATGGGCGCTCCCGGAGGACCAGGGGCCGCTCATCCGGCTGATCCGCGATCTGCTCGACGGCAAGATCGACGTGCTGGCGTTCACGAGCTCGCCCCAGATCAAGCATCTGTTCGCCGTGGCGGACCAGCTCGGCCAGCGCGCGGAGCTTGCCCGCGCCCTTCGCGACCAGACGGTGGTGGCCGTGATCGGGCCCGTCTGTCAGGCGGCCCTGGCCGAGCAGGGAATCGTTCCGCGGATCCAGCCCGACAAGGGGACGATGGGCGCGCTGGTCCACGCCATCGCCAACTACCAAATGTGATACGCTTCGCGCCTCGCCGGGCGACCGGCTATTCCTACCGGGTGAGGTGCGACAGTGCGACCGAACAAGCTGAAGCAGATGTGGCGCGACGGGCGGTGGGTCACCATGGGCTGGCTCTCCGTGTCCCACAGCTTCACCGCGGAAGTGATGGCCCGCCAGGGCTTCGACGCCCTGGTCGTGGACATGCAACATGGGACGACCGACATGGCCGACGTCCTGCCCATGCTCCAGGCGATCTCGCAGACCGACACCGTGCCGGTGGTGCGGGTACCCTGGAACGATCCGGCGACCATCATGAAGGCGCTCGATCTGGGCGCCTACGGCATCCTCGTGCCGCTCATCAATACCGCCGAGGACGCGGCGAAGGCGGTGGCCGCGTGCCGCTATCCGCCGGTGGGCATGCGCTCGTCCGGGCCCGTGCGCGCCGTGCACTACGGTGGCGCCGACTACGTCGCCAAGGCCAACGACGAGATCGTGGTGATGGGCATGGTCGAGACGACGGAAGGGCTCGCCAATCTCGACGCGATTTGCGCCACTCCCGGGCTCGATGCCGTGTACATCGGCCCCGCCGATCTCTCGTTCGCGCTGGGGCTTCCGCCCGGCCCCGACAAGAGCGACCCGGTGCATCTGGCCACGTGCGACAAGATCCGTGATACGGCGCACAAGCACGGCATCAAGGCGTGCATGCACTGCGCGAGCGCGGCCTTCGCCGCGGGGGCAGTGAAACGCGGCTTCGATCTCATCATGCTCACGTCGGATCTGGCGTCCATGGTCGCCGGCGTCCGCCGCCAGCTCGACGATCTGAAGGCCGCGACTGCTTGAGGGGTCGCCGGGCTCGCGCCCGGTAATTCCTTCTAGGCACTTTCGAGCGCCGCCCCAGGCCGCACCCCGACGGGCACCGAGTCCGGCGACCGCCAAACACGCGCGCGATCGGCGGTTTTCTGGCTGATCACCCCGCGCGGCCGCTTGGCACAGTCGATGCTCTTCTTTCCCGCAGGCAAGGTGGCTTGACCACCCGTGCCGAGGAGGAGCGACAACGATGCATCGACCCCGATTTGCCGTCGCCGCGGCGCTCTTCACCTTGATGGTCTCGCCGCTCCTGCTCGCCGCGTGCGGGAGCGGCCGGCTTTCCTTCGACAAGCCCGGCGTCATGGATGCAGAGCGCCAGCGCGATCAGAAGGAGTGCGGGCTGGCCTCGGCGGACGCTTCGGATTCTGATCACATCCTCCTCGTCTACGGTGTAGACCGCGACGCGTATATCAGCTGCATGACGGCGCGCGGCTACACGGTCGTGCGCGGCTCGACGAAAGCGTCGCGCTGACGCGGCACTTGCCGTTTTTCGGCATCCCCGCTACTCTCGGGGCTCGGAGGTCACGCCCCGATGAAGATCGCGAGGATCGAGTCGCTGCACTGTGATGCCGGAACGCGCAACTTCGACTTCCTCAAGCTCACGACCGACACCGGTCTCGTGGGCTGGAGCGAGTACAACGAGACGTTCGGCGGGCCCGGCCTCTCGGCCGTGATCGACCGCCTGGCGCCCTCGGTGATCGGCAAGGACCCCCGCGCCTGGGAGGCGCAGGTCGCGCACATGTACGCCGTCCGGCGCCAGTCGTCCGGCGGCGTGATCCAGCAGGCCATCGCCGCCATCGAGAACGCGATGCTCGACGTCAAGGCGCGCGCCCTCGGCATCCCCGTGTACGAGATGCTGGGTGGCCCGGTGCGTGATCGCATCCGGCTGTACTGGTCCCACTGCGGCACCTACCGTGTCCGCGCCCACAGGGAGATGCAGATCCCGCCGGTGAAGACACTCGACGACGTCGTGAAGCTCGGCAGGGAAGTGGTGGCGAAGGGCTACACGGCGCTCAAGACCAACGCGTTGCTGTTCGGGGACAACCCGCGCAACTACGCTCCCGGCTTCGCCCGGACGGACGAAGGCTTTCCCGAGCTGAATCCGGAGCGCTACGTGATCAAGGCCGTGCGGGAGCAGCTGGCGGCCTTCCGCGAGGGGACGGGACCGGACGTGGACATCCTCGTGGACCTGAACTTCAACTACAAGACGGAGGGCTTCATCACGATGGCCCGCGCCATGGAGCCCTTCGACCTCCTCTGGGTCGAGCTCGACACGCGAGATCCCAAGGCCCTTCGGTACATCCGCAGCCGCAGCCCCATGCCCGTCGCCTCGTGCGAGAGCCTCTACGGGCGGCGCGACTACCGGCCGTATTTCGAGAACTCCTCCGTGGACGTGGCGATCATCGACACGCCGTGGAACGGGGTGGGGGAGTCGGTCAAGATCGCCAACATGGCCGATACGTACGAGATCAACGTCGCGCCGCACAACTTCTACGGGCCCCTGGCCACGATGATGAGCGCGCACTTCTGCGCCGTGGTGCCCAACCTCCGCATCATGGAGACCGATCCCGATACGGTGCCGTGGCACGACGACCTCGTCACCGTGAAGCCCGCCATCAAGGACGGCTACATCACCCTGCCGACGGGCCCGGGATGGGGCACCGAGATCGACGAGGACACCGTGCGGGCCCATCCGCCTCGTCAAAGGTGATCTTCGTCCGGGCCCTGACTCTCTCCGCCGTCCTCGCTTCGTTTCTCCTGGCCGCGCCCGCGCCCTGGGCGGCCGACTCCGAATCCGCTCCCACGTCGGCCCGGGCGCGCGCGGCCGAGATCGTGACCGCGCTCAAAGAGTACCGGACGGCCCTCGAGCGGCTTCTTCCGCTGCAGGAGCGCGAGCTCGCGGCGGCCATCCAGAGGCGCGACGAGCGGCGGCAACTCCTCGAGAGCGGCATCATCTCTCGCAAGGAGTTCGAGGAGGCTGAGGCGGCCGTCGAACGGGCGAAGCAGAAGGTCGAGGAGACCCGGCGCGCGATGGTCGGCGTCGACCACGCGCTGGCCGAGGCGACGACGGCGCGCGCCCTCGCCGGGCTGCCGCCGCTCAGGCCCGGTGGCTTCGAACAGCGCGCGGGGCTGATCCGCTTCAACGGCACCGCGGCGTGGTCCCTCAAGGCGGACACGCCCAAGCTCCAGCGATTTTTTGTGACGCGCTTCGGCCGGCCGCTCCCGATAAGCTCTTACGGCCAGACGCCGCTGCACGACCGCATGGGCCTCGACCACCGGGACGCGCTCGACGTCGCGGTGCATCCCGACAGCCCGGAGGGACGGGCGCTGATGGACTACCTGCGCTCGGCCGGCATCCCCTTCATCGCGGCGTGGACGGCGGTGCCGGGCGCCACCTCCGGCGCGCACATCCACGTCGGGCAGCCGTCACCGCGCATCGCGGTCAAGCGCTGAGCGCGCGGGTGCCGGGTTGCGCCTCGACTGGCAAAGGTGCTACGGTGCCTTCGATTTCCCGTGCTTCCGAGCGGAAAGGAAACTCCATGATCCGAGCAGTGACACTGCTGCTGGCGACGCTGTTCCTAGCCGCGCCCGCGCTGGGCGCAGACCTCGATGGCACCCTCAAGAAGATCAAGAGCACGAACACGATCACCCTCGGCTATCGCGAAGACGCGCGTCCCTTCGCTTTCGTGGGCGACGACGGCAAGCCGGCGGGTTACTCCGTGGACCTCTGCACCCGCATCGCCGCGAGCGTGGCCAAGGAGCTCGCGCTGCCGAACCTGGGCCGGACGTCGAAGAACCCCGAGAAGCTCGCCCTGATCGACGAGTTCTTCTCCTACGAGCCGCACGGCTTCATGCTCAAGCGCGGCGACGCGGGCTTCCGCCTGTCCGTCAACCGCGCCCTCGCGGCGATGTACCGCACCGGCGAGGTCGCGCCGATCTTCGAGAAGTCGTTCGGGTCCATGACCACCGCGGCCCCGATCATCCTGAACATGTACCTCATCAACGGCCTGCCCGAGTAGGGGAGATCTCCATGCGACGACTGCTGACGTCGACCGTCCTGGCGCTCTTCCTTGCCGTCCCGTCCCTGGCGGGAGCCCAGGAGGACACGCTGGGAAAGATCAAGCGGACGGGCGCCATCACCATCGGCTACACCGAAACGTCCGCGCCATTCTCCTCGGTCGGTCCCGGCGGCACGCCGGAGGGGTACTCGATCGATCTCTGCCTGCGCATCGCAGAGGGCGTCAAGAAGGACCTCTCGCTGGCGAAGCTCGACGTCAAGTGGGCCAAGGTGACCGCGGAGAATCGGATCGCCCGCGTGGTCGGCGGCACCGTGGACATCGAGTGCGGGACGACCACCAAGACGCTCTCGCGGATGCAGCAGGTGGACTTCACGGTGCTGACTTTCCTCGACGGAGGCAGCCTGCTCGTCTCGACCGCCTCCGGCATCAAGAAGATCACGGACCTGCCCGGCAAGCGGGTGGCCGTCATCCCGACCACGACGACCGAGCACGCCATGCGCGATGTCGTCACGAAGCTGT
>WNFE01003314.1_pt1 | contig 11965 bp, 9 predicted proteins | sample 5400451 | NCBI WGS metagenome assembly WNFE01 (sample SAMN13153344, study PRJNA577476) | soil metagenome | isolation source: 200 cm saprolite under Douglas fir tree site 2 hole 2 | place: USA:California | collected 2015-04-18
AATGCGAGAGCATCTTGAGCAGTGCTTCAGCCCCCTGGTGGATGTTTACCGCTTGCTTGGCGAACAGGTCGAGGAAACCCTCTTCGCGCGGAAGGAGGCGCTGCAAAAGTCCGGGCATCTTATGACTCTCCTCCGAAGAGTCCGATATTGAGGCGGGAGAAGTGTAGCGAAGGAGGGTGCGGGAGGCAAGGAAGTAGCTGATAGACGGCAAAACTTCGGCGGTTAGCTGATTGCCTTTCGAAGGTAGGACTGCAAGCGATCGAGTTGTTCAGACCTTCCTGGTTCCTTTGCCTGACCGAATTTCCAGCACATGGCCACGGTTTGGGCGAACAGTGTGTTTGCTCTTGCCGCCGCATCGATGCGTGGGAACAAAGCGTCGAAATGATGTTCAAGCAGATCCTCTAACAAACAAGTCGCAATGGCAGCTCGAAGATCTTCATCTGCGTAAGATCCCCATTTCAAGACGAAGGGCCAAATTGCATCTGGGTGACTCTGTGCATATTCGGAGATCGCAATAATTGCTTGCCAACGCGGATCTTCGGCGCCTTCAGGGGCTGCGCTTCCGGGGAGAATTTGTTCTGCGGCTAGGAGAGCCTTTTCAACACGCATGGAAAGTCGACTCAGATAGGAGTTTAAGTGATAGAAGAGAAAACAAAAAGGGCGTCCCGGCTGTTTGAACCGGGACGCCCTTTAGGATTGAGGTTGTGGGCGAGCTGGAGAACTTAGTACATGCCGCCCATGCCGCCTGCACCGGGAGCGCCGGCAGCGGCCGCTTTCTTGTCATCTTCCTTAAGCTCGGCGACGAGCGCTTCGGTGGTGAGCATCAGGCCCGCGATGGACGCTGCGTTCTGCAGCGCGAGGCGGGTGACCTTGGCCGGGTCGATGACGCCCATCTTGACCATATCGCCGTAGTCGCCGGTTTCCGCGTTGAAGCCGAAGTTTTCGTCCTTGGACTCGCGGATTTTGCCAATCACCACGGCGCCTTCGGAGCCAGCGTTGAGCGCGATCTGGCGGGTTGGCTCTTCTAGAGCGCGCTTCACGATGCCGAGGCCAACGGCTTCGTCATCATGGAGCTTGACCTTCTCGAGGGCCGCGATGCAGCGGAGTAGGGCCGAGCCGCCGCCGGCAACGATGCCTTCCTCGACGGCCGCGCGAGTGGCGTGCATGGCGTCTTCGACACGAGCCTTCTTTTCCTTGAGCTCGGTTTCGGTAGCTGCGCCGACCTTTATGACGGCAACGCCGCCGACGAGCTTGGCAAGGCGCTCCTGGAGCTTTTCCTTGTCATAGTCGGATGTGGTGTTATCAACCTGCTGGCGGATCTGCTTGACGCGGCCTTCGATTTCGGAGGGTTTGCCGCCGCCTTCGATGATCGTCGTGTTGTCCTTGTCGATGGTGATCTTCTTGGCGCGGCCGAGATCTTCGACCTTCACGTTCTCGAGCTTGATGCCGAGATCCTCGGTGACGGCCTTGCCGCCGGTCAGCGTGGCGATGTCTTCGAGCATAGCCTTGCGGCGATCGCCGAAGCCAGGCGCCTTCACCGCGGCGCATTGCAGCGTGCCACGGAGCTTGTTGACCACCAGCGTCGCGAGGGCTTCGCCTTCGATGTCCTCAGCGATAATCAAGAGGGGCTTGCCCATCTTGGCGATGCCTTCGAGCAAGGGTAGCAGATCCTTCATCGAGCTGATTTTCTTCTCGTGGATGAGGATGCGCACGTCTTCGAGCACGCACTCCATGCGCTCGGGATCGGTGATGAAGTAGGGGGAGAGATAGCCGCGGTCGAACTGCATTCCTTCCACGACTTCAAGGGTCGTCTCCATGGTCTTGGATTCCTCGACGGTGATGACGCCATCCTTGCCGACCTTCTTCATGGCCTCGGCGATGATGCCGCCGATCTGCTTGTCGTTGTTGGCGGAGATGGTGCCGACCTGCGCGATCATTTCGCCCTTGACGTCCTTGTGGAGCTTCTTGATCTCCTCGACAGCGACTTCGACGGCTTTGTCGATGCCGCGCTTGAGAGCGGTGGGGCTGGCGCCGGCGGCGACAGTCTTGACGCCTTCGCGGAAGATAGCCTGCGCGAGCACCGTCGCGGTGGTGGTGCCATCACCGGCGACGTCGCTCGTTTTCGAGGCGACTTCGCGGACCATCTGAGCGCCCATGTTTTCGAGGGGATCCCTCAGCTCGATCTCCTTCGCTACGGTCACGCCGTCCTTGGTGATGACGGGCGCGCCGAACTTCTTCTCGATCACCGCGTTGCGGCCCTTGGGGCCGAGAGTGATCTTCACTGCATCGGCAAGGATATTCACGCCGCGTAGAATAGCCTGGCGGGACGCCTCACCTGTTACAATCTGCTTCGCCATTTCTTAATTCCTCCTGAGAGTCACTGCGATTTCTTTGTACTTCTGAAAACCTTTGGTCCGAAAAAACCGACGCTACTTCCTTGCTGCTTTCGCAGCACCGCTCAGCTTCGCCAAGATCTCTTCCTCGCGAAGGATGAGGAACTCCTGCTCTTCGATCTTGATTTCCGTGCCGCTGTACTTGCCGAAGAGAACGCGGTCGCCCGGTTTCACGTCCAACGGGATCAACTCGCCTTTCTCTCGCTTGCCAGCGCCGACGGCGATGACTTCGCCCTCCATGGGCTTTTCTTTTGCGGAGTCAGGGATGATGATGCCACCCTTGACGGTTTCTTTTTCCTCGATGCGCTTCACGATGACACGGTCGTGGAGCGGGGTCAGATTCACTGCCATCTTGAAAGATCCTCCATAGGTGATATGCGGTTTGAGCTGCGGCGGAGCGCAAAAAGTCCGTTAGCACTCCTCCTAGCCGAGTGCTAATATATCAGAAATTCCCGTCATGTCAAGGGTTTCCCACGCGGATTGAGGGAATTCCCTCTGGAAGCATCGTTCGATTAAGCCTAGTATTATCAATATACTAGATGGTGCAAGAAAAATGTGACACTTGGAGATTGTAGTGCTTCTCCCTCCGCAGTAGAATTCGACACGCGGAAAACAAATGGGGTCATTTGTCTACTTAAGGCTGATCGGTTTCACAGCAGGGACGCTGCTGCAGCTTTTCTGGATGGTGGTAATCCTTGGCTACCGGAGGCAGCGGAATTTTGAGCGCGTGTTCTTCTTCTTGTGCCTTGCGTTGTTCTTCTATTACAGCGGTTCGCTGTTGGCGCTGAACGCGCAAATCTACTACACGGTCCCCCCCGTCTTGCTCCAGGCCTTCGCAGTCACCCTGCTGTGCGCGGGGCTTTGCCTGCTGCCGCCGCTTTTGATCCATTTGCATCTGGAATTTGCCGAGACCCGCGATCTGCTGCGTAGCCTCCCTTTGAAGCGGATTGTCTTGCTGGCAGCCTACGCTCCGGTGTTGTACTTCGCTTTGCACGTTTACCCGCAGATTGCAGCGGCCACGGGATTCGATTTTCTTATTCCGGGGAACGCGCTCGGACGAGGGTACGGCGTGTGGCTGGGGCTTGCGCTGGTCGTGAGCGGAGCATGGGAGGTGCGTTTCGTGTGGCGCGCGCCCGATCAACCGCAGCGGCTGTTTCACAGCACTCTTGCGAGTTTGTTCATAGCCGGCGCGGCGATGGTGACCTACCTGCACGTCGTGGGTGGGCCCCTTCCTGCAAACCTCGCTTCGGGAGTAAGTGCCGCCCTGGTCTGGCTGGCGATCCCGCCTTCGGCGATCCTCATCTACCTAGTCCAGCGGTTTAACTTTTTGCAGATCGGGCGGCAGAAGAATCTCGTCTATGCCGTGTCCGCGACGTTCCTGGCGTTGCTGTATTTGAGCATGGTGCGGCGGGTGAGCGTTTGGCTGGAACCGGTGCTGCCGCCGGAGGCTTCGGCTTCGATTCTCCTGTTTGTGCTGGTGATCTTTATCGAGCCGTTGCAACGCGTGCTGGGACGCCGATTGCAGGAAACCGCGCACCGCGAAATGGACCGGGTGCAGCGTCTGACGGCGGAAATTCAGCAGGAGGCGAGGCAGGGCAATCTCAAAGATCTCGTGAATTTTATTCAAAGGCGGGTCCGGGAGGAATTCGAACTTGCTGCGGTGACATTGACTCTTCTCGAACCGAGCAAAGCGAAGCTGCAAGCCCGCATGGTACAACCCGGCGAGCCGCAGGACCGCGTATCTCCGTCGATCGCCGGCCAGTTTTTCCCCGTACGGCAAAAACATGGCTACGTAGCTATGTTGCGCGCGGAGCCACACGGATCGGCCATTTCCGGTGAAACGCGGGCAGCGCTGGAGTTTTTGTGCGAGCAGTTGCCGGGCGCCCTGGACCTCTGCCGGTTAATAGACGAAAAGCTTCAACTGGAAAGGGAACTCGCGGAACGGGAGCGGCTGGCTCTGGTGGGCCAGATGGCGGCAAGCATTTCTCACAACCTGAAGAATCCGCTGGGGTCCATCAAGACGATCTTGCAAGTCCAGATAGAAAATCCGGAGCTGCCGGATTCGATTCGCGGCGAAACCAAGATGGTGCTGGATGAAATCGGACGCCTGTCGTCGAAGTTGAATCAATTGCTGCAATTCAGCAGGCCTGCCGTGCGCACCGGGACCGCGACCGCAAGGTGCGACGCCCGACCGGTGCTGGAAGAAGTGGCCGGCGTTCTGCGGCACGAAGCGGAAAGGCGCGGCGTCACACTGGAGACGCGGTTCGCTGATGGCAGCGTAAATGTAGCGGCGAACGCGGAGGCGGTCCACGACATCGCGTCCAATCTGCTGGTCAATGCGCTGGAGGCAACGCAACGGGGAGGGCGAGTTATCGTAAGCGCAGCGGTAAAGGACGGAGGCGGGGTGATGACCGTGGAAGACAATGGCCCGGGGATCCCCGCCGCGCTGCGCGAGAAAATTCTCCAGCCATTTTTCACTACAAAATCGCAGGGCACGGGATTGGGACTCGCGATTGTGGCGCGGCGGGCCGTGGAATGTGGCGGGCGGCTGGAATGGCAGAGCCCGGTGAGGGCCGGCCGCGGCGCACGATTCAGCGTTAGTCTGCCACCGGCAGATGAAGCAGGAATACCAACAGTAATTGCGGGTCCGGAGGCGCAATGAGGACGATTTTAATTGTGGATGATGAACCGGCAGCTCGGTACGGGCTGCGGCGGGCGCTGGAAGCAAAGTATCGCATCGCGGAAGCAGACTCGGCGGAAGCGGCTAAAGAAGCATTGCGGCGCGAGCAACCGGACATGGTGCTCTTGGACGTGGTGTTGCCCGGTGAGGATGGGCTCTCTTTTTTGCGGTGGATGCGCGGGCAGGGGAGCGAATTGCCGGTGCTGATGGTGTCCGCGCTGGACACGGCGAAGACGGCGGTGGAGGCGCTACGATTGGGTGCCGCCGATTACCTGGTGAAAGGGTTTGAATTGGAAGAACTGCGGCAGCGCGTGGCAAATCTGCTTAAGCTGGCGACGCTGGAAAAAGAAAATGACGCGCTGCGAAGACGGTTGGCGACCGAAGGGCAGTTTGGGCAAATGATCGGCCGCACGGCGGAGATGCGCCGCGCGTTCGAAATAGCGGACCGCGTGGCGCCAACGGATTCCACTGTCCTGATTCTCGGTGAAAGCGGAACAGGAAAGGATCTGATGGCGCAGGAGATCCATGCGAGGTCGCCGCGCGCGGGAAAGGCTTACGTTGCGGTGAATTGTGCGGCGCTCCCGGAGACGCTGATCGAATCGGAATTATTTGGTTATGAGCGCGGGGCTTTTACGGGCGCAGCGCAGCAGAAGAAAGGCAAATTCGAGCTGGCGTCAGGCGGGACGCTTTTTCTGGATGAAATCGGGGACATGAATCCCGTAACGCAGGCGAAGGTGTTGCGTGCGCTCGAGAATCGCACGATCGAGCGGCTTGGAGGAACTCAGCCCATTCCGGTGGATGTACGAGTGATCAGCGCCACGCATAGGAATCTGGCCGCGGAAATTCGCGCGGGAAAATTCCGGGAAGATTTGTTTTACCGGTTGCGGGTGGTAACGATTGAGCTCCCTCCGCTGCGCGCGCATAAAGGGGACATTCCAGTGCTGGCGGAAGCGTTTTTGCAAATGCACGGCGCGCGGCTGGGACGATCTGCCCGGCTGACGCGCGAGGCGATTGCGGCGATCGATCGCTACGACTGGCCGGGAAACGTGCGCGAGCTGAAGAACGCGCTGGAGCGAAGTCTGGTGCTCTCCCGAGGAGAAGAGATCGATGCGGGGGACTTGCCGGCAGAAGTGGTGAGCCGGGAAGCGGCGCCGCACAAAGGCTCGGGGCCAGAGGATTCGAACGGCCTGGCAGAAAAAGATTTTCGCGAAGCGAAGCGGAAATTTGAAGTGGCGTACCTCATGAAACAGCTGGCTGACCACCGCTGGAATGTTTCGCGGACCGCGGCGACGATTGGACTGCACCGGCAGAGCTTGCAGGAAAAATTGCGCGAACTGGGAATCCGGCGGCCAGGAAAAGAACCTCTCGAGGACAGAGACTAAACCTGTCTTGCTCGCGATTCTTCGCCGCGCGTAGGGGCATGATATGTCGTGCCCCCGCGGTTGACGGGCTGCGCGGCTTCTTGCGAAAGGCGCAACGGTGACTTCTGTCCAATTCGTTGGCTACGCCATGGCTGGAGGCGCCAGCTCCCGATTTGGCTCCGACAAAGCTCTTGTTGAACTCTCCGGCAAAACGATGCTTCTGCGTACCTGCGAATTATTGCGCGGAGTCGCCCGCGAAGTGCGCATCGTGGCCCCAGCAGGAAGATATGAAGTACCGGGCACCGTGGTCATTTCTGATCGCTGGCCTGGCCAAGGGCCGCTTGGGGGGATCATCACGGCCCTGATGGCAACTGCAAGCCTCGAGCCGCATTACGATTGGAACTTGATCGTCAGTTGCGATATGCCGTTTCTGACGGCGGAATGGGTGCAATACATGGCAGCGCGAGCGGCACAGAGCGCAGCGCTGGTCATTCTGCCGCATTCAGCAACCGGTCCGGAGCCGCTGTGCGCATGCTACCGGACGGACGGGGCTGGGAAACTCAAGGCTGTTTTCGAAAGCGGCGTCCGCAAGATTACGGAAGCGCTGAAACAGGTGACCACGGAAGTGCTTGACGAGGGGGACTGGAAACGATTTGATAGCGCTGGGCGGCTTTTCTGGAACATGAATACGGCGGCGGATTTCGAAGAAGCGCGCCGAATTTGGGAAGCGGAGCGGAAGTGAGCGGCTTTATCCTGAGTGATCGCGAAGGCGGCGCCGGCAACGGCGGCGCGGCAGCCAACTACTTCGAATTTAGCGATGTTTGCAAGGGCTTTGACGAGCGCCTGGTATTGAACCACGTCAGCTTCACCGTGAAACACGGCGAGACGTGCGTAATCATGGGACGCAGCGGCGTGGGCAAGTCGGTTTCGCTCAAGCACATTATGGGATTTCTGAAGCCCGACTCCGGGCGGATCTTTATCGACGGCCAGGACGTCACCGATTTCAGCGAAAGGGAATTCGAAGCGGTGCGGCGCAAAGTCACGATGGTGTTTCAATCCGGCGCCCTGTTCGATTCGCTGACCGTCGGCGAAAACATCGCATTTCCCCTCGAAGGTCAGCCGGGCCTTTCTCCCGATGACGTCGATGCGTATGTGGAAAAACTCGCGCACATGCTCGAAGTTGAGGAAGTGCTCGACAAATTGCCGAGCGAGTTATCCACGGGAATGAAGCGTGCGGTGGCGATCGCCCGCGCCTTGGCGCAAAATCCCGACGCGATTCTCTACGACGAGCCCACGACGATGGTGGACCCGATCATGGCGGGGCACATGGGCGATCTGATTCTGCGGCTCAAATTAGCGTTCCACAAGACATCGGTCGTCGTCACTCACGATACGCATCTGGCCAAAAAGCTCGCCGACAAAGTGGTTTTTCTACAGGAAGGCAAATCCACGGTATTCGATTCCTGGACCGAGTTTGAAAATTCCAAAGACCCCTTCTTCTACAATTTCCGCATGCAGGATGAACTCATTCCCCCGCTGGACACGACGCTGTGAGCCGATCCGCCAACGGCTCTCCCGATCCCATAAAGCAACTGCGCAGGGAAATGGGTTTCTGGGATGTCCTGCTGTTCAACATCGCAACAGTTTTGGGCCCTCGGTGGATTGCCGCCGCGGCCCATAACGGGACGTCATCGCTCAGCCTTTGGGCGCTCGCGGCCGTCTTTTTCTTCTTGCCCATGGCGCTGATCATCAACGAACTGTCCTCCCGCTTTCCGGAAGAAGGCGGGCTGTATGTTTGGTCGAGAGAGGCGTTCGGCGATTTCCACGGATTCGTCGCCGGATGGAACTATTGGATCTACACCGTTTTTTATTTTCCCGGATTGCTGCTCGCAAGCGTGTCCATGAGCGCTTATGTCCTTGGAGGAAAGGGCGTGGACCTCGCGCAGAACCGCGCTTATCTCGAGATTGGATCTTATGTGCTGCTCATCGTTGCGGTGGGACTGAACATCATCGGATTGAACATAGGGAAGTGGCTGCAAAACGCTGGAGGCGTTTCCACATACCTGCCGCTGCTGATATTGACGGGCGTGGCCGGAGCGATGTACGTGCGCCACGGCTCTGTAACGCACTTTGCGTGGTCCAACATGATGCCGGTATGGAACTGGGACACCGTGAACTTCTGGTCGCAGATCGCGTTTGCTTTCACCGGACTCGAGCTGGTTTCGGCAATGAGCGGGGAGATTCGCGATCCCAGACGCACGCTGCCTCGCGCGGCGTTGGGCGCCGGCGCGCTGATCGCGCTGATGTATATGGTGGGCACGGCGTCCGTGCTGTCTTTGGTGCCGAGCGCGGATGTGGATCCGAAGAGCGGCGTCTTTCATGCAATTACCGTGGGCTCGATTGCCCTGAAGATCGGATTTGTCGGCGTTTTGGCGGCCATGCTGGTCACCGTGGGGAATGCCGGCGGAGTGGGCAGCACGGTGGCCGGAATCGCCCGGGTTCCGTTTGTCGTGGGAATTGACCGTTACTTGCCGCGCGCGTTTGGGAAAATTCATCCACGATGGCGCACGCCGTATGTTGCGATTCTGGTGCAAGCCGTCGTCTCAGCATTAGTGCTGCGGGTGAGCCAGATCAACGAGACAACGCGCGGCGCCTACCAGGTGCTCATCGACGCCGCGATCATTCTTTATTTCATTCCATTTCTTTACATGTTCGCCGCGGCCGTCAAGCTCGCGGGCAGAAAAGACCGAGCGGAAAATGCGCACGCGGTTCTTGTTCCCGGCGGAAAAGCGGGCGTGTGGATCGCCAGCGGACTCGGCTTTGTCGTCACGCTGCTCTCGATTGCGGTCTCTCTCTACCCTCCGGGTGATTCAGCGGATCGCACCGCTTTTCTCATCAAAGTGGTGGGCTGGGTGACAGGCTCGCTTGCGCTTGGCCTGATTCTGTATTTTCGCGGCGCACGCTCGAAGGCGAAAGAGGTAGGACCTTGATTTGCCCGCAAAGCTGCGGCGCGATTCAGTAGATAGGCCACACGCCGGGAGTTGCGAGCTCGAGGAGATTATTGTCAGGATCGCGGAAATAAATGCTGGTGCCGCCGCGCGGCCAGCGGACACGGCTCTCGATCTCGATCCCCTTGGCGTCGAGAGTTTTTTCCCAGGTGCCAAGGTCTTCCGCCAGGATCGCGAACGCAAAGTGCAGCGGGCCGCTGCCGTCGTGCGGTCCAAGCTTTCCGAAGGGCAGTTGTGTGACACAGTTCGATGCGCCTCGCTTGAACAAGAGCAGAACGCTTCGCCCGCCAACGCCGTATGCACGGAACCTTGTGTCACCCCCCCATTCGCTGAAGGCTGAAGACGTCCTCGTAGAAACGAGACGCGCGGTCGAGATCATCCACGTACAGAGCCGTCTCGATCACGCCGGTGAGCGGCGGCACGCGCGCCTCCTTGGGTGGCTAGAAACCTTCTTCGATTAGGCGGTTCATCGTAATCGACAGATTGGCTCGGCCGGAGCGCGCTTCAAGGTAGCGCTCGACATACTTGCCGAGGATGTCGCCTTCGAGATTCACGGCATCGCCGGCTTTGCGGTCGCGAAGATTCGTGTGCTCGTACGTGTAGGGAATCACCGCGATTTCGGCGATGCGGTTGTGCCAGCGAGCGACGGTTAGGCTGATGCCATCGATGGTGATGGAGCCTTTCGGCACGACGTAGCGCGCGAATTCTTCCGGGACCTTCACCCCAAGCCACCAGTTTTCGCCTTCCGGCATTAGCTGCGTAACGCGCCCGACGCCATCGACGTGGCCGAGAACGAAATGCCCGCCAAACTCTTTGCCGGCCGTGAGCGGCTGTTCGAGATTGACCCGCGAGCCTTTTTTCAGCTCCCCACTTTGCGCGCCAAACGAAGTCTTGCGAATGGTTTCACCTGAGAGGTCCGCGGAGAATGTTCCTTTGTCCAGGGCTGCAACTGTGAAGCAACAACCGTTCACGGCAATGCTGTTCGAAACCGCGAGCGACGGCGCGACATTCGGCGCCTGGATGGTGATCCGGCCACCGTCATCCCGCAGCTCCAGAGCTTCGATTGTGCCGAGGTGTTCGATAATGCCGGTGAACATAGAATGCTCGCTCATTTCCCAAGCAAGTATCGATTCTAGCCTAATGAGTGCGAGTAATTCACTTCCGGCGCGCGTATGCTGTGCGGCGACGAGTCCTAACTATTTTCTCGCTAAATCTTACTGCCGAGTAACCAAGCTCTTCTGCGCAGTGACCGCGATTCTCTTTCGCGCCGTAACCAATTCCGGCCGCTCGTCACCAACGGCAATTTCGCTCAGCTTGCGGAAGTATTGATTGGCCGCAGTCGCATTGCCGGCAGAGTCCGCGGCGCTTGCGGCACCGTACAGCGCGTTGAAGCGATTGGGCGCAACTTTCAGTACCGCCTCGTATTCTGTCAGGGCTTCCCGCGGCTGCTTTTCCAGCAAGAGCAGTTCAGCGAGCATTTCCCGGGCGGGCGTGACCGCCCCGGGCGTCACGGCATCTTTGTCCATGCTTTCTTCCAATTCTGCGGCGGAGCGCATCCTCGCAATCGCATTAGCCCCAGTGCCGGATTTTTCTGCGATCCACGCTGCTACTTCACGCTGCTGGACTTCCACCTGGCTCGACCAGTAGGCGTTCTTCATTTTTGCGATTGTGTCAACCAAAGATGCCAAGGTCTTCTCGGCCTGCGTCGCGCGGCCCAGGTCACCGGCTCTAGCGCTGCCGATGCCGACCGCCGCCCAGGTAATAGCTTGCGCCCAAGGGACGCCGTCGTTCCGGACTCGTAGCTCGCCTGCTCGCTTCCAGTTCCCGAGCTCGATCGCGCAGCGCGCGGGAACCACGGCAATGGCATAGTCTCCGGTCAGCGTGAGACCCGGTACGGGTTTTAGCGCGTTCATTTCAGCAAGCACGGCTTCGGCTTGTTTCACCTGCCCGCTCTGCAAGTAGGCGTATGCCAGGTAATCCATCGCGTGGAGTCTCTGATCGCGGGCCTCGCCATTGCTTGAAGTCGCCTCGGCCGCGGCGGCCAGTTTTTGCGATTTCAAGTTGGATTGTATGGATTCGTCCCACGACCCGACTCGTGTGAAGAGATGCGAAGGCATGTGGTTGGCGTGGGCCGAGGCTGGCGCGATTTTTGCGTACATGCGCGCTGCGCCGAGGCCGTTTTCCGCAAGCACGGTATTGTCGTAGCAGTGGATGATGTAGTGTGCGATGCCCGGGTGATGAGGCTGCGTCATGAAGAGCGGCTCGAGGATTTCTCCGCACTTGCGCTGATTGGCGAAAGTCTTGTCCGTCTTGGGGGCGATAATGTAATACGTCAACGCGTGAAAAATTGCCGCTTCGCTGTCGTCCGGGTAGGCCGCTTGAACGGCACCCATTTTCTGTTCAAAGGCACGGTCGCGCGCCTCTTGATCTTTCCCATCCTCGCCGTAGATTTCGCTCAAGGCATCCAAGTAAGCCATTTCTCGCGGAGTGGTCTTCGGATTGGCGGCCGCGATCGCTTTTGCT
>WNFE01014377.1_pt1 | contig 11961 bp, 22 predicted proteins | sample 5400451 | NCBI WGS metagenome assembly WNFE01 (sample SAMN13153344, study PRJNA577476) | soil metagenome | isolation source: 200 cm saprolite under Douglas fir tree site 2 hole 2 | place: USA:California | collected 2015-04-18
CGCCGTCGCCGATGCGCCACCCGGCATGGATGATGCGCGTATAGCCGCCGGGACGATCGGCGAACCGCGGAGCGATGTCATTGAACAGCTTCTGCGTGGCCGCCGGGGTCATCAGGTAACTCGCAACCTGGCGACGCGCATGGAGCGAATCGCGCTTGCCAAGCGTGATCATGCGCTCGACCAGCGGCCTGGCGGCCTTCGCCCGGGTGAGCGTGGTGCTGACGCGCTCCCGCTCGATGATGTTGGTCACCAGGTTGCGCAGCGTGGCCCGGCGGTGGGCCGGGTTGCGCCCGAGTTTGGAGCCCGACTTGAGGTGTCGCATGATCGCTTCGCCGGACCATTACAGCCCAGCGGTCTCCTCCGGTGTGGGCGGAGCGGTCTGGCTGGGCAGCGGAGGCCAGATGATGCGGCCGTGCTCGTCGAACTTCATACCCAGGCTCAGACCCATCCGCTGCAAGATCTCCTTGATTTCGTTGAGCGACTTGCGGCCGAAGTTCTTGGTCTTGAGCATCTCGTTCTCGCTCTTCTGCACGAGCTCGCGGATGCTCTGGATGTTGGCGTTTTTCAGGCAATTGTAGGAGCGCACGGAAAGCTCAAGCTCTTCGACCGAGCGGTCCAGGTGCTCCAGGCGCGGATCGTTGTAGGACTCCACCGCTTCCTCGGGAAGCTCCGGCTGCTCCTCGAAGTTGATGAAGATGCTCATGTGGTCCTTTACCAGCTTCGAAGCCAGGCCGATGGCATCCTGCGGGGTAATGGCGCCATTGGTCCAGACCTCGAGCGCCAGCTTTTCATAGTCGGTCATCTGGCCAAGGCGCGCCGCCTCGACGGCGTAGTTCACCTTGCGCACCGGCGAGTGCACCGAATCCACCGGGATGTAGCCGATGGGCAGGTCTTCGTCAAAGTTGCGGTCGGCGGCGACGTAGCCCCGGCCGTTCTTCACGCGCATCTCGAGCTGCATCTTGCCGCCTTCGCTGACCGTGGCGATGTAGACAGCCTTGTCGAGGACGGCGAAGTCGGCGTCCTCCTCGATCATGGCTGAAGTAACCACGCCGGGGTTTTCGACGTTGAGGTAAATCGTCTTCGGCTGGTCGTTATTGAGCTTGAGCGGCACCTGCTTGAGGTTGAGGATGATGTCGGTGGCGTCTTCGACCACGCCGGGAATCGACGAGAACTCGTGCAGCACGCCCTCGATCTTCACCGCGGTGATGGCCGCGCCTTCAATCGAGCTGAGCAGGGCCCGCCGCAGGGCATTGCCGACGGTGGTGCCCCAGCCGCGCTCGAACGGCTGCGCCGAGAATTTTCCGAACTTATCAGTGAGCGACTCGAGTTCAGCCGCCAACCGCTTGGGTTTCTGAAAGCCTTTCCACATCTTGCCAGTCCTTCCTCCCCGAACGGGTCGGGGCAAAGAATCGAAAGTCGTATTCCGGTGCGCCTACTTCGAGTAGAGCTCGACGATGAGCTGCTCATTCATGGGCGGGGTTTGCACATCCCCACGCTTGGGCAGCGAGACCACCCGGGCTTTGAAGTGCTCGCGGTCGATCTCCAGCCACGGCACCATGTTCTGGCTCTGGGCGAGGTTGCGAGCCTCCAACACCATGGTGTTCTGGTGCATTTTTTCCTTCAGCATGATCTCGTCGCCCACGTTGACCAGGAACGAGGGGATATTCACCTTGCGGCCGGATACGCGGACGTGCCCGTGCAGCACCAGTTGCCTGCCCTGCGCCCGCGAGCCGGCCAGGCCCATGCGGCAGACCACGTTATCCAGGCGCCGCTCGAGCATCACGATCAGGTTCTCGCCCGTGGGACCTTTGGCGCGCTCCGCCTTGTCCACGTAGGTGCGGAACTGTCGCTCCAGCAGCCCGTAGGTGCGCTTCACCTTCTGCTTCTCGCGCAACTGCAGCCCGTAGCCTGCGAGCTTGGCCCGGCGGGCCTGGCCGTGCTGGCCGGGAACGAAGTTGCGCTTTTCGATGGCGCACTTTTCGGTGAAACACCGCAGGCCTTTCAGGAAAAGCTTCTGCCCTTCCCGGCGGCACAAGCGGCAAACCGCTTCACGATGTCTTGCCAATGGTTCTTCTCCTTTGCTCTTCGGTGCAACCGCAGCAGCCGTCAGACGCGGCGGCGCTTCGGCGGCCGACAACCGTTATGGGGGATCGGCGTCACGTCCTTGATGTGCACGATGTGGAGTCCGGCCGAAGCCAGCGCGCGCACCGCCGATTCTCGCCCCGAGCCCGGCCCCTTCACGCGTACTTCCACCGATTTCATGCCGTACTGGTCGCGCGCCACACCGCCGGCAGCCACGGAGGCCTGCTGGGCGGCGTAGGGCGTGCCCTTGCGCGAGCCCTTGAACCCGATCGAGCCTGCCGACGACCAGCACACGGCACGGCCGTCCGGGTCGGTGATGGTGACGATGGTGTTGTTGAACGTGGCCTGGATGCACACCACGCCGTGCGGCACGATGCGCCGCTCGCGCTTCTTCTTGAACTCCTTCTTGCGTTTGCTGGGCTTCGCCGGAGCAGTTGTGGCTGCGGCGTCCTGCGGTTCTTTTGCCAAGTGGCTACCCTCTCCTCGAAGAGATTACTTGCGCGCCATCACTTTTTTCTTGGCCGCAACCGCGCCCTTGCGCGGGCCCTTGCGAGTGCGTGCATTGGTGTGCGTTCGCTGGCCCCGCACCGGGAGGTTGCGCCGGTGCCTCAGGCCGCGATAACACTGGATTTCAATCAGCCGCCGGATGTTCATCTGGATCTCCTTGCGGAGATCGCCCTCCACGCGGCCTTCGGATTCGATCGCCTGGCGGAGGTGCGTGACCTCCTCCTCGGTCAAGTCCTTCACTTTCTTGGTGAACTCGACCTTGGCCTTGGCGCAAAGAGCCTGCGCCCGCTGCAGCCCGATGCCATAGATGGAGGTCAGGCCGACCCATACGCGCTTCTGCGGCGGCAGGTCCACACCAGCAATGCGTGCCATACGCGCTCCCTCCCTATCCCTGGCGCTGCTTGTGCTTCGGGTTGCTGCAGATCACTCGCACCACGCCGCGCCGATGAATGATCTTGCACTTATCGCAAATCTTTCTGACAGACGACCGAACTTTCATTTCACAGCTCCGTTCCGGGCCGCTCCGCCCCCCCGCACCTACTTGTAGCGGTAAACGATGCGCCCGCGGGTCAGGTCGTATGGCGAAAGCTCGACAGCAACCTTGTCCCCGGCCAGGATGCGGATGAAGTTCTTGCGCATCTTTCCGGAGATGTGCGCCAGCACTTGGTGCTTGTTCTCGAGCTCAACGCGAAACATCGCGTTGGGCAGTGGCTCGATCACCGTCGCCATGACCTCGATGGCATCCTCCTTCGGATTGCCCGAGTCAGCCTTCTTCTTATCCCTCTGGGGTTTCCTCGCCATGGGCTCCTAAGTCAATTTACCAGGACGGGCCGCTCACTTCCCGCGGTCGCGTCAGCACCCAGGGACCGTTCGACGTCACGGCCACCGTGTGCTCGAAATGGGCCGAATAGCTGCCGTCGGCGGTCACCGCGGTCCATTTGTCCTCGAGCACCTTGACTCCCGCCCCACCGGCGTTGACCATCGGCTCGATGGCCAGCACCATGCCTTCCTGCAGGCGCGGGCCGTGGCCCGGGTCGCCGTAGTTGGGCAGTTGCGGTTCCTCGTGCATCTTCGTGCCGATGCCGTGGCCGACAAAATCGCGCACGACCGATAAGCGGTGCTGCTCCACCCACTCCTGCACCACCGCGGACACATCGCTCAGCCGGTTGCCCGGGCGCACCTTGTCAATCGCCCGGTCGAGCGCCTCGCGAGTCACCCGCAGCAGGGTCTCGAGCTCCGGCCGGATCGCGCCCACCGGAACCGTGACGGCAGCGTCGGCGTAGTAGCCATCGAATTCGACGCCGAAATCAATCGAAACAATGTCGCCATCCCGCAGCCTGCGCGTCGCCGACGGGATGCCATGCACCACCTCTTGATTGATCGAGGTGCAAAGCACGCACGGGTATCCCAGGTACCCCTTAAACGCCGCCCGCGCGCCGAGTTCGGCGGTGCGGCGCTCGGCAAACTTTTCCAGCTCCATCGTCGTCGCACCCGGTCCCACCATCTTCCGCAGGGACGTCAGCACGTCCCAGACAACCAACCCGGCGCGGTGCATTTTTTCTAGTTCCGCGCCCGATTTGAGGATGATGCTCATTGCGCTCGCGCCAGGATGCCCAGCACTCGCCGGGTCACGGCGCCCACATCGGCCGAGCCGTCCACGTCCTCGAGCACGCCCTGGCGGCGGTAATACTCCACCAGCGGCCTGGTCTGCCGTTCGTACGCCGCTAGTCGCTCGCGGATCACCTCTTCGCGGTCGTCGCCGCGCTGCACGAGCTCCCCGCCGTCGGCGTCGCACCGGCCCGTCACCTTCGGCGGGCGTTCGTAGATGTTATAGATCTCGCCGCCGACGCTGCAGGTACGCCTCCCGGTCAGCCGCTTGAGCAGCCGGTCCGAGTCCACCGCGAAATGCAGCACCAGCGGCCTGTCAAAACCCAACCCGCGCAGCAGCTCGCCCAGTTTTTCTGCCTGGGGCAGCGTCCGCGGGAAGCCGTCGAACACGAAGCCGTTACGGCAATCGGGCTGGGCGATGCGCTCCTCGACCATGCGCAACACGATCTCGTCGGGTACCAGCTCGCCGCGCTCCATGATCGGCCGCGCCTTCAGGCCTAGCGGGGTACCGCGGCCGACATGGTCGCGGAACATGTCGCCAGTCGAGAGGTGCGGCACCTGATAAAACCGCGCCACCTCTTTGGCCTGCGTGCCCTTGCCCGCCCCAGGCGGCCCCAGAAAGATCACCGCTCGATTCAGTCCTTCGGCCGCGGGAATGGAGCCGGGGCTAGCCACGGCGGCCGCGCAACCTTCCCTTCTTCACAAATCCCTCATAGTGGCGCATGACCAGCTGCGCCTCCAGCTGCTGCACTGTGTCCATGGCCACGCCCACTACGATCAGCAGCGAGGTTCCACCGAAATAAAACGTCACGTTCAGTCCTTCGAGGACAAACCGCCACGCGTGCGCGTCAAACCAGGCACCGACCGTCCCGGGCAGGTGGTGCAAGTGAATGCCCGTGATCATCCACTCGGGCAGCAGGCAGACCATGGCGAGATAGATGCCGCCGACAAACGTCAGCCGGCGAAGAATCTTGTTAATGTGCTCGGAGGTATTCCGTCCGGGCCGGATGCCGGGAATAAACCCGCCGTACTTGCGCATGTTGTCGGCCAGCTCGGTGGGGTTGAACACAATGCCAACGTAGAAAAAGGCGAACAGGATGATCAGCGTGACGTAGATCAGCGTATACAGCGGCTCGCCCCAGGAGAGCGCCCGCGCGAAGTCGTCGAGGAACTTTGATTTCTTCTGGAAAAACAGGTCGATGGTCCCCGGAAAGGTGAGCAGCGAGCTCGCGAAGATCGGCGGGATGACGCCGCCGGAATTGACCCGCAGCGGCAGGTAGGTCATCTGGCCGCCCATGACGCGGCGGCCGACCACGCGCTTGGCATACTGCACGGGAATACGCCGCTGGCCGCCTTCGACCAGCACAATGAAGCCGATCACGGCAATCATCACTGCGCCCAGCAAGATCAGGGCCGGGGCAGTGAATGGACCCCACTGGTTGGTCGAGGCCTTTTCAAAGAGGTCGCGCACGGCGCGAGGCAGGCCGACTACAATGCCCGCAAAAATGATGAGGGACATCCCGTTGCCGATGCCGCGGTCGCTGATCTGCTCGCCCAGCCACATGATAAAGGCCGTGCCGGTAGTCAGCGTCAGCATGGTCATCAGCGTGAAGGCAAAGCCCGGGTGATAGACCAACGAGCTGCCGCCGCTGCTTTGCCGCTGGAGCGTGATGGCGATGGAAAACGATTGGAAGGCACTCAACACGACGGTTAGATAACGCGTGTACTGCGTGATCTTGCGGCGGCCGAGCTCGCCTTCCTTCTGCAGCCGCTCGAGGTAAGGCCACACCACGGTCATCAACTGCAGGATGATCGAGGCGGTGATGTAAGGCATGATGCCCAAGGCGAAAATCGTCAGACGGCGGAAGTTGCCGCCGCTGAACAGGTCCAGGATGCCCAGGACCGAGCCGCGGCCCTGCTCGAACAACTGTTGCAACAGATCCGTATTGATCCCCGGCGTGGGAATGTGCGCGCCAATGCGATACACCGCCAGCACTGCGAGCGTGAACAGGACGCGCCTGCGCAGGTCCGGGATGCGGAACATGTTACCGATGGCTTGGAAAAACCGGTTCATGACAGAATTTCGACCTTGCCTCCGGCGTGGCGAGTGACTCCGGCGTGACCGTCTCGCCCGCCGCGAAGGCGTTGAGCGACTCGACGTTCACGACCGCGAACTCCCGGGCGAACGGGTTGTGGAAGCCGCGCTTGGGGATGCGGCGGTGCAGTGGCATCTGGCCGCCCTCAAAGCCGGGGCGCCGTGAATAGCCCTTGCGCGATTTCTGACCCTTGTTGCCTTTGCCGGCGGTCTTGCCGAGCTTCGACCCCATGCCGCGCCCGACGCGCACCTTGCGGTGCCGCGAGCCTCGCGGGGGTCGCAGATTGGAAAGGTTCACTGCCATGTTTGCCTCAATCCTTACTCGCTCACTTCCACGAGGTGGCGCACCTTGCCGATCATCCCACGGATGGCGGGTGTGTCGGGCCGCTCCACAACCTGCTGCATCCGGCGGAAGCCCAGGCCGCGGATGGTCTGCCGCATTCCCCGCGGACAGCCGATGAAGCTGCGCACCCACTTGATCTTCAACGTCGTTGCTTTTTTCTTCGCCATCGTCTTCTTTTCCGCCCGGCGCGATGCCTAGCGGGTCAGCTCCTCCACGGTCTTGGAACGGATCTCGGCCACTTTGCCCGCGTCTTTCAGCCGCAAGAGGGCGTCGAAGGTGGCCTTGACGACGTTGTGCGGGTTCGACGTGCCGATCGATTTCGTCAGCACATTGTGGATGCCGGCGACTTCCATCACGGCACGCACCGGCCCGCCAGCGATGATGCCGGTGCCTTCCGGAGCGGGCTTCAGAAGCACGTGGCCCGAGCCGTAGTGGCCGACCACCTGGTGCGGGATGGTGCTGCCCTTTAAGTTGAGCTTCAGCAGGTTCTTTTTAGCCTGCTCGATGGCTTTACGGATGGCCATAGGCACTTCGCGGGCCTTGCCCATGCCGAAGCCGGCGTGGCCCTGTTGGTCGCCAACCACCACCAGCGCCGAAAAACTCAGGTTCTTGCCGCCCTTGACAACTTTGGTGACGCGATTGATCGAAACCACCTGGTCTTTCAAACTGTTCAGGCTGACCTCAACGGGCCGGCGCACTGCCAGGGTTTCTCTGAGAATTTGTTTGGACATATCCGTTAGAATTTCAACCCCGCTTCCCGTGCCGATTCCGCCAGCGCCTGGACGCGGCCGTGGTACTTGTAGCCTCCGCGGTCGAAAACGACCAGCTCGACGCCGGCCGCTCGTGCCCGCTCGGCAATCGCCTTGCCGACCACTTTGGCCGCGGCGACGTTGCCGCCACCCTTCAACTGCTTGCGCATCTCCTTGTCCAGCGAGCTCGCCGAGGCGAGCGTGCGCCCGGTGCGATCGTCAATTACCTGCGCGTAGATGTGGCCGAGCGAGCGATATACGCACAGCCGCGGCCGCTCCGGCGTCCCGGTAACCCGGGTGCGCACCCGCAGGTGAACCCGCTGGCGGTGCGCGTTGCGCGATAATTTCCGAACTCGTACGGTGGCCACGCTCTCTCTCCTTACGCTGCGGTCTTCGCGGCGCCCGCCTTGCCAGCCTTCTTCTTCAGCCGCTCACCCGTCAGGCGAATACCCTTCTGTTTATAGGGGTCGGGCGGGCGCAGGCCGTGAATGTTGGCGGCCACCTGGCCCACCTGGCCCTTGTCGGCGCCGCTCACGACCAGATGGGTCTGCTTCTCGATAGTAATCTGGATGCCCTCGGGGATCACAAACTCGATCGGATGTGAATAGCCCAGGCTGAAGTTCACGCTCTTGCCCTTGATTTCGGCGCGATAGCCGACGCCGACAATGTCGAGCTCCTTTTTGAATCCCTGCGTGACGCCTTGGACGGCATTGGCCACCAGGGCCCGCGCCAGGCCGTGCAGCGCGCGCTGCTCTTCGGTCTGGCGGACAGTCACCAGCACGGCATCCTTTTGCTCCAAGCGGATGCCCGGCGGCAGCGGCACGCTCAGCTTGCCCTTGGGACCCTGCACTTCCACGGCGCTGGCAGAGATCTCCACTTTCACGCCTGCGGGCACCGGAATCGGCTTGCGTCCAATTCGCGACATGTCTCTTTCGTTCTCCCACCTACCAGATTTCGCAGAGCACTTCCCCGCCGACGCGGGCCCGGCGCGCAGCGCGCCCGGTCATCAGTCCGCGGGGCGTGGTCAGGATGCTGATGCCGAGGCCGCCCACGACGGCGCGGATGCGCGTGGCGCCGACGTAGCGCCGGCTGCCCGGTCGGGAGATCCGCCGCAGCCCGGTGATGACGCTGCGCCGATCCGGGGTGTACTTCAGGAACAGCCGCAGCGTCTTGCGCACCTTGTTCTCGTCCACAAGCTTGAAGGTCGAAATGTAACCTTCTTCTTTGAGGATGCGCGCAATCTCGGTCTTGAGTTTCGACGCCGGCACATCCACGCGCGCATGCTTGGCGCGGGCGGCATTGCGGATGCGCGTCAGCAGGTCAGCGATCGGATCCGTATTCATCGTGTTTTTCCGTTCGCTCCTTACCAGCTCGCCTTGAGCACGCCGGGGATTTCGCCCTTCAGGGCCAGGCCGCGGAAACAGATGCGACACATCTGGAACTTGCTCAGATAGCCGCGGGGCCGGCCGCAGATGCGGCAACGGTTGCGCACCCGGATCTTATACTTGAGCTTCTTGCGCATTTTTGCGAATTGACTGGTTCGCGCCATGGCTTCTCCTCTCGGCTCTCTCGCACTACGGGCGGAGCGGCAGGCCCAACTGCTTGAGCAGCTCGCGCCCTTCCTCGTCATTGCGAGCGGTGGTGGTCAGGGTGATGTTCATGCCCCTGATCTTGTCCACCCGGGTGTAATCGATCTCGGGGAAGACGAGCTGGTCGCGCAGGCCCAGGGTGTAGTTGCCGCGGCCGTCAAAGGCGTTGGCGGCCAGACCCTTGAAGTCGCGCACCCGCGGCAACACGACGTTGCACAGCCGGTCCATGAATTCGTACATTCGCTCGCCCCGCAGCGTCACGCAGCAGCCGATGGGCATGCCCTTGCGGATCTTGAAATTGGCGATCGACTTCTTCGCCCGGGTGATGATGGGCCTCTGCCCGGTGATCTGGCCCAACTCCTGCGCCGCCACATCCAGCAGCTTGATGTTCTGGCTGGCCTCGCCCAGGCCGATGTTAACAATCACCTTCGAGAGCTTCGGCACGGCCATCGGATTCTTGTACCCGAAGCGCTTCATCAGCGCCGGGATCACTTCGTTGCGGTAGCGTTCGCGCAGTCGGCTGATCATTGCTTCGTCTCTCCGGGCCTATTTCTCGAGCGTGGTGCCGCAGCGGTGGCAGGTGCGCACCTTGGTGCCGTCGGGCAGCGACGCATGACCGATGCGAGTGTGCTTGTTGCACGCCGGGCAGACCAGCAGCACGTTGGAGATCGCCACCGACCCCTCGCGCTCCACGATCCCGCCCTTGATGTTTTTGGCCGGGTTGGGGCGCGTGTGGCGCTTGATCATGTTGGCGTGCTCGACGGTCACGGTGCGCTTCGCTGCGTCCACCGAGAGCACGCGGCCCACCTTGCCTTTATCGCGCCCGGTCATTACGCGCACCTGGTCGCCCTTGCGAATGCTCGAGTTGTAACGGACTGTCTCTTCCGCTCGCATCGCTACCACACTTCCGGCGCCAGCGAGACGATCTTGGCGAACTTCTTCTCGCGCAGCTCGCGGGCCACCGGCCCGAACACGCGCGTGCCCACCGGCTCGCCGGTTTCGTTGATCAGCACTGCGGCATTGTCGTCAAAGCGAATGTAGGTGCCATCCTTGCGGCGGTACTCCTTGCGAGTGCGCACTACCACGGCGCGCACCACCTTCCCTGCTTTGATCTGACTGTCCGGGGCGGCTTCCTTCACCGACGCGGTGATGACGTCACCCAACCCGGCAAGGCTGCCGGCATCGCCGCCCAGCGGCAGGATGCACATCAGCCGGCGCGCGCCGGAATTGTCGGCCACGGTCAGCCAGCTCCGCATCTGAATCATCGCAGTGCTCCGCGCTCCATGGTTTCGCCGTGACGCCTATTCCACTCTCGTGCGGCGCGCAACCACCTCGGCCAGCCGCCAGCGCTTGAGCTTGGAAAGCGGCCGGGTCTCAACGATCCGTACGGTGTCGCCGGCGCGGGCCTCGCTCTGCTCATCGTGCGCGTAAAACTTCTTCGAGACGCGAACCACGCGCGGGTAGCGCCGGTGCTGCACCATGCGCGTCACCTTGACGATGATCGTCTTCTGCATCTTGGCGCTGGTGACCACGCCCACCTTCTGCTGGCGCGGCCGGCGCTCCGGCGTTTCCGGGCGCGCCTTCACGGTTTCAGTTGCCATGTTCCGTCCTTACGGCGCGTTCGCGCAACAACGTCTTGACGCGCGCCAGGTCTCGCCGGGCCTCGCGCAGGCGTTTGAGCGCCTCGGCCTGGCCGGTGGTGAGCTGGAAACGAAGGCGGAAGATCTGCTCGCTCAGCTCGCGCTGCTGGACCTCGAGCTCCTTGGTGTCCACCTCGCGGAGCTTCTCAATCCGCCGCGGCATCAGAATCCTCCCGCACGGGTGACGAACCGGGTCAGGATGGGCAGCTTGTGCGCCGCCAAGTCCATGGCCTCGGTCGCCGTGGCCAGATCCACCCCGGCCATCTCGAACAGCACCCGGCCCGGCTTGACCACCGCCACCCAATGCTCCGGCGGGCCCTTGCCCTTGCCCATGCGCGTTTCCGCGGGCTTCTTGGTGAACGGCTTATCGGGAAAGATGCGGATCCAGAGCTTGCCACCGCGCTTGATAAACCGCGTAATGGCCACGCGCGCCGCCTCAATCTGCCGGTCGGTGATCCAGGCGGGCTCGAGCGCCTTCAGACCGTACTCACCGAAGGAGAGTTCGCCTCCGCGCCAGGCCTTGCCGCGGCGCCGGCCGCGCTGCTGCTTGCGATACTTCACTTTTTTCGGCATTAACATGATCAGTTATCCGCAATCCCGCCGGCTTAATCCTCGCCTCTATGCTTTCATCGCAGGGGTCTGGCCGCGCTGTGGAATGCTTTCACCTTGATAGACCCAGCACTTCACGCCAATCACGCCGTAGGTGGTGTAGGCCTGCGCAAACCCGAAATCAATGTCCGCGCGCAGGGTCTGCAGCGGCAGCCGGCCCTGCAGATACCACTCCTTGCGGGCGATTTCGGCGCCATTCAGCCGCCCGGCAACGCGCACCTTGATTCCCTTGCAGCCGAAGCGCAGGGCCGAGTCCACCGCCTTGCGCATCGCACGGCGAAAGGCCACGCGCTTCTCCAGTTGCAGGGCAATCGATTCGGACACGAGTTGCGCATCGAGCTCCGGCCGGTGCACTTCCTGGATATCAATGTGCACCTCGCGGCGGGTCCGCTTCTGGATTTCATTCTTCAGCTTATCGATCTCCGCGCCCTTGCGCCCGATGATGATGCCCGGGCGCGCCGTATAAATGCGGATAACCAGCTTGTTGGCGGCGCGTTCGATATCAATCGAGCTCACCCCCGCCGAGCGCAGCCGGTCCTTGAGCTGCCGGCGGAGTGCGACGTCTTCGTGTAGCAGGTCGGCGTAGTCGCGATGGGCGAACCAGCGCGACTTCCACATTTTGTTGTAGCCCAGCCGGAACCCGTACGGATGCGTCTTTTGACCCAATGTCCCCTCCTACTTCTTCGACTTCTTGGTTGCGGGCTTCTTGCCCGCCAGCGCCCGACGGGCCTTCTTCACC
>WNFE01003315.1_pt1 | contig 11960 bp, 13 predicted proteins | sample 5400451 | NCBI WGS metagenome assembly WNFE01 (sample SAMN13153344, study PRJNA577476) | soil metagenome | isolation source: 200 cm saprolite under Douglas fir tree site 2 hole 2 | place: USA:California | collected 2015-04-18
CTTCTTCCAGTAATCCGGATTGCGCATTATCTTGATATATTCGTTGGGCTTGAATTCGCCGAATTTGAACGGGCCGGCGCCGATCGGATGGCTGCGCATATCGCGCGGCGCAACATGGCAGGGGTAAATTGGCGAAAATCCCGAGGCGAGCAGCGCCAGAAAGGCCGGCTGCGGCCGCTTCAGATGGAAGGTGACCTCATAGTCGCCGTTGGTGGTCCCCTCTTCGAGGTTCCGGTACCAGGACTTGCGCGGATTGATACGGAATTTCTCGCTGGACTTGCCGGTCAGCAAATCCCAAGTGCATTTGACATCCTTGGCGGTGAATGGCGTGCGGTCGTGCCAGCCGACGCCCTCGCGCAGCGGGAACGTCAGCTCCGTCCCGTCCTCGCTCCATGACCAGCCGATAGCGAGATCGGGGGTGATCGAGCCGGGGCTGTTTTGCTGTGCATGCTGGTCGAACATCACGAGGTTATTGAAGACCCCCCATCATCGGCCGCTCGGCGACGACGGTGGCTTCCTCATGGATCGACATGCTCGCCGGGCTGTCGAGCATGTAGATTTTAAGAATGCCGCCCGATTTTTGCGCCAATACCGGCTCGGCGGCGGCGATTGCACCGAGCCCCACAGCCGCCGCTGCGAATCCCATTAGCTTTCGCTTCATTGCCGTCTTCCTCCCCCGGCGATTGGATGCCCCTGCTATCGCCGGACCCGTTCGCCGGGTTCTCGTCGAGGTGCCGCCGCTGGCGAGTGTATCACGCTTCGGGCAGGAGCGTCCGAAGACTGTTCGATGAGCCGCTGGCCTACTCGTCCAGCCATAAGTCTTCGAAGCGCCAGCCGTTGTACTGGCTGTTGACCATGATCGTCAGCCCCTTGAGTTTGGGCTGCCAACAGGTCGCCGCTCGGAAATGATAGATGATCGGTCGGGCCCCGTCCTCCTGTAGCTGCCTGTCGATCTCCCAGACGAGCTTCCGGCGTTTGTCCTGATTGGCCTCCATCGACTGCTGTGCGAACTGCTGCTCGAGTTCGGGGTTGCAATAGCCGGTGTAGTTGCGCTCGGAGCCGCAGCCGTAGTTCTCGTAGAATTGCTGGTCGGGGTCGTCGACGCCGCTGCCGGTGTTGTTCTGGCCGATCTGATAATCCTTGCGGGCGACCTTGGGAAACCAATTGGCGGTCTCGACGGGGTCGAGGGCACCGTCGATATAGATTTCCTTGAGCTGGTCGATCAGGATGACCGCCGGATCCCGGAAGATCGGGATGTTGCGCGCCGAGACTGTGAGAGTCAGCCGATTGTCCGGTCCGTAGCCCAGTTTCTCCATGATCGCCCGGGCTTGCGTGCGGTTCTTCCCGATGTCCGGGTCATACCCGGGCACCGTCTTCAACAACTCCGTCGGTATCCCCCAGATCCCCGCGGGCGGCGGTTGCATCGCCCCACCGATATCGCCCTGACCTTCAGCGAGGATGTCGATAAATGACTTGCGGTCGAGGCTCAGCATCATTGCCCGGCGGATCTCCGGATTGTCGAAGGGCGGCTTATCCCGGTTGAGGATCAGGTTGGTGCTGGCATTGCCCGGCGCCAACTCGCAGATCGCCTGCGGCGCCTGGGACTTGATGTCCTTGAGCAGCGGGATCGAGACCTCGAACGGGAAGGTCATGTCGAACTTGCCGGCGATGAAGGCGAGCACTGCGGTCGAGCGGTTCGGGATGATCGTGTATTCGATGCCGTCGAGATAAGGCCGGTCCTTTTTCCAGTAGTTCGGGTTGCGGGCAACCGTGATCCTTTCATTGGGCTTGAATTCGACAAATTTGAATGGTCCCGTGCCGATCGGCTGGCTGCGCATGTCGCGCGGTGCAACGTGGCAGGGATAAACCGGTGCGTAGCCCGAAGCGAGCAGTGCGATCAATGCCGGCTGCGGGCGCTTCAGGACAAATGTCGCCTCGTTGTCACCGTTAGCAGTGATTTCCGAGATGTTGCTATACCAGGACTTGCGCGGATTGAGGCGGAGCTTTTCACTCGACTTGCCGGTCAGCATCTCCCAAGTGCATTTGACGTCCTTGGCGGTGAACGGCTGGCCGTCATGCCATTTGACGCCCTCGCGCAAGTGAAAGCTCAGCTGGGTTCCATCTTCGCTCGACGACCAGCTGCTGGCGAGGTCCGGCACGATCGAAGCGAGGCTGTTCTGCGCCACGTGCTGGGCGTACATGACGAGGCTGTTGAACACCCCCATCATCGGGATCTCAGTCGAGTTGGTCCCTTCCTCGAGGATCGACATGCTCGCCGGGCTGTCGCGATGGTAAACTCGGAGCACTCCGCCCGATTTTTGCGCCGAGGCCGGTTCGAGGACGAACAACCCGATAAGCATGGCGGCAGTTGCGATGCTTCGCTGCAAAATTAGACGCATTAGCTTACCCTTCAATGTTCCCCCGCCGACTGGCTGGCGGAGCCAGCAGTATTGGACCGGCGCTCGGATGGAAACCCGGCATAGAGGAGACTGTCCAGCACCCTTTCACCGGCGGCGGGACTTCCCTCGGGTTGGACCCTCCGTGTGATCATTTTTTACGCAATGCAACATCAAAATATTACCTCATTTCAGAGATATTGACAATTTTATGTTGCAATGCAACATTACGGGCTGCGCCGACGGGCATGGTGCGGACGTGTGCTTTTCGGAGCCCGCAGCCTCTGGAGATGGAGCGATGCGTCACAGAGATAGGCAACAGAACTCGACCGAACCGAAGGGCGAGCTCGCCTCGCGCACTTTGGCGATGCCGGCGGACAGCAATCCCAGGGGCGATATTTTCGGCGGCTGGATCATGTCGCTGATGGATTCCGCCGGCAAGATGTCGGCGACCCCGCACGCCGCCGGACGGGTGGTAACCGTCGCGGTCTCGAATATCACGTTTCTGCAGCCGGTGCATGTTGGCGACACCGTCTGCTGCTACACCGATGTCAAGCGCATCGGGCGGACATCGATCACGCTCGATGTCGAGGTTTGGGTGTTGCGCCAGGGCCAGGGCGCGAGGGTCAAGGTCACCGACGCCGAGTTTACCTTTGTTGCAGTCCACGAAGACGGCCGCCCACGCGAGCTCGCCTCCGCGAGTGCCAAGAGCCGGCGGCGGACGGTCCGCGATCTCCGTCGTACCAGCCGTCAAACAAAAGCCGAGATCTCGGCGATGCCGCCGGGACGCGCGGTGCCCTAGGGAACCTAACACTTGGTACCGGAGGAGCCCTGACCCGCCTCCTCTGGACTGTTACCCGGGGGTTCGCACCCTCTTCCGCGAAGAGCGGGTGAAAGAATTCTACCGTCATCCATTTTCCCGCCACCCCGGCGAAGGCCGGGGTCCATCACTCCGTGGCACGAACCGCTCAAGACCGGTAAAAATATTGCCTCCATTTGAAAAGTCCGGTGTAGCGTCGGAATGGGTCCCGGCCTTCGCCGGGACGACGAGGGAGTATTTGCTGATCGCTGCTTCGACCTGGATTTCTAGTGCTAAACGCGGCGCGGAGATCGCGACAGGCGTGGTTAATCGATAACCCGAAAGTGGTATCGTCGTTAACCGAATTGTGATTACCAATGAATGCGAGCGTGCCGATAATGGCGGAAACAGTGCCCCGCGGCCCGGCAGCCATTAAAAGCGGCAGCCGGCCTGCCGGCTATTGCGGTGGCGGAGCGGCAGCCGGACTTGCCGGGGACAGGCGATGCCAGACCACCCTGCGGCCCAGATCGAAGCGCATATCCCCGGGCTGCGCCGCTTTGCCCGGCAGCTCTTGCGCGGCGATTCAGAGGGCGCCGATGATCTCGTCCAGGACGCACTCGAGCGCGCGCTCTCTCGCTGGCATATGCGCCGGCCCGAGGGCGATATGCGCGGCTGGCTTTACACCATCCTCTACCATCGCTTCCTGACCGATCGGCGCCGCGAGAAACGACGCAACGCGCGCCTGGCGTCGACGGACTTCGAGGTCGGAGGGCCGGAGGTCGAAGGGGAACAGGAGGCAGCGCTGGTCCACCGGGACCTGCTGCGGGCCTTTGCCGGATTACCGGAGGAGCAGCGCTCGGTGCTGTTTCTGGTTACGGTCGAGGATCTCTCTTACAGCGAGGCGGCGCAGGTGTTGCGCGTGCCGATCGGCACGGTGATGTCGCGGCTGTCGCGCGGCCGCGAGCGGCTGCGCCGGTATCTGAACGGCGACCGGCAACCTCTCAAAGCCCGGCTGGGAGAGTGAAACGACCGATATCCCCGACCCCGTCCCAGCACAACCTCTCGTCTGATCGCGAAGAGAACGGCCGAACCTGCCAGAGGCCCGTTCGGCTTGACATTATCCTCTCCAGGAGGATAGGATTTCTTAAATGAACCAGCACCCGATCCACCAGACCCATCCCGAAATCGTCCGGCGCCTGCGCCGCGCCGAGGGTCACCTGCGCAGTATCATCGACATGATCGAATCGCAGCGGCCCTGCGTCGACATCGCCCAGCAACTGCACGCGGTCGAGAAGGCGGTTGCACAGGCCAAGAAGACATTGATCCACGACCACATCGAGAACTGTCTCGAACAAGCGGTTGGGCCGTTGCCGCGTGAGCAGCGCGGCGCGGTCGAAGAGTTCAAGGCGATCACGAAGTATCTCTGAACGAGGCCGGCCATGGGCTCTTTGACCGATTTGCTGCAATCCGGCGCTGCGTCCGCCTTGCTGCTGCTGCCGAGCGCCCTTCTGCTTGGCGTCCTGCACGGTTTGGAGCCCGGACATAGCAAGACGATGATGGCGGCCTTCATCATTGCTGTCCGAGGCACCGTCACGCAGGCGGGGTTGCTGGGGGTTGCAGCTACGGTCTCTCATTCCGCCGTGGTTTGGGTCATGGCACTGGTCGGCCTGTATTGGGGCGGCGGCTTAGACGCCGATAGAGACGAGCCTTACTTTGAGCTCGCATCCGCCCTTCTGATCATTGTGATCGCCCTATCGATGCTCTGGCGCACTTGGCGCGAGCGACAGCGGCGGCGCGCCGCAGCGCATCAGCATCCTCACCACGACGCCCACGAGCGCGCGCACCAGGACGCCCATCAACTGGCGCATGTCGATACGATCCGGCGCCGCTTGGCCTCATCGAGTGTGACGACGGGTCAGATCGTCATGTTCGGATTGTCGGGCGGGCTGGTCCCGTGCTCAGCCGCGATCGCAGTCCTGGTTCTGTGCCTTCAGGTAAAACAGATCTGGCTCGGCATCGCCTTGGTTCTGTGCTTCAGCATCGGACTCGCCCTCACGCTGGTTGCAGCAGGGATGATCGCTGCAGCGGGGATGCGCCACATCTCGCACCGCTGGTCGGGATTCGGCGAGTTCGCGAAGCACGCGCCCTACCTCTCCGGCGTCGTCACGATCGGCATTGGGCTTTACGTCGGCTGGCAGGGTTGGATGGGAGTCCCCCTCGCCCTCTAGTGTAGCGGCTCATACGGATGAGCCAGGACGCGGCCGCGGTGGCGACCCTCAAAGGCAATCCAGGCCGTGCCAATAGAGCATTTATCAAATTGACAATAACCCTGTGCTGTGATATCGTTGCGGGTATGCAGAGTCGATCACTCGGCGCGATGAACCTGTCTCCGGCGGTAATGCCTCTTTTGCGGTTCTTGGATTTTGTTCCAACCAAACCAGCGGAGAACAGCGAAAGAACAGCGGACGCCGCCGCTGTTCCCGCTTCGCCAAACCGTCGGCGGCCCAGGATTTCCGCGGAGAAGGAGATGTCGACGGCTGATAATTTCCTGCAAAAACAGCAAAAACAGCGAGAGGTGCCTTGCGCCGTGTAACACGGCCCGTTGGCTTTGTGCAGCTTATGAATGCGTCTGAACATTAGCATGATTCGGGCTCGGCTCGTAGCGGCCTGGGCCCTTGCGGATCATCTCGCGGCGTATTAAGTAGGTGAACAACGGGGCAGAGCAGACGCCCCGTCAGACGGTCCCCCGTCCAAGCTCTGCGCAACTCGCAACGCGAGGGGTGCGCGCTTATGGACGGACAATTCTCGATCTCCCCGCAAGATTTGTACGCTGCTATCGGGACGGCATCGGCGCCAACGATTATCGATGTTCGCCGTGACGCCGCTTTCGATGCCGATAACCGGACGCTGGTCTCGGCGCTGCGCCGGCTCCCCGGAGATGTCGCGAAGTGGGGGCGCGATCTACCGCCCGGACGCCCGGTCGTCGTCTATTGCGCTCAAGCGGCGGCCGCCCTTCGCGGCGCCGGTATCGATGCTCGATATCTCGATGGGGGCATCACCGGATGGGCCGAGCTCGGCCTGCCGCTTCGCAAGAAATTTGCGACCGCCTCGAGCAGCTGGGTCACCCGCGAGCGGCCAAAGATCGATCGCATCGCCTGTCCGTGGCTGATCCGGCGCTTTATCGACCCGGAGGCCAGCTTTCTCTTCGTTCCGACCGAGCGGGTCTTCGATGTGGCCGCGACGACGGGCGCCACGGCCTACGACATCCCGGGCGCCGAGCCTTTCTCGCATAACGGCGAGCTTTGCAGCTTCGATGCGTTTCTGCGGGTCTACGAACTCAAGGACCCGGGCCTCGACATGCTCGCCGTGATCGTCCGCGGCGCCGATACCGCGCGCCTGGATCTGGCACCGCAGGCCGCGGGGTTGCTTGCGCTGTCGCTCGGGCTGTCGGCGAACTTCCCGGATGACCACGCGATGCTCGAGCACGGGCTGACCATGTACGACGCCTTTTACGCGTGGTGCCGCGCTTGCCAGGGCGAAACCCACAACTGGAACCCCGAGGCAAAGGCTTAATAGGGAAAGGACGGTGTCTCAGGTCTCGACGACTGTCGCGGCGCGAGCCGAGCCGGCCCACGGCGTTTCGTTCGCCGCGGCCGTCCGGGTTTGGCTTCGCGTCGCCGCACTCTCATTCGGCGGCCCGGCGGGCCAAATCGCGGTAATGCACCGCATCATCGTCGATGAAAAGAAATGGGTGGGCGAGTCGCGGTTTCTGCACGCGCTGAGCTACTGCATGCTGCTGCCCGGGCCCGAAGCCCAGCAGCTCGCGACCTACATCGGCTGGCTGATGCACCGCTGGCCTGGTGCGATAGCCGCTGGCGGCCTGTTCGTCGTGCCCGGCGTCGTCGCGATCATGGCACTGAGCTGGATTTATGCGGCGTTTGGCAACGTCCCGACCGTCGCGGCCTTGTTCTTTGGGTTGAAAGCGGCGGTACTCGCCATCGTGCTTCAAGCGGTGCACCGCGTCGGCAGCCGTGCGCTCAAGAGCGGGCCGATGATCGGGCTCGCAACGGCGGCCTTTGTCGCGATCTTTTTCAGCGGCGTGCCGTTCCCGATCATCGTGCTCGCGGCCGGGATCATCGGTTTCACCGCCGCGCGCCTCGGGTCATCTGCCTTCACGGTCGGCGGTGGGCATGGTCCGGCTGGCGGGGCCGATGCCGCCGGGGAGAGCCTGCTGGGAGAGGAGCTGCCGGACCACGTGCGGCCGACGATCAGGCGGGCCTTGCGGGTTTCGGCGATCTGGCTCGGGCTTTGGCTCGTGCCGGTCGTGACGATCATCGCCGTTCTCGGGACCGGTCAGACCTTCAGCCAGATCGGCATCTTCTTCTCGAAGATGGCAGTCGTCACGTTCGGAGGCGCCTATGCCGTGCTCGCCTACATGGCGCAGCAGGCGGTCGAGACCTACGGATGGCTCAAACCCGGAGAAATGCTGGATGGTCTCGGCATGGCCGAGACGACACCCGGCCCGCTGATCATGGTGGTGCAGTTCGTCGGGTTTCTGGCGGCTTATCGCGATCCCGGCATCTTGCCGCCGATGCTGGCCGGAACCTTGGGCGGGCTGTTGGCGACCTGGACCACCTTCGTCCCGTGCTTCCTGTGGATTGGGCTCGGTGCGCCGTTCATCGAGAAATTGCGAGACCACAAGCCACTGAACGGCGCGCTTGCCGGGATCACCGCCGCGGTGGTCGGCGTCATCCTCAACCTCGCAATCTGGTTCGCGCTTCACACGATCTTTCGCGAGACCTTTCCGGTGCGGGGCTTCGGGGTCCGGTTCGACGCACCGGCGCTGGCGAGCGTGAACCCCTGGGCGCTGCTTCTGTCGGTGGCCGCGATCGTTGCGATCTTCCGGTTCAAGGCTGGGACGATCCAGACGCTTGCGGCCTGTTCGGCCGCAGGCGTCGTCCTCCACCTCCTGGGGGTGATCGGATGAACCTCATGCTTAGTTCATCGTCTCTCTCGGTTGTCCTGGCACTAGCAATTGGAGGCGTCCTGATGTCCTCGATCTCTCCGGCGCAGAGTGCTACGACGCTGATCGACATCTCCCGAATGAAACCCGGGCTCGCTCCCGAAGATTTCGCCTTCTCGCGGACCGGAAGCGGCGATGTCGGGGAATGGCGCGTCGTCGATGATCCGACGGCGAGCAATCGAAGGGCGATCGCGCAGACGAGCACGGACCCAACCGATTATCGCTTTCCGCTCGCCGTCTACCAGCCGATTGCGGCGAAGAACGTCGATGTGAAATTGCGCTTCAAGCCGGTCGCAGGGAGGGTGGATCAGGCGGGCGGGCTCGTCATCCGGCTCACCACCCCCGACGACTATTACGTGGTGCGCGCCAATGCGCTCGAAGACAATGTCCGTCTCTATCGTGTGGTTAAAGGAATGCGCGAGCAGATCAAGGGCGCCAACACGAAAGTTGCCGCCAACGAGTGGCACGCGCTCGAATTTCGGGCAGAGGGTGACCGGTTCACAATCACCTTTGACGGCAAGCAACTTTTCACGGCCCGGGACGATGCCTTCGGCGGCGCGGGCAGTGTGGGACTTTGGACCAAGGCCGACAGCGTGACCTACTTCGATTCGATCGCAATCACCCCTCTGGAGTGATGTGCAGCAAAGGTTAGAGAAGGCCGAGGCCGCCCAATGCTCCGCCCGTGACCAGGATCCACAGCGGGTTGAGCCGGGTCGCAAGCATCAGCCCCACCGCAGCTGCGGTTACCAAAGCGCTTGGCCATCCGGAGTCGGCGGCGCGAGCCATGACATAACCGCCGGCGATGACGAGCCCGATCGTCAACGGGGTAAGGCCGCGGCGCATGATCTGCGGCCACGGCATTTCGCGGAACCGGTCCCACAGACGGTGCGCGGTGTAATACATCAGGCATGGCGGGCCGAAGGTCGCGAACGCACTGGCCATCGCGCCCGGTATTCCCCCCACCTTCAGGCCAATAAAACTCATCATCAGGATCATGTTCGGCCCCGGCATCACCTGGGAGACCGCAAAAAAATTGGCGAATTCCCGGTCGGTCACCCAGCCATTGGCCGTGACGAAATTGTGCACATCGGGGAGCACCGAGGGGAACCCGCCAAAGCTGATCGACGAAAGCAGTGCCAGGTGCGCGGCCAGCGCGACAGACGCCGACGGGCTGTTCACGGCGCTCTCGCGCTCGCAATACCGGTGACGGTGATGCTGAGCGGCGCCAATCCGAGCAGGACGATGAGCAGCGGCAGTTTGGTCAATGCCATGCCGGCGAAAGCGAGAGCAGCGAACAGCAGCGCCGTCCGGCGACCGCGATGGGGCATCAAGAGCCGGATCCCGGTCGCGATCATCAAGCCGGCTGCAGCGGCGGACAGCCCGCTGAGGACATTCTGAAGGACCGCCAGGTGAGCATAGCGGAGACATAGCCCCCCGAGTGCCAAGCCGACCGTCCACGGCAACAGGATGAAACCCGCGACGGCGCTGACTGCTCCGAGCGGCCCACGCAATCTCGATCCGACACAGAGCGTGATGCCAACGATATTCGGTCCGGGCATAAACTGGCAAAGGGTCAGGATTTCGGCAAACTCCTGATCGTCCAGCCATCGCTTCTGATCGACCACGATGCGGCGCGCCCAGACGAGCCCGCCGCCGAACCCTAAGAGCGATACCTTGAGGAAGCCGAAAAAAAGCGCTCCGAGCGTGACCTGCTCGGGGGGGCTAATCGCTTCGATCGTCTCGGACATTCATGACCTCAGCATTGCGGATCGGTTCAGACCGAGTGCGCGAGACGGCTCACCCTAAGAACCTCTATGCCCCTGTCGCTGTCTTTACGGCTTTATTCCCGGGCGGGCGGATCGGTGCACGTTCTCTATCAGCAAACCAAGGCAACCGACGAGCAGAACGGCGCCGGCGCCGAGCGGATCAACGCCGGCGAGGTTGATCAACGCCGCCGCGCTCGCGACGACGGCGAGCACCGCAAGGGTCAGCCGCGCATCACCCATGAACATGCCGATGAGTTCGGCGGCAATCTCCTTGAGCATCGTCATAGCGCCATCTCCATAGCAGGCTTGCGGGCGAGGGCGGACGCCACCAGCCCAGCACCGAGGAACAGGGCCGCGAACACCAACAGCGCCAGATCATGACCCGGCCAAGCGACGCCGAGGCCTTCGCCGGTCCAGAACACGCCAAAGGCGGACAGCATCACGCCGACGCCGAACTTCAGGGTGTTCTCCGGCACGCGCGACAGCGGGCGGTGGACGATCGCACCGGCCGCAAGAACGAGCACGCACGCGGCAAGCGCGCCGAGACCCGCCGGCAGGAGAAGACCTCGCCCGGCACCGACCGCGATCACGATGAACACGACTTCGAGCCCCTCCAGGACAACCGCCTTGAAGGCGGTCATGCCGGCGATCCAATCGAGCCGAGTCTGCCGCCGGCGCGCTGTTTCTCCCAGTTGAGCGGCTTCCGCGGCGAAGATCGCGTTCTCGTCGTGTAGCGGGATCACACCGGCCGTGCGCAGGGATGCCTTCCTCAGCCAGCTCATCCCAAACAACAAAAGGAGGATGCCGATTACCAGCTGCAGCAGATGGATCGGAACCCGATCGAGGAGTGGGCCGAGCAGCAGGATACCGCCGGCCAGTGAGGCCAGAGCTGCCGCCGTACCGACCGCGGCGGGACGCCAGCCCCGGAACGTGGCGACGGCGAGAACGATCGTAAAAGCCTCGACGACTTCGACGATCGAGGCAAAGAATGCCGCGCTTACCGCCGGCGCTGCCATGGACAAAGTCAGCATCGAGTCTCCTTCTCGAGAAAGTGTCGGAAGTCGGCGATAGCACAAATCTGGTTCGCTGGCGTGAATGTTTCAAATGCATTGATTTCACAGGCGCATGCATCAACTGAATGCGTGCAAATTGCCGAAGGGGCATCATGAATCTGGCGACATTCGATCTGAATTTGCTGCTCGTGTTCGAGGCGATCCTTCGCGAGCGAAGCGTGACCCGGGGGGCGGAAGCTCTGAACTTGAGCCAGCCGGCCATGAGCCACGCGCTGAACCGGCTGCGTTGGATGCTGAAGGATCAGCTCTTCGTTCGAACCCCGGCGGGGATGATGCCGACCCCGCGGGCAGAGCAGCTCGCGCTTCCGGTCAGGAGGGCGCTGGACGAGTTGCAACTCGCATTGGAGCCGGAGACGTTCAACCCGTCAGCTGCCGAACGGTGGTTCACGATTGCCGTTAACAACTACGCAGCGGTGGTGCTGGCAGGGCCGATCGTTACCGAATGCGCTTTGCTGGCGCCGCGCATCCGCCTGTCGCTGCGGCCGAGCGGAACCTTGGATCTCCCGGATTTGCTGGACCGGGGCGAGCTCGACCTGGTCATCTCGGCGATCGACGCCCCAGCCGAACGTTTCGCCTCGCAAGTGCTGGTGGAGGATCGCTACGTCGCCGTCATGCGGCAGGGGCACCCGGCAGCCGACTGCGCACTGGACCTTTCGACCTTCGCCGACCTGCCTCGGCTCGCCATTTCCTCCAGCGGTGAAGATCTGCGGTTTGTCGATGCCGCCCTCGCGTCCCATGGTCAATCGCGCTCAGTAGTATTGGAGACGCCGTACATCTCGGCAGGCACGGTCCTTGTGCGGTCGGACATGGTGGCGGTGCTGGGCCGCCAGATCGCGCAGGAGTTCCGCCGGGCCTACCCTATCGAGATCAAAGAATTGCCTTTTGAGTCGGCGATCTTGCGCA
>WNFE01006128.1_pt1 | contig 11956 bp, 9 predicted proteins | sample 5400451 | NCBI WGS metagenome assembly WNFE01 (sample SAMN13153344, study PRJNA577476) | soil metagenome | isolation source: 200 cm saprolite under Douglas fir tree site 2 hole 2 | place: USA:California | collected 2015-04-18
CGCCCTGGCCCACTGGCACGCCAGCATTCCAATGCCGCCTGCCGCCGCATGGATCAGGACCCGATGTCCCGGCTCGATCTTGAAGGTCTTGTGCAGGAGGTACCAGACCGTCAGCCCCTTCAGCATCAGGACCGCGCCCTGCTCGTAGGTGATGTGGTCCGGCAGCTTGACCAGCTTCTCCGCGGGGATATTTCGCTCAGAGGCATAGCCGCCGAGATTGAAATAATAGGCGACGCGGTCACCGGGATGAAAATTGGTCACCCCGGGCCCAACCGACAGAACCTCGCCGGCAGCTTCATTGCCGGCGATAAACGGCAACCCCGGCGCCTTGTAGAGGCCGGTGCGGTAGTAGACGTCGATGAAGTTCAGGCCGACGGCATACTGGCGGATGCGAACCTCGCCGGGCCCCGGCGCGGGCACGTCCACGGCTTCGTAAACCAGGGCCTCCGGCCCCCCCACATTGTGCACGCGCACGGCCTTGGTCATCAGCTTCTCCTCGCATCTGCTTGACAGCAACGGAAAGCTATCGAGGCTGCGTTGTCAACACGGGACCGCGAAAACGCTTCTCGACGCTTATCTGACGGCCTTTTTGCGGTTGCGCCCGGCAAGCACATTGAAGGCTTCGACGGCGGCCGAAAATGCGATGGCAAAGTAGATGTAGCCGCGCGGGATATGAAATTTGAATCCGTCAGCGACCAGCGCGACCCCGATCAACACCAGGAAGGCCAGCGCCAGCATCTTGGTGGTCGGATGCTCCGCCACGAATCTCGCGACCGGGCCGGACGATACATACATGATGACACAGGCGATGACGACCGCGGCGATCATGATTTCGAGATCCTGCGCCATGCCGATCGCGGTGATGATCGAATCAAGCGAGAACACCATATCGATGATGATAATCTGGACGATTACCCAGAAGAACGCGCTGGGATGAGGCGCGTCATCGTTCTCGCCGTCGCGCGCTTCCACTTCGCCGTGAATCTCGTGGGTCGCCTTCCCGATCAGAAACAGTCCGCCACCGATCAGGATGATATCGCGCCACGAAAATCCCACACCCCTTAACGTCACGACGTCCTGCGTCAGGCCGATCAGCCACACCAGCAGGCTCAGCAGCAGGATACGGAACACCAGCGCCAGCGCCAACCCGATTTGCCGCGCGCGCTTCGCCTGCGCAGGCGGAATCCGCGAAACGATCACCGACAGAAAGATAACGTTGTCGATGCCGAGAACGATTTCCAGCGCCGTCAGGGTCAGCAATGCGGCCCAGGCTTCCGGGCTGGTCAACAGTTCGATCATGCGCGAAGCGACCTTGCGAACCGGATCGCCGCATCGCTGCCGACGACATAGACGGCTATTGCGCAGAGGCCGATGGTGACGGACGCGGCGACGTCGAAGTCTTTCGCCAGCGTCATGATGGCAAGCACCGCCCAGACGCCTATCAGCGACAGTGTGAGCCCGCGCCAGCGCGCAACACGGACCGGGTGAACAACGCGGAAGGGAACAAACGTCAGCACGATCAAAACGGCCACGGCAAGGCTTGAAAGCACGGGCGGCAGATGAAGCAGAAACAGATAGAACGCCGCGGCATTCCACAGCGCCGGGAATCCGCGGAAATGATTGTCCGCGGTCTTCATGCGGCGATCAGCGAAATAGAGCGCGGCTGACACGACGATGCCAGCGCCCAGAAGCGGCGCCGCCACCGGCAGCAGCAGGCCGCTTGCGGTGATCGCATAGGCCGGCACAAAGACATACGTGACAAAGTCGACCACGAGATCGAGAACGTCGCCCGACCAGTCCGGCTGCACCCGCGCCACATCCAGCCGCCGCGCGATCGGGCCATCCAGTGCATCGATCACCAGCGCGAGCCCAAGCCACGCAAACATCGCAGCCCAGTGCTCGCGCACCGCCTCCAGCAGCGCGATCAAGGCGACGCCCGCCCCCATCGCCGTGAAAATATGCACGGAAAATGCAGCCGCCCGCGCGCGCGGCGATGCTGATGGGGAAACTTGCTGATTTACCTGGTTCATTTGCTCGGCAGTGCTATCAGGAATCGCCTTGATTTGCACATCGGCGCTTGCGGCGTTCCGCCGCGCAAATCGGTGAAAACTTAGGGGTCCGAAGCGGGCTTGAAAATGCCGCCGGGAACATCAATTGTCCTGATATGAACGAGGCATCAGGTACATACGACGTCGTCGTGATCGGCGGCGGTCCTGCGGGAGTTGCAGCCGCGATTGCGTTGGCGGAAACCGGCGCGAATACCGCCCTGGTCGCCCGCCGCGCGCCCTATGGCGACAATCGCACCACCGCGCTGCTTGGCGGCTCGGTCGATTTCCTGGAGCAGTTGGAGGTCTGGCCGCGCTGCAAGGACAAGGCGGCGCCATTGCAGACGATGCGCCTGGTCGACGATACCGGCCGCCTGATCCGCGCGCCCGAGGTCCGCTTTTCGTGCGACGAGATCGGCCTCGATGTGTTTGGCTACAACATCGATAACCGCGCGCTGATGACAGCGCTGGAGGAACGCGCCGCGGAGCTTTCCGCTCTGACCCGGTTCGACGATGAGGCGGAGACGATCAGCCCTCAAGACGCTGAGGTCGCAATTCATACCCGCGACGGAAAATCGCTGTCCGCGCGCCTGGTGGTCGGCGCCGACGGGCGGCAATCGCTTTGCCGCGAGGCGGCCGGTATCGAGGTCAGGCGCCGCGAACTCAATCAGGCAGCGGCTACCTTCAATATCAGCCATTCGCGGCCGCATCGAAATATCTCCACGGAATTTCATACGTCGCGCGGTCCGTGCGTATTTGTGCCGCTGCCCGGCGACCGCAGCAGCGTGGTGTGGGTCGCGGCACCCAGGGAAGCCGAACGGCTGATCGCATTGACCGATGACGAATTGTCGGAGGCCGCCGAAAGGCAATCACATTCCATTCTCGGCCGTATCGCTGTCGAGCCGGGACGCCATCTGTTTCCACTGGCGATCGAACAGCCACGACAGTTTGCGCAGCATCGTATCGCGCTGGTCGGCGAAGCCGCGCATGTGCTGCCGCCGATCGGCGCGCAGGGCCTGAACATGGGACTGCGCGATGCCGCCGACATCGCCGATATCGTGCGGGAGGCAATGCTATCGGGCGAGGATCCCGGCTCGCCGCGGGTGCTGAAAGGCTACGATTCAGCCCGGCGCAGCGACATTGCCAGCCGGACATTCGCCATCGATGCCGCAAACCGCTCATTGCTCAGCGATTTCTTGCCCATGCAAACCCTGCGTGCGGCCGGCCTGCATCTGATCGGCTCGATCGGACCGCTTCGGCGTCTGGCCATGCGCGAGGGCCTCGCGCCTTCGTGGCGGTCGACGCGGCGGGTCAGCTAAGGTCTTTTGTCTGACGCGTTTTCTTTACGCGAACCGGTATCCGCCCCGGATCAAGTTTGGGGCAGGCTTTCGCTTGAAAACGCTATTTCACGGAAACGCAAGCCGGCCGGTTTGAATGAACCACATCACGCTGATGAGCGTGATGACGGACGCGAATGTTCCGATCAGCACGGCGACGGATGCGGAATCCAGGTGTCGTTCTGACGGGCGATCCGGCTTGCCGACGTGGCAAGGACGAAGGCGCTCATGGTTCCGAGGGTGGCGGCGATCAAAAATGGCGGGTTGTTGAGTTCCTCGAACGGCGTTTTCGACATGATTCCAAACAGCAACGCGGGCAGCGAAACATAGAGCAGAAAGAAGTTCCTCCATGCCAAACCCGCTTCCGGCAGACCCTTGGACCTGCCGCAGGCGAAGCCGATGAAGATCAGGCCGAAATACAGCAACGCCAGGTTGAGCATGTCGATCATGGGGATGCGTCTTTTTCATCGTTATTGGCCCCGGATCGGCAGCGCGGCGGACTGACAACAGCAAAGGTTAATTCGTCCGTTTGCCTCTAGCATCGGCCACAATGATGGTCTATTCGACGAGATATGATAAAAGCCCGGACCGCCAAATTTCAGATCGGACAGATCGTCCGTCACCGGATCTTTTCGTTCCGGGGCGTGATCTTCGATATCGATCCGGAGTTCAACAATACCGAGGAATGGTGGTTGTCGATTCCCGAGGCGAACCGGCCTCACAAGGATCAGCCGTTTTATCATCTGCTCGCCGAGAATTCGGAATCGGAATACGTCGCCTACGTCTCCGAGCAAAATCTGGTGCCTGACGATTCGGGCGAGCCGATCCGGCACTCGCAAGTCGCCGAGATTTTCGTGAAGGACAAGTCAGGCGGCTATCGCCCGCGCAATCCGTCGCTGAATTAACTTCACCCGTAAAGATGACTATTTCCCGTCATTGCGAGCGAAGCGAAGCAATCCAGTTTGGGCTCGCAGTTCTGGATTGCTTCGCTTCGCTCGCAATGACGCAAATAAAAAAGGCGCTCGATCCCAGCGCCTTTTTCTCGTGACTTAATAGAGATCCGTCTTACTTGGCAGCCGGATTGGCCAGCGCTGCGCCGGCGGGCGGATTGGCTTCGAGCTTCTTGCGCGCTTCCTCAGCGCGTTTCTGCAACTCTTCCTGAAGCTTCTTCTGGGTCTCTTCGAACACCTTCGGGTCGGTCGGCGGACCGTCATAGGCCTTGGCGAATTCGCCGAGCGGCAGCGGCAAGGTGAGCGGCGCGCCGTTGGAGTTGATCGCCTGCACCACCAAATTCTGCCCCTTCTTCATGTTGGCGAGCAGTTCCGGGGTGACGTCGTAGTCCGACATGCAGCCATTGGCGAAGCAGATCACATAGGGGCTCTGCGCCGGCGGGTTGGCGTCGACGATCACGCGGGTGCCGTGAACCAACTGCATGCCCAGCGGGAGCGTGACGCGCAGGATTTTCTTCGGTTCGCCTTCGGGCTCGATAATGACAGCAGCGATGACCGGTTGGCCGGATTCGATGCGGCCGTCCTTACCGGTGAAGCAGACCTGCTTGGCGTTGGCGTCCTGGCCCTTCAGGCAGAACTTGGTCCACGGCGCATAGATCAGCTGAACCTGCTGGTCCGCGGGTTGAGCAGCGGCCGCAGGGGCTCCTGCCGGCGGCGCCTGCTGAGCGGCCGGTGCAGGTGCGCCAGGGGCGGCGGCCTTCGGCGCCGCCGCTTTCGGCGGCGGTGCCTTGGCCTTCGGCGCAGCGGGAGCGGGAGCGGCGCCGGGTGCAGGAGCCTGGGCCTGCACCCCCTGAGTTAGTAGCGAGGCGCCCAGTGCCGTCGCCGCCAACAGAGCGAAAACCCGCCCACGCGGCCAGACTGGCGCGGCCAAGATACGGAAATTCATTGCGGAAAACCCTTTCTGAACGGAAGCGCCCAAGACCGCTGCGGGCACCGACACGTTAGCCGTCCGGGCCGGCTGTCTCCTTGCCAATTGAGGCGGATACGTGACAGACCCTGCCGTCTTGGCCAATTGCACGCCTTCATACAGCGGCAGACGAAAAGATCAATGCCGGCGGGCATCTTTGCGACGCAAAGGGACCGGGTGTGGCGGCTGTGATAAAGCTTGCCTGTGACTAATATCGAATCAAATCAGCACGCTACGTTGCGAATTTTCGGGTGGCGGCGGGTTCGAGTTTTTGCCTGTGCTGTCATCGGGATCTGGCTCGCGATGGATGCCTGCCATGCGGGCGGCAACCACGCCATTGCCATGCACGGCGTGCCGGCTTTGCCGGCCGATTTCACCCATATGCCCTACGCCAATCCCGATGCGCCGAAGGGTGGCCGGCTGGTGCAGGGCATTCTCGGCACCTTCGACAGCCTCAACCCCCTGATCGTCAGGGGTCTCGCGGTTCAGCAGATCAGGGGCTTTGTGGTCGAGAGCCTGATGGCACGGGGCAATGACGAGGCTTTCACGCTCTATGGCCTATTGGCGAACAGCGTGGAGACCGATGACGCCAGGAGCTATGTCACCTTTCATCTCGACCCCAAAGCGCGCTTCTCGGACGGCCGACCCGTGACGGCCGAAGACGTGCTGTTTTCATGGGCTTTGCTGCGCGACAAGGGGCGTCCAAACCATCGCCAGTATTATTCCAAGGTCGCAAAGGCCGAGGCGCCCGACCCGCGCACGGTTCGATTCGATCTCGGTGGCGCCAATGACCGCGAGCTGCCGCTGATCCTCGGCCTGATGCCGGTATTGCCCCGGCACGCGGTCGATGTCGCGACGTTCGAGGAAACCTCGATGTCGGCGCCGGTCGGTTCCGGTCCCTACCGCGTCAGCGCCGTCAAACCCGGCGCCAGCGTGACGCTGACACGTAATCCCGACTATTGGGGCCGTGACCTGCCGGTTAACCGCGGCTTGTGGAATTTCGACGAGATCAGGCTCGATTTCTATCGCGAGGCCAATGGCCAGTTTGAGGCGTTCAAGCGCGGCCTCTATGACTTTCGCGTCGAAACCGAACCGCTGCGCTGGCACGACGGATACGATTTCCCGGCCGCCCGCAATGGCGAGGTGATCCGCGACACGATCAAGACCGGGACGCCGCAGCCTTCGGAATTCCTGGTGTTCAACACCCGGCGTCCGGTGTTTTCCGATATCCGCGTCCGCCAGGCCTTGACGCTGCTGTTCGATTTTGAATGGATCAACCGCAATTACTTTTTTGGCCTCTATGCGCGCACCGCAAGCTTTTTCGCCGGCTCTGAATTATCGGCCTACGGCCGCGCCGCCGACGATCGCGAGCGCGGGCTTCTGAAACCCTTCGCATCGCATATGCCACCCGGTATTCTCGACGGCAGCTACCGGCTTCCCGTCAGCGATGGTTCCGGCCGCGATCGCGCAACGCTTCGCAGCGCACTGACGTTGTTATCGCAGGCAGGCTACGATCTCGATGGCACGGTGTTGCGGCAGCGTTCGACCAAAGCGCCCCTCACCTTCGAAATTCTGGTGACGACCCGCGATCAGGAGCGGATCGCGCTGGCGTTCGCGCGCGATCTGAAGCGCGCGGGGATCGAGGCGTCGGTGCGCGCGGTCGATGCGGTTCAATTCGATCAACGCCGGCTCAGTTTCGACTTCGACATGATCCAGAACAGGTGGGACCAATCGTTGTCGCCCGGCAACGAACAATCGTTCTATTGGGGAAGCGAAGCCGCGGACATTCAAGGCACACGAAATTACATGGGCGCAAAAGACCCCGCTATCGACGTCCTGATCGCGGCATTGCTGGAGGCGCGTGAGCATCCCGCTTTCGTCTCGGCGGTGCGGGCGCTTGACCGGACCCTGATGTCGGGTTTCTATGCTATTCCGCTTTATAACGTCGGCGAGCAATGGATCGCGCGCTGGAATCGGATAGAACGACCGGGAGCCATCGCGCTGACGGGTTATCTCCCGGAAACCTGGTGGCAAAAGCCGGCCCCTCAACCGAAGTGATTCCGTGATTCAGACCAGTGCATCGCCAACGCTCGACGGATTGTTTCGACGTATCCTTGCACGGCAGCCGGATGCGCTGGCGCTGCTCGATCCGCACGACAAGCAACGCATCACCGGCCAGCCGCCAAGACGCCTGACATTCGCGCAAGCCGATCGCGCAATCTCCGCGCTGTCGGCTCATTTCATCGAAGCGGGGTTGCCGACCAATTCCGTGATCGCGATTCAACTGCCGAACACCGTCGAATTCATGCTGACGGTGCTCGCCGCGCACCGCGCCGGGCTGATCGTCGCCTTGCTTCCGCTGCTCTGGCGGCAGGCGGAATTGACGGTGGCGCTCAATCGAACCGGTGCCCGGGCGATCGTGACCATGGGCAGGGTCGACGGCGTTGCTCATGCCGATCTCGCCATGAACGCCGCGGCCGAATCATTTTCGATCCGCCACGTCTGCGGCTTCGGCAACGACCTGCCTGAAGGCATGGCGTCGCTCGACCTTGCCATGGCCGGTGAATCCGGAACCGCACGCACCGTCACGCAGGACGGACGCAGGGCGGCGATCATTTCCTTCGACGTGACCGCAGACGGTTTTCGCGCGGTCCCGCGCACTCATTTGAATTTGATCGCCGGCGGCCTCGCACTCTTCCTCGAGGGCGGCGTGCCACAAGGCGCAACGATGATGTCGGCATTCGCGCCGTCATCATTCGCAGGCGTAAGCTCGTCGCTCCTGGTCTGGCTGCTGTCCGGCGGAACGCTCGCGCTGCATCACCCGTTCGACGGCGACCTGCTTGAGCAGCAGATCAACGACGATGCCTGCGATACGCTGATCGCACCCGCGCCGCTGGCGTTGCGATTGGCTGAGATTGACGTGCCCTCGCGCCTGCCGACGCTGCGCAATGTGATGGCTCTCTGGCGCGCGCCGGAACAGGTCGCACCGAGTCCGCCGTGGACCACCCCGCATGTGACGCTGACCGACGTTTATCTGTTCGGTGAAGCGGGATTGTTTGGCGCCAGCCGGGCTGCCGATGGCGCGCCGGCACCCATCCTGCCCGGACCCCACGGCGCACCGCGCAAGGTCGCAGGCTCGTCCGTCGCCGGCGAAACGTTTCTGACCCCAAGGGGAACCCTGGCATTACGGGGACCGATGGTTGCCGCGGCGGCTTACGCGCCTCCGGCGCCTGCGAGCGACTCGCTGGTGTCGCAGCCGCCGCGCGATTTCGTCGATACCGAGTATGCCGCGCGGCTTGACCGTTCCACCGGAACGATCTGTATCACCGCGCCGCCGTCGGGCATCATGGCTGTCGGCGGTTACCGGTTTCTGGCTCAGGATCTGCAGGAATGGGCCAGGCGGCTTGGCCAGGGTGCATTGCTGACGGCGTTGCCCGACCGGCTGAGCGGCCACCGCCTCGCCGGACGCGCCCAGGACAATGCGCGGGCCCGCGAGGCGCTCGCCGAACTGGGGCTTAACCCGCTGATGGTGGAAGCATTTCGCGATCGGACAAATCCGATCTAGCAGCCGCCAGGCCCCTGAGCGGTTCAGGCCGAAACTAAGCCATTGATTTTCATATGCTTATGGGAAATTGACCTTAACGCGGCATTAACGGCGGCAAATTAGGATCGCGCATTCGGTCGATCAATCGATCGCGTGGATCCAAGTTCCAGATGTCACAGCAAGGCCCAATCATTGTCGTGTCGACCGCCGGACGGCCGTCGTTCGCGACGGCGCTTGACGACGCGAAAATATTTCCGGTGATCGACACAGCCTGGGTCAGCGCTGAACTTGGCTTTGAGGCGCTCGCGAAACAGATTGCCGCACAGCGGCCTTACCTGCCGCTGATCGCGGTGGATCCCCTGATATCGCTACCCGAAAACGCCATTCCGTTTGCCCAGACCGGCGGCCATTTCGAACGTCTGCCGGCGCGCCTGCTGGCAGCGCTGCGGATCCGGATATTGCATGCCACCGTGCTGCGCCGGCTTGACGACGACCCGGCGCTCCGAACAGCACTTCCGGACTTCGATCCCGTTGCCGGCGCCACCGCGCTGCTGATCGGCCGTGGCGCCGCCTATCCCGCGCTTTCCGTGTCGCTCGGCGAGCGGATGGGAGTGGTCGGCGCGCTCAGCATCGAGGCCGCGGCGAAACACCTCAACGTCCGCGACATCGACGGCATCGTCCTTGGCGAAGGGTTCAGCCCGCGGGTGGTGGATGCATTCCTCACGGTGCTCGCCGAAGACACCCGCTTCCGCAACCTGCCCATCGTGGTGACGTCGGATGGAGTGACGCCGGCATACGATCTGCCGAATCTGGAAATCATACCCGGCGAGCCTGCGCGCGTTGCCGCCAACGCATTGCCGCTGATCCGTCAGCACGCCTTCGAGGCCTATCTGAGCCGCACGCTGCATTCGATCGACGCCGGCGGCCTGCTCGATCCGCGAACCGGTCTGCTGACATCGGCGGCGTTCAACCGCGACCTCGCAACCGCCGTCCATCAAACGCTGTCGCGCGGCGGCGGATTATCGGTCGCCCGCTTTGCCTTCGATCCAGCCCACGAGCGCGCCCGGTTGGACGGCGCGCGGATCCTGAGCCGTTTGATGCGGCAAATGGATTTCGGCGCCGTTCTGAACGACGGCTCGATCGTCGCGGTGTTCGCCGAGACCGATTTGCGCACCGCCCATATGATTGCGCGGCGGCTTTCCAGCGTGATGCGCCACACCACGCACGGCAAACGCGACGCGCGCGTCGAGCCCGTTGTCACGCTGGCGACGATGTTGCCATCGGATTCGGCGAAGTCGCTGCTGGCGCGGCTTTACGGGGATGCGCGGCGCGCGGCGTCCTGAAACCCGGAACCCGTCACTGCAATGACGCGGACATAGGCTCACGCCGCCTTGCGGTCCTCGGCGAGATTGGCGAGCTGGCGCAGGATTTCGGTGGTGCCGGTCAGACGTTCCTCTGGCGTCTCCCATACCTGGAAAAACACCACCTTCATGTCGGGCCGTACCTTTGCCGCCTGACCATGCTGACGGATGAAATAGACCAGCCGGTCCGGCTGCGCGAACTTGTTGTCGCGGAACGTGATCACGACGCCTTTCGGACCGGCATCGACCTTCTCGACATTGGCGCGGCGGCAATAGCCTTTGATCGCGGCGATCTTGAACAGATAGCGCACCTCGTCCGGCAACACGCCGAAGCGATCGCGCAGTTCGGCGGCGAAATTGTCGATCTCGTCGTCGGTGTCGAGATCGGCCAGCCGCCGGTACAGCGATAGCCGCACCGCAAGATCGGCGACGAAATCCTCCGGGATCAACACGGGCATGCCGACCGTGATCTGCGGCGACCAGCGATCCGCCGCCGGTTCGACCACACCTGCCTTGAGGTTGAGGATCGCCTCTTCCAGCATCGACTGGTAAAGCTCGAAGCCGACTTCCTTGATGTGTCCGGATTGTTCCTCGCCGAGCAGATTGCCGGCGCCGCGGATATCCAGATCGTGCGAGGCCAACTGGAACCCGGCCCCCAGGGTTTCCAGCGACTGCAGCACTTTCAGCCGCCGCTCGGCCTGGGCGGTGATCTTCTGCTGCGCCGGCAATGTAAACAGCGAATAGGCGCGCAGCTTCGAGCGCCCCACCCTTCCGCGCAACTGATAAAGCTGCGCCAGCCCGAACATGTCGGCGCGATGCACGATCAGGGTATTGGCGGTGGGAATGTCGAGGCCGGATTCGATGATCGTGGTCGACAGCAGGATATCGTACTTGCCGTCATAGAACGCCGACATGATGTCTTCGATGACCGTCGGCGGCATCTGCCCATGGGCGACCGCGACTTTCATCTCCGGCACGTTCTTGTCGAGAAAGTTCTTCACGCCTGCGAGATCTTCGATCCGCGGCACCACGTAAAACGCCTGTCCGCCGCGATAGCGCTCGCGCAGCAACGCTTCGCGGATCATCAAGGGATCGTGCGGCGCCACGAAGGTGCGGACCGCCAGCCGGTCGACCGGCGGCGAGGCAATGATGGAGAGGTCGCGCACCCCCGTCAGCGCCAGTTGCAGCGTCCGCGGAATCGGAGTCGCGCTCAGCGTCAGCACATGGACCTCGGCCCGCAACTGCTTCAGGCGCTCCTTGTGGCTGACGCCGAAATGCTGCTCCTCGTCGACGATCAGCAGACCGAGATCCCTGAATTTTATGGATTTGCCGAGCAACGCGTGGGTGCCGACCACGATATCGACCGCACCGTCGGTGAGGTTCTTCTTCACCTGCGCCAGTTCCTTGGCCGCGATCAGGCGCGAGGCCTGCGCGACATTGACCGGAAAGCCGCGGAACCGCTCGGTGAAGGTCTTGGCGTGTTGCCGCGCCAGCAGCGTGGTCGGCACCACCACGGCGACCTGTTTGCCGTCGAGCGCGACCGCGAAAGCCGCGCGCAAGGCCACCTCGGTCTTGCCGAATCCGACGTCGCCGCAGATCAGCCGGTCCATCGGCCGGCCGCTTTCGAGATCCTTCAGGGTGACATTGATCGCAGCGAGCTGGTCTTCGGTTTCCTCATAGGGGAAGCGTGCGCAGAACTCGTCATAGACATGCGGCTGCACCGGCATTTTCGGCGCTTCATGCAAATGCCGC
>WNFE01003321.1_pt1 | contig 11949 bp, 8 predicted proteins | sample 5400451 | NCBI WGS metagenome assembly WNFE01 (sample SAMN13153344, study PRJNA577476) | soil metagenome | isolation source: 200 cm saprolite under Douglas fir tree site 2 hole 2 | place: USA:California | collected 2015-04-18
AGGGGCGGGGCTCGGCCGCCAACAGCGCGGTGTGCTACGCGCTCGGAATCACGGCAGTCGATCCGGTGGGGATGGAGCTGCTCTTCGAGCGCTTTCTCTCCGAAGAGCGCGGCGAGTGGCCCGACATCGACCTCGACCTGCCGAGCGGAGACCGGCGCGAGCGGGTCATCCAGCACGTCTACGAGCGCTACGGACGGCTGGGCGCGGCGATGACCGCGAACGTCATCACCTACCGCGGCCGGAGCGCGGCGCGTGAGGTAGGCAAGGTCCTGGCGCTTCCCCCCGCCCTCTGCGACCGGTTGTCGGGGCTCGTCGGTGACTGGGAATACAAAGATCCGGGCGACAGTCTCCTCGTCCACCTCCGCGAGGCCGGCTGCGATCCCGGGGAGTCGGTCATGCGTCATTTCGCGCGGCTGTGGACAGGAATTCAGGACCTGCCGCGCCATCTCGGCCAGCACTCGGGCGGCATGGTCATCTGTGCCGGACGGCTCGACGGCCTCGTGCCGCTCGAGCCCGCCACCATGCCCGGGCGCTCGGTCGTGCAGTGGGACAAGGACGACTGCGCGGCCATGGGCATCATCAAGGTGGATCTCCTGGGGCTCGGGATGATGGCGCTCCTCGAGGACGCGCTCGGCATGATCCGTCAACGCGGCGGTCACGTGGACCTGGCCCACCTGCCGCCGGACGACGCCACGGTCTACGCCATGCTGCAGAAGGCCGATACCATCGGCGTCTTCCAGGTGGAAAGCCGCGCGCAGATGGTGACCCTGCCGCGCCTCAAGCCCGAGCGTTTTTACGATCTGGTCGTCCAGGTGGCCATCATCAGACCCGGCCCGATCGTCGGCGACATGGTGCATCCGTATCTCCGACGCCGCGCGGGGCGCGAGCGCGTGACCGTGCCGCATCCCGCGCTCGAGCCCATCCTCGAGCGCACGCTCGGCGTGCCGCTCTTCCAGGAGCAGCTCCTGCGCATGGCCATGGCGACGGCGGGCTTCACCGGCGGTGAGGCGGAGGAATTGCGGCGCGCCTTCGGCTTCAAGCGCCGCAAGCAGGCCATGGATGAAGTCGAGCAGAAGCTCCGCGCCGGCATGGCGGGGCAGGGAATCACGGGCGAGGCGGCGGAGGCCATCATCCGCTCCATCACCTCCTTCGCCCTGTACGGCTTCCCGGAAAGCCACGCGGCCAGCTTCGCGCTGCTGGCCTATGCCAGCGCGTATCTCAAGGCGCATCATCCGGCGGCCTTCTACGCGGCGCTGCTCAATAACCAGCCCATGGGGTTCTACCATCCCGCCACCATCGTGGGAGATGCCGCGCGCCACGGACAGGTGATCCGGCCGGTGGACATCAACCACTCGGACTGGCTCTGCGTCATCGAGGCCGACGGTACCGTGCGGCTGGGCCTCCGCTACGTCCGCGGGCTCCGGGAGGAGACGGGGCGGCTCATGGAGCGTGAGCGGCCATTTTCCTCCGCTGACGATCTCGTCAGACGCGCCGGGCTTCACAGGGACGAGCTGGCCAGGCTGGCCGAGCTCGGCGCGCTCGGCAGCCTCGGTCTCGAGCGACGCGCGGCGCTCTGGGAGATCGAGAGGGCTGCGCGGCCATCGGGTCCGCTCTTTGTCGGCCTCGATGCCACGCCGGATCTCTCGCCGCTCCAGCCCATGACGCCGCCCGAGGCGCTGGTGGCCGACTACGAGGGCACCGGGCTCAGCCTGGGCCCGCATCCCATGACTTTTCATCGGGCCCGGCTCGCGCGCCTGGGCGTCACGCGGGCCGCCGATCTCCGGGGGAAGCGGCACGGCGGGCCGGTCCGTGTCGCAGGAGCGGTGGTAGTGCGCCAGCGGCCCGGCACCGCCAAGGGCTTCGTTTTCCTGAACCTCGAGGACGAGAGCGGACTCGTCAATGTTGTGGTGCCCCCGCTGCTCTTCCAGCGCTACCGGCTCACGCTGGTGGAAGAGCCCTTTCTCTGGGTCGAGGGGACGCTCGAGCACCGCGAGGGGGTCATCTCGGTACGCGCCGGACGGCTCCACCCGCTCAGCCACCGATTGCGGCAGATACCGTCCCATGACTTCCACTAGCCCAATCCTCCCGCTTCCTGTTACTTTCATGCGGCGGTACCCCACACACGCGGTCCTTGCGGCCGAGGAGGTTCGCTCGTGCTCTTTGCCCCTTGGCTCGTGGTGCTGATGGCCGGCGCCGCGGGTATCGTCGAGATGAGCATCGGGCTTCACGCGGCGCGCATCAAGAAACCGTTCCTCCTTCCCGCTCACCACCTCTACTGGACCCGCGCCGCTCTCCTGGCCGCCATCGTCTACGGTCTGCCGCGCTTCACCTTTCTCGCTCCCGCCATCAACAGCAATGCCTTCGACGCCGTGCTGCTGCTGCCGATCGGCCTCGCGGCCGGCTGCTTCTGGATGCTCGGACGCGGCTTCGCCGCCCCCGGACTCGAGCGCTACGCGCTGCTGCATACGGTCAGGGAGGTCCTGCGGGAAATGGGCTACAGCGCCCGCGAATCCTCGCCCAGGACGGGGGAGGACGAGTTCCTCCTCCTGGGAGCGGGCAGCGTGATCATCGTGCAGGCGCCCTGGTGGAGCGGGACGCCGCGCCTGCGCATCCAGCCCGCCGGCGCAGCGCCGCTCCTGCGGCAGATCGGGACCGCGGTCAACGTCCTTCTGATGCTGGGGTCCCACGACATGCGCAGCGCTCCCTTTGTCCTGCACACGCTCAAGGGAGGGCTGCTGATCGTCGCCTCCATCGCCGGGCTCCTGGCCCTCGTGGTCGGCGGGCGCTGAAGACAGGTCAGGGACGGGTGATCGTCGTGCTGTCGCCCGTTGCGGTGATGGTGTAGCCGTTCGGACCGCCGGAAGCGTAGCTGTAGGTCCAGCCCGCGGGCGGCGCGGGGTCTCCCGCCATGAAGGGGCCCGCCACCTGGCCGGTGATATTGGTTTGGGCGACGCTCAACTCGGCCAGCGCGCCCGGCATCTGGCCCATGTGCGCCTGGAAAGCGCCGACCGCCGAGGCCAGCATCTGCGTGTCGGCCTGGGCCTTGGCCATGCGCGAGCGCGACTGGACATTGTGGTAGACCGTGACGGAGATCGTGGTCAGGATGCCGATCACCGCCACCACGACCAAGAGCTCAATCAAGGTGAACCCGCGCTGGTCCCTCATCACGCGGTTACACTACCGCAATCCCGATGCCATCCCAGCCGAGTTTCGCAGGGCTCTCAATGCCTTGAAATACAATGTGTTCATTCCCGCAAGTGACAGCCCGCCAGACGGAAAGCGCCAAATTTTGTCGCCCGAGTGCAAATCACGCGCTGTGTGGGGGCCTTGAGGCGTGACGCGAGGGCGGCTTCACGATATGCTCAATGTCCCGTGAATCCTGCAACCAAGCCAGGTAAAATCCAGGCGGTAGCCCCCAATGCCGCCAGTTCAGCTCGACGGAGAAGGCTCCACAGGGAATATGCGCGCCGGCTGTTTGGCCCCGCCCTCGCCCTAGCCGTCGTGGCGCTCATCGAGGGTCTCTCGTACACTCCACTCAAAGTCGCGGTGTCGGCTCCTATCCTGATCCTGACCGTCGTCTGCGCGAGCTTCGTGGGCGACCTCGTGGACGGGCTCATCGCGGCGGGGATCACCGTCTGGTACTACGCCTACGAGCTGTCCTCGCCGGGCACCACGTTCCCGTATACGCACGAGGCGCTGCGGCGCGTGCTCGTGTTCGCCTGTTCCGCCCCGGCGGTGGCCCTCATGGTCGGACTGCTCAAGCAGCGGGCGGCCCGCGCCACCGCCGAGGCCGCGCGCAAGGAGCGGGAGTCGGCCGACGCCGTGTACACGTCCTTGACCTGGACGCGCGAGGCCGATAGGTCCGGGCGCGAGGCGGAGCGTCGCTTCCGCGCCTTCTTCGACACGAGCGTGGTAGGGGTCATGCACACGCTGCGCGAGGGGCGCGTGGTCGAGTGCAACCAGACCCTGGTCAACGCTCTCGGCTTCGACTCGCGCGAGGAGCTCCTGGCCATGGACGCTGACCGCCTCTTCGAGGACCCGACGGAGTACAAGGCGCTCCTGACCGAAGTCGGCCGCGGCTCCGCCCCCCTCGAGCGCGATCTCGCCCTGTGGCGGCGGAGTGGCAAGCCGCTCTGGGCGCGGGTGTCGGTGGGGTGCCAGAACGATGCCATACGCACGGTCTTCCAATGGAGCGTCGTGGACATCACGCGTCAGCGTTCGGCCGAGTCGCGCGCGGCTGCCTTGCAGGCCGACCTCGACCGTCGCCGGGGCGAGCAGAGCGCGCTGTTGCAGGAGCTCGAGGGCTGTGCGTATGCGGTGGCGCACGACCTCCGCGGTCCCATGCGCCGCCTCGACGAGCTCTCCCAGGCGCTTCTGGCGGGCTACGGGCTGAAGCTCGACGCCGCGGGACGCGACAGCTTGACTCGGTTGGCCGCCAGCAGCGGAGCCCTGGAGCGGCTGGCGCAGAGCCTGCTCGAGCTTGCGCGGGCCCAGGGAGGGCAGATGCGGCGTAGCGCGATCGACCTTTCGGCGCTGGCACAGACCATCGTGCAGACGCTCCGGACCCGCGAGCCCGAGCGCAAGGTCAACGTGACCATCGCCCAGGGGCTGACCGCCGTCGGCGACCCCGTGCTCCTGCGCCAGGCGCTTACCCACCTCATCGGCAATGCTTGGGCCTTCACGAAGGGACGGTCAATAGCCAGCATCGAGTTCGGGGAGACCAGGTGGGAGGGGTGCCAGGCCTACCTGGTTCGGGACGACGGCGGCGGCTTCGATCGCGCCTATGCGGGGCCTCTCCCCGGGGCGATCCAGCGGCTGCGCAGCGCCGACGAGTGGCCGGGCGCGGGACTTGCCCTGGCCATGGTGCAGCGGATCGTGCAGCGCCACGGCGGCCGCCTCTGGTCAGAGGGAAGCCCGGCGGGCGCCTCGTTTTATTTCACCTTGGGCGAGCCGCCAGGACCTCCCACAGCGTCCGCGTGATGCGATAATCCATCTCAAGGCTGGGAAAGGCGAGAATCCAGGGTGCCCATCTACGAATACGAGTGCCGGGGCTGCAGCCGCCGCGTGAGCCTGCTTGTCCGATCGCTCGCGTCCCGAGAGGTCCCGCGATGTCCGCGCTGCGGCAGCGCTGAGCTTTCCCGCCTCATGTCCCGCTTCGCCACGCCCAAGTCCGAAGACGCCCGCCTCGAAGCCGCCGCCGACCCGTCCCAGTACGGGGATCTGGACGAGAACGATCCGCAGGCCGTCGCCCGCTTCGTCAAGCGCATGGGCGACGAGATGGGCGAGGACCTGGGGGACGATCTCGACGCGGCCATGGAGGAGGCCTCCGGGGGCGGCGGGACGGACGAGGACGGTCCCGGCGGAGAGCCGGACAGTGACGGCGAGACCAGTCTCAGCGAGGCCGGAGGCGGCGATGAAGGTTGAAGTGCTGCCGGGCTTCGAAAGCCTGGACGAGGGCCGCTGGAACGGGCTCCTCGCCCAGGCCCGCTACCCCTCGGTGTTTCTCTCCTGGCAGTGGCAGACGGCTTGGGCCCGGGCGTTCCTGGCGGGACGACCGCTGCACCTGCTCCGGGTGACCGACGACGCAGGGACGCTGGCGGGTGTGTTGCCGCTCTACGACGAGAGCGCCGGGTTGAGGCGCTTCGTGGGCGGGGTGGATGTCTCAGACTACCTGGACGTGATCGTCCCTGCCGGTCGCGAGGCGGACGTCTGGCAGGCCCTGCTCCAGCACCGCGCCGGCGAGACCGCGGAGTGGGACCTCCACGCGATCCGCGCCGCGTCGCCCACGCTCGAGATCCTGCCGCGGCTCTGCGACGCCGCGGGGATCCGGGCGCAGGTCGAGCGAGAGGACCGCTGCCCCGTGCTCGAGCTGCCCGCTTCCTGGGACGCCTACCTCGAGCGTCTCTCGGGCAAGGACCGCCACGAGCTGCGGCGCAAGATCCGAAAGCTGGAGCGCGAGCTGCCCGGGACCTCCGTGCGCTCCCACGCCTCGCCCGAAGGGTGGGATAGCGCGCTGACCGCCTTCCTGAGCCTGCACCGCCTCTCGAAGGCCGGCAAGGAGCGCTTCATGGACGAGCGCATGGAGGCGTTTTTCCGTGATGCGACGCACGCCTTGGCGGCGGCGGGCTGGGCGCGGCTGTGGTTCCTCGACTGCGACGGGACCGCCGTGGCGAGCTTCCTCTGTCTCGAGTATTTGGGTTCGCCCCGGGGCTCGGTCGGGCTGTACAATTCGGGCTTCGACCCCCTTCATGCGAAACTCGCCCCGGGTATCGTGCTCCTCGCCCACGTGATCCGTGACGCGATCAGCCGCAGCATTCCCGAGTTCGACTTCCTGCGCGGCGAAGAGGCCTACAAGTATGCCTTCGGACCCACGCCCCAGGATCTCTTCCGCGTGCGGGTGACGCCGTGAGCCTCCGCATCGCGGTACTCAGCGTCCACACCTGCCCCCTGGCGGCGCTCGGCGGGAAGGAAACGGGTGGCATGAACGTCTACGTTCGGGAGACGGCGCGAGAGCTCGGGCGCATGGGCGTGGCCGTGGACGTCTTCACGCGTTCGCAGAACGCCGCCATCCCCCGCGTCGCCGAGCTCGGCGAGGGCGCCCGCGTCATCCATCTGCCCGCGGGTCCCCAGGCGCCTATGCCGCGCGAGGTCCAGCATCGGCATCTGGCCGAGTTCGTCGATGGCATCGAGGCGCATCGCTGGGCTGAGGGAATCGACTACGACGTCGTCCATGCGCACTACTGGCTCTCGGGTGTGGCGGGCCTCGAGCTGCGCGAGCGCTGGGGCGTACCGCTCGTCCAGATGTTCCACACCCTCGGCCGCTTCAAGAACTCCGTGGCGCAGGGACCCGACGATCTGGAGCCGGAGCTGAGGATCGCCGAGGAGTCTCGTGTTGTCGCGGGAGCCGACCGCATCGTGGCCGCGAACGTGGTCGAGCGCGCGCACCTCGTCTGGCACTACGGCGCCGCGTCCGAGCGCATCGCCGTCATCCCCTGCGGCGTGGACACCGAGCTCTTCCAGCCGATGTCCCAGAGCACGGCCAAGGACCTCCTCGAGCTGCCGCCCGACCCCATGCTCCTCTACGTGGGCCGGCTCCAGCCGATCAAGGGGCTCGAGACGCTGCTGGACGCCATGGCGCGTCTGGGCGGCGTGGCGCGCCTGTACATCGTCGGAGGCGATTCGGACGAGCCCGATCCCGGGCACACCGTCTCGGGCCACGGCTTGCAGCTGCGGTCGCGCGTGGCCGCGCTTGGACTCAACGACCGCGTGCGCTTCCTGGGGCCGCAGCCCCAGCGACGGCTCCGCTTGTTCTACGCGGCGGCCGACGCCACGGTCATGCCGTCCTACTACGAGTCCTTCGGCATGGTGGCGCTCGAGGCCATGGCCTGCGGCAGCCCCGTGGTCGCCTCTCGGGTGGGCGGGCTCACGACGACGGTGAAGGACGGGGTGACGGGCTATCTCGTGCCGGAAGGGGACCCGGCCGCCCTCGCCAAGCGTCTGGAGCTGCTGCTCCACGACCCGGAGACCCGAGCGCGCCTCGGCCTCCATGCCTCCCGCTGGGCTGCCGACCACCGCTGGCCGTGCGTGGCGGAAGCCGTGTGCCGCCTCTACTCCGAGCTCCGCCCGACTGCGGTGTCCCACCTTGCCCGCGGTCGCTGCCAGACATAGCAGGACGGCATGGCGCGAGGCAACGGACCGATCACCGTCAACGGGCGGGCATACGGCTGGCCGGCCCGTCCCCTCGTGGTCGTCTGCGTCGACGGTTGCGAGCCGGACTACCTGGCCCAGGCCTTCCTGGCCGGGGCCATGCCCTATTTCGCCACGGCCGCCGCGCGCGGGGAAAGCCTGCTGGGCTCTGCGGTCATCCCGAGCTTCACGAATCCGAACAACCTGTCCATCGTGACGGGCGTGCCGCCCGCAGTGCACGGCATCTGCGGCAACTACTTCTGGGATCGAGAGGCCGGCGCCGAAGTCATGATGAACGATCCGAAGTATCTCCGCTGCGGGACCATCCTCGCGGCCTTCTCAGAGGCCGGGGCCTCCGTGGCTGTCGTCACGGCAAAGGACAAGCTCCGGAGGCTGCTCGGGCACGGGATGCGGGGAACCTGCTTCTCGTCGGAGAAGGCGGACGAGACGTCCGTGGCCGAGCACGGTATCGACGACGCGCTCGGGTTCGTCGGGCGGCCGCTGCCGTCGGTGTACAGCGCCGATCTCAGCGAGTTCGTCTTTGCGGCGGGCGTCAAGCTCATGGAGTCGGCGCGGCCCGACATCCTCTACCTGTCGACCACGGACTACGTCCAGCACAAGCATGCGCCGGGGACGCCGCAGGCCAACGACTTCTATCGCATGATGGACCACTACCTCGCCATGCTCGACGCCATGGGCGCGGCGATCGCCCTCACCGCCGACCACGGCATGAACGGCAAGACGGATGACAACGGTGCCCCCCAGGTCATCTACCTCCAGGATGTGCTCGACGGCTGGCTCGGCACGGGCCGCGCCCGGGTGATCCTGCCCATCACCGACCCGTACGTGGTCCACCACGGCGCGCTCGGCTCTTTCGCCACGGTCTACCTCCCTGAGGGCGCCAACCCGCGCGCGGCGGCGCCCAGTGTCGCCGCGCTGCCGGGCATGGAGCTCGTCCTCGACCGGGAGGAAGGGTGCCGGCGCTTCGAGCTGCCGCCGGACCGCATGGGCGATCTCATCGCCATTTCCGCGCGCCACGCCGTGATCGGCACCAGCGTGGCGAAGCATGATCTCTCGGGGCTGGATGCGCCCCTCCGCTCCCACGGCGGGCTCTCCGAGCAAACGGTGCCTTTGGTGTTCAGCCGGCCGCTGGTCGGCCTGCCCAAGGCGCTCCGGTTGAGAAACTTCGATATCTTCGACCTCGCGCTGAACCACGCCAGTTGATCCCGAGCCACGCGCGTGTAGTCATCATCGGCGGCGGCATCATCGGCACGAGCGTCGCCTACCACCTGACGAAGCTCGGCTGGAGCGACGTCGTGCTGCTCGAGCAGGGCAGCGTCTCCGGCGGCACGACGTGGCACGCCGCGGGCCTCATCGGTCAGCTGCGAAGCTCGAGCAACCTAACGAGGCTCATCCGCTACAGCGCCGACCTCTACGCCCGGCTGGAGGCCGAGACGGGCCAGGCGACGGGATGGAAGCGCTGCGGCAGCGTCTCCGTGGCGCGCACGGCCGAGCGCATGGTGCAGCTCGAGCGCAACGCCGCGCTCGCGCGCTCTTTCGGCATCGAGGCTGAAGTGATCAGCGCCAAGAGGGCGGGCGGGCGCTACCCGCTGATGCGCACCGACGACCTGGTCGGCGCCGTGTGGATCCCCGGCGACGGCAAGGCCAACCCGGCCGACATCACCCAGGCGCTGGCGCGCGGCGCGCGAGCCGGCGCCGCCGCCATCCACGAGGGCGTCAAGGTCAACGGCGTCCGGCTCGAGCGCGGCGCGGTGGCGGGCGTCGAGACATCCCAGGGCCCCATCGTCACCGAGACCGTCGTCAACTGCGCGGGTATGTGGGCGCGCGAGCTCGGCCGCATGAGCGGCGTGACCGTCCCGCTCCACGCCTGCGAGCACATGTATATCGTCACCAATCCGATCGACGGCGTCAGCTCCGACCTGCCCGTGATGCGAGACGCGGACGGGCACATCTACTTTAAAGAAGAGGTCGCTGGTCTTTTGATGGGCGGCTTCGACCCGTGGGCCAAGCCCTGGGGCATGGGCGGCATCCCCGAGGGTTTCAGCTTCGGCACGCTGCCGGAGGACTGGGACAAGTTCGAGATCCTGATGCAGAACGCCATCCAGCGGGTGCCCGCGCTCGCCTCCGCCCAGGTGCGCCTGCTCATGAACGGCCCCGAGAGCTTCACGCCCGACAACTACTTCATCCTGGGCGAGGCCGCCGAGGTCCGCCGCTACTACGTCGGCGCCGGTTTCTGCTCGGGCGGCATCGCCGCGGCGGGTGGTGCGGGGCGCGCGCTGGCTGAGTGGATCGTCGAGGACCGGCCGCCGATGGACCTGTGGCAGGCCGACATCCGCCGGTTCGCGCCCTTCCACGGGAGCCCGGAGTTCCTGCGAGAGCGCGCCAGCGAAGGCGTGGGCGTGCACTACTTCATCGCGTTTCCGAACCGCGAGCTCGAGACCGGCCGCGGACTTCGCCTCTCGCCCCTGTACGAGCGCCTTCGCGACAGGCGCGCCTGTTTCGGCAACAAGATGGGCTGGGAGCGCGCCAACTGGTTTGCTCCCGAGGGCGTCCCCCTCGAGACGGTCTACTCCTTCGGCAGGCAGAACTGGTTCCCGTACGTCGCGGCCGAGCACCGCGCGTGCCGCGAGGCCATCGCCGTCTTCGACCAGACCTCGTTCTCCAAGTTCAGGCTGGAGGGTCCCGACGCGGAAGCCACGCTCCAGCGGCTCTGCGCCAACGACGTGGCGGTGGAGCCTGGGCGCATCGTCTACACGGGCATGCTCAACGAGCGCGGCGGCTTCGAGAGCGACCTGACCGTCACCCGGCTCGGCGGCGACGCGTACCTGATCGTGACAGGCTCGGCCCAAACGACGCGCGACGCCGACTGGATACGGCGGCACGTCCCCGACGGCGCCCGCGCCACCCTCACCGACGTCACCGGCGCGTACGCGGTGCTGGGCGTGATGGGGCCGCGCGCTCGCGACCTCCTGGCTCGACTCACGCGGGCGGATCTCTCGAACGAGGCGTTCCCCTTCGCGACGAGCCGCGAGATCTGGCTGGAGCGGGCCCTCGTGCGCGCCTCGCGCATCACCTACGTGGGCGAGCTCGGCTGGGAGCTCTACGTGCCCGTCGAGTTCGCCGCCGGCGTGTACGATGCGCTTCACGCGTCCGGCGGCGATCTCGGGCTCGCGGACGCGGGCTACTACGCCATCGAGTCGCTGCGCGTCGAGAAAGCCTACCGTGCCTGGGGGCGCGAGCTGACGACGGACGACACGCCGCTCGAGGCGGGACTTGGCTTCGCCGTCCGCTTCGACAAGCCGGTGCCGTTCATCGGCCGGGACGCGCTCCTTGCTCAGCGCGCCAGGCCGCTCGAGAAGCGGCTCGTCGGCTTCGTGCTGGACGACCCCGAAGCGCTGCCGTGGGGCGACGAGCCGATTTGGTGCGAGGGCGCCATCGTGGGCTCCACCACCTCGGCCGCCTACGGCCACACCCTCGGCCGCGCGGTCGCCATGGGTTACGTCAAGCGGCCCGGCGTGGGCGCGGCCTATCTCGCGACGGCACGCTTCGAGATCGAGATCGCCGGCGACCGCTTCACCGCGCGCGGCAGCCTCAAGGCTCCCTACGATCCGGCCGGCCACCGGATCAAGAGCTAGACGAGAGAGAGGCATCGCGATGACCGAGCCGCGACGCGATCCCTGGCTGCTGACGCCGGGGCCGCTCACGACTTCCCGCGCAGTCAAGGAGGCGATGCTCCACGACTGGGGCTCGCGCGACGCCGAGTTCATCAAGCTGAATGCGCGCGTGCGGGAGCGGCTGGTGGAGCTGGCGGGCGGCCAGGGCACCCATGTCTGCGTGCCGCTCCAGGGCAGCGGCACCTTCATCGTCGAGGCGATGATCGGCACTCTCGTGCCCCGCTCGGGCAAGCTTGCCGTTCTCATCAATGGATCGTACGGCACGCGCATGGTCCGCATGTGCGAGTACCTGGGCCGCGACCGCGTCGTCCTCGAAACGCCGGAGGACACGCCGGTCGATCCGGCGGCTCTCGACGCGGCGCTCGCGGCCGACGCGGCCATCACGCACGTCGTGGTGGTCCACTGCGAAACCACCTCGGGCGTGCTCAATCCCGTGGAGGAGATCGCGTCGGTGACGGGGCGCCGGGGGTCGGCGGCTGCTGGTGGACGCGATGAGCGCGTTCGGCGCCCTGCCTCTGGACGCGGCGGCCACATCGTACGACGCCCTCGTGGCGTCTTCCAACAAGTG
>WNFE01003325.1_pt1 | contig 11947 bp, 10 predicted proteins | sample 5400451 | NCBI WGS metagenome assembly WNFE01 (sample SAMN13153344, study PRJNA577476) | soil metagenome | isolation source: 200 cm saprolite under Douglas fir tree site 2 hole 2 | place: USA:California | collected 2015-04-18
CGGCGGTCATCACCCTGCCCGTCCGGCACCTGGATGGCGTGGCGGACGGGCAGGGTGATGACCGCCGAGGTGCTGGATCCGGGCGATGCCCGGGCCGAGGTCCGCTGGGAGCCGGCCGCCGGGTCGCTGGCCGTCGTCCTGCCGCGCACGCCGTCGGCCTGCCTGATCCGGCTGCGCGCGAGCCTGTGACGGCAAACGTGGCCGCTAGCGGCGTAGGAGTGCAAGGCCTCAGACCCTGCTGATCGTCCAGGTGACCTCGTATTGCGAGTTGTCCCCGCATCCAGTTGAGGAGTCTGTGCCGGGGTGGGTCGTCGTGGTGGTCAACGGCCCGCTCGCCGTCTTCAGATGCAGGTCCTGCCCGGTCAAGGCCAGCTGCTCGGCAGCGACCAGACCGTCGCAGTTGGCGAAGACGATGCCTCCGAGCTGGTCGAGCAACCAGCCGACCAGTGACCCCAGCAGGCTGCCGATCACCGGAGCCAAGATCGTCCCGGCGATCTCCACGCCTAGGATCGCGCCTATGCCAGCGCCGAGGTCCTTCGAGATCGAGGTGACGCTGTCTGAGGTGAGGCTCTCTCCGGCCTTCACCAGCGCGGCGTCGATAGCCTTTTGATCGGCGTGCCCGTTGTTGAGCACGAGGTAGTTGAATACCGTAGCCTCGCAAAGCTCGACGGTCACCGGCTCGAAGTTCAGCAGATTGGTTTGCGACTCCTTGGGATTGGTTATCCCGCCTATATCCCCGATCCACTGCGTCTTTGTCTGCGTCGGCCAGTTGCCGGCACCGACGGAGGCCTGCGCGGCGTCGGTGTCGGCGTCCAGCGATCTAGTCGTGGTGACATGGACGAGGTCGACGGAGAAGCGGTACCGGTTCGGCAGCCTGATCTTCACCGCCCCGACCTGGTCCCACAAGGGGGGCTGCCAGCTTGTGCCGTCCCAGGTCCGATCGTAGATGTCGCCGTCTGTGCCTGGCGCGATCAAGTCGATCCGGTTCGGGGCTGGCGAGACCGCGGTTGGGCCGGAGGTGAAGTCCCCACCGAAGGTCTCCCGTCCGCTCCAGGCGCCGTAACGTGCGTGGAAGACGCGGGTAAAGTGCGCGGCGCTACGGAAGCCCCAGCGGATGGCGACCTCAGCGACGCCGCGGTGGCTGACCTGGTGGTCGGACAGGTCTTCCCGGCACCGGCACGAATCGGCACTTCCGGACCTCTTGACATGAGGCAACCGGAGGTAACCAAAGCCCCGGAGCCGCTTGGATATGGTCCGGTTGATCGCGCTACAGTCACTGAATGGCCAAGGATGACCACGCTTCGCCGGTTTACGCATCGAATCGGTCTCACCGGCTGTACGCCGCCGAACGTCAGCAACTGATCCTCACGCGAGCCCGAATCGATGGTCACGTAGAGGTCCAGCTGGCCGCCGACGACCTGGGGGTAACGCCCGAAACGATCAGGAAGGACCTTCAGGTTCTCGAGCGGGGAGGCCTGATGCGCCGCGTGCACGGCGGGGCTCTCCCCGTGGAGCGAGTCGTCACCGAGCCCGCGATCGCCGATCGCATCGGCCACGCCGAGGCTAAGAGCGCGATCGCCAATCGCGCGCTGGCCGAGCTGCCCGATACGGGGGCCATTTTCATTGAGTCCGGCTCGACCACCCTGCGATTCGCCGAAATGCTGCCCGAAGACCGGCCGCTGGTGGTGATCACTAACTCGCTGCCCGCGGCTCTCATCCTCGCGCCGAAACCCGCCTTCACGGTCATCACCCTGGGCGGGCGCGTGCGGGGCGTGTCGCTCGCCGAGGTCGACACGTTCGCCCTGCGCAGTCTGCGGGAGATCGTGGTAGACGTCGCATTCCTGGGTGCGAATGGGATCAGCGTCCAGCGTGGACTCACGACGCCGGACTCCGCCGAGGCCGACGTGAAGCGGGCGACGCTGGCCATCGCGCAGAAACGGGTCGTGCTGGCTGACGGTTCGAAAATGGGCGCCGTGGCGCTCTGGCGCTACGGCGCGGTAGCCGACATCGACGTCCTGGTGACCGACGCCTCCGCGGACCCGGCGCTGATTTCGCAGGTCCAGGCGGCCGGACCGCAGGTGGCTGTGGTCCGGGCATAGAGCGTGTCCCGCGGATCTTCAGCCGGGGGACACGCCCCCGTTCGTTCCGTCACGCCCGCGGTACGGAATGGATACCAGGAGAGTCCAGAAAACAGAACCGAAACACAGGCCCGGCCCAGGAAACACAGGCGTTCAGTATCCGGCGCTGAGGTAACCATGGTTTAATTTGTTGGATATAGCTGTGTAACGGCTTGTATATCTTTGACTCGCTGTGATTCACTCCGGCTCATGAACCACGCGACGATGTCCCCTGTCGACGCTGCGGTGTCCGGAACTTCAGGTCCCCCCGGCGAGCAGGACACACGCGACGCGGAACAGCAGGCGGCCGTCTCAGTGATGCCGGCGGGTAGTACCGGTGCCCGGCTGCTGCGATTCGCGATGGCCAACATCGCCAGGCGTCCCGAGCGGTTTCTGCTCTCCGTAGCGGGGATCGCACTCGCCATGATGGCGGTGATCGTCGTGCGGACGATCTCGGTAGGGTTCGCCAGTTCCGGCTCGGCCTCACTGGCGACGGTGCTCGACGGCGCGCCCCTGTGGGTCGTCCCGGCGGACGGTGTGCATTACGACCCGAGCGTTGCGATGCTGGTCGCGGACGGGTCACCGCCCGCGCTGCAGGTGCCGGCCGGCTGGCATGCGCACCGCATCGTGAACGGCATCTGGGCATCTCCCGGTGGAAAGCTCGCCCTGTTCGGTGTCGTCGGCGCCGCGGACGGGCGGGCAGTGCTCGGCTCGGCGGCGGCCAGGGCGCTCGGAACGTCGGCGGGCCGGACCATCACGATCGGTGGTCACGTCCTGACAGTGTCGATTTCCGGTACCGGAAAGGTCGTCTCGGTGCCAGGAGCGGTGGCCACATCGGTCGTCGGCACGCACGGATGGTGGACGGTCACGCCATCGTCGGCCGACCGCGGGCGCAACGACCTCGGCTCGCTGCTGGCCGCGGCGAGCGGGCTGCCGTGGACCCCAGACCCCGCCCAGCATCCGGCCGCGGCCGGCCGCGGCCTGATCTACGACACGACAGGCACCAGCAACGGCCTGACGTTCGCACAGCGATTCTCGGCCCTGTTCTCGGGCCAGGTCACCAGTTCCGCACTGGGGCTCGTGTCCACGGTCGGTCTCGTTCTCGGGTTCGTCATCGCCGTGTCGTCCTTCCTCGCCTCGGTCCAGGAGAGGCGACGCGAATTCGGCATCATGTCCAGCATCGGCCTGGCCGACGAGGTGCTGTACTTCTTCCTGGTCGAGTCGGCGATCGTCTTCCTGGCCGCCTACCTGGCCGGGGCGCTGGCCGCGGGCGTGGCGGTGGCGCTCGTCGTGCCGGGCCTGGCCACGCTGGGCGGCTGGTTGCAGGCCGCCGGCATGGTGGCCGCGTATCTGCCCGCGATGGCGATCATCGGCGCGCTCGTGCCCGTCCACCGGCTGCTCCAGCAGCGTCCGGTATCGCTCTTGACGGGCTCATCATGATCGCTGCGGGCCTGTCCTACGGGATGTTGTCGACCCGCCGCCGGGCGCGGGAACTGATCCTGCCCATCATCACGACGGCGACTGGCGCGTTCCTGCTGGTGCAGGTGCTGTCGCTGGCCGGAAGCGTGCGCCGGCAGGCGGCGTCGCTGGGCAACGGCACGGAGATCTACCGGGCGATCGTGCTCATCTCGGTGGTCGTGCTGCTCGTCGGCGTCGTCGAGGTGGCGGTGTGCACGACACGCACGGTCACCCAGCGCACCCGCGAGATCGGGGTGCTCGGGGCGACCGGCGTGCGCCGGGCGCCGGTCGTGGCGGCCCTGCTCGTCGAACCCCTGGTGGCCGCGCTGGTCGGGGCTCTCGTGGGTTCCGCTGTCGCCGTCGCCGGCGGGTTCGTCCTGTCCGCCACGGGCGTGAGCTCAACGTCTCCCGATGTCGCGGGCACGGTCGTCGGGGTCGCGCTGGCCGTGGGCGTGAGCGTGGTCGCCTCGCTGCTCACCAGCGCGATGCCGACCTGGCGTGCCGCGTCCCGGCCCCCCATCCGATCGCTGTCCTCCGGAGGCTGACACGTGACGAGTCTGATCGAAGCCGGCGAGGGCGCCGCCGCGCCGCGGACGGACGAGCCCGTCGTGCGCGCAGAGCATGTGTGGAAGCTGCATCAGCTGGGTGATGAAGTCGTCAAGGCCCTGGTCGATGCGACGCTGACCGTCCTGCCCGGTGAATTCGCCTGCCTGATGGGGCCGAGCGGCAGCGGAAAGTCGACGCTGCTGAACATGATCGGCGGCCTGGACCGGCCCACCAAGGGAACAGTCTTCATCGACGGCACGGACACTGCGACGCTCAGCGAGAGCCAGTTCGCCGCGTTGCGCCACGACACTGTCGGTTTCATCTTCCAGAGCTACAACCTGATCCCCTTCCTGTCCGCGGTGGAGAACGTGGAACTGCCGCTGATGTTCGAGCCGGTGAACCGCGGGGCGCTGCGCCAGCGGGCGCTGGACCTGCTGGACCTGGTCGGGCTGTCACACCGGGCCAACCACCAGCCCGCCAAGCTGTCCGGTGGCGAGCAACAGCGAACCGCGATCGCCCGCTCGCTGATCGGGCAACCACGGCTGGTCCTGGCCGACGAGCCCACCGCCAACCTTGACCAGCGCACCGGAGCCATAGTGGTCCGGCTGCTCCGCGATCTGTGTTCCAGCATGAGCGTCACCGTCGTCGCCAGCACCCATGACCCGCTCGTAGCCGAGGAGGCGAGCCGTGTACTGCGCATGCAGGACGGCCGCATCGTCAGCAACACGAACCAGTCTCACCAGCCGGAGGCGTAGATGACCGCAGTCGAGGCACGACAGAGCAAGAAGCTCGCGACCGAGCTTCTGCCCGACCGGGTATTGCCGAAGGTACTCAACACGTTCGGGCTCACCGGCGCGTACGTGTTCATCATCTGCTGGATCAGCGGCTGCTCCATCATGGCCACCGGCGGATGGTCGGCGATCCCGATGTGGGTGGCAGGCATCCTGGTGTTCCTCATCCCCGCCGGGCTGGCGGTGGCTGAACTCGGCAATCTCTGGCCGGCCCAGGGCGGCGTCTACATCTGGGCCTACCGCACGATGAACGAACCGCTGGCCTTCTTCGGCGGGTTCCTCTCCTGGATCCCCGTGATCCTCAATGGGGCGACCGGGCCTTCGGTGGTCCTGTCGTTCACCTTGCTCGCGCTGCACGCGACGGTCGGGCTGGCCGTGTCGATCATCCTGCAGTTGCTGATCCTCTGGCTCGCCGTCGTACTCGCCCTGCGCAAGCTCGCCGCAACGCAACGGGTCATGAATGTCGCGCTGGTCGTCTACCTGGCCGTCGCGGCCTCGGTTCTGCTGGTCGGGATCCTCCATGCGGCGCGCCACGGATCAGCCACCCCGGTCAGCGCGCACGACCTGTTCTCGCTCAACTTCGGGAAATACGGCTGGATCTTCGGGCTGGTGCTGCTTTACCTGGTTGGCGTCGAGACGCCGTTCAACATGGGCGCGGAATTCCTCTCGGTCCGCCGGAGCGCAACCCGGATGATTCTGTGGGGTTCGATCGCGCTGTCAGGGATCTACGTACTCGGCACGGTCGGGACGATGCTCGCGCTGCCCACCGCGAAGATCAACTCCATCACCGGCGTGACCAGCGCACTGAAGATGGGCATTCCCGGCATGACGGAAGTGGCATCGATCCTGATCGCCGTGATCCTGGTCGTCGCCCTGGCGACCTACCAGTCCGCCTACTCGCGGCTGATCTTCGTCTCGGGCCTGGAACGCCACCTGCCGCGGCTGTTCACCCACCTCAATCCGCGTACCCGCAACCCGGTCACCGCGATCCTCGTGCAGGGCTGCGTGGCGTCCACGATGATCGTCGTGCTGTACTCACAATCCAGCCTGACCAATGTCTTCCTCTACCTCAACGGCGCACTCAGCGTGGTCTGGCTGTTCTCCGGGTTCTTCTTCTTCGTGCCGCTGATCATCTCGCGGCACCGTTACAGCGACCGCTACAAGACAGAGTCGTTCTGGCGGATCCCCGGGGGGCTGCCCGTTGCCTATCTGGTCGCGCTGGTCGGCTCGGTCGGCACGGCGGCCGGAATCTACTACTCGTTCACCCTTCCGTTCGGGCCGAACATCAGCAAGGGCACCTGGATGACCTGGGTCGGCCTGATCTGCGCGGCTGTGCTCGTCGGGGCTGGGCTGGTCTATTTCTTCGGCCGACGGTCCGCGAATAAGCTGGGCCAGGCGGACGCCCTGGCGCACCTGGCCGTCCTTGACACCAACGAGTCAGCACCCGCCGCGGGAGCCTGACGCTGCCCGCTACCGTCACGATACGGACGCCGCAATCCTGTTTCCCGAGGGAGCCCGCCATGACCACCCAACTGGATGTCACGCCGACTAATGGGCTCGCACCGGAGCCGCGCTCCCACCCGCTCGATCCGCTGTCGGCTCAGGAGATCCGCTCGGCGGCGGCCATCCTGAGGCGCTCGCGGGATCTCGGGCCGGCCCTGCGGTTCGTCATGATCTCCCTGCTCGAGCCGCCGAAACCGGCCGGACTGGACTTCAGCCTCGGGCCCGTTCCGGATCGGGCCGCCTTCATCGTCACCTACGACCGCCGCGAGAAGATGATCTACGAGGCGGTCGTGTCCCTGGCGCAGGAGGCGGTGCTGAGCTGGACGCCCGTTCCGGATCGGCTGCCGTCGTTTCTCGTTGAGGACATGTTCGGCATCGAGGAGATCGTCCGGTCGGACGCCCGGTGGCAGGAGGCCATGCGCAAGCGCGGCGTCACGGACTTCTCGCTGGCGATGATCGACCCCTGGCCCTCGGGTTACTACGGCCCGCAGGACCATCCGGTCACCAGCCCGCGGCTGTGCCGGCCACTTACCTGGCTGCGCTCGTCGCCGCGGGAGCACGGCTACGCGCGGCCGATAGAGGGGCTCGTCGTCACGGTCGATATGGACGCGGGCACGGTGATCGACGTGACCGACCACGGCGTGCTTCCAGTGCCGCCCCACCCGGGTAACTACGCACCCGAGTTCATGTTCGACGAGATGAATCGTCCCGCGTTCAGCGGGCTGCGGGCGGATGTGAAGACGATCAGCATCACCCAGCCGGATGGCCCCAGCTTCGAGGTTGACGGCTGGGGCGTCACCTGGCAGAAATGGCGCCTGCGCGTCGGATTCAACCCCCGGGAGGGCCTGGTGCTGCATCAGGTCAGCTACGACGACCGCGGTCGCATCCGCCCCATCATGTACCGCGCCGCGCTGTCGGAGATGGTGGTGCCCTACGGCGATGCCAGCCCGACGCAATGGAACAAGAACGTCTTCGACATGGGCGAGGTCGGCATGGGGCTCATGGCGAACTCCCTCACCCTCGGCTGCGACTGCCTCGGCGAGATCTACTATTTCGATGGCGTCGTCAACGACTCCGTGGGCGAGCCGGTGGTGATCGAGAACGCCGTCTGCATGCACGAGGAGGACGTCGGGATCTCCTGGAAGCACACGGACTTCCGCACCGGCGAGGTGGAGGTACGGCGGCTGCGGCGGCTGGTCATCTCCACGATCGCCACGGTCGGCAACTACGAGTACGGCTTCTACTGGTACCTCTACACCGACGGCACGATCGAGTATGACGTGAAGCTCACTGGCGTGCTCACGACCGGCGCGGTGGCCGAGGGGGAGCAGCCACGCTGGGGAGCGCTGGTCGCGCCTGGCCTCTACGGCCCCAATCACCAGCACTTCTTCAACGTGCGCATGGACATGTCCATCGATGGAGAGAACAACAGCGTCTACCAGGTGGACTCGGTACCCGAGCCGGACCCGGCGCTGAATCCGCGTCACAACGCGTGGATCGCCCGGTCGACCCTGCTCGAGACCGAGGCGACGGCCTGCCGGGACGTCGAGCAGTCGACCGCCCGGTTCTGGAAGATCGTGAACCCCTCCGTGACCAACGAGCTCGGTGAGCCGGTGGCGTACAAGCTCATGCCGGGGGTCACCGTGCCGTCGATGGTGCAGCCGGGTTCGGCGATCTACGACCGGGCCAGGTTCGTGCACCACAATCTCTGGGTCACGGCCTACGACCCGGCGCAGATGTATGCGGCCGGCAAGTACCCGTATCAGTGTCCCGAGCCCCAGGGACTGCCTGAGTACGTGGCCGACGACGCGTCGGTCGTCGACGGCGACGTGGTCATCTGGTACACCGTCGGTGCGCACCACATCGTCCGGCCCGAGGACTGGCCGGTGATGCCGGTCGCGCACACCGGGTTCCAGCTCAAGCCGACGGGATTCTTCGACGGCAACCCCGCCCTGGACATGCCACCGTCAACCGCCAGCCCCGCGTGCCACCACGGCCACGCTGGGTGAGCCCACCCGGCCCGGACCCAACGACACCAATCCCGCACCGGGCTCGTCCTGCCCTGACGCCCGGGCCCACCCCCTGAGTTGGCGCCCGTCGCCTCTTGGCAGGCACTGAATCCGGTCAGACTCCCACGGGCAGGTGGCTGAGCGCGTCCTGGACCGCCTGGTCCGGGAAGTCGAGGTCGATTACCTCACCGGCCTGATAGCTGGCGTAGGCGGTCAGGTCGAGCAGGCCGTGGCCGCACAGGGCGGTCAGGATGACCTTCTCCTCACCCGTCTCCTTGCAGCGCAGCGCCTCCTCGATGCAGGAGGCCAGCGCGTGCGCCGGCTCGGGTGCCGGCACAATACCCTCCGCCCTGGCAAAACGAAGGCCCGCCGCGAAGCACTCCGATTGTGGCTTGGCCACGGCCTCAAACAGGCCCAGCTCATACATGTGCGACAGCAGCGGTGACATGCCGTGGTAGCGCAGCCCGCCGGCATGGATCGGGTCCGGCACGAACTCGTGGCCGAGGGTGTGCATCTTGAGGAGGGGAGTGAAACCGGCCGTGTCGCCGAAGTCGTAGGCGTACACGCCGCGGGTGAACGAGGGGCAGGCGGCCGGCTCGACCGCGCGCAGCACCGGGTTCATCCGGCCGGCCAGTTTCTCCCGCAGGAACGGGAAGGCCAGCCCGGAGAAGTTGGACCCGCCGCCGGTGCAGCCGATGATCAGGTCGGGCGTGTCGCCGGCCTCGGCGAGTTGCTTGAGCGCCTCCTCGCCGATCACCGTCTGGTGCAGCAGCACGTGGTTGAGCACGCTGCCCAGCGCGTACCGGGTAGCCGGGTCGCCCCCGGCCACCTCGACCGCCTCGCTGATGGCGATGCCGAGGCTGCCGGGGGAGCCCGGGTCGGCGTCGAGCACCGCGCGCCCCGAGGAGGTGACGTCGGACGGGCTCGGGTGGACCGTCGCGCCGTACACCTCCATCAGCAGCTTGCGGTAGGGCTTCTGGTCGTAGGACGCGCGGACCTGCCACACCTCGCACTGGAGGCCGAACACGGCGCTGGCGAACGCCAGCGCGCTGCCCCACTGGCCGGCCCCGGTCTCGGTGGTCAGCCGGGTCACGCCCTCGGCGGCGTTGTAGTACGCCTGCGGCACGGCCGTGTTGGGCTTGTGCGAGCCTGCCGGGCTGCCGCCCTCGTACTTGTAGTAGATCCGGGCCGGCGTGCCGAGATCCGCCTCAAGCCGCCGGGCGCGGAACAACGGGGTGGGCCGCCACAGCCGGTACACGTCGAGGACCTCGTCCGGGATGGCGATGTGCCGCTCGGGCGAGACCTCCTGGCCGATGAGGGCCATCGGAAAGAGCGGCGCCAGGTCGTCGGGGCCGACCGGCTCGTGGGTGCCCGGGTGCAGCGGGGGCGGCGGGGGCGAGGGCAGGTCGGGGATCACGTTGTACCACTGCCGCGGGAGCTCGGACTCTTGGAGCACGTACTTGACCTGACGGCTCATGGGTGCCTCCCGCGAACGTGGCGAACGAATTGACCAGGCAAAACATTGTCTATCACGTCGTCCCCCGGCGCTGCGCGGAAAGCCCCGCCCAGGTTCGATACCATCCAATAACGGGCCGACACCGCCCAGATCCATTCCGTGGAACGCGGCGTCACCCATGGCAAGGAGCACAATGAAGCGCCCCCGCGTTGCCGTTGCATCGGCCCTGGCATCAGTCCTGGCCCTGGCATCGATCTTCGTTCTGGCTGGTAAGGCAGGTCCGGCGGCCAGCACCGGCCGCCCGGCCGCGGCGCTGGCCGTGGCTGCGGCGCCGGGAGCAAAGCCGGCCGACAGTCCGGCCGGGTTCTGGTATGGAACCGACAGCTGGCCCATGACCATCAGCGGCAAGGCGCCGTACTCCACACCCCGCATCGGCAGCCCCTATGGCGGCTACATCGGGATGATAGGAAACTGGGCCAAGTGGGTCAGGGGGTGCGGCGGCAGGCTGGCCTGGTCAGCATCCAACAGCGCGGCGGCGAACACCAACTACATCACGTACCACAAGGGCATCGGCACCGGCGTCTACTGGTTCGCGGCCGGCCCGGGGGTGGACCGCACTACAACGGCACGACCAGGGAAGCGTACGCGTGGGGAGTGAGGCAGGCCGCCCAGACTCTGGGCGACATGGCCGGGCATCACATCACGTATCCGGTCGTCTTCATGGACATTGAACTGCCCGGCATCGCGCCAGCGCCGGACAACGGCTGGAACGCTGTCTACACGGCGCCGTGCAGCGGCCGGGTCAAGACGCCGTACATCGCGCCCAGCGTTGACCGCGCGGACTTCGACGGGTACCGGGCGTACCTCCTCAGTCACTCGCACTACAAGATCGGCGTGTACTCGGCCCCCTCCATCTGGGCCTCGATCTTCGGAACCGGCCGCGCCGCGTACATCCCGACCACCGACGAGTGGACCTACACGGCCGACACAAGCTCGCTGTCGCGGCTGCCGTCCGGCTGGTGCCTGGCGGGCACGAGGACCTGCGCGCAGTTCTTCGGCGGGGTCACCAGTTCCTCTCCCCACGCCCTGATGTGGCAGTGGTCGGGCGGGGGCGGGAGCTTCAACGGCTTCGGCGACTTCGACCAGATTGACAAGAACCGCCAGCGCTAGACCTCCGCGCTGTGGCTGCGGTGGGTGACCTCGCCGCGTCATAGGCTGCTCGGCTCGGGCTGGTGAGTGCGGCAGAAAAATAGGGTACCCGTTCCGGAATCTGGGGAACCCCTCCCGATCCTGGCCGTGAGCCAGCGACCATACGGTCGTCGTGACTCATCCCAGCGATCAAACACTCCGCGGTTAATTCTCGATCAAACCTGCTCCGGCGCCCACGCCGAGGCGTTCTTCTCCGAGTTCTACGCGGACCGGGCGTTCCTCGGCTCTGGCGGCGTGCACCCGGAGGCGGGCCTCACCGACTACTACCCGGCCGAGGTCGTGGTGCGCCGCACGATCATCGCGCACACCGCTGTCTCCTATGTCCTCGCGGACTCCAGCAAGCTCGGTGCCATCGCCGTACACCGGGTCTGCCCCCTCGACCGCGTCGCCGCGGTCCTCACCGACGACACCAGACACCCTGGCGCCGACCCGGCGCAGCACCCCGGCGCCGACGAGGCGCTCACCTCGGCTGGCGTTTCGCTGCTCCGGGCCCAGGTCACGGAGCCATCCCCGCTTTCCGCGGCCGGCTGACGGCCGCCGGCCAGACCAACCGCCCGGCCCCCGGAGGCCGGGCCGCTGAGGATGTGATGACAGTGGTCACAGTTACCCAACACGACGACGACGCACAGCTGGACCGGTACGGCTACCGGCAGCAGTTCGTCCGCTCGCTGCGCCATTTCGAGTCGTTCGCGGTGGCGTTCTCGTTCATCTCGATCACGACCGGGATCTTCACCACGTACGGCTTCGCGCTGGCCACCGGCGGCCCGCGGAGCATCTGGACCTGGCTGATCGTCGCCGCGGGCCAGGCCCTGGTCGCCCTGGTGTACGGCGCGCTGGCCGCCCGCGTGCCGCTGTCCG
>WNFE01007347.1_pt1 | contig 11946 bp, 8 predicted proteins | sample 5400451 | NCBI WGS metagenome assembly WNFE01 (sample SAMN13153344, study PRJNA577476) | soil metagenome | isolation source: 200 cm saprolite under Douglas fir tree site 2 hole 2 | place: USA:California | collected 2015-04-18
TAGGTTGGGAAAGTCTTGCCGGACACGGCATTCACCCACTTGCCGTCGATCAGCATCTGGCGCGGCTTGGCGATGAAGTCGCTGACGCGCGAATCAATATTGATGGGATAAACTGCGACTGCCATAGAACCTCCTTGTGCTTCGGTCTCGCGAAAATGTTTGAAGAGGCAGGATCAACCTTAGAAATGGTAATCCTGGGCCGGGTGGAAGGCAATCGGGCAAACCCGACTCAAGACCAGCCTTGAGAACAGTATGACCGGCCCGAACGCCGGACGGGTAGGTGCATCGGCCATCCCCCGCGCCAGATACCCTACCGGAAGTAAATCCACAACCCCACCACCGTCGCCAATAACGCCAAGCTGAAAACGATGTTCAGCATGCGCTCGGTTGGCGTCTCCTTCGCGGGCTTGCGTTCGATGCCGTGCAACGGGATGGTGTCCATCTTTTCGTCCACGGTTGCGAAGGTCAGGCCGGCGAGTTTGCGGCGGTCGGGGGCGGGGGTCATCAGGCTGACGACTATCAGCACGAGAGAGCACACCACAAACATGAAAATCGCGTAGTGCAGGAAATTCATGTCGATGATCCAGCGGAGAGCGGGCGACTCGAAGTGACCGGATGTTCCGCGATCCACCAGTTCTAGGATGAAGCGCGAAGCGCCCATCACAAAACCGGTCCACAGGGACGAGATCGCGCCCGTGCCGTTCAGTCGCGTCCAGAGAATGCCGAGCACGAAGCAGGACGCGATCGGCGGGCTGATGTAGGCCTGCACGCTTTGCAGATAGATGTAGAGCTGACTGCTAATCAGGTGAATGAATGGCACCCATAGCAGGCCGAGGAGAACCATGAAGCCGGTCGCGATTCGTCCGAAGTTGACCAATTGTTTCTCCGAGGCTTCGGGACGAAGCTTCTTGTAGAAATCGAGTGTGACTAGCGTGGAGGCGGAGTTGAAGACGGAACTCATCGCTCCCATGACGGCCGCCAGCAGCGCGGCCATGACCAGTCCGACTAGGCCGACGGGCAAGAGATTGAGGACCAGCGTCGGGTAGGCAAAATCGGGCTTCACGACCTGCTCGGGAAATAAAGCGAAGGCGATGATACCGGGCAGGACGAGCATGAAGACAGGCAGAATCTTGAGGAAGCCGGCGAAAATAGTGCCAGCTTTAGCGTGTCCTTCATCGCGCGCAGAGAGAACGCGCTGTACGATCACCTGGTCCGTACACCAATACCAGATGCCTAGAATGGGCGCGCCGAAAAAGATTCCGGTCCACGGGAAATTTGGATCGGACGCCGGCTTCATCATGTGGAAGTAGCCCTCGGGGACCATCGTGCGGAGGTGTTCCAATCCTCCTACGCGGTGGAGTCCGATGAAGGTCAGGGCGCAGGCGCCCAGCGATCGTGTAGATGCCGGTCGCGATCACCAGAATGATCGCGGTCTTCCAGAGCGACCATCCGGCGACGCGTTCCAGAACCACGCTGGCGGCGTAAAGCTGCACGGAAATCTTCGTGAAAATGTAAGCGATGATTGAGATGCCCGCGAGGTAGACGGCGCACTGGCGATTGAAGCGGCGCTCCAGGAACTCCGGCATCGTAAACACATTCGAGCGCAGGTAGAACGGGACGAACACCCATCCCAGGATGAGCAGGATCAGACAGGCCAGCCACTCGAAGTGGCCGACGGCCAGGCCAGACGAGGCGCCGGTGCCGGACAGTCCGATGAAGTGTTCGGTCGAGATGTTCGATACGAACAAGGACGCGCCGATGAAAAACCATCCGATATCGCGGCTGGCGAGGAAGTAATCGGTCGAGGTGCGCTCTTTGCGGGCGAAATAAAAGCCGATGCAAAAGACCAGCAGGAAATAGACACCAATGATTACCAGATCAATCGTTGCCAGATTGCGATGGGTAACGGTCGCGATGGGGTTCATCCTGTGTGGGCCTCAGTCCAGCCCCAGCCGCCAACCGGGGCATCCTCTCTTGAGAGTCGTTAAGCTGCGCCGCCCATAATAATCCTCCGAGGCGGAGGCGACTTGCGGCGTTAGAAACTGAATTTTGTTCAGGGAGAACTGAGAGCTTTCTGGATGGCGGCTTCCGCGAGCAGCGACATGATGGCGTATCCGTCCGCGTTTGGATGCAGTCCGTCCTCCGCCAATTCCTTTTTCAATAGTCCGGTCGGATCGACCATGGCGCTGAAGTAATCGAGGTAAATGCAACCATTCGAAGCGCAGTAATCGCGCAACCAGCGATTCAGCTCGCGAATTTTCTCGGGTGAACGCTGGGCAAAGAGATTGATCGATTGCGGAGTGTAGTTGTGTACCGGCAGCACAGACGAAAAGATCACGCGGATGTGGTGCGCGGTCGCCAGTTCCGCCAGGGAGGCATAGTTGGTCTCAATGTCTTCCAGGGACATGGGACCGGTATTGCCCGCGATGTCATTGGTGCCCGCGAGAATGACGACGGCCGCCGGCTGAAGATTGATGACGTCCTGGTGAAAACGGATGAGCATTTGCGGTGTCGTTTGCCCGCCGATACCGCGGTTCACATAGGGCTTGCCGGGAAAGTATTTCTGGATCGGCCAGATATCGGTGATGGAGTCGCCGAAAAACACTACGCGCCGTTCTCCGGCGGGTGGCTTCAGGGCAGCATTCGCGTCGCGATAACGCGCGAGTTCGCCAAAATCATCGCGCAGTTCCGCAGCCTTCGAAAGTCGATACGCCTCCAGACTCTTCGCTGCCGGCGAGTCGGGCGGCGCCTGGCCCAAGGCGGGGGCGGAAAGAAACACACTCAGCAGGATCGTCACCGTGATACGCACACAGACCATTGGTCGCTTCTCCATGCACCTAACTTTACACTTGAGCCGCAAGCAGTAATGTAAACTCACGAAGCTCAACGGATCGGAGGATTCATTGATCGCCAGGAAAAGAGCTCTCAGTGTTCCGCTCTGTGGACTCGCTTTGCTGGCGCTTGCATTGCTTCTTCATGCAAACGGCAAGTGGGGCTTCGGCGAATGGCGCCGCCTCGGCAACGATCCGATCATTACACCGAGGGGCGATGGTTGGGAGTCTGCGGGCACGTTCAATCCTGCGGTCGTGTTTCACGAAGGTAGGTTTGTCATGCTATATCGGGCGCAAGACACCAAGGGAACTTCGCGGCTCGGCTACGCTGAAAGCGGCGATGGGATTCATTTCAAGCGGCGGCCCGAGCCTGTACTTTCCCCCGAGACCGATTACGAAAAAGACGGAGGTGTAGAAGACCCGCGGCTGGTCAGGATCAACGGCACGTACTATCTGACCTACACGGGCTACAACAAAAAAGACGCCCAACTGTGCCTTGCGACCTCGAAGGATTTGATCCATTGGGAGCGAAAGGGCGTGATCCTGCCGGCGTACAAAGGAAACTGGAACGTGGCCTGGACGAAGTCGGGCGCGATCGTTCCGGAAAAAATTAACGGCAAGTACTGGATGTATTTCCTGGGAACGACTCGAGAAAAAACCGATGAGATGGGACTGGCGTACTCCACCGACCTGGCGCACTGGACCGAAGCGACGAAAACGCCAGTGTTGCCGCGGCGTCCGGGGGACTTCGACTCACGGGTGGTAGAACCGGGGCCACCACCGATCGTCACGAAAGACGGGATCGTCCTGGTTTATAACGGCGCCGACGACAATCTCGTCTACCGCACAGGAGTTGCCCTCTTCGATTTAAAGAACCCCGCCCGGTTGCTGTCGCGTTCTGACGTTCCGGTATTTGCGCCGGAGAAATCATGGGAGAAGAACGGACAGGTCCCCAACGTGGTGTTCGTGGAAGGAATGGTGCAACGAGGCTCGAAGTACTTGTTTTACTATGGCGGCGCGGACAAATATATTGGCGCCGGGGAAGTTTCGTCATCAGCCACGGCACCGAGGCCTAACGGGCCATGAAGATCAACGCCTACCTTCTGAAGAGCGCTGTGGTCGCGGCCCTTGGCGGTCTACTGTTTGGTTTCGACACGATCGTGATCTCGGGAACAACCCACTCCTTGCGAGAGGTGTACCACCTTTCGGAGGGCTGGCTTGGGTTCACCGTCGCAAGCGCACTGTGCGGAACAGTACTTGGCTCGATGACCGCTGGAATACCAGGAGACCGATACGGCCGCCGGGACAGCCTGCGCATCATGGCAATCCTCTACCTGCTTACCGCGCTCGGCTGCGCGTTCGCCTGGAACTGGTATGCGTTGCTGTTCTTTCGTTTTCTGGGAGGGCTCGCCATTGGCGGGTCGTCAGTGCTGGGGCCTATGTACATCGCCGAAATCGCTCCGGCAAGCTGGCGCGGACGTTTGGTGGGCCTGTTTCAGTTCAACGTAGTTGCGGGCATTCTACTGGCATATTTTTCCAATTACCTGATCGGGCTGCGGCAGTTTGGCATCGACACGGAGTGGCGCTGGAAGCTGGGTATCTCGGCCGTTCCCGCAGCCCTGTTTTTCATGATGCTGTTCACAATTCCGCGGAGCCCGCGCTGGTTGGCCAAAAAGCAACGAATCGCCGAAGCGCGCGATGTATTGCGCCTGACCGGCGAACCCAATTACGAAGAGGAATTGCGCGAGATCGTGGCATCGATTGATGCAGAGCACGGGCTCGGCGACGAGCCGCTTTTTCAGCGCAAGTACCGGCTGCCAATCTTTCTGGCGATCAGCATCGGAATGTTTAACCAGCTCGCCGGAATCAACGCAATTCTCTACTACCTGAATGACATCTTCGCGTATGCCGGCTTCAGCAAGGTTTCGAGCGATTTGCAGGCGGTAGCGGTGGGATTCACTAACTTGATCTTTACCATGCTGGCCATGTCGGTGATCGACAAGCTGGGACGCAAGAAACTGTTACTGACGGGCGCGGTCGGGACCGCACTCTGCCTCGCCGGCGTGGCCACCATCTTTGCGACCAACCAGCGGCACGAGTTGCTGATCTGGTTGCTAATCGCCTATATCGCGTTTTTTGCCTTCTCGCAAGGAGCGGTGATCTGGGTGTATATCAGCGAGGTGTTTCCCAATCGCGTGCGGGCCAAGGGGCAGAGCCTGGGCAGTTCGACGCACTGGATCATGAATGCGTTGATTTCGGGAATCTTCCCCGTGCTGGCGGCAAAGTCGAAGCCCATCCCCTTCGTTTTCTTTGCCGCCATGATGGTGTTGCAGTTCGTGGTGGTGCTCTTGGCATATCCGGAAACCAAAGGCGTGTCGCTCGAAGAAATGCAGAAGAAGCTAACGGAGGCGTGAGGAAAAGCGCCTCTCGCCATGTAGCGCCGGCATCTTGCCGGCGGTCGCAAGGCCATCCTGAACTCGCTTGCAGGGGCGGGCTCCCACAACGGCCGCCAGGATGCCGACGCTAACAATAAGTCTACTTACTAACCTCGGCAATGAAGACTCCGAATGGTTCCAGAGTTACCTCCATTCCTTTTGCCGATGATTGTGGCGTCGCCACCAGGCTCTTCAGATTGGCGGAAGCAAATCCCTTGTCGGCCAGGTTGAAGGTTGCTTTACTTGGCGAAGCGGACATATTGAGCGCCACCAGGACTGCCTTCCCCTTGTAACTGCGAAGATAGGACATGACGTTTGTGTCATCTTCGTTGAGCGCGGTATAGCTTCCCTCGACGAGCGCTTCATTTGTGTGCCGCAACGCGAGAACTTTCTTGTACATGTTTAACACTGAATTGGGATCTTTCGATTCCGTAGCTGCGTTGTGGGACTTGGAGCTGGGCGGAACCGGCAGCCATGGATCTTTCTGGCTGAATCCGGCGTTCGTATCTGTGTTCCATTGCATCGGCGTGCGTTCACCGTCCCGGCCGATTTCCTGCGGCCATCCGGTGCGGCCGATCGGATCTTTCACGTCTTCCTTGCGCTTGGGATCATTGTTCTCCATTCCAAGCTCTTCGCCGTAGTACATGATGGGCGTGCCGCGAAGAGTCAAGTAAAAAGCGCCCATCAGCTTCGCGATGGCGTCGTTGTTCTTGCCGTCACCGTAGCGGTTGTAGGAGCGGACCTTGTCGTGGTTGCTGATTACGAAAACCGGCCAGCCGCCTGCCGCATCGACCTGCGCAATCTGTCGACGAAACTCCGGAGGAGAGAGCTTGTCGACCGTAGTGAACATGAAGTCCATCGGCATCTGCAATTCGTTGTCGTGGGAACCGTAGTACTCCTTGAGCTCATCGATGTTGGAGGTCCAGGTTTCGCCGATCAAGACGGCATCGGACTCGTCAGCTACTTTGCGAAGCTTTTTCAGCACATCGTGCACTTCGGGAAGCTTCTTGTTGTGTATCTCGTCAGTGTTGGGATCGCCCTGCTTGTTAGTGCCGGGCAGGACCGGATTGTCGGGCAGCCTCGGATCTTCGAAGAGAGTGTCAACTGCATCGAGACGAAAGCCAGAGACGCCGCGTTTGTACCACCACCGGGTGGTGTCGAGCATGGCCTTCTCCACTGCGGGATTGCGCCAGTTCAGATCGGGCTGCTCAGCATAGAAGTAGTGGTAGTAGTACTGGTTGGTGGCGGGATCCAATTTCCAAGCAGAGCCGCCGAAAGTAGAGATCCAATTATTGGGTGGCTGGCCGGGACCCTTCCCGTCTCGCCAGATATACCAGTCGCGGTGTTGTGCGCTGCGCGAAGATTTCGAATCGACAAACCACTGGTGCTGGTCGGAGCTGTGGTTTACGACGAAGTCGAGAATGATGCGGACGCCGTGTGTCTTTCCCTCCGCAACCATGCCGTCGAAATCGGCCAGCGTGCCGTACATCGGATCGATGTTCTCGTAGTCGGAGACGTCGTAGCCGAAATCCACCTGCGGCGAGGGAAAGCAGGGGCTGATCCAGATGGCGTCCACGCCGAGGTCGTGCAGGTAGGCCATCTTGGACGTAATGCCCTTCAGATCGCCGATGCCGTCATTGTTGCTGTCGGCAAAGCTGCGCGGGTAGATCTCGTAGAAGACAGCATGCTGCCACCACTTGTGCCCTTCGGTATCGACGGATTTGGTCTGGGCGGCGAGTGGGAGAGAAGAGGCAATTGCGAGCAGGATCGAAAGAATTGGATAGAATCGCTTCGACATAATAATTGCTCCTCCCAGAGACTAACAGGTCGCTCACGCGTTATTTCGACGCGGCAAAATTCAGAACGAGGTCCTGATGGATATAGGAGTCGGGACTCTGCGGAGGAAATTCGATCGCCAGGATGGCTTGATCCTCGCGCACTTCGCCGAGCTTTCCACCTTTCACCGACGCGATCTGTGCCGGATTCCAGACTGACAGCGCATATGTCTTGCCCGGCAACCCAGAAAGCGACAATGTCAACTGCGTGTGGCTGGAATTCCATGTTTCTGAAAGCACGCGCAAGCCCTCACTGGCGCTGCCGTGCACGGGCAGGACGCTTGAGAGGCTGATGCCGAAATCGTTCTTCAGGCGAAGGTGAACCGTGCTTGTGGCCTGGGTTAGTGCGATTCTCATAGCGACGTGTCGATCGCTTGGATTGTCGGTGACGTGAAATGGAAGACTGTGGCCGTTCAGTTCGACCGAAGTTACCTCGGTCCGTGGGCTGAGTGCTGGGGAAAAGTCGAGCGTGCAATCGACGGAGCCGGTGCGTTTGACTTCCAGTGTAATCAGCCCGGGCGTCTTTCGGTAGCCGAGGGCCACGATCGTCCCGCCGACCCGCACGTTGTCCAGCGAAAAGAATTTCCATTCTGCCGGGACATGCGGAGCCAAGGTCAATGTGTGGGTCTGCGCATCGGTGTTGAGGCCAAACATCCCGCGAAGAATCGGGCTGACGACCATCGCCGCCGACCAGATCTGGTGAGGAGAGCTGGTAGAAAGCGGCTGATAGTAGTCGCCGGAAAGAACTTCCGTGACGTGGCCGAGCGATCCGTCGAGCGCCAGCAGTGCGTTAGACCGAAGATTGGTGTATGCAGCCACCGGCTGGTGGTAGCGATACTCGCCCACCGCTGCCCATCCGGTAAAGAGAGGCCACACGGAACCGAAGTGGTATCCGCTGCCGTTGTAGACGGGAGAGTGGTTGGAAATGATACGCATGCCCCAATCAGTTTGATGGTCGGCGTCGGCCAGTTGCTGGATTGTGGATTCGGACTTGTCTTCGTCAGTTACGCCAAACCACATGGGGACGGTCGTCAACACGGAGAGTTCATCCACGCGGCGATTCTGCTGATCGAGCGCGAAGGCGAACGCTCTCTTCTCCGGAGACCAGAAAGTCTGATTGAACGCAGGCTTCTGGCGCTCGAAAGCGGCTTGCAGGTCTTTGCTGACGTCGTCTTTGGCGGCGAGTTTCGCGAGGTTGGCTAGAGCGCGCAGAGCTTCGAGCCCTAGGCCGCTCTGGTAGAACTCGGTCTTCACAGGAAGAAGCGGTCCGCCTTCGATCCATCCATGACCGAAGCCGATGTTTTGCGGGAAGTTCTGTGCGTCGTAGGTGGACCGCATGAATTGGTAAGCCTTCCACAGGCTGTCCCACTTCTGGCGCGCAAAATCGAGGTCACCGCTGCGAGAGACGTAATCGTTGACGGCGATGATGTAGAGCGGAGTCGCGTCGGCGGAGGCGTAGCCGTAGGGATAGTCCTTGAACCAGTTGACGAAGCTTGCGCCTTGGGAAATTTCGTGCGGGATTTTGCCGTCCTCGCGCTGGAACTTGGCGATGAACTCGAGAGCCGTGCGAGCGGTGGCGAAGTCGCCGATGGAGTTGAGCGCGAAGGAAGTCCAGAAAGAATCGCGTCCAAAGAACCAGGCAAAGCCAGGACGCTGGCTAGTACCTGAGGTCCGATATCCAGCGACCAGGCCTGTGCCGAGAGTGGCATTCGTAACCAACCCCTGAATAGTGCTGATCCGCGACCAGTCGTAGGCCTGCCGAAGTTGCTGGTCAGGAAGAGTCAGGCTGACGGTGTGGTTGAGATAGTCGCGGTAGTACTGCGCGGATTCCCGCAGAAGATCGGGATACGAAGACGCCAGTCGCTGATAGTTGGCCTGCGCGTCGGGCAGTCCGCGGGTCGAAGCCGCGAGAAGAATTATTTTGCTGCCTCGCCCCTTGGTGGTCACGCCCAGACGCATAGAATTTTCGTCGGACGAAGAATAGTTCGTCTGGTAGGCAACCTGCGGACTGGACGCTGAAGGCGAACCCACCATCGCGGAAAATTTTTTCTGCTCTTCGCCAAACACGAACGCGTGCTGGGTGTCGTCCCAGAAATGAAATGTTCCGCCCAGGGCGGCGGGCCATTCGAGTTGAAAGTCGGCGACGAAAGAGGCCTCGATCTCGAGCGGCTGTTCGGTTTCGACGTCCAGCAGAATGACGGCGCCGGGCTCATGGACTGGGACGAAAAGTGTTTCTCGCACGGAGAAGTTGTCGCCCGCGTAAACGAGGGTAGCGGATTCCGGATGGACGATCAGCGTGCGAACCAGGCTTTCAGCGGGCAGGGGGCGGCCCTCCACATGAAACGTGAGATGAAAATTCCGGAAAATCTTCAGCGGATAGACCCAGGCTTCCATCTGTCCGCTTTCGTTGCCGAGCAGGCCAGCGCGCATGCCGACTACGGGAAGAAATTCCCAAGAACGCACCGGGCGGGAGAGTTCGAGAGATAGCGGTGGCTGTTCGGCAGTGACGGCAAGAGGCGAGAAAAGCAGAGAGCACGAAAGCACCGTGTAGGCTGCAGTGGTGAAACTACCGGTAATATCGTGAAAGTTTTTCATTGGCTGAACGGCGCGAGTACGGATCGAGCCTTCATTCGAATAGCCAGACGACCGCGCCCGCTTGCAATGTCTTCCGGCACAAAATATAAGAATTCAAGGCCACAGTCCAGCACGAGGCCGATTCCCAGGTATTCCCTATTGTCTTCTTCACGCCGCGAACTCCTGAAATCGCTGAGCCGGTCGGCACTGGTCCTTTCGCTGGAAAGCGTCCTTGGCCTAGCTCGTCCTCTATGGTCGCAATCTGCACCAGCAAAACCGATTCCAGTTGAGCCGTTGAAACCGGGCACTCCGCTCGGAGTGAGTTTCGTGGACGTCGGGCGCGTAGCGGGGCTGAACGCCAGGACGATCTACGGTGGTGAACACAAGAACAAATATCTTCTGGAAACAACTGGCTGCGGCGTCGCTTTCTATGATTACGACAACGACGGCTGGCTCGACATCTTTCTGGTGAACGGGACGCGCCTGGAGGGATTTCCCACCGGGCAAGAACCGGTCTCACACCTGTTCAAGAACAATCGCGACGGCACATTTACCGACGTCACGCTAAAGGCGGGCGTCGCGCGCTCGGGCTGGGGACAAGGCGTCTGTGTCGGCGACTATGACAACGACGGCTACGACGATCTGTTCGTACCGACGTCAGCGGAAAGGCGGGCGTCGCGGGCAACAGGAATCGCTGGAATACGGGCTGCGCCTTCGTGGACTATGACCGCGACGGCCGGCTCGACCTGTTTGTCGCAAACTACATTGACATGGACTTGAAGACCGCGCCTGTGCCGGAATCTGGGCCGTGCCTCTACAAGGGCGTGATGGTCGCATGCGGCCCGCCCGGATTGAAGGGTGGGAAGAACATTCTCTACCACAACAATGGGGATGGCACCTTTACGGACGTTTCCGATTCGACAGCCAGCGCGTTATATCAGAACAAGAAGAACGGAAAATTCGTGGACATCGCGCTGGAGGCGGGTTGCGCGTTGAGCCCCGATGGCAAACCACAAGCAGGAATGGGGATTTCGGCGGCTGACTACGATCTGGATGGCAACCTCGACCTGGTGAAAACGAACTTCGCCGGCGACACACCGTCGCTCTATCACAACCTGGGTGATGCGAGTTTTGAGGACACCACATTCACGGCGGGACTGGGCGCGCACACACAGTACCTGGGCTGGGGTTGCGGGTTTTTCGATTTCGATAACGACGGCTGGCCCGACATTTTGATCTGCAATGGTCACGTGTATCCGGAAGTTGAGCAACTGAAGACCGAGGCCGGATACCCGCAACGCAAACTGCTCTATCGAAACCTGCGCAACGGGCGGTTTGAAGATGTCTCGCTGCAGGCGGGACCGGGGATTTCCGAGCCGATCGCGGCGCGTGGGTGTGCTTTCGGGGATTTCGACAACGACGGCGATCTCGATATGGTGATCAACCCGGTAAATGACTATCCGCAGCTGGTGCGCTGCGATTCACAGAGCGGCAATAACTGGATCAAGGTGCGGACCATCGGGACGAAATCGAATCGGAGCGGGATAGGAGCGCGAATAAAGTGCGTGACCCGCGTGCCGGGTGAGAGGAAACCGCATCAGCAAATTGAAGAGGTGCGCAGCGGCGGCGGCTATTTCTCGCAGAACGATCTACGCGTGCATTTTGGCCTGGGGAAAGCCGAGAAGATCGAATCACTCGAAATTCGCTGGCCGAGCGGACAGGTGGATATGCTCGAGGACGTCAAGCCGAATGAGGTGATCTACGTCAAAGAGGGCGAAGGGATTGTCCGGACGATGCAGTCTTCAAGGGTGAAATGAGAATCCCCGAGATTTCAGCACGGCGGGAAAAGATCAAAATCTTTAACCACGGAGTACACGGAGGACACAGAGGAAAGCGGCGAGGACTCACCAATTCTACTTAGGTGACGGGAGTGCCCGAACCCTCTTTTAGAGCATGGACAGAGTCGGCAGGCAGGTTGGCAAAACGCTCCGTGAGCCCACTGGGCCAGCGAATCTGCACCGAATCCACCTTGGCGGCCGATCCGAGGCCGAAATGGACCCGCATATCGCTGCTCGAGTTGTAGCTGGATCCGCTGCGGACTTCATCCACCAGAGTGCGAGCGCCTGCTTTGACCGAGATCCGGGCGCCGATGCCGTCTCGGTTCGATTTTGTTCCCAGCGTGCGAATGGCGATCCAGTGGTTGGAGTTGTGAACCTGATTCACCAACAGGCTGGGCGCAGAATTCAGGTTCGTGATCACCGCCGAGATGCG
>WNFE01003327.1_pt1 | contig 11945 bp, 15 predicted proteins | sample 5400451 | NCBI WGS metagenome assembly WNFE01 (sample SAMN13153344, study PRJNA577476) | soil metagenome | isolation source: 200 cm saprolite under Douglas fir tree site 2 hole 2 | place: USA:California | collected 2015-04-18
ATGGCTTCCGCTTTGCCGGCATCGGCATAAGATCGTCCGCAAGAATAGGCCCCCCAAATCCGCACGACGCATTCGCTACTTCACCTTCTGCGCGGTCGGGGCTGTGGACGTCTTGATGCTCGATGTAGCGAAGATCGTGACGCGATCGGCAAGCGGGAAGTTTGACAACGTAACGTTCTTTGATCGAACGGAGGACGCCGTCGTTGCGACGCAGGCGGCAATTCCAGGCGCCATCGGGTTTCCTGGCGACTTTCTAGCCGTTGCTCTGATGGACGACGGTGAGGAGGATAACATCGTCGACGACCCAGCACCACTGGCATCGCCTCCCGACGCGGAGGATTCGGCTGCGACACGAGCGCGGCAGCGCTTAGCTGATAGCCGTCGCCGATTCATCAAGTGCTTTCCATTCGATGTGATGAACTTCGACCTTGAAGAGTTCTTTTTCAAACCGAATGATCCGATCCCTGGACGTATGGTGCGGACACTTGGAAAGATGTTCGATTGGCAAAAGCGGCAGGGCACCGATTCAGCGGGGAAGAATCTTACGGTTGATTCATTCAGTTTGATGTTTACGACTCGCGTAGGACCTCCCAACCTCGGGGAGGACTACCTTGGAGCTATTCAGCAAGCGCTCGAGAACAATGTAGGAAGCGATCCTGCGGTTAAGGACGCCTTTGCCGCACGCGTTGGCCATATCGACATTGCGCGCCTTCGAACGGAGGATTTCGACGCCTTCTTCAAGCTGGGATTGCCCAAGATCTTTGCGGCCATCTTGAGACTACACGGTTGGATTGTCGAGGAGAAGGAGGGGATTCGCGTCTATTCGTTCACTCGAGGTGAGGGCGGGGGGAAGTACGAAATGCTCCACCTCATCATGCATGCTCGCCGGGAACCTCCTCACGTTCCAGGGACTGTCGATGCGGCCAGCGCAGCGGCCTATACAGCCACCATGGCGCGTCTCTTCCGCGAAGGGAATGTGGAGGTAGGTGCCGAGGTTATTGAGGCGAGCCAAGGAGAACTTCGGGCGAACCTGGACGAGATATTTGCAAGACGCAGAAAGTACCGGGGTAGCTAGAGGGGGAGACACGATAGGTGGATTGGGGTGTCGTGCTTCTCTGCAGCCCCTAGGAAGGGCCATGGGCTCACCGAAGCGGGGAGGCGACCAGGGCGCGCGACGCGCACACGGGGACCGGCCGCGCCAAGGTAGAAGGACAACGTGGAGGGAGCCCTGGCTGCTGGGCTGCTATCGGTACTAGCCCGCCTGAAAGGAAACAAGATCACACTCAGTTGAGTCGGCCTAGGGGCGACTGAGCAAGACAACCGTGACTCGAGGTCCGAGTCTGAAAGGGCTTCGTAGTCAGTAGGTCCAAGGCAGAGAGGGCCCATAAGCCGGGATACACGTTTGGCCGGCCCAGTGGTAGCGAGCGGCGAGCCCTTAAGGGCCTGGACCCCGTCCGACCCGTACCCGGCCTGGCTGGATCACGGTAAAGGTTCCTGATAGCTGCTCAGCGAGGCGGTCCACGATCTCGAGGACCGCGGGCGGGAGGGCTGTCCGGGCCCCGGCCGGGAAGCGGATCAAGATCACGCTGCCCGAGGGTTGACCGCTGGCAAAGACGAGTTGGCCAAAGTCCTTGTCCTCGGTGAGGAGAACCCGGTCCTCTCGGCGGGCCCACAAGGCAACGTCTTCGTCCGACAGGCGAGGGGAGATCTCTGACACCGCCAGCACATCGTGACCGTTCGCCCGGAGGATGCGTACTACGCCGAAGTCGCAACTCTCGTCGGCGAGGAATCGCACCGGGATGCTACTCGGGAGTTGCCTCGCGCGGGGTCAGAAGGAGCGTCTCCTCGTGGGCGAGAACGTCGGCTGCGTACCCGATTGCCGCCTGAATGTCCTCCCGCTTGAGCCTTGGGTAGGCGTCCAACAGGTCGGTCTCGGTGGCTCCTTCAGCGAGTTTGCGGAGCAGCAGTTCGACCGGGATCCGCGTGCCGCGAATGATGGGTTTCCCCATCATCACCTTAGGATTGATCTCAATACGCTCGGTCACGGTCATGACATCCTCCAGGGAGCGCTCGCGTCAGCGCAAGTATATCACCCACCACGTGAGGCCGGACTCCGGCTCATCGCGCGGGCCCGTAGCTCATGCCCGACTCCCGTGCTTCTACCGGTCAACTCGAGAGTCTCGTCTTCAGCAACTCGCACACTCCTGACCGGTGTTCGGGACGAGGGCTAGTCGCGGGGTCTGGTTCGGAGGTGCTGCTGCACGAAGACCGCTGCCTCGGCCTTGCTGACCCTACCACTGGCCACACCCTGTACGAGGCGTTCGACGTCCTGGGATTCGGCGTCGAGCCGCCGCGAGTTCAGACCAAGGAAGGCCAGCAACATCACGAGTCCGGCGCGCTTGTTTCCGTCTACGAAGGGGTGGTCTCGGACGATGTGGAAGAGGTAGGCCGCGGCCATCTCTTGGAGACCTTCGTGGAGGAATCGTGCCTCGAAGGTGGCCGAGGGAACTCCTCGCGCTGACTGCAAGAGGCCGATGTCGCGGATGCCTGGTCGCCCTCCGTATCGCTCAATCTGGTCTGCATGGAGGGCGATCGCCTCATCGAGCGTGAGGAAGACGACTTTCACGAGTCCGCGAGTCGCTTGAAGACGCCTCCGTACTGCCGGTGTGCTTCAGCAACAATTCGCTTCAGACGAGATGTCCGCCGACGGTCACGCACTGGCGAGATTACGATCACATCCCCGTCAGTGGAGACCTCGAGGGGGGTGTCGGCGTCGATCTTGGCCTGGTCGAGGAGAGGCTTGTCCAACACCAGTGCCAGGCTATTCCCGGTCTTTGTCAGTTTCTTGATCATGATTTGGCCGTACGAACAATGTGTCATAGCCGTACGTACGAGTCAAGAACCCCTGCGAGCGGTCTTGTCCACCGAGTGTACCCGGTCCACCGCTCGAGCTTCCGGTAGGGCTCGTGCAGGACGTGACCAACGCCGTACTGGAATATTTCCGAGAGCAGGTGGACAAGGCTGGGGGCGGGAACTATCAGACCTTGATCAACGACGCTTTGCTCGAGCACATTCACGGGCGCTCCGCACTGGACGTTGTGCGACAAGTACTGCGGGAGGAGCTCGCAGCGTACCGCCCAGGGAAACGGTTAACCTCGCGCTCCCGCGGCGGCGCCTCGCGCGCGGGTACTCGTGGAGACTAGCGGCCCTTGGCGCGCTTGAGGCTTCTCAGCCAACACTCGGACCTCTTTTCGAAGACGGGCACCCAGGCGGTCCTTCTCTGTTTCTAGGTCGTGTCGAGCCCGGAGATTCAGCCAGAAGCGCTCGGAGGTGCCGAAGTACCGGGCCAGCCGCAATGCAGTGTCGGCCGTCACGGGGCGCTTGCCGAGGACGATTTCGTTGATCCGCCGAGGCGGCACGCCGACATCCTTGGCGAGCTGGTACTGGCTGACCTCGAGCGGCTTCAGGAACTCTTCGAGGAGAACCTCACCTGGCGTAGTGGGCGGCAGCTTCTTTCTCGGCATCAATAGCTCCTAGTGATAGTCGACGATCTCCACATCGTGCGCGTCGCCAGACGGGCGCGTTCAGAGCGCTCTATCGAAGGGCCAGCTGGTAGGTGCGGCGATGCTCGGAGACGGACGGTGGCCCGCCTGAGGGTTCTCCTCGCAGAATCGCCTCAATCTGTCTCCGCAGAGCCGGCACTCGCCGTTCAACCGTCACCCACACCTCCTCCAGGTCGATCGCGAAGTACCCGTGGACGAGCACGTTGCGCGTGCCGATGACCCGTGGCCAAGGAACCTCGAGATGATGGTCTCGCAACGCTGATGAGAGGCGGGCGGCCGCCTCACCGATGAGGGTGAGGTGATAGATCATCCAGGACTGAACAAGCTCATCGCCGTCGAATGCCGGTCGGCCGCGCTCCGAATAACGCGCGATGGACCCGATTGCGCTGAGGATATCTTCGAGCCGGGCTCGGTCGTCCCTCAAAGGGGAATCGCTTCCTGAAGGACGCGATCACGGAGGTGTGGACGAAGCCCGCGGGCGCTGACCACGTCGACCTTTCGGCCGAGTAGGGCTTCCAGGTCAATCTGGAGCTGGGCATGGTCGAAGAGGCTCCTGCCGAGCTCGAGGTCCACAAGAATATCGACGTCACTGTCCGGACCTGCCTCGCCGCGGGCCACGGATCCGAACACGCGGACGTTGCTGGCGCCATGGCGCTGAGCGATCGCCAGGATCTTGTCCCTGTGGATTTTCAGAAGCGCGTCGATACTCATCGTGGCCCTTTTTCGATCCTACCAAAGCTGCTTGGCAGGCCCGAGACTTCATTCTTACAGTAGCAGGTCCACCCGACGGTAGCAGGTCCACCACGGCGATATGGGCGGGGGGGAGTGCCAGCGGGCTCACGGACTCGCCTGCTCGTCGCGTCACGACTGAACCGTACCGGAAGCCATACGGAGTGGCCAGATCGACGGTGGGCTGTCGATAGACTTCCAGCACATGATCCGGGAGGTTGACGAGCCAGTAGTCCGGAACCTGCGCTCGGGCATACAGGCTGCGCTTGTGGTGGCGATCGAGCGGGAGCGTGGCTTCGGCCACCTCCAGTACCAGCGGAGGACAGGAAGGATGAGCGACCAGGTAGTCGCGGGGACCTCCCGACACCACGGCGATGTCCGGCTCCGGCTTGCGCTGGGGGACAATCGTCTATACACTGACTTGTGCGGTTCGAATGGTATCCGCCGAAGGCGGAGGCGAACCTGCGGACTCACGGGGTGAGTTTCGCAGAGGCCGTAACGGTCCTGGAGGACGACTTTGCACTGACCCGTGAGGATCCTGATGCGGCCGAGGAGGCGCGCTTTGTTACTCTGGGTCTCAGCAGCTGGGGGAACTTGCTCGTCGTCGTGTACACATACCAAAGGCGCGACATCATACGTCTGATCTCCGCCTGGAAGGCGAACAAACGCCAGAAGGCGCTCTATGAAGAAGGCCGCAGCTGATCGGTATCGAGACATCGACTTCTCCCGCGCCAGGCGCGGTGCCGTCGTCAAGCCTGAACCGGGAAAGACGAAGATCTCCATACGCCTGGACAAGGCCGTACTGGAGTATTTCCGAGATCAAGTGGACAAGGCTGGAGGTGGGAGCTATCAGACCTTGATCAACGACGCGTTGCTCGAGCACATTCACCGGCGCTCCGCACTGGACGTCGTGCGACAAGTGCTACGCGAAGAGCTGGCATCCTACAGCCCGGGACAACGTCCAGGCTCGCGCTCCAGTGGTCGCGCCTCGCGGGCTGCCCGCAGACGTTAGCGAGGTAGACCCGGCGATACCCCCAGCAGCTCCACCGCTTCCCGCTGCCGCTCCGTGCTCACGTGCGTGTAGATCTCCGTCGTCGCCAAACGACTCGTGGCCGAGCAGCTTCTGGATCACCCGTAGGTCCGCCCGGCGATTCAGCAGCTCGGTGGCGAAGGTGTGGCGAAAGAGGTGCGGGTGGAGCCTGCGCCCGATGCGACGGCTCACGCGCTTGCAGAGCAGCACCATGACCTGCTTGGTAATGCGCCCGCGCCAGCTCACGAAGAGCGGGTGCTCGGGTCCGAGCCCGCGCCGGGTCGCCAGGTAGGCGTCGAGCGCGGCCTGGGCGGTGGGGTGCAACGGCACGACGCGGTCTTTGTTGCCCTTGCCGTGCACCATCAGGCTGGGGGCCTCGCGTGAGTAGTCGGCCACGTCGGCGGCCATCACTTCGCCGCGGCGTAGGCCGCCGTAGGCCAGGACCGCCAGGATGGCGCGGTCGCGCGGCTTGCGCTCGCCGGCCACGATTTGCTCGACCTGGCTCCAGTCGAGCACGCGGGGCAGGCGCCGCTCGCGACGGGGCACGGAGATGCCGATCATCGGGCTCCGCTGCAGATACCGTCGCTCCACCAGCCAGCCGGCGAACCGGTTCAGCTCCACCAGGCGCCGGCGCACCGTGTTGATGCTCCAGGTCTTGGTGGCCATGTGGGCCTGGTAGTCGCGGATCAGGGTGGTGGTGAAGGTGCGAAGACCTAGGGTCCCCTCACCCTGCCCTCTCCCCTGAGGGGTGAGGGTTCTGGAGCGGCGGCGGGCGAACTCGAGGAAGAGGCCGAAGTCGCTGCGGTAGGACTTGATGGTCATCGGGCGGAGCCGTTTTTCCACCGCGCAGTGCTGGAGGAAGCGCGCGTGCAGGGCGGCGAGTGTGTTCACGTGCCCGGAGGCTAGCGGCGGGCCAGGGGCGCGTCAATGTCGTGGAATGGAGACGCCGCTCCTCAGCTTGCCGCCACTCACCCTGCGCCCCTCACCCTGCCCTCTCCCCTTCGGTACGAGGGTGGGCGACAAGGCGCGTGGGATTGGCCTCGGGCTCGATGATGAAGGTGCAGAGCGACGCCGCCACCGCCAGCGAGAGGCCGCCGATGACGACCACGGCGAGCCGGTTGTCGCCGCCCAGCTGCACCACCAGCGCGCTCTCATTGGTGAGGAGGCGCTCCATGATCGTGCCGAAGCCGAGCGCGGCCAGGATTTCCGGAATGACGATAAAGAAGTTGAAGATGCCCATGTAGATGCCGGTCTTCCCGGCGGGCAGGGCGCCGGCCAGGATGGAATACGGCATCGCGAGGGTGCTGGCCCAGGCCACGCCCACGCCCACCATGGACAGGAGCAGCAGGTACTTGTCGTCGATGACGGCCACCGAGAGCAGGCCGATGGCCCCCATCAGCAGGCACAGGCCGTGGGTGAGGCGGCGGCCCAGCCGCCCGGCCACGGCCGGCAGCGCGAAGGAGAAGGCGAAGCAGACGGCCGAGTACATGGCGAAGCAGTTGCCCGCCCACGCGATGCCTTGCTCGTAAGCCGGCGTGCCGGGCGTGCCGCCGAAGATGTTCCGGGCCACCGCCACCCCGAAGTAGAGCCACATGCAGAAGAAGCCCAGCCAGGTGAAGATCTGCACCCAGGCCAGGCGCCGCATGGTCGGCGGCATGGCGAGCACGTCGTGGAAGATCTCGACGGCGGCGGCGCCGAAGCCGGCGTTCGCGGCCTTCATCCGCCGGAAGGCCTCCAGATCCTCCGGCGGATGCTCGTGGGTCGTGAAAATGGTCCAGAGCACGGCCGCCAGGAAGGTGAACGCGCCGAGATAGAAGGCCAGCCTCACCCCGAACGGTATGGTCTTGCCGGACGTCCCGCCGTCACTGCCGGCCGGGAAGAGGTCGTAAAGCAGCCAGGGGAGCATCGAGGCGATGACCGCCCCCAGCCCGATGAAGAGTGCCTGCATGGCGTAGCCGCGCGTGCGCTGCTCGGGCGGCAGCAGGTCGGCGATGAGGGCGCGGAACGGCTCCATGCTGATGTTGATGGAGGCATCCATCACCCACAGCAGCCCGGCCGCCATCCAGAGCGTGCCCGAGCTCGGCATGGCGATCAGCGCGAAGGAGGCGAGCAGCGCGCCGGTGAGGAAGTAGGGGCGGCGCCGGCCGAGGCGGTTCCAGGTGCGGTCGCTCAGGTGGCCGATGACGGGCTGCACGAGCAGCCCGGTCAGCGGGGCGGCGAGCCACAGGATGGGGATCTGGTGCGCGTCGGCGCCGAGGTACTCGTAGATGGCGCTCATGTTGGCCATCTGGAGCGCCCAGCCGAACTGGATGCCCAGGAAGCCGAAGCTCATGTTCCAGATCTGCCAGAAGCTCAAGGGCGGTCGCGGGCCTTCTCCAGCCATCTCGCGTTCTCCTCGGAGCCTACTTGGGGGACTACTTGATCAGCAGGACCTGCCCCTCGTGAGGGCCGAGCGCCAGCGGCAGCCGCCGACCGAGGCCCAGCTTGCCGTGCGCTTTCTCCGCGAGGAGGTCGGTGACCGCCCCGCCCCGCGGCGCGGTCTCGATCGTCACGGCCTCCCGGACGGCCGTCCTGCCGAAGTTGACCGCGGTGACCTGGGTGCCCGCGCCGGCGGGCAGGCGGTGGACCATGACGACAAGGCCACGGGCCTGCACCGACGGCAGCGCGAGCTGCTCGCTCTCGTTGATGCGGTACCGCGCGCGCACCCGCAGCATCTTGCGGAGCTCGGAGGCGAACGAGTCCGGGCGCTTGAGCTGCTCGGGAAGCGGGCCATAGAGGGCCTGGGCACGCGGCAGGTCGCTGGTCGATTTCGTCACGGCGGGGTGCTTGCCCAGCAGGTCGGAGGCGCCCCGGTTGATCCAGCGCGTGTCGCCCTCGGCGATCAAGGATTGCACGGACTCGGCGGGCAGGGTCAGGGCGCCCACCAGGTCCCAGCCGGAGAGCGCGAAGACGCCCGGCTGCATCGCGTTGTACAGGGCCAGGAGCAGATGCGCGCGCCGGATATCGTGCCGCTGCGCCTCGGTGAGCCGACCGACGTCGCGGATGCCGAGGGCGGCGGCGGCCACGGTGACGGTGGTGCTGGAGACGCCATTGGCCGCCTTGAGGTTGTAGGGCGCGGCGAGGCCCTGGAGGCGATCGTGCATCTCGGTCCGGATCGTCTCGCGCAGCGCGCTGCCTTTCACCGGCTTGCCGCGGAAGGGGAAGGTGGCGTCCTTGTGCCGGGTCCAGAAGTGCACCAGCTCGAGCGTGAGCTCGTCGTGGTTCTGGAGCGCGTGGACGAGAGCCGCGGGGTCGATCTGGTAGGCTCGCTGCAGGCGGAGCATGAGGCGCAGGAACTCGGCGTCGCCGGTGACGAGGGCGTGCTGGTAAGCCGGGCGGGTGATGAAGTCGTAGGAGAGATCCGGGCCGCCCTGGGACATCGCCTGGATGTCCTCGAGCGTCAGGTTGAGCTCCTGGAAGGTGAAGCCTCCGAGCTTGCGCACCAGACCGGCGATGAGCTGGTTGGCGGTGACCGAGAGCGGATGTCCTTCGGACCAGGCGCGGCCGTTGCTGGGGCCGACCTCGATGCCGAGGAAGCCGTTGGCGTCGAGGCGCAGCATGCGCTCGCCCAGGGTGGCCAGCGAGTGGATGGCGTCTCCCGCCACCAGTCGCGGCGCCGCGAAGGTGGGGTCGAGCCAGTTGAAGGTAGGCTGCCCTTCCTTGAAGTAGTGCAGGTACACCCAGCGCCGGCTCTTGCCGTCGGCGCCGACGACGGCGTCGGTGGCCGACCAGTCGGTCTCCTTGACGCCCGGCTCGTGGAAGATGGTGCGCGGGAGCTGCCCGACGATATAGCCTCGCGCCTTGAGGGCGTCCACCGCCGCGGGCCCCAGGTTGATCGAGTCCTTGCCGGCCGGCACCGCGGGGAGCAGGGTCCAGTCCGCCGGCCGCACCTCCACCATGTGGTAGAGGCCCGGGTAGTCGCCGTAGCCCCGCTCGGCCAGACGGAAGTCGGCGCCCTTGCCGCTGTGGCCGGGGATGACGTCACCGATGAGCACCGCGCCGTTGTCGCGCGCGTGCCGGACCATGGCCTGGTACTGCGCCAGGGTGCCGAAGCCCGGGTCGATCTCACTGCTGATGCGGTCGAAGTTGCCGTCCACGGTCGGCGTGTACTCGCGCCCGCGAAGGCCGCCGGACCGCTTCATGGGACCGGTGTGCATGCCGCCGATGCCGATGTCGCGGAAGACCCGCCAGAGCTCGGGGTCGCCCAGGCTCTCCAGGACCGTCTCGCCCGGCCCCGTGATCTGAGACGGCGGGTACGCGGTGAACCACACCGAAGCCAGCGCCGAAGCGGCGCGCGGCTGCGGCGCCGCATAGGGATGCTGCCAGAGCTGTCCCTGGCCCGAGTAGCGTCGCGCGGCCAGCTCTGCCTGGTGGAGCATGGAGCGCTCTACCAGCCAGCGGACGTAGATCTCGCCGGAGACGACTTCCGGCGCTTGCGCCAACGGCGCCGCAAGAGCAGGCGCGGTGCTGGCGGCCGGGGCAGGCCTGGCCGTGGGTGTCGGCTGGCAGGCGGGCCCGAGCGCTCCGAGGAGCGTGGCCAGGGCGAGGAGGACGCCGCGCAGGCGGGTCGTGGCTGCGGCTGCCATCATCGAGCACGAGAACAGAAGTCACCCTGACGGTCAAGCGCGGACCTCTCGGGGCGTACGCCGGCGGCGGAGGAATACGAGGAACTGGATGAAATCGCTGCGGTACGCGGCGATGGTGTGCGGGCGGAGGCGCTTCTCCACCGCGCAGTGCTGGAGAAAGCGCTGGTGGAGAGCGCTCAGCCTCATGGCGTGCCCGGAGCCTAGCGGCGGCCGGCGGGCGCGTCAATGTCGCGAGATAGAGACAGTTAGAGGCGAAAGCCGTCCTTCACCATGAAGTGATCAGCCTATCGCGTTGACGCACCGCGGGGGCCGGGCTAAAATTCCACATGGCGCCTATTCCCATTCCCGTCGATGTACCCGTGGAGGCGTGCGAGGTGGCGCTCGGTCCGAGCATGGACGGGGCCTCCCTCCGTCCGGCGGCGCGAGCCGCGATCAAGCGCGCCCCCCGTCACGTCCTCGGCATTGCGTACTGCACCGTGAGCTGCGCGGCCGCCGAGGCGCAGGACCTACTCCAGTACTTCCAAAGCACCGTGGACATCCTGAGCGCCCGAGGCGACGCGAGGGCTCCGGCCTGCGCGGTGGCCGTCGATAACCTCCGCTTGGCCCTTCGGCTCGCCGGGCTGTCATGAGCTCGGTCGTTACCCGCGCCGCTTGCGCTCCAAGAGCGCGGTGGCCTGGCGAGCGATCTCGGCCACCAGGTGCCCGATCTTGGCATGTTCGGGCTGCAGGTCGGGCTCGACGCCGTGTTGCTGAAGCGCCGCGGTCGTGATCGGTCCGATCGAGCCGACGACCGTTCTCCCTCGGAGCGATTCCCGCAGCGCGTCCGCCGCTCCGATCTCCGCGGCCAGGCGGAACACGTTGTCGATCTGCGTGGCACTGCTGAACAGCACCGCGTCCACCTCTCCCGCCACAACCCGCTCGATGGCCGCCCGCAGCGGGGCCGTGTCCTCCGGCAGCGCCCATCCGTAGACCGGGACCGTCGTGACGTGGGCGCCCCGCTGCCGCAGGCCGGCCAGGAGCTCCTCGTTTCGCGCCCCGTACTCCTGAACGGCCACGCGCTTTCCCGCGATCGCCAGCTTGCGGTCCAGCTCCGAGAGCAGATCGCGCCAGGTGTTCGGCTCCGGCACTGCGAGCGTCGGCACGAGGCCGATCTCCTTGAGCGCCGCGATCGGCTTGGGTCCGCGGCAAACCAGCGTGAGCCGGCCCAGCGCCGCCACCACTTCTTCTCTCGGCCGGCGCGTCGCGAGGGTGGTGATCAGCAGTCGGGCGCCGACACCGGTCAGCAGGATCAAGATGTCCTGGCCCCCCGCGAAGAGGGCCTCGCCGAACGCGAGCGCTTCGTGCTGGTCGGCCAGCGGGATCTCGCGCATTGACGGCGCCTGGATCGGCGCGCCGCCGTGGTTGCGGATCAATTCGGCCACCTCGGCCGACCGGCGGCTTTCGAAGCTCACTACCCGCAGGCCGGTCAGCCCGCGATGCATGGTCCGTTCTTGCCGGCCCGGCGTTCGGGTCTCATGGGAGAGATTGTATGCCTCGCCCCTCACCCTGCCCTCTCCCCAGCGGGGAGAGGGGGAGGTCAGGGCTACCGGCCGCGGGTAAGTTTTACCGCACGCGCGGAGGTGACGCCGTCGCGGCTCGTTCAAACTGTCTGAATTTGCGAACATCGCGTTGGGCGAGCCCGTGGCATGTTGATTGCCTATGAAAGCGTCAGGGAGGGCGTCCATGCGCCGTTCGCTGCTGCGGGGAGCGCTCGCGTGCCTGCTGCTCACACCGGTCACCGCCGGGTGCGTTGTCCCTCCAGAGCCGGGCTCGTCCGGTCCGCCCGAGGCGAAGGTGCTGCCGGCCGACGCCCGAGCGCTCGTCTACGGCCGCTTGGCCAGCGAAGTGCTGGAGAACCCCCAGCTCCGTGACAAGGTCCGCGCGCTGTTCGGGGCCGATTGGGCGCCGCCGACCCCGGGAGGAGTCGGCAAGCTGACCCTGGCCGCCCCGCAGTACTTC
>WNFE01003328.1_pt1 | contig 11944 bp, 9 predicted proteins | sample 5400451 | NCBI WGS metagenome assembly WNFE01 (sample SAMN13153344, study PRJNA577476) | soil metagenome | isolation source: 200 cm saprolite under Douglas fir tree site 2 hole 2 | place: USA:California | collected 2015-04-18
GCCACAAGAAACCCGAGCTACTAGATGGTGTTGTGCTGCAGCAATAGCATCAACTGCCGGTAAACTGCCGGTAATATGAAGAATGGAAAGTGATGCTAAAACCTTTGAAATGTGGTGGCCAGGGACGGAGTTGAACCGCCGACGCCAGCCTTTTCAGGGCTGCGCTCTACCACCTGAGCTACCTGGCCACTTCCACTGCATCTCCCCGGGTTGAAAAGCCGCCCTTGGTGTTGGGATACGCCAGAAATTTTGGCAGGACCTGACGGCACTGCGATTAAACAATGGGAGCGTGTAAGTCGTTTTCGATTATAACAAAGCGCCGTTTTCAATAGCGCTTTCGGCGGATCGCAGAATCCGCTGAGAGAATTCTGGGAACGTTTCGTCTCAGCAGACTCCGTGAGGTTTTGCTGTCAAGCTAGTTGCAAGCCTGCTTCACAGCCGTTTAGGAGCGGATCTCTCCGCCGGACCCGATCGAATGATTGCTCCGCCGGCAATCACCGTGTCACATCGGTTCGCCGCCACCCAGTATGGGATCTCGCGATAGTCTGCCACATCGAAGACTGACAGGTCAGCGTCTTTCCCCGGCTCGATTGAACCCTTCCTGCCGTGGAGACCGAGCGCCCACGCGCCATTGATGGTCGCCGCGGCGATTGCCTCCGCAGGTGACATCTTCATATGGGTGCAGGCCAGCGAGATCACAAATGGAATGCTCGCAGTGGGAGAAGAACCTGGGTTGTAGTCGGTCGCCAGCGCCACGGCCACTCCGGCATCAATCAGACTGCGGGCAGGCGGATATTCTTCTGTGCCGAGGAAGAAGTTTGCACCCGGGACAAGCGTCGCAAGCGTGTCGCTCTTAGCCAGAAGCGCAATGTCTGCATCGTTCACATGGTCCACGTGATCGAGCGATGCAGGAGTGAACCGCAGCAACCTTTCCAGTGGCGTTCGCGTGAGTTGGGAAACGTGGGCGCGAACCGACAGGCCATGCTTCTGCGCAGCTTGAAATACTTTTAGGGAATCTTCCTCGCTGAACGCGCCGCTATCGCAAAATACATCTACAAATCGCGCCAGCTTGCGTTTCGCGGCTTGCGGAATCATTTGCTCACAAACCAGCGCCACGTATTCTTGCGGCTTGTCCTGAAATTCTTGCGACACCACATGTGCGCCAAGCAGCGTCGGGACCACTGTTCCTGGCCACTTTGCCGCGGCGGCGCGGAGCGCTTCCAGAGATTTCAGTTCCGCATCGAGCGATAATCCATATCCTGACTTCGCTTCGACCGTGGTCGTGCCGTGAAAGGACATCTCGCTCAAAGCGGCCAGAACTTTGTCCGCAAGCAACCTCTTCCCTGCTTGGCGCACTGCGTCGACGCTTGAGCGGATTCCGCCACCAGACTCAGCGATATCCTCGTAAGTCGCTCCAGCAATCCGCTTTTCAAAATCCACCAGCCGTGGAGAGATGAATGCGGGATGTGTGTGCGAGTCCACAAACCCTGGCACGACGACTTTTCCCGAGCAGTCAATTTCTACGAGTTTCTTCCGATGCTTCTTCACCCAGGGATCGCGAAGCGCGTCATTGCTTTTGCCGACCGAAACAATCTTTCCGCTTACACACAGCACGGCGCCGCCTTCGATAATTCCCAGCTCTCGGAGTTCCTCGCCACGACGAGGACCAGATCGGCCAGGGTGAGACCGGAGGGTGAGGAGCTGGCCGATGTTGACCAGTAGCAGAGACTTCGGAGAAACGATCTGATTGTGACGTTTCATCATTGCCCATGGCCGGCAGCATCCTGAATGATACAATCCCTGCGATCATTCAGAGTTTCTCATTCGAGTGAGGTCGGCTTTTCCTCACGGAGGATTTTTCGCGTGCCTTCCATCGCGGCGTTTCTACTACTGGCTTCCATGTTCGCTTGTGGAGGTGGAAGTAGCAACACGACAACTCCGGCGCCGCCACCGACTCTCCGTCAAGTTGTTGCTGCCCACAACATCAAAGTAGGCGCCGCCGCCGATTCCCCTTACCTGAGCGACAGCAATTATGCGACGATCCTCGGCTCCGAGTTCAGCCAGTTGCAGGCTGAGAACGAGATGAAGTTTTCGTTTATCCATCCCGGCGCTAACACCTACGATTTCAGTGGCGGCGATGCTCTGGTTTCATTCGCACAAACGCGCACTATGGTGGTGCGCGGACATACTCTGGTTTGGCACAACCAGGTGCCGTCATGGGTGACTTCAGGAAGCTACGCTTCGTCTCAGCTCTCGACGATTTGCAAGACCACATCACGACTGTCATGGGCCACTACGCCGGCAAAGTCTATGCCTGGGACGTCGTCAATGAAGCCTTCAACGACGACGGCACCATGCGCGACACCATCTGGTACGACCAACCGGGGATTGGTTTTGCCGGGATGGGCACGCAGTACATCGAGCAGGCGCTGGGTTGGGCACACGCGGCAGACCCGAATGCACGATTGTTTTACAACGATTACAACGCGGAGCCGATGAACGTGAAGTCGGACGCAATCTACGCCATGGCCCAAGACTTCAAGAACCGCGGCGTGCCGCTGGATGGCGTCGGCTTTCAGTTGCACATTGATCTGAGCTTCGATGACCCCACCACGCTCGCATCGTTTACCAGCAACCTGCAGCGATTCGCCGCGCTTGGACTCAACCTGCACATCACCGAACTGGACATCCGGCTGTCGGATTCCAGCGCGGCATCGTTCAACCCCCAGGCAAAGCTATATGGCGAAATCGCTAGAATCTGTGTTCAGCAACCTGCGTGCCAGCTCTTCCAGACCTGGGGATTCACCGACAAGCATTCCTGGATTCCAGGCGCCTTTCCGGGATGGGGTTGGGCGCTGCCGTGGGACGCGAACTACCAGAAGAAGCCGGCGTACTTCAGCATCAGGAATGCGCTGTAGTAGCCGTCACCATCGCCGAGCTTTGCTCGGCCTGGACGGGCGAGAGCCTGCCCTGAGCTTGCCGAAGGGGCGCGTGTCCCCACATGCCCATTGCTAACGCTAGCTCATCGGTACTTTCACGCCATTGTGCTTGGCAAACCCCTTGGCCTCTTCATACCCCGCATCGGCGTGGCGGATAATTCCCATGCCCGGGTCTGTCGTCAGCACGCGCTCGATGCGCTTCGCCATGGCTTCAGTTCCATCCGCAACTGTGACTTGTCCGGCGTGAAGCGAATAGCCAATTCCTACACCACCGCCATTGTGGATTGAGACCCACGACGCTCCCGCGGCTGTGTTCAACAGAGCGTTCAGTAGCGGCCAGTCAGCGACCGCGTCGCTGCCGTCTCTCATGCTTTCGGTTTCGCGAAAGGGCGAGGCGACTGAGCCGCAGTCCAGGTGATCGCGTCCCATTACGACTGGAGCTTTGAGCTTTCCTTTTTTCACCAAGTCGTTTATCGCCAGGCCGAACTGAGCCCGTTCGCCGTATCCCAGCCAGCAGATACGCGCCGGCAGCCCCTGGAATTTGATTCGCTTGCGCGCCAGATCAATCCAGCGGCGCAGAATTTGATTCTCCGGAAAAAGCTCGAGCACCAGATTGTCGGTTACGTGAATGTCCGACGGCTCGCCCGAAAGCGCCACCCAGCGGAAAGGCCCGCGCCCTTCGCAAAATAGCGGACGAATGTACTCCGGAACAAATCCCGGAAAATCGTAGGCGTCTTTCACGCCACGCTGGAAGGCAAATGTCCGGATGTTGTTTCCATAGTCGAACGTGACTGCGCCCATTTTTTTTAGCCGCAGCATGCCTTCCACATGACGCGCGATTGCGTCCAGCGATTTTTCCTCATACGCTTTCGGATCGCGTTTCCGCAGTTCGAGCGCGCCGGCAAGCGACATCCCATTCGGCACATATCCATTCAGGGGATCGTGCGCGGAAGTCTGATCGGTCAAAATGTCCGGCACCACGCCGCGCTCGGCTAGTTCCGGAATGACGTCGGCGCAGTTCCCTACCAGCCCGACGGATACATTTTCCTTTTTCCGGACCGAGTTCTTCAGGATGCGCAGCGCTTCATCGAGCGTGTTGACCATGAAGTCGCAATATCCAGTCTTGAGCCGCTTCTTGATGCGTTCGGGGTCAACGTCAATTCCCAGGAACGCCGCGCCGGTCATGGTGGCTGCAAGGGGCTGCGCTCCACCCATGCCACCCATGCCGCCGCTCACGATCAGCTTGCCAGAAAGGTCTCCGCCGAAATGTTTCTCTCCGGCTGCCGCGAAAGTCTCGAATGTGCCCTGCACAATTCCTTGTGAGCCGATATATATCCACGAGCCGGCAGTCATCTGGCCATACATCATCAATCCGGCACGTTCGAGTTCATTGAATTTCTCCCAGTTGGACCAGTGTCCGACCAGATTTGAGTTTGCGATCAATAGTCGCGGCGCGTATTCCTGCGTCTTGAAAACTCCCACCGGCTTTCCCGACTGCACCAGCAGGGTTTCGTCATTTTCCAGTTGCTTCAGCGAGCGCACGATGGCGTGGTAACAATCCCAATTGCGCGCGGCTTTTCCAGTCCCGCCATACACCACCAGATCGCGAGGACGCTCACCGACTTCTTCGTCGAGGTTATTCATCAGCATGCGCATGGCGGCTTCCTGCTGCCATCCTTTGCAGGAAAGAGTGGTGCCGCGAGGCGCGCGGATGGGAGAGTAAGTGGAGGGGGAGATTTCAGTTTCGACGGGCATGGATAAATGGTAGTGCTTAATGCGACGGCACGCCAGGGAGAGGTCAGTGCAATCATGGCGAGACACACGGAATCCATGTGGTCGGTGGATTAGAAGCAGAAGCTCGTGAAACCCGAGGGCTGATAGATCAGAACCAACGACTGCTTCACCACGTGTTATATGCGCTTCCGTTCGTCCCAATCTGCGATGACGAACTATGAACGTCATCAATGCCACCCTCGTCCTGCTGATCTGGCGAACTGATCGTGTCCTCGGCTTGCTCGACCGTCCAGTCTGCCTGGCCGGTCATGGGATCTACGGGAATCTGCTTCATGTAATTCGCCTGAATCAGGTCGTCAAGTGATTGCGGGGCTTTTTGCTTGTCGAGGGTGTACTGAGAAATCAGCGAACGCAAGGTGAAGAGGTCTTGCCGCATTACCGACTCACGCGCACGCTTGATCGACGAAGTGTATTGCGGCACCGCGATCGAGACCAGGATCAGCATGATACTGATCACAATCATCAACTCCAGCAGCGTAAAGCCGCGGCTCCGGTTGCTCTTCGATCCAGATCTTGATCTCATTTACCAGTCCTTGTACTTGGTGCCGTCGAGCCCGGTCGCGTTCGATTTCGTGTAAACATCAAAAACGTTGTTCCCGTCCCAGGAGTCGGATTTGGGATCGTCCTGCATGGAGCGAAGCCCCCAATCGGTATCTCCAGTCATCGGATCTATCGGAATCCGGCGCAGAAACTTCAGCTTCTTGGTGGCGACGTCGACTCCGTTGACTAGCGTGTCCAGGTCGGGCGGATATCCTTCCGACCCGACTTTGATCTGGAATGCCCCCCGGTCTGCCGCATCCTTGTAGCGGTCAATGGCGTCGCGCATCATCCACAGATCGTGGCGCAGTTCGCGTTCTTTTTCCCGCTTGATGGTCACTCGCGCCATGGGAATGGCCATTCCGGTCAGGATGAGCAGGATGGTCGTGGCCACGATCAGTTCAATGAGCGTAAATCCGCGTGTATTTCGCATCTTCTCTTTGAACGGTTTGGATGTCAGGAGTTGCATAGAAATTAGCTGTCAGCTCTTAGCTATTAGCGCTTAGCCAAAACGGGCTTCTTACAGGAAGCAAACAGTGTGGCCGTCTAGTGGCCTTGATTTTGCTAATAGCCAAGAGCGAGTGGCTAAAGGCTGCTCTTATTGAATTGTAACCGTTGCAGTGGCGCCATTCACGGGCAGCGCCTGCATGGCAGGATCGCGCGCTCCGCCTTTGGAAATCGTGAGCGAGCCCTGCCCTGCCGCCTTCGCCATGAAGGTCAGGGTCACCACCGCTCCCTGTCCGGAAACTCCGGAAGCGCCGGGTGGACGCGTCGCCGTCACCTGTAGCGTCCCTGCGGTGTCATCATCGCGATGCACCAGTGCAACCGCTTGCCCATCCTGCGAAAGCAAATTCCCATTCGAGACGTTTGCCACCTGCAGAAGTTTCGGGTCATAGGAAAGCTGGAAAGGTACTGAGTAGACGTTTTGTGCGCCATTCAGCAGCACGTTTACGGTGAATGTGGAACCTACCGGCTGGGTCATGCTCGGCGGATCGAAGGCAAAGCTGGCCTGCGCTCCCCCTCGCTCAGTCAACTGAGGCATCGCCGGAGCAGAGCTCACCGGCGGAGGCTGCGGGACCGCGACTGAGCCGGCCCCGGAAGCAGGACCCGGGGTCTGCGCCGCTGGAGCAGTGTGGCTGGTGCGATGCAACCCGATGGCGCTGGCCGTCCCCACATCAATCGCTTCTTCATTCAACGTGCTGAGCACCTGGCGACGAACAATATGCGGGATCAGAACGAAAACCGTTTCGGTTTCGGAATGCTCGGTGGCAGTTTGCCCGAAGAGATATTTAAGCAGCGGAATTTGCGCGAGTCCAGGAATTCCGGTCAGGCTCTTGCTCTCAAGTTCCTCCAGCATTCCGCCCATCAAGTTCGCTTCTCCTTCGCGCAGGCGCACTTCGTGCTCGATCTTTCTCTGGCCAATAATGGGCTGAGAAATGCCACCAATATTGGAGTTCCCGGTCACGGAGGAGATATCCATCGCCACTTTCAACGTGACGTCGCCGTTGGCATGGACCCGCGGGGTGACGTCAACGTTCACGCCCACATCCAGGTACTGGAATTGAGTATTGACCAGAGGATTGATCCCGACTCCGCCTATGCCTGGCTGAAACGAGCCTGTAGCCACGGGTACCCGGTCGCCGATTTTAAGCGAGGCCTTCTGTCCATCTACGGCACGAATTTGCGGGTTCTGAATTAGCTTGGTGTTGCTGTCGGAAAACAATGCGGTGATTGTCGCAGGCGTGATGGTCACCTGGAAATCCGTCGCGTTGAGATTTGCCAATGAGTTCAGGTTGATGGAACCGTTACCGCTCGTCGAACCCGTGTTGGTCGGATTCGTGGTGGTCGTGCCATTGGTAGTGGTCGTAGCAGTCGTCGTATTGACGTTGGGCTGCAACTGCACCGTCATGCTGGTTGGCGGACTAACTCCGAGTGTGCGCTTTTTGTCGCGGCTGATCTGCATCACCGCCACATCGACCACAACTTCCGGCTTGGACTTATCGAGGTCACTGACCAATTTTTGCGCCAGCGCAACCTGGTCAGGAGTACCGCGCACCACGATGGCGCCTTCGGACGGCAATGGTTGAATGCGGGAAATTTCCAGGATCTGACGCAGCGCGTTCACCACGTCTTGCAATTCAGTAGGCTGCGAGAGGTTGGAGAGATAAAAAGTCTTGATGACGCTTTGTTCCAGGTCCTTGCGCTTGGCCGGGTTGTCGGCAGCTACAAAAATCGTATTAGGCGTGACCGGACGCCAGAAGGTCTTCGATTCAAGCGCAACAATCTCTAATGCTTCTTCCAGCGAAACCGAGTTCAGCTCAGCCTTGATCCGGCGCGACGTGTAGTCCGGATCAAACAGCACGTTGATTCCCGCCAGCTTTCCGATGGTCTCGTAAATCACTTTGCTGTCTTCTGTGATTTTCAGATTGATGGGAACGTTGGGGATTGCTCCAAGCTCGACCGGACCGCTGGCTTGCTGCAATCTTCTTTCCAGTACGCTGGGTTCGCGGACCGTAGCGCTCGGCCCCGGAGCCTGGGCCGCCTGCATCATCTGTTTGGTGACCTGGATTTCCTGTTTTGCGATCGCACTGGCGGGATCAATCTCGGCGGCTTTCTGGAACTCAGCTAGAGCTTCTTCCAGCCTTCCCGCCTCCCGCAGCAATTGGCCGCGATGGACGTGCGAAGCGCCGGCCAGGAACCTGAGGCGCTCGTAGGCTGACCGATAGGAAACATCCTGCGGCTTCTGGTCGTAGGCCTGCTTGAAGAAGTCGTACGCCTGTTCATAGTTCTGGCGTGCTTCGGCAATCTTGCCCTTGGCGTAAAGCGACTTCGCGCTTTCCGCTGCGGCAGAAAGGACAAGTGTTAATAAAAGAGAGCAAATCAGCGCTGGGTGGATTGCGCGTTTCATCAATAAGTCCTCACAAGACATTCTTCTCGCAGGGGTTGGGCAAACCCTGGGCGATCCAGTTGTCGAGAAAGCGCGATTATAGCATCGCTTGGTAACCATGCCGAAGTTACTGTTTCGCATGCGTTTACACGATGGTGCTAGTACCTTAGGTGCTCTACTAGCTCCTAGCCTGTAGCTCTGAGCGAAACCAACCCTGCTTGCTGGAAGCTAGTGGCTAGGAGCTATCCCCTCCGTGCGATACCCTATCCCCATGCCCCGGCAAGCCGCGCACCAGACCAAGCCCAATGCGGAGAAGAATCCCCGCCGCGATCCCACCGCCGCCGGGCAGAGAGATGCCGCTGTCAATAGGATCGCCTCACATAACTACTTCTTGCTGGAAAAATTTGAGACAGGGGTTGCCTTAACTGGTACCGAGGTCAAGGCGGTCCGTGCCGGGACAGTCAACTTAAAAGACGCCTACGGTTTGATCAAAGATGGCGAAATATGGCTGCTGAACTGCCATATCGGAGCGTATGAGCATGGCAACATCTTCAACCATGCCCCTCTGCGGACCCGAAAATTACTCATGCACAAAGAGGAGATCCGCAAGCTGATCGGCAAGACCCAGCAGAAGGGCCTGACGCTGATTCCTACCCGCATGTACTTCAAGAACGGCAGAGTAAAAGTTGAACTTGCCCTGGCTAAAGGCAAGCAGCTCTGGGACAAACGGGAAACCGAGCGCCGCCGAACCGCCGACCGGGAAGCAAGAGAAGCCATGGCGCGATCACGGAAGCAGTGAAAGTACACTTTTGTTGTGAGCAATTCTTCCAACACTCACTGTTTGACTAGTTAAACGCTAATCCGTAAATACGACCGACTGCAGACCTGAGATTTCAAAGCGCTTCCGGCAGCGCACGTTCTTGCATCCCATGACATCATCCTTGCGCATCATGTAAGAACGGGCTTTAGCGAAGCGGGCGCGGTCGCGCTCATCGGCGCGTCCCGAGAGCTGGCGCTTCTTGGTACGTACCAACCAGGTGACCTCGTAGTCGGCCGACTGGTGGCAGTGCGGACAATTCAACGTAGCAGGCTTCTTCTCCGCTCGTTCGTCAAAAAACTCTCGCTCGTCCATCGCTTCAGCTCTCTTCGTATGGCTGAAGCAATTATGGCATAAGCCGGCATAGCGGATCAGGTTACACTTCGAGCGATGGCCAAAAAGAAGAAGCAGAAGAAATTTTCCGTCGTGCAGGCGTTAAAAGAGCTGGCACGAGAACGGATTGGCGCACCTGGGACCGAACAGGTTGTCCCCGACCTGAAGAGGAAAAGGAAGTCCTCCGAGAAACACAAACCTACCCTGGGACAGATGCTGCAGGAGGGCGAGTAGCTCACAACGAGCTTTTGCGTGGTCTCTCCTAATCCGATTTCGAAAAAATCGAGTAGAGGCCCATATTTTGGCGTATAAGGGAGGCCACGGTATGCCAGCGTTAAACCGGATAGCGACTGGTCCGCTTCCTCAGCCCGGGGCAAAGACCAATGGTGCCCGTGACGACGTAGTGGCAATCCCGTTGTGAAGAAGAACTCGTGCCACTGCACCACTCGCAGTCGAGGCAAGATCTCTTTCCGCTGCTCCTTTTTCAACACCCACAGACGATGACACCAACTATTTCGAGTGACTCTGCGAGGAGCCATTTAGAGGAACACCCGGCTCCCGTCCCCACTCTTTACGCTGCCTGCAGTTCCTCCAGAAGATCCGCCTTCAGCTCTTCCTGCTTAGCGGGCGCGAGCTTGGCGCCGCCCGAGGTGAGATAAAAAACGTCAATCGCCATCTGCCCTTCGGTGTCAATCAGAGCGATCTCGATATTGCAGTCCTGATGTGAAAACCGGGAGCTGATTCTGTGGAGCAGGCCGCGGCGGTCCTGAGCAATGACCTGTATCAGTGTGCTGCCGGCGGAACACTCATCATCAAATTCAATCCGGGTCTCTATCTTCACTCTGGCTACACTTTTCGATTCCGAGCGCACGCGGTCGCGTAACATGCGGTCGAGGTCGGCCTCGCCATTGACGACATCCGCAATGCTGCGCTGAAAGCGGTCCCACTCGGGGAGGTTTAACTCCAGCGTGCGAAAGCGGTCAGTAAAGTAGAAAGTGTCCACCACCACTCTGGCCGCATCCGAGAAGGCGTCCGCCTTCACAATATTCATTCCCCAAGCGGCCAGCGACCCGGCGATTTTCGCGAAGAGGAAGGGGCGGTCTTGGGTCACGACGGTCAGCTCATACCAATGACGGCCGCGCGCCAGATGAAGCTGGACCGGCTCCTCAGACAATTGTCCAGCCATCTCCAAGTGTTGCAGCACTTCTTCGGCGCGATAAGTCCGGAGATAACGCCTGGGCAGACCCTCTAGAAACGACTTGATCTTTTTGGCTGATTTCGGAGCCAGCGCCTGCAGACGCGCGATGCTTTCGTCCTTCTCTGTCTCGGCGTGCAAGCGTCGGTCGGCGGTCCGGCTCAGGCTGTTCGATGCCGCAATGTAGAGTTGCCAAACATTCTCCGCCTTCCAGGGAGTGAGCGCTTCCGGATTGACCGCTTTAATGTCAGCGTAGGTAAGCAGGGAGAGCATCTTCAAACGCTCCGGCGTGCCCACCTTCTCTGAAAACGACTGAACGGTCGCGGGATCATAAATGTCGCGTCGCAGGGTCGCTGAGATTTCCAAGTGGCTGCCGATTAAGAAAGAAATCGTCTCGCGATCGGCGGCCTCGAGTCCCAGCCGCTCCATGCACTTGCTTGCGATCTCCAGGCTGGTCACCACATGGTTTTCGCCGGGCACGCCCTTGCCAACGTCATGCAGCAGGAGAGCGAGATAGAGAAGCTCAGGCCTCTCCAACTCCTCCAGCAGGCGGCCGTACCTCTGGTCCCACTCGGAATTTGCCTGGCGGGCACGGTGCAGGCACTCAATGGCGAGGAAGGAATGTTCGTCAACCGTAAAGCGGTGATAGAAATCGCGTACTACAAGTGAATCAATCAGCTTGAGCTCGGGCAAAAGAATCGTGAGCAGTCCGAGAGAATGCATGGCCCGCAGAGCATCGGCGGCATGCGGCTCAACCAGCACCGACTGCAGGTAACGCCAGCTCTGGGGCCCTGAAGGAGGCGCCTCCGCCAACGCCGGCAAAACGTGCTCGATACGGCTTTCGGTGGACATCGCGAGCTTTAAACCGTGATGCGCAGCAAAGCTGAATATCCGGAAAAGAAGCTCAGGATCACGAATCGCGGAAGGCTGTTGCAAGTAAATCAGGCCATCGACAACCGAGAAGTCGACATTGGAAAGCCGCGAGCGCCAGTTCTGAAAATGGCGATAGAGTGACGATCGCGCGGCCGGGACAGACTCCAGCAAGCGTAAACACTCGTAATGCACGGCGCGAGCATGGCGAAAATAAATTCTCATCCAAGCGGCCGCATCCAGCTTCTCTGCGCCATTTATGCCAATGCCGCGCGCGGCGGCTTCGTCCTGCGACTCCCATGCGAGCATGTTGTCATCGCGGCCCTGGCGGTAATGGAGGAACGCGCGAACCGAACTGAGGAACTCCAGTGCCGGCGCAAATTTGTGTTGCGCGGAATCTGGCAGCAGCGATTCCGGTGCCGGCCATCTCCGCTCCTTGTCAATAGCCGCAAGCAGCGCCATCCAGCAGGCTACGTTGTAGTCACGCAGGCCTCCGGGAGCCTCTTTGACATGCGGTTCCAGGTGAAACACCGTGTTTCCGTACTTCGCGTGCCGGGAGCGGGTTACTTCCG
>WNFE01009487.1_pt1 | contig 11944 bp, 7 predicted proteins | sample 5400451 | NCBI WGS metagenome assembly WNFE01 (sample SAMN13153344, study PRJNA577476) | soil metagenome | isolation source: 200 cm saprolite under Douglas fir tree site 2 hole 2 | place: USA:California | collected 2015-04-18
GAATGACGGAACTAGCTCTCGAGACGAATCTCACACGTGAGCAGCGTGAGTACTTGAACACGGTGAAGACTTCCGCCGGCTCCTTGCTGTCGCTCATCAACGACATCCTGGATTTCTCGAAAATCGAAGCCGGGAAGTTAGACGTCGAGAGCATCGATTTCAATCTTCGTGACATGTTGGAGAGTACGACCAGTGCCCTCAGCACGCGGGCTCATGAGAAAGGGCTCGAACTCATTTGCCACGTTCCGCCGGAAGTGCCAGAGGGCCTGGTGGGAGATCCAACCCGACTAAAGCAGATTGTGGTGAATCTGGTCGGAAACGCAGTCAAGTTCACGGCGCAGGGAGAAGTCGTCACCAAGGTCGAGGTCGAGTCAAAAACCCAAGACCAGGCCGTTCTGCACTTCTCTGTAGTCGATACTGGTCCTGGAATCCCCACCGACAAGCAGAAGCTGATCTTTGAATCGTTCACCCAGTCCGATAACTCGATGACGCGACAATACGGTGGCACTGGTCTCGGATTGTCAATCTCGTTGAGACTGGCCGGATTGATGGGAGGCAAGCTCTGGGTGGAAAGCGAACCTGGTCACGGGAGCACCTTCCATTTCACGGTGCCCTTTGGCCTGCAAGCGCAACTCCGGCGCGAGTTAGCCCCCATCAATTTGGAAATGCTTCGCGATCTTTCCGTCCTCATTGCCGATGACAATGCAACCAATAGAACCATCCTGCGTGAGACCCTTACACACTGGCACATGAAAGCGGACGAGGCGAAAGGTGGAACGCAAGCCATCGAGTTGCTGGAAGCAGCGAAAAATGCCGGGCATTCCTATCGCTTGGCCCTGCTGGACGCGCAGATGCCGGGTCTGGACGGATTCGACGTGGCGGCAAGGATTCAGCAAGACCCGGGGCTGGCAAAAGCGTTCGTCGTCATGCTGGCCTCAGCCGGTTCAAAAGGAGATGCCGCACGTTGCAGCGAGTTGGACATCAAAGCCTACTTGGCCAAACCGATCAGACGAGCTGATCTTCTGGCAGCGATCAAACTTGCGCTGGTTGGACAACGGGAACCGGAACCCTCATTCACGGACGCTCCTGTGGCTACAAACCAGCGGCGCTTCAAGATCCTGTTGGCAGAAGACAACCTAGTAAACCAAAAAGTAGCCATGCGATTCCTGGAGAAACAAGGTCATTCGGTGGTTCTGGCGGAGACCGGAACGCAGGTGCTGGCCGCTTGGCAAGAACAACCCTTCGACCTCATTCTAATGGACGTACAGATGCCGGAAATGGACGGATTTGAGGCAACCGCCCTGATTCGAAAACAGGAAAAGGTTGGGGAACAGAAGCAATCGGCGGTAATACACATTCCCATCGTCGCCATGACCGCCTATGCCATGGTGGGGGACCGCGACCGCTGTCTCGCAGCCGGGATGGACGATTACGTCTCGAAGCCCGTTAACGCGAAAGATCTGTTCGCGGCGATCGAGCGAGCCATGTTGACGGCTTCGCGGACTCCCCTCGTGCCGACAAAAGCCAATCGAGCCGCGTCCAGCTAAGACAAGGGAGCCGATTCCACGGTTCGTTTCAGTTGTCCGCACGCGGCGTAGATATCCCGCCCTCGAGGACGGCGCACAAACGCTGGTACCCCCGCAGCCGTCAAAATATTCTGGAACAGCAAGACGCGCTCCTGGGCCGGCGTTCGGAATTCAATCCCCGGACCCGGGTTCAGAGCAATGAGATTTACTTTGGCCTTTACGCCTCGGATCAGTTCCACCAGCTCGCGGGCATCCTCCGCCGAGTCATTCACTTCATGCATCAGGACGTACTCGAAGGTCAGCTTTTCACGGTTCCGCAGAGGAAAATCGCGGGCTGCGGAAATCAGTCTTTCCAGGTTCCACTTGCGATTGATGGGCATCAGGCGGCTTCGCAAATCGTCATTCGAAGCATTGAGCGAAATAGCGAGTTTGGGGCGGACGGCTTCAGCCCCGAGGTCATAGATGCGAGGCACGATGCCCGCCGTGGAAACGGTCATGCGAGACTCGGGGATGCCCACTCCTTCCACAAGAAGGCGCACTGCTTTCATGAAATTGTCGTAATTCAGGAACGGCTCGCCCATTCCCATAAAGACCAGATTCACACGCTCATGGGGAGGAGAAACACCCTGATCGTTAAGCACCGCACACACCTGCCCCACGATTTCCCCGGCCGTCAGGTTCCGCTTTATGCCGAGCAAGGCAGTCAGGCAGAACTGGCAATCCACCGCGCAACCGACCTGGCTGGAAACACAAATGGTGGCACGTTGCCAGTTGCGTGCCGCCACATCTGTTTGGTCTCCGGCATCGCTGCCGTCACCGATTTCTCCTCCGTCGCCCTCCGGCATCCAAACGGTTTCCACGGTCTGCCCGTCGGCGCAGGCCACGAGATAGCGCACCGTTCTGTCGCTGGAGACGAACTTCTTTTCAATTCCGGGCCGGCCTACGGCAAACCCCCTATCGGCCAGGCTTCGTCGAAAATCCTGCGGCAGGGTAGAAATCTGCTCGGCGGTTTCAACGCGTTGACGGTAAAGCGCCTCAAAGAGCTGGCGCGCCCGGTAGGCGGGCTGCCCGAACTCTTCAACCAAGGCTGCGAGTTCGGGAAGCTGAAGCCCTAAAAGCGGGTTGTAGGTGATCTGATCCATTCGTCGAACTCGCTCGATCTATGCGTCGATTGTAGGGGATAGGGCAAAAGGCCTGCCCGGACCTTTCGTAGACGCCCCTAACTAGCTGATTCTAAATCAATAAGTATGCAGTCGCCGTAGTCGGGCAGGGTGTGCAACAATACTTAGAGGGTCGTTGTCGCGGCTTTCTTCACCGACCCAAGTCAAAATACGCCATGGTTCAGGAAGTGCGCAACATTCGTCGCGAGATCTTGCCCAACGGGCTGACCCTCATCACCGAGGAGATGGAACACATTCGCTCGGCTTCGATCGGGATATGGATCAAGACCGGGTCCCGGGATGAAGATCTGCCATTGAATGGCATCTCGCATTTTATCGAGCACATGGTGTTCAAGGGCACCCAGCACCGCACCGCCGAGGAAATTGCCCGCCAGGTGGACTCGATCGGGGGCAACATGGACGCATTCACCGCCAAGGAGTGCGTCTGCTTCAGCGCCAAAGTGCTGGACGAGCACATGCCCATCGCGATGGACGTGCTTAGCGACCTGGTGCTGAACCCGGTCTTCACGGCTGAGGACATCGGGCGTGAACGGGGTGTGATACTCGAAGAGATCAAGATGGACGAGGACAATCCCGACTACCTTGTCCACGAAATCTTTACTCAGAATTTTTGGAAAGATCACCCGCTCGGCAAACCGATCCTTGGAACCAAGGACACGGTAAAAAAGTTCGAGCGCGATGCCGTACTCGATTTCTACAAACAAAGGTTTGCGCCCGGCAACGTAATCATTTGCGCCGCAGGCCACTTCAAGCACGAACAATTCGTGGAACTGGTGGCTAAGCACTTCGACCAGATGAAGCCGGTAAAGAATGGCTTCCACAGCCCCCTGCCGAAGATCGTGCCCCGCATCATCATGCGCAATAAGAAATCTCTAGAGCAGGTGCAGATCTGCGTGGGCGTGCCTTCGCATCCGATTGCTCACGAAAACCGGCATGCTTCCTACATATTGAACACCTTGCTCGGCGGAGGCATGAGTTCGCGGCTATTCCAGAACATCCGCGAACGCCAGGGTCTGGCCTACGCGATCTACAGCGATCTTTCGCCCTATCGCGATACCGGGTGCCTTTCGGTCTATGCGGGAACCTCGCGCGAGTCGGCAGGCAAAGTTGTGAAGTCTGTCGTATCCGAGTTCCGCAAGCTGAAGGCCGAACCGGTTCCAGAAGAAGAATTACGCCGTTCGAAAGACCAGTTGAAGGGGAGCCTGATGCTGTCGCTGGAATCATCGAGTGCGCGCATGTCCAACCTCGCCCGCCAGGAAATGTACTTCGATCATTTCTACGGTCTGGACGAACTGATCGAGCGCATCGAAAAGGTCACGGTAGAAGAGTTAACCGTGCTGGCCAACGAATTTTTCCAGACCGAGTCGATTGCCGTAACCGTGCTGGGAAATCTCAATGGTTTGAAGCTGACCCGCGATCAGCTCGCCTGCTGAATCTTTTTCCGCAGCAACCCCATTTCCTTCTGAAAGTCGCGTGGTCCTCGCCGATATTGTTCCTGACACTTTGTCCACCCACCTGCATCTAATCAGGTAACTGAGCAGAGCACCCGTCGCGGTGAGATTGCAGTAAGACGGGCAGCCTGCTGTGGATCGGAGGCTGGTTATGGCACAGGTGATTGGGTTTTACATTCCTACAAGGTTCAAACCGAAAGTGCAGTGGATACCGCCAGAGCAGCGTGGGAAAATTCTCGCTTTCCCAACTGAACTGAAAAAGTCCGCTTAAGAAAGTAAAGTTGAGTTCGACGCCCGGCCGCTTCAACCGCGAGCCGGGCGTTGTTGTTTTCCCGGACTCCTCCATCAGGCCGCCAGATCCTTGCTTCGTGATCTTGGCGCTGCCTCAGGGAGCTTTGCGGTTAAAGTATTGGTTTCGCTGGCCTCTGAGGAAATTTCAAGGCATACTAGACGGCAGGCCCGTCCCCCCACGGGCGGGAGGCCCCGTCGTCATGCCCTTGCCGGAGGAGAATGAATTACCGGAGTTGAACCCCTCGTTCGGGGATGATTCTGTACAGAAGCAGCGCCGGCAGATGCTCATCGCCCTGGCTCTTCTACTCCTGGCGTTGATTCTGGTTCTGGTGAAAGACCGCGACTTCTGGTTCCCCCCGGCACCTGCCACGTCGTCAGAATCGGAACCGGCGGAACAGATTGCGCCCGAGGCGCAGACACAAGGCCAAACCCAGTCCGCGACCACGACGGCCAAGCCATCAGTTCCAGCGCGCCCCAAAGCCAAGCCTCACACGCCACCGCCGGCAGCCGTCATTCCAAGTCCAGCGCCCGCACTGGCGCCCGTAGTTACCAGCCGAACCGTGCTGCCGCCGCTGGAGGTTGAAGTAGTGGCCGGTGACGAGCACCGGACAATCCAGGCGGGCACAAATTCGGTCAAGGTGGATTTGCAGCCCAGAACACCCGTGACCTCCTCTTCTTCCGATTCCGGCGAAGTAGCCGATGCCACCGGACGAGTTCATCTGTCCGCCGGAGCCGCGCAGATCATTTCACGCCCGGTTGAACCTAACTATCCCCTGCTAGCCAAACAGATGAAGGTTCAGGGTGCGGTCGTGCTCGAAGCGCTGATTGGACGGGACGGGAATATCCAGGATCTGCACATACTCAGCGGACCTGCGATTCTTTCGGCAGCAGCCCGCGAAGCCGTGAAGCAGTGGCGATTCAAGCCCTACTTGCAATCTGGTTTGGCGGTCGAAACTGAGGCTCGCATTACGGTAAACTTCACTATCTCTACCCAATGATCGTCACCTAATGATCGCCCGGTAACCAGCAAAGATGGCATTTGCGATCTCCAGTACGAGTTTTCCGAATGGTGGGGACATTCCCAAGAAATTCACCTGCGACGGCGCGGATGTGTCGCCAGAACTCTCCTGGACCGATCCGCCGGACGGCACACAGAGCTTTGCGCTGATTGCCGATGATCCAGACGCTCCATCGGGGACCTGGACCCACTGGGTCCTTTTCGACCTGCCGCCAGCCACGAGCAGTCTAGCGGAGAGTGTGAGCAAGATCGACGAATTGCCGGGAGGCGAACGCCAAGGGCGCAACGACTTCCGCAAGATCGGCTACAACGGCCCCTGCCCGCCTCCGGGCAAACCTCATCGCTATTTCTACCGGCTCTATGCCCTCAACGCCAAGCTCGGTCTCAAACCGGGTGCGAGCAAACAGGAAGTAGAACACGCAATGGAGGGTCGAATCCTGGGCAAAACGGATTGGATAGGAAGATACCAGCGCTAGTCGTCTCCCAACATTTTCATTCCTTGCTTCGCGATCTTTGCGGCTCAGGTTTTGAAACACCAGGAACGCGCTGCCGTAAACTCACTCTAAAAAATTAACGGGCGTCCCGACCCTTGCGAGTCGCCTGACGCCCGGCAGCCCCTCCCAGAACTGCTCGTCAATGAAAATAGAGGTTAGGCTGATTCCGGGGAATAGCACGAATGTGCCAGAATCAGCCGGTGAACGTGGCGCTATTGTTGGACTGCTGCTGTACGCGCAGAATCACCTGGACAAATTCCAGGAGCCTGCTCTACGCGGTTCCGGCCGTTGGCCTTAGCACAATAAAGAGCAGTATCGGCGGCACGCACCAGTTCCTCTTCCCGGCGAAGCTCAGAGCCAAGAAGGCGCTGCGCCGCCACTCCGATGCTGATGGTTACCGGAATCGACCCCGAATTGGTGTCGAACGGTTTTTCCGACACGTAGGTGCGCATTCGTTCCGCCGTGACGATAAGGTCCGAGGGTGCGCATTCAGCCAATACGATCAGGAATTCTTCTCCTCCGTAGCGGCCCACGTAATCATAGTTTCTCACCGACTCAAGCAGGCGGTGAGCAACTTCCTGCAGCACGGCGTCTCCGGTGGGATGCCCGTAAGAGTCATTAATCTGCTTGAAGTGGTCAAGGTCAGCCATGATCACCCCCAAGGGCTCGCCGATTCTTGCGCTGCGCTGAGTTTCCCGGTGCAACAGATCCATTATCGCGCCTCGATTCCAGAGGCCGGTCAGATGGTCATGCGCCGCCTCGAATTGCAGCTCGCTGTGGGCTTTCATCAATGCATCCTGCAATTCCAGAATTCGCTTGCCGGCTCGCACCCGGGCACGCAGCTCGTTCACATCAAAAGGCTTAGTCAGGTAGTCATCAGCCCCGGCGTCCAGGCCGGCTACCACATCCTCCTTTCCGCCCTTGGCCGTAAGCAGTAACACATATTTGTATGGACCTTTTTTGAGTCTGCGAATTCTGCGGCATATCTCAATACCATCCAGACCTGGCATCATCCAATCCAGGATTGCCATCTGGGGGCCATCATCCTGTTGCAGCGCGTGCCAGGCGTCCGCGCCGTTGTCCAGAGCGGTGACGCGATAGTTCCATTTCTGCAACCAGGTTTGAAGGACCCGCCGGAAAATGGGGTCGTCCTCTGCGATCAAGACGGTATCAGGCGACGATTTTTCGTCGGGACATTCTCCGCCGGGACTACGAGCCAGATCTTCGGCCGGTGGCACGATATTCACGACACCGCTCCGGCAGACTCCTTTAGGGTGAGATGCAAAGCAGTAAATTCCTGGTCCAAGACCGTGAACACCTCTGTGGCCCGCGACAGATTCTTTTCATGTCCCATGTCCTCCAGCTCCCGAGCAGCTTGCACCGCCTTCGCGGCGCCCAGATATCCGAGTTCTCCTTTGAGACTATGAGCGGCTCGCATGACCGCCTCCGGATCGGCATTGGCAATGCCCTCTCGCAGTTTTTGCAACAGCTTCGGAGATTCGTCCAAAAAAATCTGGCATAGTTCCCGTAGAAGATCCTCGTCCCCACCCAAGCGATCCAGTGCCTCGGCTTTGCCCGAGAGAGTCTTTTCGATATCACTGAAGCGTATTGGTTTCATAATGTATCCATCCATTCCGGCTTGCAAACAGCGTTCACGATCACCCTTCATGGCGTGAGCGGTCATGGCGAAGATAGCCAGGTGAGTGCCACCGCTTTTCTCGCGCTGACGGATAGCCTCGGTGGAGGCCAGTCCGTCCATCTCCGGCATTTGGACATCCATGAAAGCCAGGTCGAACTTCTGGCTGAAGGCGAGAGTGAGAGCCTCTTTGCCGTTGCGTGCGAGTACGGCGGTGTGTCCCATCTTCTCCAGGACGCGCAGGATCACCGCCTGATTCACGGCGTTGTCTTCCGCCACCAGGATGTTGAGCTTGCGCGACGACTCGCGCAGGGTATGTCGGGTCACAAGTGGACGCACAGCGCCATTGTCGGAATGCCCGTGACCCAACACGGTGAGGATGGCGGTACGGAGATCGGCTTTCATGACCGGTTTGAGCAGATAGGCGGAAATCCCAAGCTCCCGGCAACGTTCAGCATCGCCGGGTCGTCCATCGGAGGTCAGCATCAGAATCTTAGCGTCGCCGTAGTCGGGTCGGCACCGAATCGCTTCGCACAACTGGAATCCATCTATGCCCGGCATATGCGCATCCGTCAAGATAACGGGAAAGCAATCTCTTCGCTGACCGGCCGCGTCGATGACAGCCACCGCGGCCTCTGCACCGTCGACCGCCACTGGCTTCATTCCCCACCGGCTGGCCATGTCGTAGAGAATCCGACGATTGGTTGCATTGTCGTCAACCACCAACACCGATACGTCTTTCAGGTCGGTTACAGGCCCGGGCGACGGGACCTCGATTTTCAGCGGGTCCTGGGCATAGCAAACCGTGAAGTGAAACGTACTGCCCTGCCCTTCGACGCTCTCCAGCCAGATCTTCCCTCCCATCAACTCAACCAGGCGGGCGGAGATTGCCAAACCCAGTCCCGTCCCTCCGTATTTTCGAGTCGTGCTGCTATCAGCTTGGGTAAAAGCGTGGAAGAGGAGTTGGTGTTTCTCGGCGGGAATTCCGATGCCCGTATCGCTGACCTTGAAATGCAGTTCCACGTTTGCGTTGTGCCGCGACTGCTTGGCGATTTCGATCAGCACCTCTCCTTTTTCCGTAAACTTGATGGCATTACCCGCCAGGTTCACAAGAACCTGGTGCAGCCGTCCCGGGTCGCCGATCAGATGTGGCGGGATGTCAGAACTTACGTCGTACGCCAGTTCCAGCCCTTTTCGATGCGCTCGCACGGCTAGCGTTTTGATGGTGTCGCCAACGCAGTCGTAAAGGTTAAAGCTGATTTTCTCCAGTTCCAGCTTTCCTGATTCGACTTTGGAGAAATCCAGAATGTCGTTGATAACGGTCAACAACGACTCGCCCGAGAATCGCACCAGCAGCAAGTAGTCCCGTTGTTGCTGGGTCAATTCGGTGTCCAGGGCCAGTTCGGTCATGCCCAGAACTCCGTTGATGGGAGTACGGATTTCGTGGCTCATGTTGGCGAGGAATTCGCCCTTGGCACAGCTGGCCGCCTCAGCGGCGTCTTTGGCGGCCGCGAGGTGCACATTTGTTGCTTGCAGCTCGGTGGTACGCCGAGCCACCTCGCTCTCCAGGTTGTCGCGGTGGCGCTTCAGTTCCTCGTCGCGTTGTTCGATCAGACTTAGCATCTCGTTGAAATCTTCGACCAGTAAGCCGATCTCATCTCCACTGGTGACAGGCAGACGAAGGGCATAGTTCCTCTCTTTAGAGACTCGCTTGGTGGTTCGTGCCAATTCGAGGATGGGTTGCGACACCAGTCTTTGCAGCCGCGCCGCCAAAAACCACGCGACCAGGCAAGAGGCGAGCACGACTAGGAGCGTCATTCCGGCGAACTGCCGCAGGCGGGCATACAATTCGCCGAGGTCCGACTCAATATAGACGAAGCCGACGGTTTCGCCATCCAGTCGAACCGGTCGAACATCGGCAAGTCGGCCGTGCGTGAAGTGAGGGCCATATTGCTGTGACAGCGGACGAAGTGCTTCGCAACCGCTGCCATCTCGAAGATAGGAGGCTAAGGTTCTGCCATCGGGAAAGTAAACGCAAGCAGCCTTGATATGAGGCTCCGCGCGCATCGCCAAAACCAAATCCTGTGCAACATGGGTATCCTCGTAGACAAGGGCTCCTGGACTGTTGTGCGCAATCACTTCGGTCAGAGTGTCCAGCTTGAGCGCCATCGACGTCCGAACGATGATCGCGTCGTGGGCAGCCATCACCACGCAAGCCAGCAGCAGTGTGACCGCAGTGATCGACAAAATGATTACCGTCAGCTTTCGCCCGATAGACATATTGCGCAAGACATTCATTTAGTTCCCGGGATTTCTTCGTCAGTCACGATGAGCTTGGCCACGGTCAAGAGCCGGACACTCACCTTCAGATGTGCCCGTTCCGCCGCCTTCACATTGATTTCAAAACGCACCCGGCCCTCGTCCACGACGAAGTTGATGATCCCTCCCAACCCGGCAAAGCCTGCGGTGTCTCCGACGGTCAGAACGCTGGCTCCTCGCAGACCGCGCAGGATCTCTCGCGCCTGCTGCTTTTCTGAAGAAGCCACAAATATGATCTGGCAGGCCTTCGCCTGCGGCACACCGGAGGAATGAATGACCTCGATTCTGTGGCCGTTTACAGTCTTGTCTGCAATCAGCTGTTCGAATTCGTGGCCGAAAGGATCCCGTCCGAGCAGGCAAATTTGCAAAGGGGCATCCGCCCCGGGGAACGCGTCAGCCGGCCACTCCACAAACTTGGCGAAGTTGAAGAGGAAGGCTGCCTTGACTTGATATTCGGTGGCCCGGTCCTCGACGCTGAGCTGGGTCAGGTCGGTCTTCTGGGCGAGACTCAGTCCGCCGAGCAGCAGCAAGCTCAAGCCAAGTCTGACCGGGCCAGCGAAACCGATTCTTGGCGCAACCATCTGTTTCTTCAAAGCCGCCTTCCAATCCTTCCCGAACTCATTGGTCTATTCGGGTCCCGTCTGGAAAGAGAGCGCACACAAAACTAGACACTGATTTCTTCGGCGTAGCGTGACTCTTCTTTAGGCTGCGGACGGCCATAGCGTGACGGGACTGGAGCGCGTTCCGCGCGAGATTGCGCGAAAGGACATGCCCCTCGGACGGGGTAGCGTTGACGTTCTACCTACAAGAACGTGAGCCGTTCGGTTAATTTCCCACAGCGTTCGCAAGTAAAGCTGGCGGTTGACCCGCCGATGACTCAGACACATGGGCATTCAGCGCCATCTTGTGTCTCCGCTCCTGCTTTATAAAACAATCGCAGCGAGGAAGTTAATGGTGAAGACAATCGCCATTCGGACGAGCAAGGGGCACACGGCCGCGAGTTGCCGCCCCGACCGAAGGGAGATCCATCTCACATGACGGATCGTCCCATGACGGATCGCCCCGATCCTCGTTTGGTCAAGCGGTTCAGCGTCTTTGTCTCGGCCGCCAGCCTGCTCTCGATGGCATTGGGCCTGTTGGTGCTCTCGGGATGGGCATTTCACCTTGCGCTGCTCACAACCGCGTTCCACGGTCCAACGACGATTAAGGCGACCACCGCTGTCTGCTTCCTGCTGATCGGCGTTTCTTTGTGGTTACAGAGGAAAGGGGATGACCAGCTCTTGGGCGCGAGCCGGAAGTTCATGGCTAGAACCGCAGCCGCGATCGCCTTTCTGGCTGGCTTGCTCAGCGAGGCGGAATATTTGTTCGGCTGGGATTTGGGCATCGACCAACTCGTGTTCACTGAGAAGCAGGCAATTGGCAGCGTGCGGCCGGGACTGATGAGCCCGATTGCCTCTGCCTGCTTTCTTCTACTGGGTTTGTCCCTCCTGTTGTTGAACTGGAAGACGCGGCGCGGACGCTGGCCGGCACAGTATGGCGCCCTTACGGCCGGGACAACCGCTCTTCTCGCAATCATTTATTCCTTTTTGGATCCTCGCTCCTCCCGCGTGCACATCGTTCCACAGGCTGCTGCGACTCTCTGTCTCTTCTCATTTGGCGTGGTATGCACTCGCCCGGAGTGGGGGATAGCCGGTCTCCTCACTCGCCGCAGCAGTGGAGGAAGATGGGCGCGGCGACTTTTTGCGGCCGCCGTCGTGATTCCTGTCCTCGCCGTTTGGGGGTTTCAAGGCTCGGAGGCCACTAACTACTCCGAAGGAAGCACGGTCACTCTTGCGACAGTAGCAGCTATCGTATTGCTGATCAGCCTCATTGCCTGGATGGCGCTTGTCATTGATCGCAGTGCTAAGGATCGCAGCGCCACGGAGCGGAGAAAAATGGGCGAGGCGATACCTGTCGCTGAAGGTCAGCCTCGCGTGTTCGCCGGGCGCTCGGATGATGCACTGTCTGAAGTCCCGCTCAGGCGCGGGG
>WNFE01008669.1_pt1 | contig 11933 bp, 10 predicted proteins | sample 5400451 | NCBI WGS metagenome assembly WNFE01 (sample SAMN13153344, study PRJNA577476) | soil metagenome | isolation source: 200 cm saprolite under Douglas fir tree site 2 hole 2 | place: USA:California | collected 2015-04-18
AGAGTTGACGCACAGCAGTTTCGTCGGTGACATCAACATGGTGACCCTCGATCGCCGAGCCATTCGCGCCGGCCTCGCGCTTGAGGGCATCAAACTCTTTCTGCTCTCGATAGGTGACAACCACCTTGGCGCCTTCCTCCAGAAACGCGAGGCTCACCGCGCGTCCCAATCCGCCCGTGCCGCCGGCGACCAGCACAACCTTAGCTGAGAATCTCATCTTCATGTTGTCTCTGTATCCTTCGGTGGAGGGACGGGCGTCTCGCCCGTCCAGCCGGGCGGGGACGCCCGGCGCTCCACCGGCAAGCTCGGATCGACACCAGTAACAATTACGCCGCTATTTGACCGCTACGCTTGAAGAACGCGAGCAGATCGGCATTGATCTGGTCCGCGTTGGTTGTGGGCATCCCGTGCGGAAAACCTGGATACACCTTCAGCTTGGCGCCCTTCACAATCTTCGCGGACATCAGACCCGCCGCGCCGATAGGTACGATCTGATCGTCGTCGCCATGGAGGATTAGAGTGGGCACGTCGAATTTCTTGAGGTCCTCAGTGAAATCCGTCTCGGAGAAGGCCTTGATGCAGTCGTAATGGGGTTTAACGCCTCCCATCATGCCCTGCAACCACCAGTGCTCCCGGATGCCTTCGGAAATCTTGGCACCGGGCCGGTTGTATCCGTAGAACGGGAGGGTAATGTCCTTATAAAACTGGGCCCGATTTTTCGTATATTGGGCTCGCAGGTCATCGAAGACTGAGATGGGCGCGCCAGCGGGATTCTTGTCCGTCTTCACCATCAGCGGTGGCACCGCGCTGATCAGGACGGCCATGGCAACACGCTTTGTGCCATGCCGCCCGATGTAACGGGCAACTTCTCCGCCCCCGGTTGAGTGGCCCACATGGATCGCGTTCTTAAGGTCAAGCTTTTCAGTCAGAGCCGCGAGATCGTCGGCGTAGGTGTTCATCTCGTTACCTTCCCACGTCTGGGTGGAACGGCCGTGACCTCGCCGGTCATGCGCGATGACTCGATAGCCCTGCTGGCCGAAGAACAACATCTGTCCGTCCCAGTCATCCGCGGTGAGCGGCCAGCCATGACTGAACACTATGGGCTGGCCCTTTCCCCAGTCCTTGTAGTAGATGTGCGTACCGTCTTTTGTCGTGAGCGTGGGCATAAAGATCTCCTTGGTTTTGACTTCAGTTGTGACTCTTCTGTGGAAGTATCGAGGCTTCCGCCAGCGGAAGCCAAACCTGAAAACGTGTGTCCCCTGGTTTCGAATCGACCTGAATGTTGCCCCTGTGTTTTTTCACGATGCGCTGAACCGTGTCCAGGCCTAACCCCGTTCCCTGCCCTACTCCCTTGGTGGTGAAAAATGGTTCAAAGATGTGTGCCTCAACCTCGGGCGAAATGCCTGGACCGTTATCGCCAATCTCCACCACGACGCAACCGTCGTCCTGATAGGTTCGCACTCGAAGTTCGCCTTTTCCGCCCATGGCATCGATGGCATTATCGATGATGTTGGTCCACACCTGATTGAGTTCGCTGCCGAATGAATTCACCAGAAACGGAATGGGCTGGTAGTTGCGCTGCACCTCCACTCCGCGTTTGAGTTTGTGGTTCAGGATGGTAAGCGTGGTCTCCAGGCTCTTCACGATATCGACGTTTTGCACCGGCGACTGATCCATGTAGGTGTATTCCTTGATTGCGCCAACCAAGTCAGAAATTCGCGATGTACTGCTCTCGATTTCGTTCAGCAGGTTCCCAATCTCGACCGACGCGGCGATTCTTACCAGAGCGGCTCGGGCAGTGCCGGCATCGAGTGCAGCGAATAACGATTCCAGCACTTCCGGCTTGACGTTCTTGCGCGCCAGATCGGCCGCCAGTTGCCACAAGTCGTTCTGCCCGTGACTGCGCAATAAGGAATCAACCTGCTCTTCCAGGTCGCTGACGGCCAGCGCGTCGAGCGGAGGTTCGTCGTGCGCGGTGAACGCCGCCTCCAATTTCTCAATCTCCGATTTCTGAGCCGGAGTGAGATCGCGCCTACCCAGTTCAAGGCTGGCGTCCTTGATTTTCTTCAGGATCTTACGCAGTTGACTGGTGGCGCGCTTGGCTGCAGAAGCCGGATTATTGAGTTCATGAGCCAGACCCGCCGAAAGCTTACCCAGACCAGCCAATCGCTCTCGCTGTTGTTCCATCCGAGTGGTTTCACGGATACGGTCGGACATCAGGCCCACCAGGCGCCTGGCCAGTTCCGGCATCTTCTGTACAAGATCGGGAAACAGCGCCGCGGAAAACTTTAAGGCGCGAGTGTCCACCAATGCGCGCCCACCCACGGTAAAGGTCTTCATCCGCGAATACGGAAGCGCTCCGGTGACGTTGCCCGCATCGATCGCAAATGCGACAGTTTCACCGCCAATCTCTCCACGGATCTCGAGTTGCCCTTCAAGAATCACGAACATCGCATTCGCGGGATCGCCGGCGCGCAAGTAGGTCTCACCCGCTTTCAGGTGGAGTTCCTGCGCCTGGCTGAGGAACCAGTCAAGTTGATCGTCAGGCAAGTCCGCGAACGCAGGAACACGAATTAATTCCGATTTCTCGACCATTTATACCTTGCTCAAGTACTGATGGATGAACTGTACCGCTACCGATCCTTCGCCGACACCCGAAGCGACGCGCTTCACCGACCCATGCCGCACATCGCCGACCGCAAAGATTCCGGGAATATTTGTTTCGAGCAGGAATGGATCCCGGTCGAGCGCCCACCCCTTGGGACGTTCTCCGTCCCGGATAAGGTCGGGACCAGTCAGGAGGAAGCCCCGCTCGTCTCGTTCGACCAGATCTCCCAGCCAGTCAGTTCGTGGCAGGGCTCCAATGAAGATGAAGATCGAACTCGCCGGCACCCGCTCCAGCTTGTCGGTATCCGAACAAAGCACCGAAATCTCTTCCAGGCGCGCTTCGCCATGCACCTCGGCCACACTTGCGTGCGACCAAACTTGAATGTTGGGCGTCTCTTTAATCTGGTCAATTAGATACTGTGACATGGTGCTGGCGAGAGAATCTCCGCGCACCAGCATGACGACGCGCTCCGCATACTTAGCAAAGTTCATCGCCGCTTGACCCGCCGAATTTGCGCCGCCCACTACGTAGACGATTTCGCCTTTGCACGAAAGCGCTTCCGTCGCACCACCGCCGTAGTAAACACCCGCACCCTGTAGCTTATCGATTCCGGGAGCGTCCAATCGCCGCCACTGCACTCCGCTCGCGATCATCAGGGCGTGGCAGGATATTTCACTTTCATCAGCCAGCTTGATGAACCGATAAGATCCTTCGGTGCGCACCCCAACCGCTTCCTGGGGAGACAGAATTTCCACTCCAAAACGCTTCGCCTGCACCACCGCGCGCCGAGCCAGATCGTTGCCGCTCAGTCCGGCTGGAAATCCAAGATAGTTCTCGATTCGCGAACTCATACCGGCTTGGCCACCTGGCGCTTCACGCTCAATCATCACTGTGTGCAGACCTTCGGAGGCGCCATAAACGGCGGCCGCCAGTCCTGCAGGTCCACCACCTACAATCGCCAGATCGTAAAAGTCGGTCTGCGCACGCGTCCGCAAGCCAACTTTCTGCGCAACATCTGCCGGGAGGCTCTCCAAAAGCTTGGTTCCGTCCGGGAAAAGTACGACCGGGAGGTTCGCGGCTTCGGGACCAAGCGCCTCCACAAGACGCTTCGTTTCCGGATCGTTGGCCGAAAACTCGACGTCGATCCACTGATAGGGAACGCGATTGCGCGCGAGGAAGTCCCGCAGCTCGTACGACCGCGGCGACCACCTTGTACCTAGAACGCGGATCCCCTGGAATGCCGGTCGATAGGAAGCTTGCCAGTCATCGAGCAGGTCATTCAGTTGCGGATACAGATGCTCGGCAGGCGGATCCCACGGCTTCAAAAAAAAGTAGTTGATGCTGGCCTGATTGATGGCGCTAATCGCAGCGTTCGTATCGGCGTATGCGGTCAGCAACGCGCGCTTCGCGTCGGGAAAGATGTGCATTGCTTCCTGTAGAAATACGACCCCGTCCATCCGCGGCATGCGCTGGTCCGCCAGCAGCAGGGCCACGCTATCGTTGCGTACCTTTAACTGCTTCAGCAGATCCAGTGCGCCCTCGGGAGAATCGCTCCCGATGACGCGATACTCGGCACCGTACTGCGAGCGCAAGTCGCGTTCAATCGCCCGCAGAACATCGGAGTCGTCATCGACACTTAGCAAAACTGGTTTTGCCATATACTCGGACTCAGCCCTGGCAATGAAGAAGGTGGATTCAGACAGCAAGTCTGAACTGAAGTTTGAATTTCTGATCAGGTATAGAGGGTTAGATACAGCAAACTACACTCTGGTCGCGTAAATTATCGTCCAGCTTCTGAAGAGATCGCAAGCCGTCGCACCTGGATCACATCCGAGCGTCTAAGCTGCAAGTTCGCCCGCCTCGATCTCGTCTACATAACACCAAACCCAGGATTCGCCCCGCTCGATTGAGCGCATAAGAGGATGCTGCGTCTTGTGAAAGTGTTTGGTGGCGTGTTTGTTCTTGGACGAGTCGCAGCAACCGACATTGCCGCAGATAAGGCACATGCGCAGGTGGACCCAGGTATCGCCGGTCTTCACGCAATCCTCACAAACATGTTTGTCCGTTTTTCTTATTTTGATCTGATCGAGGTGGGTACATTCTTCTGGCATCGATCCCTCCGTATGTTTAGCAGTCCGTGGTAGAAATACGATTCGTATCAGGGCATGCCTTCAGGCATGCCGAAAAGAGCGTCAAAATGAATCCGCCTTCAGGCGCTGGATTTGTGGAATTAAAATTCACCACAGGCTCTAGGCGTGAAAGCATAATAAGCTATTCCGCGATGAGCAGGCTCTCCGCAAAGGGCCACTGGTCATCAATCCATTGTGCTTGGCAGCAGAAGCCGGCGTCGCACGCCATCTGGAAGACCTCTTCAACCGAGTACTTGTGGCTGCTCTCCGTCCAGATTGTCTCTCCCTCCAGGAACTCGACACGCAAATCCGCCGCCGGAATACGCACCGTCTGCTGCCGCTTGGATCGCAGATGCATTTCGACGCTCCGTGCTTCGCGGTTGATCCTGGCTGTATGGACGAATTGGCCCAAATCAAAATCCGCATCGAGTTCGCGGTTGATGCGGGCCAGCAGGTTGAGATTAAAAGCCGCGGTCACTCCCAGCTCGTCGTCGTACGCCTTGAGCAATTGTGCGCTGGATTTTTCCAGGTCCGTTCCGAGAAGTAGCGAGTCTCCGGGCTCAAGAATGCGCCGAACCTCCGCCAGGAATTTTACTCCGGCGGGACGATCGAAATTCCCGATCGTGCTTCCTAGAAACAACACGAAGAGATGTTGGCCCCGCTGCCGGTGTGCGGCCACCTCCAGCAACCCATCAAGATACTCGCGCTCAAACCCCACAATGCTGAGCGAATCAATATCGCTGAGTTCCCGCTCGCACATTGCCAACGCTGAGCGGGATATTTCAACCGGATAATAGAACGTCCGCTGCCACCGGCTGAGCGCCTGCAGTATCCAGCGCGTCTTTTTGCCGCTCCCGCTGCCCAGTTCAGCGACGGCGACCGGGGCGTCCAGACGTTCCACGATCTCGCTTGCATGCCGTTGCAGCAAACGCTCATCGGCCCGGGTGAGGCCGTACTCGGGCAGATGGCTGATCACTTCAAAGAGCGCCGACCCCACATCGTCGTAGAGATACTTGGACGGGAGTTCCTTCTGTCCCGGCCGGGCGAGCCCGGCGCGCACTTCGGAGGCGAATTCGTAAGTGGCATTGGTCGTGATCGCATGAACTAGCATTTCCAAGTCCCCTTTCGATCATCCGCGGCTTACGCAGCGGAAACCCGCATACACATATTGATAATGCGCCTGGAACCAGTTGCGAAACGTGGGCCGCACCATGCACGCAGCCGTGCGCGCCGAGCCGCCCTTCATAACGAAATGCTTGCCATCAAAGAAATCAGCGGAGTACCCGCGGTAAAACGGAAATGGCTCGAAACCTGGAAACGGACCGAAGACAGTGGATGTCCATTCCCACCCGTTGCCTAACATATCGTGAATGCCGAAAGCGCTCTGACCTTCGGGAAACGCATTCACCGGCACAGGATCCCAACGGCGAAAGTCGAAATTGCCAAACCTTTTATTGAACTCAGCATTGGGAGTTTCATTGCCCCACGGGTAAGCTCTTGCGTTTCCGTCGACGGACCCATAAGCGGCACGCTGCCACTCCGCTTCGGTGGGAAGCGACTTCCCTGCCCAGCGCGCGTAAGCGCTTGCTTCTGCCTGGCTCACATACACGGGCCAGTCCAGCGCCACTTCGTCGAACCGCACCTCGTCGAACATCGCCCGGTAAAACCATCTATCGTCATCCCTCTTCCAGAACAACGGATGAGAAATTCCGACCGCAGCCTTCCAGGTCCAATCATCGTCGTTCCAGAAGGCGCGCGTCTCATAACCGCCAGCAGTCATGAACTCGAGATACTGCCGGTTTGTCACCTTGTACTGATCCATCCCAAACGCAGGAACTTCGACCGTGTGAGCTTCATACTCGTTGTCCCAGCCAAAGTCGTTGGCATCCCGCGCGAGACCGAGTGTTACGACAGCCGCAGGCACGTTGACCATCCGGTGTGCGACTGGCAGACCAGCGAGATTCGGTGAATTCGGTTGCGGCGCCTTTTGCCGAACCTTCGTATCGAGTGGCAACTGATGCAGCATGTAGGAGAGTGTTTCCGCATGCATCAGCCGATGTTCAATCGCGACGTTAAGCAACGTGCGCAATGAAAAACCGTCGTTCGTTCTGTCGTTCGTTCGAGACTCCGTTCGAAAGTGCGGTTCGAGAATTACTTTGTCAAGCTTGGCGTCGAGACTGTTGCGGATATTGCTGACGTAATCCCGAACGACATCCACGGCGGGCCAATCGGATGGCAGATCGCTGGGAAGCCCGCCGCCGACTGGATCGATGCCGAAAGCAAATAGGCGATCAAATTCAGGATGAACACTCTTCAACCCGAAGAGGCTTCCGTTTAGTAGATTCCAATCGAACGCCTCGAGGTGTCCCAGATAAAAGATGATGCGGTGACGCTCCGGAATCGGACGCTCATAGAGGGCATTCTCGCGCACCAAATTGAAGAGCGCATCACTTTGCCGACGAGCCCCGGACATGCGTTCCATGAGCTCATGAGGGACTGCGACGCCTTTTTCTGCAGCAAGCATTCGACGCTCCCGATCTGATCACGGTCTGATCACGATAATTTGACGATTGGCTCCTTCGCAGGCAAGCCGATCCCCGGCTTTACCTTTTGAGATTTGGTTAGATGACGAGTTGCTTCGCGGGGTCGCAGCTGAAATTGTTTTTATTTCGTACGCTGGCATTGGCAAACGAATTGGAATCATGCGATCTTATGTAGATTGCACTCTGTAAACGCACCGAGGCTGCTGAAAGTTGCCGTGAGGTCGAGATGAAACTGCTTCTGGCTGTTGCTTGCTTCTTCTTTGCTATGTCGTGCTTAGCATATTCTGCGGCCGCTCCACAGACGTTTCCAACTTCCGCGGGAGAGGTCAAGATCACTCCGCTATATCACGCCAGCACCCTGATCGAGGCGGGAGGAAAAACCATCTACCTCGACCCGGCCAAACCTGCGAAGTTCGCCGGGTCTCCAAAAGCGGACCTCATTCTGATTACCGACATTCACCCCGACCACATGGATCCGGCTTCCATCGCCGCAATCAGCAAGGCAGGAACCGACATCCTGGCGCCGCCCGCCGTGGTGGCAACAGTCACGACTGCCAAGCCAATTGCGCAAGGGACGCGGCAATGGATACGTGCTCACCTACGGTGGTGTGCGCTTCTACTTCTCCGGTGACACGGAAGGCGTGCCGGAAATGCGCGCCCTAAAGAATATCGACGTGGCATTCGTCTGCATGAATCTGCCTTACACCATGCCTCCCGACGAGGCAGCGGATGCGGTGAAGGCATTCCACCCGAAGATCGTGATTCCGTATCACTACCGCGGCTCCGACCTAACCGTGTTTCAAAAACGGCTGGAAGGGACCGGGATCGAAGTCCGGTTGCTCGACTGGTATCCGCAATAGGCAGATCCCGGCTGTTTTGCATTTCTTGAGACTTGGGGCGAATGTGTACTGGGGATGAATTCCGTAAGGATGCGCTACGCCGGGTGGGTAAGAGCCTTTTGACGTGAAAGTCGCTGGCGTGTCCGATGATCGGCTGCACGATCGATCCAGTCAGCGGCGCGGCCAGCCAGAGAATCGGAATCTGATCGGCCCCGGCGCCCAGGTATTCGTAGATGGCACTCATGTTCGCCATCTGCAACCCCCAGCCAAACTGGATGCCGAGGAAACCGAAGCTCATGTTCCAAATCTGCCAGAACGTGCGTGGTGGTTTGTCCATAAGTTCTTCCTACCGACGATTCTTCTACCGATCGTACAGCGTGACCAAGCTTCGAAGTCTCGCGCTCAACTCGCCGCTCAATGCACCCGGACGATAGCGCCATTTCCAGTTTCCGCTGACCGTGCCGGGGAGATTCATGCGTGCCATGCTGCCCAGGCCCAGCACATCCTGCAGCGGGACAATCGCGACGTCAGCAACCGACGCCAGCACCGCCCGGATCATGACCCAGTTGATCTCGGATTCGTCATCGAAGTGGAGATAGGCGCGCGCGAAGGCGCGCTCTTTGCGGACATCCTCGGGAGTGCGTGTGCTGTCGCCTTTGCCCGAACTCGACCACCAACCGACCGTCGTGTCATTGTCGTGCCCGCCGGTGTAGGCGACCAGATCGCGGCTGTAATTATGCGGGCGGAACGATGGACCCTGCGGATCGTTGCCGAACGCGAATTGCAAAAGACTCATGCCCGGCAGACCGAATTGCTGGCGCAAGTTTTCCACTGGCGGAGTGATCACGCCGAGATTCTCCGCCACAATCGGCAGTCCGCCAAATGCGTTCTGCAGCGCCGACAGAAATTCTTCTCCCGGGCCTTTAACCCAGCGCCCGTGAATGGCGGTCGTTTCGCCGGCCGGAATCTCCCAGTAGGATTCAAAGCCGCGAAAATGATCGAGCCGCACCATATCGAAAAACGCAAGCGAGGCACGGAAGCGCTCGATCCACCATTTGTAACCGCTGGCAGCCAGCACGTCCCAGCGGTAAATCGGATTTCCCCAAAGCTGTCCGGTAGCGCTGAAATAATCCGGCGGCACGCCGGAGACCGCGGTCGGGCAGCCCTCGTCGTCGAGATAGAAGAGCTCGGGATGAGCCCAGACGTCCGCGCTGTCGTGGGCCACATAGATCGGGACGTCGCCCATAAAACGGATACCGCGCCGCTGGCAATAATTCTTAAGATGTTCCCACTGCTGGAAAAATTCGAATTGCCAATACTTGTAGGCTTTCAGTTCCAGCGCCAGTTCCTTCGACCACTCGCTCACCGCCCGCGCGTCGCGCTTTCGGATCCGCGTTTGCCATGAGGTCCACATGGTTCCATCGTGCGCGTCTTTGCAGGCCATGAAGAGCGCGTAGTCGTCGAGCCAGGGACTGGCGCGTTCGCAAAAATCGTCGAAAGCCGCACCATCCGCGCGGGAACCGTCGGCAAAAAAAACCTGTGCCGCCCGGCGCAACATCGCCATCTTGAATTCGATTACCGGCCCGTAGTCGACGAAGTCTTCAGGAAATGGGGGCACCTGTTCCAGGTCCGATGCCTTCAGTAAGCCCTGCTCGCGCAAGCGTTCGAGACTGAGCAACATCGGGTTGCCGGCAAAGGCGGAGAAGCACTGGTACGGGGAATCGGCGTACCCGGTAGGATTCAGCGGCAGCACTTGCCACAACTTCTGTCCAGCGGCGAAGAGGAAGTCGGCGAATTCGTAGGCGCACGGGCCGAGATCCCCGATGCCGAAGGGGCCGGGCAGAGACGTGAAGTGCAGCAGGATTCCACTACATCGCGAAAATTTCACTCGGTAACAATACGCAGGTCGGCAACGTCAGGGCAAGGCGCGTATCAGGCCTAAGATCGACGGCGGGGCGGACAGCATCGGCCCGGCACCATGCATCCAGTTTCATCCAAGATCAGACGTTCGTTTGTGGCATCGCAAGGGAGGTCCAGCGCCTCATGAGTCCAAAGCTTCTTCTGGCACCCGATTTCCAACCATTTTACGCATCTGTCTAGCCGACTAGGTCTCCCGACCTTCGCAAAATGCGCCAATTCATTGTTGCTGGCTTCTTCTTTGATTTTCCTTGCTGCGATTCCGGCCGAGTCACGGGCTATCCGGAAGTTAATTCTGAAGGGCCCGATCGCGCGATTACTTCCGGCTAGCGACAACACCCGAATGGCAGGTGACGAGCCTCACGACCACTTCTGCTCAGTGCTGCATGGAGTGTTTCGGGTAGGGTAACGTGTCCCATACTCGCCAGAAGGCGCGCATTTCATCGGGACGGCCCAAAGAAATACGGATGTGTGTGTCCATGGGGGGGAAACGACGTCCGATCAAGATATTGTTCTTGCGGAAGTGCTCGATCACCTCCTCCGCCGGATGGAAGGTATTCATCATCACAAAATTGGCGTGCGAATCGATAGGTTTAACCGCACGCGCCATTGCCTGATTGAAAAATTCCTGGCGGTCGTTGGTATTGCGCTGAATGAAATCATCGATTGCATTGACGTCGTCCAGCGCGGCCGCGGCAGCTTGTGTCACGATCGCATTGATGTTGGCTTCCGTAGCGAACTTCTGCATCTGCGAAATTACGTTAGGCGAAGCCACGGCGTAACCTAGCCTTAAGCCCGCCAGGCCATAGACTTTGGAAAAAGTACGAGCCACGATCACCCTTTCATCATCGAGGGGCCGGTCAATGAACGAGGCATACATTCCAGACTGGCCAGCGTAATGGTGATAGGCCTCATCGATGATGACAAACGTTGACGCAGGAAGTTTACGTATAAAGCTCTCGATGTCTTTCCGAGAAGTCAGGGATGCTGTGGGATTGTTGGGGTTGCAGATGTACACCAGCGTTGTTGAAGCACTGGCGTGCGCCAGCATGCCATCAAGATCATGGGAAAATGCCGGAGTCAGGCGCACCGATATGACTTCAGAACCGGCTGAACGCGCGTAGTGTTCGATGGCTTCGAACGTGGGGGAAGCCTGGATCAGCCGTTTACCACCGCCCAGAAACGCGAAAACGGCCATGCGCAGGATCTCGGTAGATCCGCAGCCCAGCAGCACCTGCTCCGGCTTCACATGGTTCGCGCCAGCAATCTTTTCCAGCAACCATCGATATTCTCTGAACGGATAGCGGTTCGCGCTGCCGCCCGAAGACCTTATGACCTCCTCCACTTTTGGCGAGGGACCGTAGGCATTTTCATTGTTGTTCAAGCGGATGAAGCCATCATCGTCCGGCCTGGACTGGGAGGGTTCGAATGCGGTCGATCGCGAAGCAGCCACCATTGGCCAGTGCATCGCCATTCCCGCAGTAGTACCAGCGCCCAACAACCGAAGAAAGCCCCTGCGAGAAGTAGTCACGTGAACTCCATAGGAGAAAATAATGTGCGCTAGGTTAGATCATTTCGACGCAATCGGAAAAGGAAACGTGGACGAGGCCAGGACCCCCCTCGCGTGGCAAGATGCGCGCGGTCCACTGCAAATGACCCGGGGCTGGCCGTTAGCGTTTCGCCAGGTTGCCCGTTCCGCCATCCGTTTCGCACCTTCCAGAGGCGCTACCGTTAAGAATGTAGTTCGCCTTCAGCATAGTGCCCGTGCTGTCGACCGTACCTCGGACCGTGATATTGTCCCCTTCGTCATCGCTGCCCGCAAGCGTGATCTGCGGACCTTTGACGGTGACTTCAAGACTGACGTCTTTCAGGCAGTTGGAATTGAGGGTCGACGTGC